>ERZ1740058.74-NODE-74-length-83057-cov-7.481976_pt1 | contig 83057 bp, 83 predicted proteins | sample MGYA00581745_ERZ1740058 | MGnify/ENA primary metagenome ERZ1740058 (study PRJEB43018, sample SAMN04849742) | marine metagenome | isolation source: floating plastic debris | place: Pacific Ocean | collected 2008-08-30 | study: EMG produced TPA metagenomics assembly...
AACTATTTGTGTCGGTACATAATCGATGCGTTCTGTACCATCTTTTTCAATAATGGCATAGGCACTAAAAGCGTCTAGTACCGTTTTAGCATACAACTGGTTCATAGGGTTGTCTTCTACCAAAAGTACACGAAGGCCCGCTAAATCGTATACTTGTAAGCTTTTCTCTTCCTTGGCTAACGCCTCTTTTTCTCCCGTTTTAAATGCTACAATGAAACTAAAGGTAGTGCCTACGCCCACTTTACTTTCTACTTGTAGTTCTCCACCAAATAGCTCTACCAACTGACGCGCAATGGACAAGCCGAGCCCCGTGCCGCCATATTTACGGCTGATGCTGGTGTCTTCTTGAGAGAAACGATTGAAAATATCGGCCAGTTTATCTGGTGCAATCCCTTTCCCGGTATCTTTCACTTCGAAAGATACTACATTGATATCAGGCATTCGAGAAACAAGCTTACCATAGAGTCTTACCTGCCCCCGATCGGTAAACTTGACTGCATTGCTGAGTAGGTTTACCAAAACTTGGTTCAAACGGACGGGATCTCCTACCAATACAGGATGAATACGCTTATCTAGCTCAAAGAAAAAACCAACACCTTTCTCTTCTGCTTTATGGCTGAGGGTAAGATGAAGCTGATCGAAAAGTCTTGCTACATCGAAGTGGATATGCTCTAACTCTATTTTTCCTGCTTCGATTTTAGAGGTATCTAGGATATCATTAATGATGACGAGTAGGTGTTCGCCCGCATCTTGAATAGCAGCAGTGTACTTACGCTGTTGGGTACTGAGCGTCGTTTTAGCCAATAGCTTGTTCATACCCAAAATAGCATTCATAGGAGTTCTTACCTCGTGGCTCATGGCCGAAAGGAAGTTTTGTTTAGCCACTACTGCCTCTTCTGCTCTATTTTTTGCTTCTACGAGCTCTCTTTGTTGTTGTTGTTTTTCAGAAACATCCCTGTATTGCCACAAATGTCCTAAGTACTGTTCGTTTATGTGAATAGGGATGTAGTCTCGTTCTAGTATTCTATTGTCTTTTGTTTCGATTTCTTCTGCCAATACCATTTGGTTGGCTTGTATGATCTTGCTTATTCCTTCTACGAAGCCTTGTTCATCTTTGAATAGGTTTTTAGACTCTTCAGTGATGGCAGCGCAGTCAAGACCCAGCATCTGGCTAGGTTCTACAAGTACTCTGAACATCTCACAAAATTTTTCATTCACCAATACAATATTTCTATTCTCATCTTCCAGTAAAATACCTGCTTGCATATTTTCTATAAGGGTAGCAAAGCGCTGGTTAATGGTGGCAAGTGTTCGTTGGTCTTCTTTCTGCTTGCTAATGTCTCTGATAAAAGCACTGAATAGCTGTTCGCCTTTTACAGTGACAGGCGTAACGGCTAGTTCTACAGGGAATTCCTTCCCTCCTCTGTCTTTCGCTGTTACCTCGATGCGTTGATTGAAGATAAGCCCTTTGCCAGTGGCGAGGTAATCTTTCACTCCATGCTCCTGAATTTTTTCAAATTGTTCTGATACAATCAGGTTGGATAGGTTCTTGCCGATGGCTTCTCTTTTTGTATAACCAAAGATCACTTCTGCTTGGTTATTCCAATGGGTAATTTCATTATCGCGGTTAAAAGAAACTACCGCGTCTAGGGCAGTATCGATGATTTTTTGCATCAAGGCCCGGTTATACTCGTTGAGGTGTTCTATTTTCTTTTGTTCGGTAATGTCAGTAATGGCGGTGATGGCACCTATGATTTCACCTGAAGGTGACCAATAAGGGGAGGCATTCATGACGGAGTACCAAGTGGTTCCGTCTTTACGAAGTTGCTCTACCTCGTAGCGCTCACTCTTCCCTTCTAGACGTTGCTTTGTTTTCTGCGCAAAGGTGGGCCATTCTTCCTTTGAAAGAAATAACTGATAGGCTACTTTCCCTAGAGCTTCTTTCGCTGTAAAACCTGTAATTTCAGTCATTTTTTTACTCATAAAGGTGATTTTTCCCTGCTTATCAGTAATAATGAGCCCTTCGTTGAGGTTTTCTATGATATTCTTATACTTATTATCGGCAATGGCAAGCGCTTCCTTTGCTTTAAGACGCTCTTCTGCCTCTATCAATGCCTTTTCGTGGTACCAGCAAGCTTCTATGTTTTTACTAAACTTACTAAAGACTTTCTGTAGTTTCCTACACTCTACAGGGGCGAGAGGGGTTGTATAAGAGGCGCTGTAGAGTTTAAGCACTCCTACCTCTCCCAGCTTTGTAATGAGGTAAACGCCTTTGTCTACACGCCTTTTTTTAATAAGCGCTTGGTACTTAGGGTCATCAAATACGAAAGACCCCATGCCGTAATCATTAAGTAATTGATTATAATTCTCTTTCCACGTCAAGGACTTCTCTCCTACAAGATTTTCTGGATAAGCGTAGGCAAGGTGATACGTTTGGGAAGGATTTTTAAGATCGACCGTCCAGAGACTTCCATAGCTAAACTTCTTTCGTGAAAGGAATGTCTTGATGAATGCAGCCGCATTCTCTTTCAGGTCTAGAGATTTTCCGGTAGCTAAGGCTAGTTCATATAAGATAGCTATTTCCTGATAAACCTGTTGGTTATTCATATAGTGCTCCTGTTACAATCGTTTTGTTGAAGAATTCTACTTGCCCATCTTTGTAGGCAGCGATTTCTCCTAGTGTAAGTGCTCCCAGAAAACAGCTTTGTGTGATCCCTTCTCTGATGATATCAAGCTCTTGCTGGAAATCTTCTTGAAGGCACATGGCTCGGGAAATACTATCAAATACGAAGTAACTTTTTAAGGACGCTGTTAACGTTCCTAGGCTTTCTCTTTTCACTTTTTTAGCTGCTGTGAGCAGGTCAGTAGTTGTTCCTTTTAGTACTCTTAAGATAGTGTTTTCTGGTATATCTCCTACACATACCAATTCGCCCTCTTCATTTGTGGCAATTGGATCTCGCACAATAAGTTCATCATTTTCTCTCACTATTCCAAATGGATAGCACCTCGCAATCTCAAAAAAGTTTTCCGTAGTCATTTCTTGTACTATGTCTGTGCCTATTAGCTCTTTATACATATGAAAGGCACTCCCCCAATTGAGCTCTTGAATAGTATTATCAACCGTCTTGCTGGCTACTAATGGCATATCAATAAACGACTTCCAGCCATGTTGTACACTAGGTCTTATTTCTTGAGGTAAGAAACAAACCAAGGCTGCTTCTTGAAATACCCCCTCATTAGAAAAGATACAGGGTTGTTGCTGAAGAGAGATAGAACCTGCCCCTCCACCTATATAATAGGTGCTATCTCCCCAAGTATTATACAAATTGGATAAGAAAGGGGTAATGTGGCTGGATAAACCATCTACTAAGACGAGTGAAGTTTTGGTAGTACTATGCAGAGCTGGGAGAGGAGAAGACTGTTCGATATTTTGAATAATAGTGGGTGCTTGCGTAGTTTTAATTTTTTCTGTGATGATCCCTGCAGTGTGTACGCCTTCAAAACTGATAATTTTCGGAAAGATGGCCCCCACTACCCTTACTTGATATTGATTACAAGTATCTATGATCGCCTCGATCATATCTTTGGTATCTTCCCCTATAAACATCAACAGATATTCATCTTCTTGCATGGTTATATCTGCTAAGTCTTTTTGAAAATGAGAAAGTGTACGAAAAAACTTCATAGTCATAATAATTGAATAGCTTACTTTTTGAAAAAAGTAAGCCAATTTATGAAGCCTGTATGTAGAGGCTAAAAACGCACTTTTAAGAAGTACCTTCCTTCTCTATTTGGGAAAAAATTTCAATATGGGATAAACTTAGTTGGCTTTTAGATGCCCATTTTTGAGGTATCTGTAAATGGTAGACTTGCCAATATCTAGCTTTTTGGCTACCAAAAGTACATCATTATCGTACTTATCTAAGTAATGATTAATGATTCTCATCTCATAGTTTTTTAGTGTATCTTCTCGAGATAAAAAATCCTCGAAAGTAGTGTTGCCGTGAAAGGTGATGTCTTCTTCTTGTAAGTGATCTTTCTCGGACATCACTACTGCCAGTTCCATCACTGCCTTTAGCTCTCTCACGTTACCTGGAAATGAGTAAGACAGGAGCTTTCTTTGTACTGTGGGCGAAATAGTTTTAACAGGTAATGTATTTTCCTTACAAAATTCGTCTACAAAGTGCTTTGCTAGTAGAAGGATGTCATTTTCGCGCGCTCGGAGCGGTGGTAGCTGGATGGGAAGCCCAAGTAAGCGATAGTATAAGTCTTCTCTAAAGTTTCCTTTCTTTACTTCTTCCAGCAGATTTTTGTGCGTAGCTACAATGATACGTGTATCAATCTTAATCGTTTCATTCCCACCTATTCTTGTAATCTCTCTCTCTTGAAGCGCTCTCAATAGTTTTGCTTGTAGGTTAAGCGGTAGCTCTCCTATTTCATCGAGGAATAAGGTGCCTTGGTGTGCCTCTTCAAACTTTCCTATTCTTCTTCCTATGGCTCCTGTAAAAGCGCCTTTTTCATAGCCAAATAGCTCGCTTTCTACCAAGTCTTTGGGAATAGCTGTTACATTTACCGCTACAAACTTTTTCTTATTTTGTCTACTACTATAATGTATTGCTTTAGCCACTAGCTCTTTACCTGTACCCGTCTCTCCAGTAATAGAGACAGTGATGTTGGTCTTTACAGCCTTCTCCATCAACCGAAAAGTCTTCTGCATTACTTGGCTATTCCCTTTAATAATGTGTGAAAATGTATACTTTTTCTCTACTTCTTCTCGCAGTATTTCTACTTCCTGCTTGAGTGCCAAGTTTTCTCGGATGTTTTTTATTACATTCCAGACGCGTTCTTTTGTGTCATCATCTTTTACGATATAGTCGTAAGCACCTTCTTTCAGTAAACTGATAGCTGTTTTTACATTTTCTTGTCCAGATATCATCACTACCGGTACATCTGGATAGGTAGCTTTTACTTTTTTTAGGAGTTGATCTCCCTTCATGTCTGGTAGGGAGTAGTCTAATGTCACTACACCTGGCTTATGATGTAGGTGAGCTAAAAAATCTTTGGCTGTATTAAACTGTTGTACTTCGTAATCTGGATTAAGTGATAAATGATAGGCTAATAGCTCGGCATACCAAGGGTCGTCTTCTACGATATAAACTTTAAGTGTTGTAGACATAGTTGTTATGGTTGTTCATGGTTTATTTTGGGGAACGGTTGTAATGACTTTACCTATTAGCCCCAAAATACCTATAGTTGTTTCTGTGAAAATAAATATTCCCTTATTTTTGACTATTATATCAAAAATATTTCTAATCTTCTAATATTTAGGTAATGAGATATTTTATAGAGGTGGCTTATAAAGGCACTTACTTTCACGGCTGGCAAATACAACCCAATGCCAATACCGTACAAGAAACTATAGAAAAAGCCCTCTCTACTATTCTAAGAGAAAAGATTTCGATTGTGGGCAGTGGTCGCACAGATACGGGTGTACATGCTACTCAGCAATTTGCCCATTTTGATACTAACATACCTCTTGAGGCTGCGCTTCTTTTGAGGCTAAATGCTTTACTACCACAAGGAGTTATTGTCAAGCAATTATTCAAAGTAAATGACGAGGCACATGCACGTTTTGATGCATCGAGTCGAAGCTACTTCTACCAGATTAGTCAATTCCCTTCTCCCTTTTTAGAAAACCTCACCTATCAGGATCATCGTCATTTTGATTTAACACTAATGAACCAAGCCGCTAAAAAACTGTTGTTATATAAGGATTTTGAAGCGTTTAGTAAAGTGAAGACAGATGTGCATACGTTTAATTGTAATATTACAGAGGCATACTGGGAAGAATCGAGCACACCCTTTACCCAAACTTCCTTGCTTTTATTCCATATTACAGCTAATCGCTTTTTGAGAGGTATGGTACGTGCTATTGTGGGCACACTATTAGAGATAGGATTAGGTCGTATAACGGTACAACGTTTTGAAGAGATTATCTTGAGTAAGAATCGACAACAGGCAGGTAGAGCAGTAGCTGCCAGCGGTTTGTTTTTATCTGAGGTACAATATCCTTACCCTTTACAACCGTTATTTCAAGAGAGACAAACAGAAGAAAAATAAAAATAATACACATAACGTAAGTATCTTCGCTTTATTACGTAATAATCTGGAGGAGATATTGCTATCTTTGAATAATCGTCTATTAGATACTTTGGTATAATACTGGGTATCTTCTTATACAAAGCTTCTCATATAAAGAGAGACCTATTTTGAAAAAGAAAACAGAAGAAATAAAAAGTGGACAAATATTCGATTTACAAGTTTTAAAGCGATTACTCAAATTTGCCACTCCCCACAAACGTACCTTTTACTGGTTGGTTTTCCTAACAATTTCCTTAGCCTTACTGGGGCCTACACGTCCTTTTCTTATTCAGTACACTGTAGACAACTTTATGGAGTACGGAGACCAGCAGGCTTTACTATATATGACACTGCTGATGGTAGCCTTACTAGCATTGCAGGCTTTTGTACAATATGTACATACTTACGTAGCAGGTTGGTTGGGACAAACGATCATTAAGGATATTCGTACACAACTCTATCGGCATTTGTTGGGGCTACGCTTGAAGTTTTATGATAAAACGCCTATTGGCAAGCTGGTTACCAGAAATATTTCTGACATAGATACCCTTTCTAATGTCTTTAGTAATGGCTTGGCAGCTATGATTGCAGATATTCTACAGCTAATTGCTATTCTAGCGGTTATGTTCTATACAGATTGGCGCCTTACCTTGGTAAGTTTATCTATGCTTCCTTTTCTATTGCTTACTACTTATATTTTTAAAGAGAAAATTAAGGTAGCCTTTAACGACGTGCGTAATGCGGTAGCCAACTTAAACACTTTTGTACAAGAGCACATCACGGGAATGAACATTGTACAAATTTTTGCCAGTGAAAAAGTTGAGTTTGATAAGTTTAATGAGATCAATCGTGAACATCGCCGTGCCAATCTAAAATCTGTCCTCTATTATTCTGTTTATTTTCCTGTCGCTGAAATTATTAGCGCAGCAGGTACCGGTTTACTCGTTTGGTATGGCGCCAGAGGTGTACTTGCTGAAGACGTCACCTTGGGTACACTGATCGCTTTCATTATGTACATTGGTTTGTTTTTTCGTCCTATTCGTTTAATTGCCGACCGATTCAATACCTTACAGATGGGCATTGTGAGTACAGATCGTATCACCAAGCTTATCGATAACAAAGAACACATTCCAGATAATGGAGACTATAAGCCCGATCGTATTAAAGGGAATGTATCTTTTCAAAAGGTTTGGTTTGCCTATAATGATGCAGACTATGTGTTGAAAGACATTTCACTAGAGGTGACACAGGGCGAAACAGTTGCTTTGGTAGGTGCTACGGGCGCTGGAAAGTCTTCTATCATCAACCTCTTGAACCGCTTCTATGAAATCAATCAAGGAAGCATTACGGTAGACGGCACGGATATACATACCTACGAGCTAGACAACCTTCGTAGCCATATAGGTGTAGTATTGCAGGATGTATTCTTATTTTCTGGATCTATTAGAGATAATATTACACTAGGGAATACAGCCATTACCGATACCCAAATTTGGGAAGCCGCAAATTTAGTTGGTGCTAAGAAGTTTATTAAAAAGCTAAAAGGAGGGCTCGACTACAAGGTAATGGAGAGAGGATCAACCTTATCTGTAGGGCAGCGCCAGTTGATTTCCTTTGTAAGAACGATGGTGTACGATCCAACGATTTTAGTACTTGATGAAGCTACCTCTTCAGTAGATACTGAAACGGAAGAGATGATACAAGAGGCCATAGAAAAACTTATGAAAGGAAGAACCTCTATTGTGATCGCCCACCGCCTCTCTACTATTCAGAAGGCAGATCGTATTATTGTTTTGGATAAGGGAGAAATAAAAGAGATGGGGTCACACGAAGAGCTTCTCCAAAATGATGGGTTTTATACAAACCTTCATAAAATGCAATACAAAGAAATTGTTTAGCGAGACGTACCGCTATTACATTACATTGACAAGCCGATAGAAATCGATCATAGTGATGCGAAATGTATCTCTCTCTTTTTGATCACTCAATATTGGTATCTCTTTATCATCTTGTTTCAAATAAAAAGACTGCTCTTTCAATATGCCTCTATAGAGAAGTGTGGCCAATTTATAATGGCTTTCTTTACTATTGTCTTCTAATTGGTAGCGTCCTGATCGTTCATCTTTTTTCCAGATGATTTCAAATTGGACTGGGTTTGCAAATGAAGGACTAGGTTCAAAACGAATATAAGCCTCATCGTACATCCAATTATTAGCCAATATAAGATTTAGATGAGGCCGCTTTTCGTCGTCACTTCTACTTTTCTTTCTGTAAAGCTCTAACCTGTCTTTACCAATCACTTGCTTGTCATAGTAAATTTGCCTTGTATTTTTGAAGAATAGACGACTTGCATCAGAGGTACTAAAATTGGGATCGTCCTCGTTGATGTACTTGTCTTTCTCTATACCACAAGCTAGTAAGGTAACAGTTATTAATACGTAAATATAATGTACAAAGCGCCTAGGCAGCATACTCCTCTATGTAATCAATCAGGTCTTCTATTTTATTGAGTAAGTACATGTTTTCTGGCATATCAAATCCTTGTCCTATCAATTGACCACCAGTAGTCAGTAGGGTTGCCTCAGGAAACTCATCACCCAAGTCGAATAGGTATTTCTGTACTTGCTCATAAGAAGGCGTTGAAGTGATAACACATAACAATGTATCAGGCTTGTGAATACGGTAAGCTTGTTTCAAGTCTTCTAGAGGAAGTGTTTGTCCCAAGTAAATTACCTGATGGTTGCGCTTTCTAATAAGATAATTAGCAAAAAGTAAGCTTAACTCATGCCATTCTCCTTCTGGCAAGAATAGCATAAACTTCTTCGCATCTGGCGAGTCGTTCATTACTTGTCCATCAATGGCTACGATTACTTTCTGTCGAATTAAATAGGAAATAAAATGCTCTTGTGCTGGACTAATTGTCCCTGTTTGCCACAAGATACCGATTCTGTGTAGAAAAGGATAAATAAGATTGAGCATAGTGGTCTCAAAACCGTTCTGTAGGATACTGGTTGAGATAATTTTCTCAAACTTTCCCTCATCTAGCTCAAGCATACAAATGGTAAGCGCCTGTATCTTGTCGTCGTACTGCGTTGTCTTTTCGGTAAGGCTTACCACTTCTTCACGTAACTTGCTCACAGGCATTTTAGCAATTTTGGATATCTTATATCCATGCTTGTTCAGTAAAGAGATGTTGAGTATATATTTCAGGTCTTCGTCATCGTAGTAACGAATATTTGAATCTGTACGTTTTGGCTGCAAAATGTCATAGCGTTGCTCCCAAATCCTCAACGTATGGGCCTTTATTCCTGACAACTGCTCCACATCTTTGATCGAATAATTACTCATACTATATTGATTGTTAGACATTTATTTATATGTCAAGAGAACTTTATGCTTAAGAGAATTGTTTAAAAATTCTACAGTCAGTAAAGACAAATAAAAACATTAGGAAGTAAAAACTGGCAAGGAGAACAGTAAAGCCCTCATTCTCCGGTCTCTCAAAATTTAAGCCAAAGCAAATAATATAAGCAACTGTAGGTCAGCTTCTCCACACCATTTTTATTGTGTATTACTATCTCTTCTTTCTCTGGCAAGCTATTCGTAAGATATGTATTCACGCAACTGTATTAGTTTTCGTTGGTCGATCAACTTAATCTTACTTAAATCTTCTTCTGATTCATAACGTCCGTGTTGCATTCTGTAACTTACAATAACCTTAGCGAGTTTTTTACTTATATAGGGGTGTTTGCTAAGTGCCACGTCATCTGCTTGGTTAATGGCTACTTTATTGATCTCATCTGTAGCGATGTGTGCATGCTTTTGGAGGGTAGTAATGACTTCTGGTGCAAGGCCATATACTTCGTGCAGTTGCTGCCAAGTTACAAAACCACCTAGCTTATTACGATAGGCTACAATCCTAGCAGAAAGCTTTGTACCAATACCACTAATTTGCTTTAATTGTGTAGTATCTGCTTGGTTTAATTCAAAAGGTACAATTATACGCTTTTTCTTCGTATATCTTTTCTGTGCTTTGTCTCGCTTGTAGAAACGTTTTTTGTTGTCTCTTTTGAAAGCAGGCTTTTTCTCAGGAATAACTATGTAAGGAGCCAATACTTGGTAAGTTTCGGGTGGAAAGTCATATATGTTTAGTACGTCTTCTTTCTTTCTAAATTTTCCGCCTTTTTCTATATAGTTTCGAATTCTATTACTTATCCGAGCGCTTACCCCTAAGGCTTGCCATTCTGCTGCACTTATTTCATTGGGATTGAAGAAAGTCAAGGTTGATTCATCTACTATGGTAGATAACTGCTTGGGAGGTGGGCTTTCTAGTAGATAAGCAAGGCTATCTAACACTACTGGCTGTATGGCAGAAGAAGGCTTCTTAAAGAATTGACTTGCCAAGGAGGGCGTTAATAATGCCACTATCATGATGAACCATAGTATGAGAAAACCATTGGTCTCTGTTCTGTTAAAACCAAAGTAGTCTCGTATGAGAAAGCGTAGTTTTTTCACTGTTCGTTTTTATTTTTAGTCACTTGAGGGAGAGCGATGCTTCTAAAGATGCTATTTGTGCTTTCATAAGGTTTAATCCTTCCTCAAAAGAATGAGGTTGGTAACCTAGCTGTTTGATAGCCTTATCAATGATAAATCCTGTCTTGGGAGGTCTTTTAGCAGGTTGTTTAAAAGTGGAAGCATCTGCCTTTTGTATAGGAGTAGCATCTAAGGCAAAGCATTGCGCTGTTTTTAGCGCCATTTCGTAAGGCGTCAAGAAATCTTTTCCAGCAATATTGAAAACACCTTGTGCGTTTCTCTCTATGATCAAATAGCAGCCTAGTGCCAAATCTTCTGCTAGCGTAGGAGTACGCCACTGGTCGTTCACCACCTTGATAGTTTTATTTTCTTCGAGTGACTTTTTCACCCAAAGTATAATATTACTTCTACTCATATCGGGTACAATGCCATAAACGAGTACTGTTCTCACAATGGCCCAAGGTAGACCACTTTCTTTTACGATTTGTTCGGAAGCAAGCTTACTCTCCCCATAATGGCTGATAGGAGCAGGAGTAGCTTCTTCGTCATAAGGGCCTGCTTCTCCATCGAAAATAAAGTCAGTAGACAAGTGTAGGAAAAACACGTTGTATTGCTTGCAAGCTTCTGTCAAGTAAGTGACGGCTTTTACATTTTGCTGCCAGCAATCTGCTGATCGTTGCTCACAGGCATCTACTTGTGTCATAGCGGCCGTGTGGATCAAGTAATCAGGTTGATATTGGCTGATGATTTTTTGTATTTCGTCAGGAGAAGTAACGTCTAGTGATGTAAAAGTATAATTCCCCTTAGGGAGTCTGCATTTTCCCCGAGAGGTCGCCATAAGCGTGTAGGCTTCTTTTTCAGCAATGAGTTTTACAAGTTTTTGTCCTAGCAAGCCGTTTGCGCCCGTGATGAGTATTTTTTTCATTATGTAAAGTAATTCATTTTACCAAGGCCATTCTGATAACTTCTCCTGTATCGTACTCATTCAGAATAATCAAGGACTTTTTTTCTAATACCTCTACTCCTATTTGATCTTCCTCTTCATAAGTACCTTCTGCTGTACGACGCTGGATATAGAGCTTAGAGCCATATGGATTAAGACGCCACTTCCCTTTCTCGTCATCACCACCAAATATAATATGATAAGTGCCATCTGCTTTGAATTCGAAGAAGGCATAACGCATCATGGTGGCCAACTCTTGTTTTAACTGCGCTCGTTCATTAGGGGAAGCTTGCTGAATAGCTTGCTCCATGGTGGGTATTTCTAGTTTTGTAAGCTTCCAGTTACCAATGAGATATTGCTTTTTATCTACTTGCGCTTGCGCAGACAAGTAACCCATCAGGCAGTAAAACAAACAAATGATATAGTTTTTTCTCTTCATTACCAGCATTTTTAGTGCTCAAGATAAAAATACACTTTTCCTCAATAAAATGTGTGCCATCTTACCTTTTTCTTCTAAAAACTTAGTTTGGAGCACTTTTTTTCATATTTTGGTGGATCAAATCTTGCGCTTACAAGTATAACCTCTAAGTAACGCTTATGGCAAAGAACAGAAAAGGAAAATTACGTATTGAGCTTTTCTCTATTCAAACGAAGACTACACTAATCATTCTTCTTTTAAGTTTACTTACTATTGCCAACGTCTTATTTGTTTTCTATTCAAATCGCCAACTAAGTCGCAATGCACTTACTGTAGAGGTAGCTCGCCGAAATGAAGTAGTTTCTCAAAAGCTAAGCTTTTTGGCTTCAAGCGTTTTTTCTGGTAACGAAGCCAGGAAAAAAGAACTTCAATCTTCAATTACTAAACACGACTACAACCTCAGCATCCTAGAGGAAGGAGGAGATATTTCTTTAGCAGAACATCAGTTGACTGTTACCCCTACTACTGACGAGGTACGTACTAAATTGATAGAAGTAAAAACATTATGGCGCTCCTACAGAGAAAACCTTTTTACTGTGCTTAATCAGCAGCCGCTTATTACGCAAATAGACAGTACGGTCACTGATGAAGGAAAAGTTTCTTATCAAGTGAGAAAAGTACCCAATAAAGTTCGTGAAGAAGCTATGGGCTATATACGAGATAATACGCTTAATCTATTTATTCAAAACTCAGAGTTAAGTGATTTTTACTTAGGTCGCTTCCTTTCACATAAAGAGCGTACTGATGTCACCATTTTTGTTTTTTTTCTCCTCTATATACTATTATTTAGCATCGCTTTCTATCAACTTATTCAGAGTTTTGTAAAGCCTGTTCGTAAAATTGAGAAAGCTACCCAAAAGCTTGCGAAAGGTGATTTTAACACTAAAATAGATATTAAACAGAAGGGAGAAATTGGTCGTATTACACAAAATATTAATCTTCTTTCAGAAAATCTAAGAGCTGCTTCTAGCTTTGCCTTAGCCATTGGTGATGCTAAATTTGATGTCCCTTTTAATAAAAAAGGCGATGATGATAAGCTGGCAGAGGCACTGTTGGGTATGAGGGATAACTTACGTAAAGTAGATGAAGAAAGCCAGCGTCGCCGTTGGACCAATGAAGGAGTCACCCTATTTAATGATATTTTACGCGCCAATTTTGACGAATTCGATGAATTTGCCTATCAAATTATATACAACTTGGTTACCTACCTTGGTGTCAACCAAGGCGCTTTCTTCTCTATTGTAAGTAATCAGCAAAAAGATCAATTTTCTTTACAAATTAATGCTGCTTACGCTTTCGACAGAAGAAGGTATGAAGAAAAAACAATTACCCTTGAAGAGGGCTTACTAGCACAAGCGGTAAGCGAGAAGGACATTATCTATTTGACAGACGTTCCTGATAACTATATAGAGATTACTTCTGGCCTGGGAGACGCACCACCTAGTGTATTACTTATTATCCCACTAATTAGCGAGAAGGAAGTCTATGGGGCTATTGAACTGGCTTCTTTTAACCAATTAGCTGACTATGAGCTGGCTTTTGCTCAACGTATCGCGGGTATGGTTGCCTCTACCATTGCCACCGTGCGCATGAACGAAAATACCAAACAATTGCTGGAAGATGCCAAGGAGTATGCACAACAGATGCGCGCACAAGAAGAGGAAATGCGCCAAAATATGGAAGAGCTCGCTACCACGCAAGAAACCTTAGAAAAACGCGAAAAAGAAAAATCAGATGCACTTAGTAAGCTTAAAGAGGAGTACGATGCCCGTATTGAAGAAATTTATCAGAAAGAACGCATCTTGAGAGACCAAAAGACACGCCTGCAAGAAGCACTCGATACTGCTAATGACAAGAATACCCAAGTAGAAAAACAGCAGGAAGACTTGCGTGTAGCCTTAGAAAAGTTCAAAAACAAAGAAAATCTACTACTTGATACGATTAAGGGTAAAGATACAGAGATAGAGGAGCTAAAAAGAATTATAGAAGATTTAAGGCATAAAACCTAATTGGGCTGTAAGGTCACTTCTTGTTCTTCTACTTGTAATATCACTTCTTGCCCACATACAAGCGCTAGATTATCTGCCTCGTGTCCAACTGGGAAATCAAAACAGATAGGATAGCTGTAGACATTTGTTAATTCTCTTATTATCTCATATACACTACTTCCGAAAGAGTCTTTTGGATCTATTCCAGAAAACTGCCCTATGATGAGGCCTTGGAGCGTTTTTAATTTCCCTGCTCTATGTAAATGACGTAGCATTCTATCAATTTTATAGAGTGGCTCGTTAACTTCTTCTAAAAAAAGTATTTTTCCCTGTGGTTGGAAATCAGAGGAGGTACCAATTAAACCTTGTAATGTACACAGATTCCCTCCTATCAGTGTCCCTCTTTCTATCCCTACTTTATTAGAAGTTGTTGCTGCTATTTTATAGCGCCAATTTTCTCCAAATAAAGCTGCCTTAAGCGTATAGAGGCTACGAGGGGTATTCTCAGAAAAGAAAAGAGGCATACTGCCGTGAATAGTAGCTACCCCTAGCCCTGCTAAGTGCGTAGATAAAACAGTAATATCACTAAAACCTACTATCCATTTGGGTTGCTTTAGAAAGACTCCAAAGTCAAGTGCGTCTATGAGCTGTACCATGCCATACCCACCTCTCACACACATAATTGCTTTGATATTGGGGTTATCAAGGGCCTCCTGAAATTCACTCACTCTATCCTTCAAAATTCCTGAAAAACGATAGTGTTTTTTAGCGAGTAAAGGACTATCTATTATTTCTAGTCCCCAATTGTTTAGTACTTCTCTTGCAAATACTAGATGATTGAAGTCTACACAAGAAGCTGGAGCAATAAATAGAACGGTATCGCCAGGTTGCAAAGGGAGAGGAAACTGCATCAGAAAAGCAACTTATATAAAAAAAGCCCCTACTGGGGCTGTGGAAAAAATATTGCTAACAAGGTTATTTATTATCAGTAACAGGAGCGGGTGTAATGCCCAATTTTTTCAGTACTAAAGGAGAAATATCATCCTTACCGCCTTCAGGCTCATATAGTAGGGCCTCTCTTCGAATAATATAAGCGTAGCCATTTGCTTTTGCTACCTCTTTTAATGTGTTTTCTACCTTTACGTAGATAGGATTCATAAGGGCTTGCTGCTTTTCTTGAATTGACTTTTCAGCACTTTGTTGAAAATCAGCGATCTGTTTCTGAAGGGCTTGCAGTTCTTTTTCGTATGCCTCACGTGTAGGATCAGGCATAGTAGTCGCTTCTTGCAAATACTTTTGATATTTTTCTTTAAACTCTTGCTCTTTAGTAGCTAAATCTTCTTGCAATTTAGTGGCGTAGGTTTTCAATTCTGTTTGTGCAGCCTTTGCTTCTGGCAACTGAGGCATTACATAGTTAGCATCAAAATAACCTATTTTTTGCTGTGCTTGTGCCCCAAACACAATCATTGCTATCAGTAATACTGTGGATATACTCTTTTTCATTTTTATTTTAACATTTATTTTATTCATCTCTATAATACTATCTTAACAAGATTAAGGCCTATTGGCATTTTCTCTAGGATTATCTTCTGGATTTCCTAAACCTAGCTCTTCCAACACATACTCTGTGTAATCGTGGCGTGGGTCTAGGTATACAATTATAAAGTCGCTCGACTTATCATACACTACTTGTAAAGCCTGCTTACGAGCTACTTTCTCTACAGCCTTATTTAGCTCTTCTAAAACAGGTCCAATTAGTTCTTTCTTTTTGAGATAAAGCAGTCCTTCGTAGCCAAATGTCTTTTGCTGAAGCTCTTGTGCTTCTTTTTCCTTTTTTTCAATCTCTAATTGGCGTTCCCTTTTCATCTCATCTGTCAGCACTAGTTCTTCTGCTTGGTATTTCAATTTCATATCGGCTACTTCCTTAAACTTCACCTGCACTTCCGTCTCAGCCCTTTTAGAAAAGTTGTCTAGTTCGCTTTGTGCTTTTCTATAAGACTCCATCTTATTCAATATAAAGTTTCCATCGATGAAACCAAACTTCTGTGCTGCTCCCACCTGAAAAAAAAGACAAAAAGTCAAAAGACAAACTACTTGCTTCATACCTTAAAAAATCCTTTGTGAATTAACGTATTTGTTGACCAATTGTAAAGTGGAACTGTGGACCGTTGGCTTCAGGGCTACCTGGTACATCATCAAACCCAATACCGTAGTCAAGTCCTATTAAACCAAAAGCAGGCATGAAAATCCTTGCACCAAAACCAGCAGAGCGATACACATTGAATGGATCGAATTGGTCGAAGCTACCCCAGTTATTTCCACCCTCTAAGAAGCCAAGTATAAATATAGTAGCGGCTGGATTAAGCGAGATAGGATAACGAAACTCCATCACATATTTATTGAAGACTGTCCCCCCTGTATCATCATCAGAGAAAGCAATAGGTACAATAGAGTTATCTTGGTAACCCCTTAAACCGATAATATCTGTACCCAATATGAAGTTTTGTCCAGCTAGTCCAGCGCCTCCCATCGTAAACCGCTCAAAAGGCCCTACGCCCTTGTCTCTATTGTAGGCGTTTAAGAAACCAAAGTGAACGCGCGTATTGAGCACTAATTTACCTGCTACTGGTGTAAAGAAAGAGGCATCAAACATCCATTTATGGTATTCGATCCATTGGAAGCGCTCAGCAGGCTCTTGCTCTTCATATCCTTGTCTTCCTTCTATATTGTCAAACAGCGAAAACGGAGGGGTAAGTGATACACTTAATGATACCGAAGAGCCACTTCGTGGAAATGTAGGGTTGTTGATACTATTTCTAGAAATAGTAGTGTTAAAATTAATATTGTTAGATACGCCATCAGTAAAATCACTACTAAAGACAGCAAAGTTGTCTAGCTGATAAGCCTGATAACTGATCGCATTACTTAGTACAAAATAGTCGTCTGGTTTCTTCAGCCTTCTTCCTAAACTCACTGTAGCGCCCGTTACAAGTAAAGTCCCTATTACTTCTCCATTAATAACACGACGTTGTACAGAATGGCTTAAGTTTACAGTAAAAGAATTAGGCTTTTTCCCTCCTAGCCAAGGCTCTGTAAAAGTCAAGGAATAGGTTTGAAACTGACGTCCGTTTGCTTGCACCCTAACTGCTAAGCGCTGCCCATCACCAGTAGGAACTGGTCGCCAATTAGAAAGCCTTCCTGCCTTGCGTATAGAGAAGTTATTAAAAACTACGCCCAGTGTTCCTACAAAGCCAATAGCACCACCCCATCCTCCAGAGAGCTCTAATTGATCGCTTGGTCGCTCTTCTAAGTTGTAGATAATATCAACTGTTCCAGTCTCAATATGTGGAACAGGCTCTATTTGAATTTTCTCTGGGTCAAAATAGCCAAGTTGCGACAAGGCTTGCTGCGTTCTGATAATATTTTGACGACTAAATTTCTGGCCAGGAATCGTTCTAATTTCTCGTTGAATTACATGGTCGCTTGTGCGTGTATTACCGTTGATGTAGATAGCATCAATATTGGCTTGTGGCCCTTCATATATGCGCATCTCTACATCAATAGAGTCTCCTTCTACTGCTACTTCTATAGGATTGATACGGAAAAAGAGGTAACCATCGTCCATATAGAGCGATGATACATCTTGCTGTGTAAAGCTGAAGTTGAGTCGTTCTTCTAGCTCTTTTTTATTGTATACGTCTCCTTTTTTAATCCCTAGTACACGGCCCAGTGCCTCATCAGTATATTTGTAATTGCCCGTCCAAGTAATGTTCCTAAAGTAATATTTGGTTCCTTCTTGTAGCGTTAAGCTTATATTTACTCTCTTTCGATTAACACTGTAGACAGTATCTTCTGTAATACGTGCATCTCTATAGCCTCTATTGTTTAAAAAATCAACAATTTTTGCTTTATCCTCCTCAAACTTTTTTCTTACAAACTTTGAACTCGTAAAGATTTGTACAGGCTTCTTTTCCTTAATCTTCATCTTTTTACGAATCTTTTTGTCTGCTATCTTCGTGTTCCCTTCAATATTAATGCTTTTTACTTTTACTTTAGGGCCCTTATCTACGTAAAAATCAAGGGCTACACCATTTCTTAATAGTGTATCCTTGGTCTGGATAATTTTTACGGTAGAGTTGTAATATCCTTTCTCGGCGTAATATTTTTTGATGGTTAACTCAGCATTTTTCAAGGTAGCATCTGATACCACAGTTCCCTTAATCGTGCCTAGTTTCTCACTGAGTGTAGTTTGTTGCCCTTTACGTACTCCATCAAAAGAGATTCTCGTTACTTTAGGGCGTTCTTGAAGATTAATATCAAGGAAAATATCGTCACCCTCTACTTTAGCAATTGTTACACTTACATCACCAAATAGGCCTGTTTTCCATAACTTTTTGATGGCAGTAGCAGCATCTGTACTTGGAATACGTAACTTGTCGCCTACCTTTAATCCCGATAGATTAATAATGGCATTGGGGTCTAAAAATTGTATCCCACTTACAGTAATTTCTTTGATGTTGTATTCTTTTTGCTGGTCACTCTGTGCATAGGTGGTTGAGTGATAGCTCAGAAAAGAAGTAATGAATACTAGTAATACGGCTGATAATCTTTTCATTCGCTGATCGCTTTTATCTGTTCACTGATCTTACCAAATCTACGTTCACGTCTTTGGTAATCTCGTATCGCTTCTATTAAGTGTTTTTTACGGAAATCTGGCCACATCATGTCTGTTACATATAACTCTGTATAAGCCAATTGCCATAGCATAAAGTTACTGATACGCTTTTCGCCACTAGTTCTGATTAAAAGGGCCGGCTCGGGAATTTGATAGGTAGAAAGATACTGTTCGAGTAGATCGTTATTGATATCTGTAGGATCTATCCTTCCTGCCTTTACTTCTTGTGCTACCTTTTGCGTAGCTTGTAGAATATCCCATCTTCCGCTGTAGCTCAGTGCTAGTATCAGTGTCAGGCCTGTATTTGTTTTTGTAATTGCCATAGCCTCCATAAGCTCTTTCTGACATACTTCTGGTAATGTAGTCAAGTCACCAATGGCTTGTAATTTCACGTTATTTTTTAGCAACGTCTCTGTTTCTTTACGAATCGTTTTCACTAGAAGCTTCATTAAGGCATCTACTTCTATTCGGGGTCTTGACCAGTTTTCTGTAGAGAAAGCATAAAGCGTAAGATAATCTACTTGAAGCTCTGCACATCCCTCTGTCACATCTCTTACAGCCTGTATAGCATTTTTATGACCAAATACACGTGCTGCTCCCCTTTTTTTTGCCCATCTTCCATTGCCATCCATAATAATGGCAATATGTTTTGGTAGCTTCTTTTTATCTATTTTGTCTTTCATACCCAATGCGCACTTCTAGAACGAAGTCATAATTTACAAATTTGCCTCGAATTCAGTTATTTTACAAGGAAAGTAGGTATTAAAATTTATAAAAGCGGGGACATGGTTTGGTATAAATCGTATAGCTTACAGTAATGTTCGTCGAGAAGTACCAGTCTCTGTCATAAGGGTTTCCTTCGTAGTAGCGTGGGTCTCTACCTTGTCGTACCTCTACATCATCTAAGAAATCTGTAAACGTTTTTCTTGCCCCAAAGTCAAGACCAATGTTCCAGTTTTCACCTGCTACGAACTTCATTCCTACACCAAATGGTAATGCTATTTGATAAAGAGAATAATTAGGAGAACTGGCTTCGGGAGACATTTTAAAGCCAGCAATTCCTCCAAAGATGTAGGGTGTCCATAGTTGAGGCTGTGTAGGATTCCTAAAATGGAAGAAGTTATACTCTGCTTGTATAGCCACCTCTACAATTGTATTGTTGAAGCTGTGGTTACGTTGTTGTGCAAATAGATCATCTTCAGCAGTATCACTCTCTCGAATCTGTCCAATTGCAAAAGAGTAACGTGTAGATACTGCTTCATTCCAATTCTGTCTAAAAAAGGCTCCTGCCGTAAAAGAAGGAGATTGGTAATTGAGGTATTCGGAAAGCTCGCCTTGGTAATTCATAGCACCTGCTTGAAAACCAAACTCATCTCTTTGTCCGAAAACATTAGTAGTGTTTACAACTAACAGAAGCGCTAGTACAATAGAATATCGCATGCTCTTTGAGTGTATTATAAGAATGCCACCGTTTTACAGGGAATACGGTGGCAAGGTGTCAAATATTAAGCCAAGTAACTTGCTTATCTTCTAAACTTTGGACACTTCACACCCGTGTTAAGGATAATGTGTAGTTTGAAGCCTGTTACTATATAAATATCTAAGTCGTTTGACTCTCCTCGTTGATCACCAACATTACCAAATCCCACTACAGTGGGGCGCCCTAATGCATCTGTTGTTAGTCCGCCTATTCCTTCTGCCACTGGTTGGAAGTTTCTTACATCTCCACTAATTGGATCAACTGTCTCTACGGTGCGATTTGCTAGCTCTACAGAAGTATTTCCTACTTGCGATGCTAAATCTGAAGCATCTGCATATACCCCACTTACATCATCGATGTAGTCAGTGAAAAGATAACGGTAACCTACCTCGAAAGCAAGATCTATTCTATCATTAATCTTATATTTTAGCCCTACACCCAAAGGAATAGTAGGTTGTATTAATGAATAGGGTCGATCAGGATAATCTACTCCGGCTGCTTGTGCAGCAGCTCCTTCTTGTAAGCCTTGCCCTTCTGTACGCAGAGGTTGTAAACGCACCCAATCGCCGCCTACTGTTTGTCCACGAGGATTATGGTAGATAACGCCAATTCCTGCAAATAAGTAAGGGCGATATCTTGCTCTTCTATAGTATTCTCTTCGAGAAGGGATTAGATCAATGGTGAGTCGAACATCAAATTCAAAAATATCATTTCTGAAGTTAGCATTTCGTAAGTATCTGTAACGATGCTGTACATTCCTCGGATCAGCATTTTCGAAATCAGAGGCAATTAAGCGTTGGTAAGCCAACTCTGCCTCTACAGAAACATATTGGTTGAGGCGTTTGCCAATAAAGGCATTGAAGCTGGGACGAGTAAAACTCAAGTTTGTGCTCCCCAAGTCATCCGTAGGCGCTAAATCACCAAAGTAGTTGGCAATGCCTATTCCTCCTCCTGCATACCAATATTCATCTGATTTTTGAGCAGATACCTGCCATACACATAAGAGCATAATGGCAAATACCAGAAGATTAATTTTTTTCATGTTACGCACACCTTTTAACGAAATGATCGAGTAGTTATACTTACGAATATATGGAATTAATGTTCATTAATTAAAAGCAATTCTATAATAACAAAATTGATGCTAGAAAAGATCAGTTTCTAGCATCTAAACCCCAATTTAGTTTATTTCTGAGTGTATTCAAAAAATTATTTTCATTAAGTTTTATTAATCTTACTCTAAAAGCTTCCCTACTGATGGCTAGCTGCACACTTGAGTCAATTACTTTGGAACGAGAGTCTAACGAAATCAAAAAATTTTTGCTTCGCCCTTCTACTTCGAGAGAAATGATACTAGAATCAGAGATAATCATGGGACGTACGGTAAGATTATGGGGCGCTACGGGCGTAATGATAAAATTACTAGATTGAGGTAATACCACCGGACCACCACAACTTAGCGAATATCCTGTAGAACCAGTAGGTGTAGAAATAATAAGACCATCTGCCCAATAAGAGTTGAGGTACTCACCATCAATGTAGGTATGTACAACAATCATAGAGGAGGAATCGCGCTTAGTTACTGTGAACTCATTTAGGCCGAAATTAAGTCCATTAAATATATCTTGGTTAGATTCTAAATGAATCAGGGAGCGAGCGTCGTAGTGGTAGTGTCCACTGGCAATACTATTAATTGCCGCACTAATATCGTTGGTTGAAGTAGTAGCGAGAAAGCCTAACCTACCGGTGTTAATTCCTAAAATAGGGATTTCTTTCTCTCTAATCTGTGTGATTGATTCGAGCATTGTACCGTCGCCGCCCACGCTGAAAAGAAAGTCTACTTCCTTCAGCTCGCTATCTTCACTGTAAACCACCTCATTAGACCTCTGAATACCTACTTCATTAAGAAAAGGCTGAAAACCTTCGGAAACCATTACCTCAAAGCCAAGCTCATGGAGTTTGTCGAACATTTGTTGAATGGACGTAAATGCTTCAGAACGAAAGTTTCTGCCGTGTACAGCAATCTTCATTGAATTTACATTTCTAAATACTTAAGAAGGAGGTCTAGGCGTGTTTGGTCAACATTTACTAATTCAGTAGTCTGGAATTTGGCCTGTACTTTATAGTTAAATCGCTCAAAAGTAGCTACAATATGGCTTAGGTCTATCTGATCAATTTTTAGCGTTACTAGAATCTCTAATTTATTATGTTCATTAAACTCGATCAACGAGCTTAGTACTTTGGCATTGTTAGACTCTACCAAGCGACTGATCTCAGCAAGTGAGTAGTCTCTTTCTTGCATAGCAAGCACTAAAATACCTCCTTGCTGCTGTACAGCGTACGTCTTAGCGATTTCTTGCACTACATCTTGTATTCTCACTGATCCTAGGAGCCTCCCCGTTTCATCTATTACTGGAATGACCTCTAAGTTTTGTTGATGCGCCAAGCGCAGTAGATCTAAGTAGTGTTGATCTGCTTTTACGTAGTGCGTAGACTGTTGTAGCAGTGGGAGGCTCTCAACAGGTAGTGTTGCATTGGGATGATTATAAAGTGTATCTTCATCCAAGAGTGTAATGAATATGCCTTCTTCATTAACAGTAGGTAATTGGCTCACTTTAAGTTCTTCTGTCCAATTAATCACATCTTGGATTGTATCGCTGGGCTGTACTTTGGGAATCGTTTTATCAATAAGTTCGTATGCAATCATGCTGGCGTACTGAGTTAAATAAGACTTACTCTTAAAATAGATGGTTTTGTGATGCTTATCAAGTTTTTGATGAGCTTATTACTGCTTATGTAAGTTTTCTATTTACTAAGAAGTTTATACTAAAACATCAGATTCAAGATATTGTCTCAAAATTTGATTGAATTTTTCAGGGTGTTCCATCATAGCGGCATGGCCACAATGATCTATAAACTTCAACGTGGCATTGGGGATCAACTTTTCAAATTCATACGCTACCAACGGAGGAGTAATTGTATCATTAAGCCCCCAAACTAGTAGTGTAGGTACTTGAATGGTAGGTAGCTCTTTAGCCAAGTTATGTCGCTGTGCCGATTTGGCAATGGCGACAATGCGCATGCATTTCGGTATACTTTTCATTAAGCCGAACACTTCATCTATAAGCTCTTCGGTGGCGGTCTCTGGATCGTAAAAAGTGTACTGTACTTTTTCTCTTATATAATCATAGTTACCTCTTTTTGGATAAGAGCCTCCCATAGAGTTTTCAAATAAACCAGAGCTTCCTGTCAGTACCAGTCTTCTTACGTTTTCTTGGTTTCTCAAGGTATAAGTGATGCCTATATGACCTCCCAATGAGTTTCCTAGAATAAGAAGATCACGTAGTTGCTTATGCGCTACAAAAGACTCGATGAAATCTGTCAGTGTACCTACACCAGCAGTTTTTATCGGCATCTCGTAGATGGGCATCATTGGAATTAATACGCGATAATTGGGAGAGAATGCCTTCACTACTTCACGCCAGTTACTTAGTGCTCCAAATAGCCCATGCAAAAGTAACATTACTTCTCCCTCCCCTTCTTCTATGTAGGTAAAGCCCCCTTCTTTTTTTATCTCTAAACGCATATCATTTTTATTTGATGAAACAATGGTTGAGTTAAGATGCTAAAATAATTTACTATTTACAATGTTCCTTAGGGGTATCCTTTTTTCATACTAAAATTTTTGTACTGTCTGTACTACCTCCTTGCTGTATCTAAAGGCTTTATAATAATTCTTGAGCAGGGTCCCAGAAAACATCCTCAAAGCATTGTATCTGATCATCCACAATAGTCACTCCTTCTTCTTCTAGTAAATGTTGCATAGTAGTAGGCGTATCAAAATGGTGCTTGCCTGTCAGTACACCCTTCCTATTAACTACACGGTGTGCTGGTACCTCTTTCAACGTATGGGCTGCATTCATCGCCCATCCTACCATACGAGCACTTAACTTCGACCCTAAGTAGTGTGCAATAGCACCGTAGCTGGTTACTCTCCCCTTAGGAATTAGCTTTACTACTTCATATACATCTTGGAAAAAAGTGGCAGACATTACTAAGTTTATTTAACTTACATACTTAATTTGTGAATCTTTTAAAGATAAACATTTTATATTTCAACCCTATCAAATAAAAGTAGAAATGACCCTTGACGAAGCACAAGCAAAAGTAGATGAATGGATTAATACCATTGGTATAAGATATTACAACGAACTAACCAATACAGCCATTTTAATGGAAGAGGTAGGTGAAGTAGCTCGTATTATGGCGCGTGTTTATGGTGAACAGTCTTTTAAAGAGGGTGTTACCTACGACTTAGCCGATGAAATGGCAGATGTACTCTTTGTCCTGATATGTTTAGCTAATCAAACGAACATCAATTTGACAGAAGCATTGCAAAAAAATTTAGCAAAGAAGACAAATAGAGATAAAGAAAGGCATCAAAATAATGAAAAACTACGGTAAGCTATGTGGTCTCACTTCACCATTCAGTTTCAGACGGCTCCTCACACACCACCTCCCTACTGTTATCAATGTATTGTACTGGTACACTTTTTAACAAATAAGTTGAGTGTACAAGTTCGTCTTCATTACTTTAGCAGAGCCTCACTCACAGAAGAGGAAATCATCGCTGAAGGTTTTTCGATTGAGGATGATTTCGACTGGGAAGGAACGCTACCGAACACTTGGGTAAAAGCCCTTCAAAATCTTTTACAACAAACCACTTGGGTAGATTCTCCGCAAGGACAGGATTATTTGGCAGTTATTACTGATGAGAAAGAAACGTTATTTCCTCGTGAGGTCACCACTTGGGAAATGACTTTTCAAGCGCTTTTACAAGCTGCTCATGAGCTTAATGAGTCTGGTGGGCTTACTGAGATTCAGTTTTTAGCAGTTTTTAATAATTCAAAAAAGCAACACATTATCCTGCGTCCTCGTTTCTCTACAAGAGAAGTGACTATATTGATGGCTTCTAATACTACCAAAAAGAAAGTAGCTTGGTCAACTTTTCATCAACTGATGGTAGAACTGCACACGCTCACGTTACAAGAGGAGCAAGCTTCCACAAAGCCTCCTCGTCGAGAAGGGTACTATATCAATCACGGAGATGGATACTGGTATCTATTGGGAAGAAAAGCAGGTACGAGTGCTATAAATAGAGTCAAACGTTTGTTTAATGAAATAGAGTTAATAAAATAGACGTATCGACGTTTAAGAGATATGAAGTACTGGTTGTACAGTCTTTTCTTGCTTATACACCCTTGCTTTGCGCAAGAAGTACAATATGGTAGGGTGCTCGATGCTGCTACAAAAACACCGCTTCCGTTTGTAAATGTAGTAGTGAACGACAATGCTTATGGTACTACTACAGACATCAACGGTAAGTATACTATTCGTTTCGAAGGTACTATCCAAGTGGTTCGTTTTAGCTTTGTTGGTTATGAGGCGCGTACTTTTACCAGAAGTACCTTTCCCTCAGATGGCATCATTTATCTAAATGAGAAAGAGAGCCTACTGGGTGAAGTCGTTATCACTACTAATGAAAATCCTGCTCATCGTATTATACGCCGCGCAGTAGCTAATAAGCGTAGTAACAATCCCGAAAATATTACTTCCTTTCGCTATAGAAGCTACAATAAGTTGTACAGTAATTTACAGGTGATTTCGCCTGATGAAGAAATACAATTAAAGGATAGTACGGAGATAAGCGCGCTTCAATTTTTTGCTAAGCAACATTTATTCATGGCCGAAAATATCTCCGAAAGAAAGTTTAGAAGGCCCTCTTACAGTAAAGAAACAGTAATTGCTAATCGCTTTTCAGGATTTAAAGACCCTAACTTTGCTTCTATCGCTACTGACTTTCAGCCATTTTCGTTTTACGGCGACTATATTAATATACTTGATAAAGAGTACCTCAATCCTGTTAGTAAAGGAACTTTTAATCTGTACGACTTCACATTAGAGGATACCCTGTACCGAAAAGTCGATACTATTTATGTTATTTCTTTTAGACCTTTCCCAAAAAAGAACTTCTTGGGTTTGCAAGGCATCGTTTATATTAATACGAACCGCTACGCAGTGCAAAATGTAGTGGCTAGCTCTGCGGCGCCAAAAGAGCTCGTTAGTTTCAAAATAGAGCAAAAGTATAGGTTTATTGGGAATAAAGCTTGGTTTCCAACTGAATTAGATACTGAGTTTACTTTCAATAGTACTACCATTGCCAATCGTAAGCTACAGCTTATTAGCCAGAGCTATCTTCAAGACATTCAACTTGACACCCCACTCGATAGAGGAGATTTTGATGAGGTTACTTTTGAGATTCTTCCGCGGGCTTCTGAAAAAGATACACTTTTTTGGACCAATAATCGTTTTGATACGCTTAACACTAAAGAGAAAGAAACCTTTCGCTTCTTAGATAGCCTTAGGCAAGAAACCAATTTTGAAGTGGTAGCAGACATCGTAGACATTGCTACTTTTGGTAAAATTCCTATTTTTAAGATTTTAGATATACCTCTTGAAACCCTCCTAGATTTTAATGAATTTGAGGGCTTTCGCGTAGGCTTAGGCTTGTATACAAACCCTAGACTTTCTGAGCGATTTACCCTAGGAGGTTATTTTGCTTACGGTACTAATGACCGTCTTTGGAAGTATGGTGGATCACTTTTAGTATCGCTTTACGAGCCTAAAGATGTACAAGTAGGCTTTCAGTATCAAGAAGATGTCTTTGAGCCTGCCCAAAGTGCACTCTCTGGTAGTGTTGACCGGCTTAATAGGCAATTTAGGTCATTTTTAATCGCTCGGATGGATAGAACGCGTCTTTACGAGACCTTTCTACGCTTTCGTCCTATGCGGTATGTCCAGATGAAGGTGGGTCTACAACATACGATCGTTGAGCCAGGCTATCCTTACCGCTATGTCGCTACAGATATTCCTTCGCGTTCATTCGATTTTACTGAAGCAACTATACAGCTTACCTATCACCACAAACAATCTTACATTAAGGTTGCCGGAAGAAAGCAATTAATTGGTACTGGCTTTCCTATTGTTAGCCTTCGTTATGCAAGAGGAATAGAGGGATGGTGGGATAGTCCTTTTAACTATCATAAAATCGAGATGCTCTTCGAGCACCAAGTTAGATTCAGGAAGCTTGGAGAAAGCCATCTGCGCCTACAAGGTGGTTGGTTAAATACTTCATTACCTTACCCTAAACTATTCAATCTCTATGGCTCTAACACTTCTAGTATTCCTTACATTGTAGATCATAGTTTTCAGACTGCCGATTTATATGAGTTTACTGCAGAACGTTATATAGCTTTGTTTTATCGTCATAACTTTGGGACTTTATTCTTTAGAGGGGAACGGTTTCGTCCTCATTTCATTATTGTACACAATACCGCCATTGGTGCGATTGATCAGCCTGCGCTTCACGAGGAAATTGCTATACAAGACTTCTCTGAAGGTTTTTTAGAGTCAGGGTTAGAAATTGATCGTCTCTTACAACTCAAATACTTAGGTTTATTTTACATTGATATAGGAGGAGGTGTGTTTTATCGTTATGGACCTTACAGGCATCCAACGATGGCTGATAACTGGGTATTTAAGTTTGCACTTCGTACTTCTTTCTAATTTAGAAAATAGGCTTCAATAAATATACCTTTGAACGCTTCACGTAGGCTTTTTGAGCCCCACGAGATACCTCTAGCCACACATCTTGTTGGCCTGATACTTCTAAGCCATGCCCTTTTGAAAGAACTTCTATAATGGGAGCACCTGAAGAAGCATCCTGCATAAGTAAAGTATGGTCTTCTGCAATAATAGCTTTTTGAGGAAGCGCTACAACATTGAATAACACATAACCTATAAGTACTATCAAAACTATTACAATACCATAACGGGTAGGAAGGCGTTGTTGCCAGTTTTTTATGACAAATGTATAGAAGAGGAGTAGGCAGATCAACGTAAAAACACCTACTAAAATGGTATAATACTGCTGGTAGATAAGATAAAAATAACTACGGTCGGTTAGGTCATGGCCTTCTAAGGCATATTTATTAGCTAGTTCTTCTATGTAGAGAAGGTTTTCTCTATTAGGGAGGCGTTGTTGATAACAATAGAGATAGTAAATTGCTTTGGGATAGTCTTGTAGTCTTTCCGTTATGTAAGCCATCTTAAGTAACATACTTTCAGAGGCTTTTCCCTTTTGCTCGAATATTTCTTCATACAAGGATAGCGCTTCTGGATATTGCTGTTGGTAAAAGAACGCATCTGCTCTTTTCTTTGTATCATTAACTATCTGACCAGCAACATCTTGCAAAGAAAGCACAAACAATATTAGTAGAAAAAAGTTATTTTTTCTCACAGAGGCTTGGAAGTTTCTAACCAATACTTTAATTTTGCAACGCAATTAAGGTAAATATGCTTACAAAAGCAATCATTAGCCGATAAGATTCCGTAGCTCAGTTGGTAGAGCATATCCCTTTTAAGGATAGGGTCCTGGGTTCGAGCCCCAGCGGGATCACCAAGAAATAAGAGCGACTGATCTAAGCAGACAAAGTGATGCGATAGTGAAGATTCAGATAAGAATCTAGGCTACCACATCACTTTTTGTATTGATACCGTCGAAGAAGAATGTTTTCTAAGTTTTTTATTTATGAAACATCCCCTTATTTTTGCTTCTCATTTTGAATCCTTTGTAAAACACGATGAGTCATATTGAGAATAGCTACGAAGCACACAAACGTAATTTCAATGAGCGAACAGAAGAAGTAGAGGCGAGGCTATTTCATATTAAGCACCAATCATGTCTTCAATATCAACTAATTAAACAAACACTTGATCAACTCTCTCCTTTTTTACAAACACCTGCTAGCTGGCTTACTGTGGGCGATTACAATGGGTTAGAAGCTAATTACTTGCTTAATCAAAAACAGCAAGCAGTTGCTTCTGATATATCAGAGTTTTTCTTGAAGGAAGCAAAAATAGCTGGACTTATCGATCAATACAAGACTATCAATGTAGAAGCCATTGACTACCCAGCAGATACTTTCGACTATGTTTTTTGTAAGGAAGCGTTTCATCATTTTCCGAGAGCCTTTCTAGGGCTTTATGAAATGATCAGATGTGCGAAGAAGGCGGCTATCCTCATCGAGCCCATAGATGTTCTTTCTAAAATGCCTACCCTTTTATTTCTGAAAAACGTACTGGATAGAATTGATCCTCTCCTTATCAATAAAATATGGAAAAATAGGTTTTCCTTTGAGATTGTAGGTAATTATGTATTTAAAGTTTCTGAAAGAGACATAGAGAAAATCGCTATGGGAATGGGCTTGCCCCTCATTGCCTTTAAAAGAATCAATTTGATTCTTGAACCAAAAATCCCAACAGCAGCACTAACAGAGCCACCTATGAACCAGCGTCATTGGAAACGCGTACAGAGAAAAATTAAAAGGAAAAACTTTCTAAGTAAACTTCATATACTTCCTTATAATCATTTGTGTTGTGTAGTTTTCAAAGACGCACCTTCACTGACGGTATTGCAACATATGAAACAAGCAGGTTACTTTATTCTCCCCCTTCCCAAAAATCCATACCTATAGTTGTAGGAGGTATTTCCACAATTGCAAAGCTTATTTTATCTTTTATAATAGCTCCCTGTATCTTTTCTAGGAAATATGTTCATCCCGCAAATTTTTTCTTAATTTTACGATCCTATCGCATTTAAAAAATTATATGCTCAACAGAAGAATTCTAAGGGTAAAAGCCATGCAATCTATCTATGCCTTTAAGCAAGCTAAAAGGTCTAACTATTATGTGGCGCAAGACTATATAAAGGAGCGTTTTCTACCCGACCTCAACTCTATGGAGTTTCAAGACAAAGAACAACTTAAAAAAGATAAATCTCTAGCACTAGAAGTATTCGAGGAGAGTTATGTTTCTAAAACTATACCTAATACTTTTACAATTTCTACAGAAGTAGAACAAGCTGTAAAAGATGCTATTACTCACTATTTTCAGCTAGTAGATAAGGACTTGAAGCATTTTGGGAAGATGATGCTTTTTGAAGCAGAGCAAATTTACAACCGCTATATTTCTATTTTTGGTTTATTGATCGCATTAGCTAGAAAAGTAGAACAGGAAAAAGAGCGCAAACTCCTCAACCCAAATACTGTAAAAAAAGAAGCTGATTACAGGCTGGCTGATAACCAGCTTATTCAACTGCTCTCTAATACAAAAAGTATTCAAGAAGCTATTACAAGAACAGGCTACCACTGGCACGATGAAGACGATATTATAAAGCAACTACATCGAGAAATTAAAACCGATGAGACCTACTTGGCTTACTTAAAGGAGAAAGGTGGTAACTTTACACAAGAAAAAGCGATTGTAGACCATATTTTACGTACTTACGTCTTTAAGAAGAATGTAGAGACTACCATACAAGATGAACAAGGTAACTTTGAATCTAAAGAAGAAATTCCTTTTATGTATGCCTTCTTCGAAGACAAAGACCTGAACTGGACAGAGAATAGAGAGATTGTTAAAAGTATGGTGCTCAAAACCATCAAAAATATTACTGAAATAGAGGAAGAACAAGTACAGCTTGTCGATCTGTCACCCGACTGGGAAACAGATAAAGCCTTCTTCGTAGACCTTTACTACCAAACACTTTATAATGAAGAGGAATATGAACAACTTATTTCTGAGAAAACTAAGAATTGGAAAGCAGACAGACTTGCTTTGGTAGACAAAGTGATTTTAGAAATGGCAATGACGGAAATTATTCACTGTCACAGTATTCCTGTCAAGGTAAGCATCAATGAGTATATTGAGCTATCTAAAAAATACAGTACTCCCAAGAGTAAGCAATTTGTCAATGGATTATTAGATGTCATTGCAAATGACCTTGTAAAAAAAGGAAAAGTGAAGAAAAGTGGACGTGGTTTGATCGATAATAAATAGTCTATATTATTTACTTTCCTGTAGATAGATTTTTAAATTTGCTAGTATACATTAATTTTTGTGATTACATTGCTTATGGAAAGTAATAGAAAAAAAGACCATTTCTTGTTAGGTGTATTTCTTGGAGCAGCTACCGGTACACTTCTCGGGCTCCTTTATGCGCCACAAGATGGTAAAGTAACTCGGAAAAAGCTTACTTATCAACTAACCAAACTTCGAGAGAAGTTACAGGTATACTTGCAAGACCTTGCTGAAGGAAAAGAAGAGCACGTGAGTTTAGCACGTACACAAGGCCAAAAAGTAGTAACAGAAGCGAAGCAAAAGGCAGAGCAATTACTTCGAGATGTAGAATCGCTCATGGAACAAGTGAAGCCGTAATCTGCTTTAAACAACTTTACAAGCAACCAGATACACACTAAAATCATTTTCTTATGCAAACTGTTACACTCATTCCTGGTGATGGAATAGGGCCTGAGATTGTAGAGGCTGTCAAACAAATCTTTGAGGCAGCGAAAGCACCCATTCAATGGGAAGAAGAACTTGCTGGTGAAACAGCCTTAGCACAAAAAGGCGACCTCATCCCTACTTCTCTTACAGATTCTATTACTCACCATAAGGTAGCACTTAAAGGTCCTTTAGCTACACCTGTAGGAAAAGGCTTTAAGAGTATTAATGTATCTTTACGCCAGAAATTTGAACTATATCAAAATATTCGCCCTTGTATTTCTACAGTGGGTATTGATACTAAATTCGATCAAGTTAATACCGTTTTGTTTCGAGAAAATACAGAAGGGCTCTACTCAGGTTTGAGTTATTACGATGAACGATTGAAAATAGTAGACAGTATCAGCCGTATCTCTTGGAGTGGTTGTACTAGAATTGTGAAGGCTGCCTTTGATTATGCACAGAAAAACAATAGAAAGAAAGTAACCGTTGTACATAAAGCAAACATACTCAAGCGATCAGGTGGTATGATGCTAGAGGCTGCTAGTACCATTTCTAAAGATTATCCATCTCTTACTTGGGACGATAAGATCGTAGATAACATGTGTATGCAACTAGTCATACGTCCTGAGCAATTTGATGTAATTGTTACCTCTAACTTGTTCGGCGATATCTTGTCAGATCTATGTGCTGGTTTAGTTGGCGGCTTAGGGGTAGTAGCAGGAGCCAATATTGGTGATGGATGCGCCATATTTGAAGCAGTTCACGGTACGGCTCCCGATATTGCGGGAAAAGGCATTGCCAACCCTACAGCCCTATTGAGATCAGCGGTTATGATGCTTGAGTATTTGGATGAGATAACCATAGCACAGAAAATTAACCAAGCCATCGACAAAACCCTTGCTCAAGTAGAACAGCGTACGGGTGACTTAGGTGGTAAGGCTAACACACAACAGTTCACAGAATACGTAATTCAAAATATAGTTTAAACCTCTATATCACATGAAAAAAATAAGTTTAATGCTCGTAATGGCACTCGCATTGGGTGCTTGTAGCACAGAAAAGACAGAAGAAGCCACTACTTCTTCAGAGAAAGAAGCGGTAGAAGTACAGGAAGTAAATCAACCTAATGAGCAAAGTGCTGAAGCGGCCTCAGAAGGAAGATTTGCTGCTTATGAATTTGAGAGTAATGATTACGATTTCGGCAAAGTAGACGAAGGTACTATTGTAGAGCATACTTTCCGCTTTAAAAATGTAGGAGAAGTACCTCTAGTAGTACAAGAAGCTAAGGGCTCTTGTGGCTGTACTGTACCAGAAAAGCCTGAAAATCCCATTCCTGTGGGTGAATATGGAGAAATTAAGGTAAAGTTCAACTCTCAAGGTCGTACTGGCTCACAAAGCAAGACAGTTACACTTACTTCCAATACTAACCCAGAAAAGATGGTACTTAAAATCACAGGGTTTGTAGAAGGAAGCGCTCAGAACCTAAAAAATATGAAAGGTCCTGTAAGACAATAAGTTTTTAACTATGGGTATTTCTCTCGTAAAGAGGAGATACCCTTTACTCATATATTAGACATGTGGCATCTTATATTATTACAAGCAAATACCAGTAGTGGTACGGGGGGACTAGCCAACCTTTTACTCATTGGTGGAATGATTATCGTATTCTACTTCTTTATGATCCGCCCTCAGCAAAAGCGCCAAAAAGAACAGAAGAAATTTAGAGAATCTCTTAAAGTTGGAAGTAAAGTAGTTACCATAGGAGGGATGCACGGAAAAATCATTTCCATGCAAGAAGAGACTATTGTACTGGAAGTTGATAGAAGTACAAAACTCACCTTCGAAAAGAGTGCTGTTTCAGCAGAAGCTTCTAAGAAATTTTATGCAGAAGCTTCTGAAGACAAGAAGAAGTTGGTTAGCACTTAACTAGCCAATAAGTCTATGGTTAGCTATTTTTTTATTTAACAATTCAGAGAAAATGGTATATTTTCGGAATATCTTCCATTGGCTTCTCAACTCAAAACCTTCTACAAACAGTGATTGGCAAGCGATCACTGTTTGTGTTGTGGCAGCAGCTACCTTCTGGTTTCTCTATAATATGAACCTTGAACACGTCACAGACCTTTCCTACAAGGTAGTTTTTCAAGATGAGCAAACACGTGCCTTACCCGACTCCAATGCTTTTGTACAATTTAAGGTAACAGGCACTGGATGGAATCTATTACGTGAGCAATTGAAAGATCAAGAACGTATCATTTACTACAAAATTAATCGTAAGCAAAATACAAAGTTTGTACTAGCTAATAATTTACGAAAAACACTTAATCAAGAGCTTACTGATGGCCTCAAAATAGGTGAGATTGTACAAGACACTTTCTCCATTAACTTTGAGCAAATTATTTCTAAACGTATCCCTGTATTACTCAATACAGCAAGCATTCAACTTAAAGAAAATGTGCGTATTACTAGCGATATCAATGTTGAACCCAGTATTGTACTCATTACAGGCTCTTTAAAACGCATCAATCCTATTGATTCTATTGTCATTGATATCGCACAATTCAATGTTAGTAAAGACTTTGATCGAAGATTCTCAGTGGCTAACTTTTTAGATGGTAAAATAGAGACTGTCCCAAAAGAAGTCCGGGTGAGTTTTCAAGTAGATGAGTTTCTAACCAAAATTGTGAGTGTTCCCATAGAAAAGAGTAACTTTTCGGAAAGTAGTAGTTTTACCCTCACTCAAGAGACCACAGAAGTAATTTTTGTATGTAAAGCGCAAGAAGAAGAGCAAATAAACTTAGGAGATTTTCGGGTAGTTGCTGACTTTTATAAAATAGATTTACAAGATACCACGCTTACACTCTCGTTGGAACGAGCACCTGAAGGTGTAAGAGAAGCAAAAATTAATAACAAAGTAGTCCAACTAGCTTACAAAGAACCTTGACACCACTACAAATAGGCATTACAGGAGGCATAGGCTCTGGTAAGAGCATTATATGTAAAGTATTCCGACACTTAGGCGTACCTACTTATGATGCTGATACCCGTGCAAAATATCTTATGAATACCCAAGAAGCTTTAAAAAGCGCTATTCAAGAGAATTTTGGAGAAGAAAGCTACCAGAATGGGCAGCTTAATAGAAAGTACTTGGCCTCAAAAGTCTTCAATGATTCTCAACAAGTGACCCTGCTCAATCAACTCGTTCATCCGAAGGTAGCAGAAGATTACGCTACTTGGGTTGTTGGGCATGCTGGCGTTCCTTACGTTATTAAAGAAGCTGCATTGCTGATAGAAACTGGTTCTTACAAGCACCTAAGAGCACTTATTACGGTCTCTGCTTCTGAAAAAATACGTATGCAAAGAATCAAGGCTCGTGATCCGCATCGTTCTGAAAAAGAGATCAAGGCTATTATGCAGAAGCAGCTTTCGGATGAAGAAAGGCAAAAAGTAGCTGATTATACAATTGATAATGCGGGTACTTTACTCATTATTCCGCAAGTTCTTCAATTACATCATACTTTTCTCCAGTAGTAAAAGCTTATTTCCCTAAACAATCATTACATTTTGCTATTTATAGTAAACGTAAATAGTCAACAAAAAGAGAGAACGTTTTTTATTTATACCTCTTTTCGCTATTTTAGAAAGATATAAATACTATGACCGACGAAATTAGAAAAGCTTATTCAAAAGCGAGCGATAGCGCTACTGCCACACAACAACTTGCGCAGCTTATCAAACAACAGCCACAGCAACACCCAGTTATTTTAGCCTACAAAGCAGTGGTAGAAGCCCTAAAAGCTAAGTTTGTTTGGTTGCCTTTTCAGAAAATGTCGCACTTAAATACCATGCGTAATCTGTTTCATAAAGCAGTTGAAGGAGCGGAAGATAACATTGAGATTCGATTTCTGCGCTTTTCTATACAAGCCAACCTACCAACTATTCTGATGCAAAGCCCCAACCTGAAGGAGGATAAAAGCGTAATTATAGAAAACATAGATAGTAGTACGCTGAGTGTTCCTTTTAAAGAGGCCATTGTCGATTTTTTGGTGGATTCTGGAGAGTGTACAGAAAAAGAAATTGAAATTTTGAGAAACAAATTGATCTCTAAATGATTATATAAACATACTACGGCTATTCTATACCCATTTCACTTTTTCTATATATGCTAAATTTGCAAGTTACAATAGACAAACATTCAGGCTTTTGCTTTGGTGTAGTGTATGCTATAGAGATGGCAGAGGAAATTCTGGCACAAGAGGAACAGCTTTACTGTTTAGGTGATATAGTACACAATGACGAGGAGGTTCATCGCCTTGAAGCAAAGGGATTAAAAATCATTACCCATAACGATCTAGAGCATCTATACGATGTAAAGGTATTGATTCGTGCCCACGGCGAGCCGCCCTCTACTTATGAAATTGCCCTCAAGAATAATCTTATTCTCATTGATGCTTCTTGTCCAGTGGTTTTGAAGCTACAAAATCGCATCAAAAACTCTTACGATAAGAAAGAAAAGATATACATATACGGGAAGCACGGTCATGCAGAGATCATTGGTCTTTTAGGACAAACCAGCAATGAAGCCGTTATTTTCCAAGACTTGGAAGAGCTAGAACTTTCTACCTTGCCGAGCAATATTACCTTGTATAGCCAGACTACAAAAAGTACTGATAAGTTTTATCAAATAAAGGCGCAGCTCGAAGGCATGGGTATTGAGGTAAACGCTAACGATACGATTTGTCGGCAAGTCTCTAATAGAGATGCCGAGTTGAGAGATTTTGCACAGAAGTTTGATAAGATTATCTTTGTAGCAGGAACCAAATCTTCCAACGGAAAGGTTCTGTACAATGTTTGTAGGAGTACTAATGAAAACAGCCATTTCATTTCTAAAGCTGAAGAACTACAGATGGAATGGTTTGCTCCCGATAACTCAGTAGGTATTTGCGGGGCTACCTCTACACCTATGTGGTTAATGGAGCAAGTAAAAGATGTTTTGGAAAAACTTTAGACGTCTTAATTACCTTTATGAATACATTTATACACTTATCTATACTTATAGGCACCTTCTTTTTAATGGAAGGCGTAGCATGGGCCACACATAAGTACATTATGCATGGTTTTTTGTGGAATTGGCATAAGTCACATCATACACCACACGATCAATTTCTAGAAAAAAACGATTTGTTCGCTGTTGTATTTAGCCTGCCTGCTATCTTACTCATTGTTATTGGATTTGAAATTCCTAGCCTTGCTTTATTGAAGTGGGTAGGATTTGGAATTACCGCTTACGGTGTATTTTATATCATATTCCACGACATTATTGTACATAGAAGGATCAAAATTAGATTTATGGCGCGCAGTCGTTATATGAAGCGTATGATACGAGCACACAAAATTCACCATAAGTATTTGGCAAAGCATGGGGCTGAAGCTTTTGGTTTTTTATATGCTCCCAAAAAGTATGATCCACATCATCAAAAATAAGAAGTGAACATTTGCTATTTCTCGCTAGCTTTAGTACATTTTGGTATAAGTTAAACAGTAAAATATAATTACCCATCTTTATTAATTCCTATGAATAAAGCCTTGCCAACGCTCTTTGTTGTCATGTATTTTTTTTATTCATCATTTCTTTTTGCACAAGAAAATAACCTTGTACCTGATGGTAGTTTTGAGCATAAATATGCTTGCCCTAATACCTATGGCAGCGTACGACTAGGTATCTTAAAGCACTGGCGTGCTAACCCTACAAATTGTACCCCCGATTATTTTCATACTTGTAATCAGGCGGGTTTCAGTATTCCTGATAATAACTGTGGCAACCAATCGCCTGTACAAGGAGAAGGTTATGTAGGCTTTATCGCTAGAATTGGAAAACCAGCAAATGCAGCCGACCATGCAGAACGAAGCTATCGAGAGCATATTCAAACAAAACTGATGACACCGCTTGAACCGCATAGTAGGTATGTTGTACGTTTGCACGTGGCTTTGTCAGATTATTCTAACTTTGCAGTAGGTAATTTAGGGCTACTCTTTACCCCTACCCCACAAAGTATTGTAGAGAGAGTTGCTTATGAGCCACAAGTAAAATTTGAAGACATCATTAATGATAAGCAATGGGTGGAACTAACAGATACTTTCATAGCTCGTGGCGGTGAAACATATCTTACTATAGGAGAGTTTGAAAATACAGAGAATAAATTGATAAAAAGGCTTACAAAGAGTACTAAATTCAAAAAAAAATTTAGCTATAATCGCGCCTATTACTATATCGATAACGTATCTGTAACTTTCTTAGATAAGTTAACTATACTTACTACACCTAAAATTAAGGAAACCTTGGCTTGGGAAAAGGTAGAAACGGCTTTCGGTAAACTTGAGGTAGGTAAACCCATTGTATTAAAAAATGTATTCTTCGAGTTTGGTAAAGCAGAGTTACTTGACTATTCCAAAAAAGAGCTTAATAAGCTCGTCATTTTACTCAAAGCCTATCCTTCTATGTCTATCACTATTACAGGTCATACAGACAATGTTGGGAAAGATGAAAGTAATATTCGTTTATCAAAGAATAGAGCGAAAAGCGTATATAACTATCTTGTTGAGCAAGGTATATCTATGAACAGATTACAGTTTAAAGGCTTGGGTAGTAAACAGCCCATCGATAAGAATACCACTGAAAAAGGGAGGCAAAAAAATCGTAGAGTTGAGTTCTATGTCAATGAACCATAGGTTTTATAGAGGGATGCTTTACCTTTGACGTACAAAATCGTATCTTTACATAATGCAAAACATAGATACTAAATTTGTAGAAAAAGCCACTAACGCCATTGCAGATAAATATCGCTTATCCATTTTATTGAAGATTTCGGAAAAAGGGCATCTTTCTATGAGTGAGGTTACTCACTTGACAGGACTCTCTCAGCCCTGTTCTTCTCATCATGTGAAAATTCTTACCGATAGCGAACTTGTACAAGCTACTAAAGAAGGACGTAACGTAAGCCTACAGATTAATAAAGATAAAATGGAAACCTTAATACACCTATTGAAGTTTATTAAATAAATTTTTTGTTTAAATACATTTAAAAATTTGAATATATAAATGTATTGTTTCAATTAGTGTATATTTCATATTTTTTCATACATAAACATACAAAATCCAGAAAAATGAGTAAAGACCTATTTTCAACAGTAACCATAGGTAATCTTACATTACAAAACCGTATGGTAATGGCTCCTATGACACGCTGCCGTGCCATCAATAATATTCCTAATGACCTTATGGCTACTTATTATGCCCAACGAGCTGGGGCAGGTTTGATTATTACCGAAGGTACCTCTCCTTCTGCCAATGGATTGGGCTATCCACGTATTCCAGGTATTTTTACCCAAGCACAAATAGAAGGCTGGAAGCTAGTGACTAGTGCTGTTCACGAAAAGGACGGAAAAATTTTCTTACAGATTATGCACGTAGGTCGTGTGGCCCATCCTGATAACATGCCTGAAGACGCCGAAATGATAGCCCCTTCAGCTATTGCTGCTGAAGGTGAAATGTATACAGATGAAAACGGCCCTCAAAAACATCCTACCCCTCGCCCTATGACAAAAGAAGATATTAAGCAGGCGGTAGAGGAATATGCTCAAGCTGCTAAAAATGCTATAGAGGCTGGCTTTGATGGCGTAGAGTTACATGGTGCTAATGGCTATCTCATCGATCAATTTATTAATCCTTCTGCTAATCAACGAAATGATGAGTATGGTGGCTCTATCGAAAATAGAAGCCGTTTTTTGCTAGAAGTTATTGACGCCACCATAGCAGCCATTGGTAATGAGAAAGTAGGGATCCGTCTTTCACCTTATGGGGTTTTTAATGATATGGGCATTCACGATGATCTTGACGAAATCTACGCCTATATTGCGCAAGCACTCAATAAAAGAAATATTCTCTATGTGCATTTAGTGGATCATACCTCTATGGGTGCCCCAGAGGTTCCCAAAAGTGTGGTGAAAAAAATTAGAGAGGCTTTCAAAGGACAACTAATTTTAAGTGGAGGTTACCAAGAAAAAGAGAAAGCAGAAGAGGATATAAAGGATATGGCCGACCTCATTGCCTTTGGAAGACCTTTTTTGGCAAATCCTGATTTAGTAAAACGCTTAAAGCACGATATAGACCTTAATGAACCTAACCAAGATACTTTTTATACCCCTGGTAAAGAAGGGTATACTGATTATCCCCACGCTGACGAGGTAGTTAGTAACTCATAAGTATTCTTCAGTATTTTTTGTGCGCCTTCGTAGTATACTATGAAGGCGCATTACTGTTTAGATCATTTTATAATACGCCACTAAAATAATAACTTGCCATACTTATGAGAAAAAAGAAAAAATACCCTGTTCTGGAACAGGTGCGTATAGAAAAAGCCGTAGCAGGTGGCAAATGCTTAGCACATATTGGCGAAACGGTATTGTTTGTGGAAGGCAACGTAGCGCCTGAGGATGTTATAGATGTGCAGGTTATACGTAAATAGAAATGTTATTGGGGAGTGCAACCTGTTCAGTATAAGCATTTCTCTCCATTGCGTCAAAAACCATTTTGTGAACACTTTGGCGTTTGTGGTGGCTGTAAATGGCAGCATTTACAATACGAAGCGCAGCTATCTATGAAACAGAATGAAGTACAGGATGCTCTAGCGCGGATTGCTAAAGTTGATTTTCCCAACATTCAACCTATTATTGGTGCTGATAAAACTACTTATTATAGAAATAAACTGGAGTTTACCTTTTCCAACAACCGCTGGCTTACCCAAGCAGAAATAGACAGTGATGCTACCTTTGAAAGAGAAGCCTTGGGTTTTCATATACCAGGGCGCTTTGATAAAATTGTAGACATTACCCATTGTCATTTACAGTCTGCTCCTTCTAATGAAATTCGTTTAGCTGTGAAAGCGTTTGCCTTGAAAGAGAACCTAAGCTTTTTTGACTTACGCCAACAAGAGAACTTACTTCGTAACTTAGTAGTGCGTACCACTAGTACGGGAGAGCTTATGGTGATTGTTATTTTCTTTGAGCCAGATATGCAAGCCGTAGAAAAGCTCATGGCTTTTCTACAAACCTCTTTCTTCGAAATTACCTCTCTGTACTATATTGTTAACCCTAAGAAAAACGATGCTTATCAGGACCTAACTCCTGTCTTGTATGCAGGTAAGCCTTATATTACAGAAAGTATGGAAGATTTACAGTTTAGAATCAGCCCTAAAGCTTTCTATCAAACAAATAGTGAACAAGCATATGAACTGTACAAAATAGTGCGTACCTATGCTACCTTACAAGGGAAGGAACTTGTCTACGACCTATACACAGGTACGGGAACAATCGCCAATTTTATTGCTAGAAAAGCCAAGCAAGTAATTGGTATAGAGTATATAGAAGCGGCTATTAAAGATGCTCAACAAAATGCAGCTATTAATGGTATTGATAATACGCTTTTTTTTGCAGGAGATATGAAAGATGTACTTAACACCTCGTTTTTAGATAAACACGGTAAGCCAGATGTGATTATCACGGACCCGCCAAGAGCAGGTATGCACGAGGCAGTAATCAACACAATACTTGTAGCGGACCCAGCTAAGATTGTTTATGTGAGTTGTAATCCTGCCACACAAGCAAGAGACTTACAACTATTAGATCATCGTTATCAAATTGTAGCAGTACAGCCTGTTGACATGTTTCCTCATACACATCACGTAGAGAATGTAGTTCAATTAATAAGAAGGTAGTTATTATGCAAAACGATCCAGAATTACAACAAAATGCCAAATACCTTGGTGAGATAACAAAAGATTTTGCCATTGTAGCTGAAACGCTCAAAGAAGCTTCTTATCAATTAAGAGTAAGGGAATTTGACTTTCCTATATTTCCTATTAGCAAAGAAGAAATCTCGATAGGTCAGTTACTTATCCATCGGTCGGAGCTGGCCTTACAGTGGAACTATTACGTATCTTTTTTGGATGAGTTTTTACAGCGAAAGCTTGTTACAGAGGAGTATATAGAAGATTTTAAAAAAAGTTATAAGAATCCAGATGAGCAGTGTTGTTTATTTGTAGTTGATAAGGTATTTACCAGTTTTGTTTACTTGCCTTATCCAATAGACTAAGCAGCTCTTTTCATTTTAAGCAGTTCTGTCTTTACTTGAATCATACGTTTATTAGTAGGTTCAATATCGGCAGTTACCAACCAATCTTCTATTTCTTTGAATGAGAAGTTAAAGTTAAAGTTTTCTCTTAACAATACATCTAGTTCTCTTTCTGTCTTGTCGGTGGTTTGGTGTAAGGCTTTTTGCGCAATCAACTTTAGGTAAAGCTCAACAGCTTTGTAATGGGTAGGCTTTTCTACACGTGATAACTGCTCTAGTGTAGTTAGCGCTTGAAAGAAGTTATCGGTAAGAATGTGTATTTCTACTGCATTATTATAAGCAGGAATGAATTCAGGATTAAGCCTAATAGCTTGTTCATAATCAGATACTGCCTTATCATATTCTCTTAAAATATGAAAGCAGTTGGCTCTCTTAGTGTAAGCTATGTAACTTGTTTCTGAGCCTTCTTTTATTACCTTAGTGTAATAACCTATGGCTCGTTCGAATTGCTTTGCTTTGTATGCTTCGGTAGCTTTCTTCAACCAATAATTAGAGTCATAGTCAACTCCCATGAAGCTTTTCTCTTGGCCTGTACTTACTTCTTCTACAACCTCATCTTCTTCCTCTATTTCCTCGTCAACTTCTATTTCTTCTGTCTCAAAAAATTCATCCAACTCTTCCTCTTCTGTAGTATCATCGGTAGCGAGCATAGCCCCATTCTCTTCTAAAGTGCTGATCTCTTCTTCGAGCTCTGCAGAGGCTAGATTTTTAAAGAATTTTTCTTCCGATACTACATCATCTTCCTCTTCTTCTACCAAAACTTCTTCCTTAACAAATACTTCTATATTGTTATTGAGTGTTCTTTCAACAAAGGGCGTTATGTTATTATCTAATTCGTCATCAGTAGGTAGTTCTTCAGTAGATTCTTCCACTTCTGTAGGGGAATAAATCATTTTGTAAGAAGACTCCGTATCTGTATCGAAGGTTTCTTCTGCTTTTTTCTCATCTTCCTCAAGGATTTGTGATTCCTCCGTGAAGGGTTCTTCTTCTATCTCCTCATTTTCCTCAAGAGTTTGTGATTCCTCCGTGAAGGGTTCTTCTAATGTTTCTTCGTTTGTTTCAAAAACTTGTGGCTCTTCAATCAAGGTATCTACTACTTCTTTGTTTGCCTCGAAAGCCTCTGGCTGCTCTTCAACTAAGGTGTTCTCCTCTACCACTTCGTTTGTTTCAAAAACTTGTGGCTCTTCAACCAAAATTTCTGCTACTTCTTCATTTTCCTCAGAAGTTTGTGACTCCTCTGTGAAGGGTTCTTCTTCTATCTCTTCATTTGCTTCAAAAGTTCGTGGCTCTTCAACTAAGGTATCTACTTCTTCTTTGTTTGCCTCAAAAGTTTCTGGCTGCTCCTCAACCAAGGTTTCTTCTGCTTCTTCGTTTACCTCAAAAGTTTCCAATTCTTCGATAGGAGTTTCTTCTGTTTCTCCATTTGATGCAAAAGCTTGCGGTTCCTCAACTAAAGGTTTTTCTTCCACTTCCTCATCTGTCTCAAGAGCTTCTACCTTCTTGTTTGCTTCAAAAGTTTGTGGCTCCTCAACTAAGACTTCTTCTTCAATCATTTCAGACGTTTCTAAGCTCGGTGTGTAGTCCATAGTTTCCACCGCTTCTTCTTGTCTTTCAAAGATCGTTTCCTCAGACATCTTTACAGAACTATCTTTTGGAGTGTCTGCTTGTTGAATATCTGAGCCCATAATTTCCATCTGTGTGGTATAGTACCGCTTCTTATCAGGATAGTAAGCTATGAGCTTTTTGTATATATCTAATGCTTCTTGTAACCTACCTTCGTTAAAAAGAACAATAGCGTCTGTTTCTGTTAATTCTATTGTTTCCTGCTCTTCCTCAAGCTCTGTAGGAAGAGTCGTTGAAGTAGAGATTTCTTCTTCTATAATAGGGGTTTCTTCTTCTGTACTTGTCTCATCAGTTTGGGTCGCTACCTCTTCTTCGATATTTTCTTCCTCAGCATCACTGGATATTGAGAATATCTCCTCTTCTACAAGTGGCTTAAACGATGATGCTACCTCTTCTTCGATAACTTCAGCACTTTCTTCAGTCTCAGTAGGCGTCGTAACTATCTCTTCCTCTACAGGCAATGTAGATTCTTCTATTACCTCTTCTTCAACAAGTTTCTCTTCTTGCTCGATAGGTGCTATAGTAGTGTCTTCCTCTATAAGTGTTGTAGGAGACTCTAGTACTTCTTCGGTAGTTTCTTCTTCAGACTTGATAGGTGTTGTAAATACTTCCTCTTCTACAAGTGGTGTAGAAGATGCTGTAATATCCTTTTCAATGGTATCTTCTGTAGTACTTTCGTCTGTTGAATTTGTTTTTATCTCGGCTAGAAATGTGGCAACCTCTTCTACCAACTCTTGTGGTTCTTCTTCTTTCTTTTCTTGGGTGGCTTTTTCTTCAGGAGATGTAGAGATTTCAAGGGTTTCTTCCGTTAATGTTGTTTCTTCTTCATCTTCTTCAGTTGTAGTGTTCTCCACTTCTGTAGAAGATATTGTTTCTTCTATTACTTCTTGAGCTATCTCCTCTTCAAGTTCCTCTGTTTCCTTTACTTCCTCCTCAAACATTTCTTCAACAATGTTATCTTCTATAGAAGCATTCTCTAGCTCATCAGTAGGCGTAAATGTTTCCTCTTTCAGTTGATCAGTCTCCTGTTTTTCAGTCGCTTCTTCTTTAGCTTTCTCGATCCCCTCTGGCTGTAACACAAACTTGAATGATCCACTAGTGGATAATTCCTCTTTCTGGATAGGTTGAGTTACCTCATCCTCTATTACTTCCTTTTTTGCGTCATTATTAACCCCCTCCGTGTAGCCATTATTTTTTTTTGTGGGATCAATTTCCTTTTCTATAGCTTCTTCTCTATTAATGATGGGGGTAAATGCGGTATCTTTGTCAGCGTTTTTTAAGCTTTGCTGCTGCTGTTCTAATGCTTCATTAAAAGCCTGCATCTTGCTTTGCATAAGTGACAACTTAGCCATCAAGTCTGCTTCTTCTTTTGTATCGTTTGCTGGTTTGGCCTTCGGATGTTTCTCTTCTTGCTCCTCTCGCACAATGTTTACGATTTCTCTTCTTAAGTCTTCTCTGATAAGTGTATGGAAGAGCGAGCGAACATCTTCTTTCTGTCTTCTAGTAACATCATCCACAAGACGCGTCTGCTTCGATCTCATGATGTTCAATAGTATTAGAAATAAGATGACATTGCATAAAACAACGATTATGGCACCATACACCAGCATTGCCTGTTGCTCACTTTGCTGTTCTTTATTAGCTTGATTATACTGGCCAACAAGCGTCTCTAGTTTTTGTACTCTCACAACCTCCGAGTCATTTTCTCGGTCCACTTGCGCTTTCAGCTCCTGTAGCTGTCGCTGATAATCTGTATGCAAGCGATCGATGGCGTTCTTAAAGTAGGTTGTATCTTGTGCTACAATGAGAGAAGTCTGGGATTGTAAGGCATTGGTTTGTAACCTGTGTTGGTATTCCAACTGCCTAATGTAGCGTTCTATTTGCTTTGTTCGTTCTTGAAGTACTCCGATAGTTGCTTTCTGTTTTTGCATAAGCAACTCCAGCTCCTTATCGCTCTCTTGAGCATAAACAGCGGAAGCCAACGTGGCTAAAAACATACAACATACAAACTTTCGAAGCTTCATGAATTACTATACTTGAATTCGCTTTTTCCCCTAAGACCGTAAAAGATACGTTTATTTTCCTTAAACTTCAATACTTGTACAGTTTTTTTCATCTTTTTACGTGAAAAAGCATTAAAAAGGTTTATTTTTCTGAACTTTCTTCTTGAAACCAAGCGGCATACTTTGGGTAATTATTGGCAATTCTTTGTATTTCACTCACCTTCTCTCCCGTGTATTTAATAAACTTTGCAGGATTGCCTCCCCAAATGGTATTCTCATCTACTACGCTATTAGCGAGTACAATAGCACCAGCCGCAATGATAGCGCCACTTTTTATGTGGGCTCCGTCCATGACAATCGCTCCCATACCAATGAGAACGTCATCTTCTATAGTACACCCATGTACAATAGCATTGTGCGCAATAGAAACACGATTCCCTACAATAGTTTTGGTTTTTTGATAGGTACAGTGAATCACTGCACCGTCTTGTACATTACAATAATCACCAAAGCGGATACTGTTAACATCTCCTCTTATGACGGCATTGAACCATACTGTACAATGATTGCCCATTTGTACATCTCCTATAACGGTGGCATTCTCTGCAAAAAAACAGTTGTCACCCCAGTAAGGGGTGTACCCTCTCAATGATTTAATAAGCGCCATAGTATATGTTTTCCTCCTTTAACTTAAAAAAGAAAAAGAAGGTTTTATTCGATAATAAAGAGGAGGCAGTTATTAGCAAACCGCCTCCTTTAAAGATTTTGTAGTATATATTTCGATTACTTGGTTTTACTTGATTCGTTTTGCTTCTCAAGGTTGAATAAGTCATTGAGTACGTCAATGAGGGTATCTGCTTCTCCTCGCTTACATGCTGCTTTCAACTGTAATACAGGGAGTTTAATTATTTTTTGCATCATTCCTCTGGTTACCTTATCTACTAATGCCTGCTCCTCCTCACTCATGCTTTTGAGATAGCGCGCCATTTCTTCGTGACGAATCTGCTCTAAAGCATCTTTCAGTTTATGAATAGTAGGTGAAATCTCCATCTCCTTCGTCCAATTTTTAAAGTCACGGATGGCTTCTTCAATAATTTGCTCCACCAACGGAATCGCTGCTAAACGTTGCTTTAAGGCCTCATCTGCACGCATCTGTAACTGATCCACATCGTATACTAGCATACCTGGAACGCTCTCTACATCTTGTGCAACGCTTCTTGGTACAGAAAGGTCTATGAAGTACTTATAGGAATATTGATTAATAGAAGCGATTTGCTCTTTGACGATAAAGGGATCGTTACGAGCAATCGACGAAATTACTACATCAGCTTCCTTGATATGTTGCCATACTTGATCGAATGAGTTTGCTTGAAAACCACACTCATCTGCCAAGGTTTGTGCTTTTTCAAAAGTACGATTGATGATATCTACATTTTTGAAATCTTTGCTCACTAAATTTCTGCACACATCCTGACCAATTTCACCAACCCCTAGTACTAATACCTTGGGAGCTACTAAGTCGTTTGTAAGCTGTTCTATCAGCTCTACTGCAGCATAAGAAGTAGAAGCGGCACCATCCCTAAAAGGTGTTTCCTGTACCACTCTTTTATTAGTAAAAAAGATGGTATGCATCAGTCGATGCAGGAAGTGGCCTGCTAGCCCTTCATCTGCTGTCCACTGATAGGCTTTTTTTACTTGGTTGGGTATCTGCATATCACCCACTACTTGTGACTCCAGACCGATTGCCACTCTAAATAAGTGTCTAATAGCCACCAAGCCCTCCATTTTTTGGAAATGGGAGGTATAGTTTTGTATTTCAGTTGCTTCCTTTTGTATACCTATCAACTTAATGAGGGTATTATGATGATCTTTTGAAGCTGTGTAATAAATCTCTGTACGATTACAAGTAGAAAGAATGAGCATTTCTTCTACTTCTACGTAATCTTTAATATTGGCTAGTATTTTCTTACAAGTGTTCTCGTCTAAAGCAACTTTCTCCCTTACTTCTAAGGGGGCGTTCTTGTACGATAAACTAATCGCTCTAAACTGGTAATGCATGTTTATTCCTTTCTTGATATGTTACAAAAATAACATTATTCTTTTCTACATATGTATGACTTTTATCAGTATTAATCTATTTATAACTATTCTAAATAGAATTTTACCGATAAGAGGCTTTCCCTATTTTTGTTTTGCTTCACCTCTGTAATATAATATCTTTGTTATACCTGAAAGTTTGGTAAATAGTATTTTATGAATATCTATCAACATAAGTCTGAGTTTAAAATTGTCATATTTTCCTTAGCGCTTGTCATAGGGTTGGCTTCCTTGTACTATACCAATAGCTTAGTAAATAAGTTAGTAGAACGAGAGAAAGAGCAGATAGAACTCTACGCAGCGGCTCTTCGCTACACACTAGATATCGAAAACGACCAACCACTCACTTTCATTTATCAGGAGATCATTTTGTCCAACAAATCAATTCCTGTTATCTCTACGGATATTGATGGGAATATTCTTTCACAAAAAAATATTCGTTTTCCTAAAAACGCTAGTGAAGAGGAGAAACAGCGTATTTTAGAGAATGAACTGGAAGTGATGAAAGAGGAAAATCCACCTATCGTAATGGTATTTGGTCAGAATAAAGAGAATAGAAATTTTATTTACTACCGAAACTCTTACTTGATTTACCAGCTTCGCTACTATCCCTATGCACAACTGAGTGTAATTGCTATTTTTGGATTTCTGACTTACATGGCCTTTAATTACTCCCGTAAAGCAGAACAAAATCGTGTTTGGATCGGTCTGGCAAAGGAAACGGCTCATCAACTGGGTACACCCATTTCCTCTCTAATGGCTTGGGTAGAATACTTGCGTGATGATGACTTACTAAAGCATAGTGAGGTATTACCTGAATTGGAGAAGGATGTGAAGCGTCTAGAAATGATTACTGCCCGCTTCTCTAACATTGGCTCTAAGCCTGCGCTTCATAGCGAAGATGTGCACGGAGTAGTGAAAGGAATTGTCTCCTACTTAAGGCCACGTATCTCTAATAAGGTAGATATACATATTATTAACTATTTACTTCCTGAGACACAGGTAAAAATGAATCGTTATTTGTTTGAATGGGTAGTAGAAAACTTATGTAAAAATGCAGTGGACGCCATGAATAGTGTGGGTAGTATAGAGATAAAACTTAAGATTACTGCTAATCATAGAAAAATCATCATTGATATTTCCGATACAGGCAAGGGTATTCAGAAATCTAAGATCAAGAAAGTTTTTGAGCCAGGTTATACAACCAAAAAAAGAGGTTGGGGATTAGGGCTTACGCTGGCTAAGCGTATCATAGAGGATTACCACGGTGGAAAGATATTTGTAAAGAGTTCAGAACCTAATAAAGGAAGTAAGTTTCGCATCGTGCTTAATCAGGAAACGCCAGAAGGGATCTTTAAAAAGTATGAGATTGTCAATAAGCTCAATCCTTTCACAGAACAAGTACAATAGAAGTGGTTTATATCTGTAATATACCTAGAAAAGAACTATGAAAAACGCTTCTAAACGCCCTTACTTACCAAAGTATTTCTCTCTTAACTTATCGTCATAAAGGTCTGCATAGTAGCCAATTCGATCAAGCATCGCTGAGGCTTCACTCTTATCGAGTCCTTGTGCTTCTCGAATCATTTTGATGTAGGCGTAATTGTCTTTTACTGTAAAGGCTACACCATAAAGTGTATGGTTAATTTGGAGTAATTCGTGAAAAAAAGCTTCTCTATTTTCTGTAGGTACACCTACCACTGGTGAGAGTAGCTGAAAGTAAATCTGCTTATTACTCTCCATTTCCCATACATCTACCCATACACTAGCCGAACCCCGCTTGAGGTTCCACTGTCCTTCTAATTCTCCTCGTGAAGAAATGGGATCTACGCCTAAGTCTTTTATGCAAGTCTCAACAATTTCGTAGTAATGTTTTATGCTCTCAGCCATAAATGTAGCTTTTCAAGTATGTTTAATTCCTGAAAGATCAAAAAGTAAGAAATCAATGCTTTTGCATAAATTTCCTGTGCAAATATAAAATAATATTTGCACAATCATAATTCCTCTTTCAAATCTCTTACAAAAAAAGCAAATCCACCTTCTCGCTTCAATAGCCTGAACTGAGGATGTTCTTTTTGCATCCGTTCTATATCAGTTACTTTTAGTACAAAATATACTTTTTTGTCTACGTTCCCTTCCAAAAGCCACTCTTCGTTAAGGCGGCCTTGCTCATCATACACTTCAGAATGATTGTAGGGAGGTACCTTGAAGTAGAAGTAGTGGGCATAACTTTTAAACCATAAGGTACTTACGTATACATCTTCTCCTTGTAATTGCTCGTAGAAGTTAACGGCAGGTCGTTGAGAATAGGCTTCGACTTTGGGAACAATCACCGCTAGGTAACCCAACATACAAAAAGCAGTAGCATAGAAAATACTCAGTATACCACCGATGAACTGCTTACGTTCCAGTAACCAACTGCCCACAATGACCATCAGCCAGTATATCAGCCCAAATAAAAACTCCCATCCTCCCCATTGAACTTCTGTCTTTAAGCAAGCTACTGCAAAAGGATCATCAATTAAATGGTAAAAAGCATTTTTGTAATAAGCAAAAAGGGGTAATCCGATAAGTAAAACTGAAAAAACTGTACCTAAAACAACTACTAAAGCTAGTGTGTAACGTGCTACCTTCTTGTCACGCTCCAGTAGAAAGTACAAGCTATAAGCAGCCAGAAAAGAAAGCGGAAAGTAGGCCATAGAAGAATAGTGTACGATCTTCGTCTTTACAATTGTAAAGACAATCATCACCACCCAAAATAGAATAAGCATCCAGAGGCGGAAGTCAGGTTTCGTTACGTCATCATAATCTTCTTTTTTTACAAAGCTTTTTAGTGCAAAGGCAGACATAGGAAAACAACCCAGAAAAACTACTACAAAATGATAGTAAAAGGGTTGTTCGTGTCCTGCATCTGCAATAACGAGTAACCTAATCTGATAACGTATGAACTCCTCGAAAAACCAGATACCATTTTTAGCAAGCTCTACGCCATACCAAACGGAAGTTACTAGCAATATGCTTATTGCAAAGGCTAGTATATTTTTAAAACTTGTTACGATAGTAAAACGCTGTGCTATCCAAAACACAAGGAAAGTTAAAAACACCAATAAAAAGCCTACAGGGCCTTTGGTCAAAACGGCCAGTCCGGTAAAAACGCCTGCATAAATCGCATACCTAAGGCTCATAGGTTGTTTTCGATGATGGATGGTCATAGCAAGATAAACGATCCCTAAGAAGATAAAAAAGTTAAATACAGGGTCGATGATCGCTGATTTAAAATATAAATGAGGTAAGAAAGAACCCAAATAAACGACCCCCCACAAAAAACCAAAACGCCCATCGTACAAGCGCTTTCCTACACGATAGAAAACGAATAAAGTAAGGACACCAAAGAGCGCATTGGGCAATCTAGCGGCGAATTCATTGACGCCCAACAGTTGCATAGCGGCGGCTTGCAACCAAAAGAAGAGAGGTGGCTTCTCCCAGAAAGGCTTAAAGTTGATCTGTACCTTAAAGTAATCACCCGTAACAAGCATCTCACGTGCAGACTCCGCGAAGTTAATCTCGTCCCAGTCAAATAGATGTACAGACCAAAGAAATGGTATAAAAAAAAAGAGACCTGAGAGTATTAAGATAGGCAAGTGCAGCGCATGTTGCTTATCGAAAAGTCGACTCATATATGATGCTATTTTTGAGTGTACATTAACAAAGGAAGAGATACATTCTACAAAAGCCAAATTTTTGAATAGCTTTCCTACAAGTTGTCTTGCCCACTATTGATTGCTATTTCTCAACTTTTGATAGCGATACGTTAGTAAAGGTAAACCCTACTCCTTCTGAAGTCTCTTCAAAATCTACTTGTAAATTGACTAAATACATGAGATGTGCCTTCTCTATAAGTACTGTTATCCCTTCGTAGTGGTAAGTAAGGTCGCTCTTCTTGGGTTTGTCGAACCCTAGCAAGAAACTCGCACCACATCCTCCTCCTTTAATACCAATTCGTAAGGCATATTCTTCAGGAATTCCCTTGTGTTGTATAATATTTTTTATCTCTTTTAGAGCGTTTGTAGTGATATCAATGGGTAATTCGAGCATATTGTAACGACTATTTTTTCCACTCTCGTAAAATTAATTATTTTTGAAACAGTAATATGATCTGAAAAATTCTTTTTTGTACTCCATGACTACGCTCCTTGCCGATTTAGCCAAGATTATCATTCCAGCCGCATTAGTATTATATGGCATGTATCTCACTATACGCTCCTTCTTGAGTAAAGATTTTCAAAGAAGGCTTACTGAAATAAAACTTAAGCACACAGAAACTATTCTGACGAGCCGCCTCCAAGCCTATGAACGTATGTGTTTGTTTCTAGAAAGAATCACTCCTCCTAATATGCTTGTGCGTATTAACCCAAGTGAGTTTATCACTGGTGAACTACAACAGATTATGCTTCACGAGGTTCGTAATGAGTTTGCACATAACCTTTCTCAGCAAGTGTATATGAGTAATAAAGCTTGGGACGCCATTAAGAAAGCCAAAGAGGAAATCATTACGCTTATCAACAATACCGCTATGCAACTTCCAGAAGAAGCGAAGGGATTAGAATTTGCCAAGTTGATTTTAGAAAATATGCGTGAATACAACATAGATCCTACTACGGAGGCGCTTAATTTTATAAAGGAAGAAATCCAAGAACTTTTCTAGGCTGGTAAGCGACACGATTTGCTACTCCTCAGCGCGCGCCAGTTAAATAAGTAAGCCAATAAGATGATACTAGCACCTATGATAGAGAGTACTACAGTAAAGTGATGCCAACTGTGGGCAACAAACATAAAAGTAAAGCCTACCAATAGTAGATATAGTGCCGTAGACTGTTTGTGCCGCTTACGATCCTTTATCAAAATATACAAGGCATACCCCAAACTTATTAGTAATACGACCCACTCTATTACCTCCATAGCAACGAATTCTAAACCCAAAAAGGGTAAAGAAGTAATAAAAAAGGGCATAATAGCACAATGTATGGCGCATAAGAGCGGTAGACTTAGCGCTATTTTATTGGTGGTAGAAGTGTTCTTAGTAGAACTAGAAGGTAGTTTTTTAGTCGTTTGCATACTCTAGACTTTGGAGTATAACTAGCTTAAATGCAACAAAGTTGCAAGTAAAGAAAATTTATTTTTATTCATTAGCAATCACCCTCTGCTACATCACAAGCACCTGTTGTATCTGTTGTTTCTTGTTTTGCCTTGGTAAACACATTCACAAAACTTTCTACGGACTGTGCTCCTGAGACAGCATATTGATTATTGATGATAAAAAGGGGTACGCCGCTGATCCCTTGAGTAGCTAAATGTTTTAGTACAGCAATGGTTTCTTCTCTGAAATGCTCTCCCAGAACAGCTTCTTTGGCTTCTTCAGTTGTGTAACCCACCTGCTCTAGCAGGCTAATCAATACGTTGTTGTCGAGTAAATCAAGGTTTTGCTCAAAGTTAGCTTTAAAGAATACTTCTGCCAATTGGTTTTGTCTTCCTTTTTCTAAGGCGAAGCGAAGCAAACGGTGTAAATGGAAGGTATTGATTGCTTTTTTTGTATTAACGAAATCAAAATTGATACCTTCTGCTTTTCCTATTTGTGTTACCTGATCAAACGTTTGTTGCATTTGGGCTGCTGAACCGAACTTCTGCGTCATGTAGCTTTCCCAGTCAATCCCTTCTGCTGGAATAGTAGCATTGAGTTGAAAGGGATGCCAAAATACCTCAAATGTGTACGTCTCTGCTAGTTGCAGCATAGCACGCTCTAGGCGTCGCTTACCGATAAAACACCAGGGACAAACCACATCAGACACAATATCAACGGTTATTTTTACCTTTTCCATTTTACTCTTTTTTTCACTCCATCTATGACAGTTACAAGCGGGCAAAGGTTCAGTTTGTTTATAGTACTTGCTGTTGCTTATAAAGATTTTACCACTGCTCTATAGCTTGCCTGTGTCTTTTGCTCTAGACACACTTTCTTATTGGCTAATATTTTATCCAGTGTGGGGGTATCGTAGTTGAGAATTGTAATTAATTCCGAGTCTTTTTCGTCTATGATCTCAAACTCTGTTTGCAAGTACTCTTTCAGCTCTTCTATCTTCCTGAGGTTATTTTCCGTACAGATCGAGAAGGAAATGGCAGTGCTTTGCATCAAGTTAATTTTGATATTGAACTTAGTAAGTGCATTGAGTATAATACTCAAATTCTGCTCAGTAATAAAGGTAAGGTCCTTCACCTTGAACGTTACTAGAATTTGGTTAAACTTAAAAATAATACTAGGTACTTGCTTATCTGTTTTTTCTCCGTTGATACAAGTGCCTGTTTTCTCAGGGTTTACAAACGAACGTACGTATAAAGGAATGGTTTTATTAGCAAGTGGCTTGATCGTTTTCGGATGTATGACGTGTGCTCCATAGAAAGTCATCTCTGCCGCTTCTTTATAAGTCAGGTATTCAAAAAGCTTTGTATCTGTAATCAGTTTAGGGTCTGCATTGAGAATCCCAGGTACATCCTTCCAAATCGTAGCAGAGGCCGCCTTTAGGCAAGCAGCAAACAACGCCGCGGAGTAGTCTGATCCTTCTCTGCCGAGTGTAGTTGTTTTACCACCGATTGTCCCTCCTAAAAAACCTTGCGTAATGACGATTTTCTCACTGAGAATGGGAACCAATTCTTTTTGTATAAGACTCTCCGACCAAACAAGGTCTACTTTTCCTTCTCGCCATCTATTATTCGTTTTGATGTACTGCCTTGCATCAACCCACTCACTATTTATGGCTTGGCTATTAAGATAAAGGTGGATGATATTGGTAGAAATGAGCTCTCCAAAAGAGACAACCTGATCGTAAGCTTCATCAAAGGCTTCTAGATTAATTTTATTTGCAAGCGTATCTTTTAGTTTAGCAATGTAGTAATCTAAAGTGGTATAAGCTAAGTGCCCTTCTTCAAACAAGTCTTTTAAAATCGTTAAATGATACTGCTTAATTGCTTCTATTGCTGTATCATAAGGCTTTTTTTGAAAATAAGTATCAAGTAGTTGCTCTAAGGCGTTGGTGGTCTTACCCATCGCAGATACCACTACTAGTAGGTTGTGTATATCGCCATGATCCCTTATAATAGCAGCTACATTTCTAACTGCTTCGGCTTCTTTTACAGAAGCCCCTCCAAATTTAAAAACACGCATCTTTGTGTGAAATTAACTATTAAATGTTTAAACAACTTTTTTGATACAGAATACAAACATAGAAAATAAATCGCTTGATACATCTTTTTCCTCCTTATTCCTTATACGGCAAATATTTCGTACATTTGTACTTATTTTATATAGATTGTGAAAAAGATTAGTTTAGATGGATAAACACGTTATACCTATTGGCACTACCCTCGATCGCTTTATTATGCGGAAGGAACAGCAATTTCCTTATGCTTCTGGAGAACTTTCGCAACTTTTAAGAGATATTGCCCTTGCAGGAAAGATTATTCACAGAGAGGTCAACAGAGCAGGACTTATTGATATTACTGGAGCATATGGCTCGCAGAATATCCAAGGAGAAGAACAACAAAAGCTAGATGTAGTAGCAGATGTACGCTTCGTTCGCGCTTTAAAAAATGGTAGAGAAGTTTGCGGAATTATCTCTGAAGAGCAAGAAGGGGTAATCGACACAGAAAACCACGATGGTAGGTACATTGTAGCCATTGATCCACTGGATGGCTCTTCTAACATTGATGTAAACGTTTCTATTGGTACAATCTTTTCCATCTATAGACGTATTTCTCCCGTAGGTTCCCCCCCAGTTATGGAAGATTTCCTACAACCAGGTCATAAACAAGTAGCAGCAGGTTATGTACTTTATGGTTCTTCTACGATGCTGGTCTACACCACCGGTTATGGTGTCAATGGTTTTACATATGAGCAAACGCTAGGAGAGTTCATCCTATGTGATGTAGATATCCATACACCTCCTGTTGGAAAAATCTACTCAACGAATGAAGGCAACTGGAATTCTTTTCCACCACAAATCAGAGAATATATTGACTTCTGTAAATCTCAATGCTATTCTTCACGTTATATAGGTTCGCTAGTGGCTGATTTTCATCGTAACTTATTTAAAGGAGGCATCTATTTATATCCACCTACCCAGAAAGCCAACAACGGAAAGCTTCGCTTAATGTATGAATGTAACGCCTTGGCTTTCTTAGTAGAACAAGCAGGTGGTAAAGCAACGGATGGAAAGCAACGTATTCTGGATATACAACCGACAAGCTTACACCAGCGTTGTCCCTTATACATTGGTTCTAGCCAGATGATGGATAAACTGGATACTTTTCTACAAGCGACTCAAGTACGTTAAAAAGCATGAAGAAATATCTCAAAAGATTTTTTATTGGAGTAGGCGTACTGTTATTAGTCATCTTCATCAATGGGTTACGTATGTACTATCAAGTAGAAAAAGAAGTGGCACTACCCGAAGAGCGCCCAGCAAGTCGCTTATATCCCAAGAACTTTTCTAAAGAGGCTTTCGATAGTTTAAAAAATGCTTTTGGTGCAAATAAGATACTTCCTCCTAACTACGAGCTACAGGCACTACTAGCCCTTTCCCATTATCCTACGCTTAAAGAAGTACCTGTTACCTTTATTGTGGAAGAAACGCTTATTCCATTGGCTTCTCGCCCTCATTTTTGGAAAATGTTTCGTAGTAAGGAGCGTTGGGAATACCAAGTAATTATAAGTGCTAAGTCTAGCGAAGCTATGGAACCCATTTTGTTAAAAAACTTATCTTTTAATTCCCAAGTAGGCATACTCGGCCACGAGCTAGCGCATACGCTATACTACCAAGATAAGAGCTTCTGGGATGTAGTGGGCATAGGTACTTGTTATTTATTAAGCGATTATAGGGCTACTTTTGAGAAGCAAACAGACCAGCGCGCTATCGCCCATGGACTAGGCAGACACCTCTTACAATACGCTAAAGAAGTACGCTCAGGAGAGATGGAAGGCAATACAGAGTACATTGACCAGTACTACTTGACGCCTGATGAAATTGAAAAACTATTAAATAACCCTAATTAATATGCATACAGCTCGTACTGACGAAGTCCTCTTACTATTGGCTAATAGCAGCTACGAACAGGCCTTTGAGATCATCAAAGAAGAAGGGGTTAATAAGCGTATACTAAGTTATTTGTTTGTATTACATATTTTTCACGAGGATAAAGATATTCGCAAAGAAGCAAGAAGTATTTTTAGAAAAAATACAGATAAGGACTTACAAGATGCTATTAGAGAAGCTGCTAAACCTGCTTATGCTAAAAGAGAATTGCACAATTTACTATCTCACTCTTACAATATTTGTGGTGGTTTTATCGAGTCCCACCCTCAGTTAGATATAGCAGAAGCATTCGTGATGTTTAATATACTTAAGGATAGTCATCTTTTTGGTGTATTTACCTTTGACTTTGCTACTTACCTGCCCGATGTGGTTCTTCTTGTAGCACCTGAGTTAAGTATTTTGAAAATGAATCGAAGTACGAGGTATGGGGACGTTGAAAATCCAGAAATAGCTGTAGAGCAGGTTATTTCACAGGCGCTAAGGTTTCCCTCACTAAAAAACCTTGATGTTTCAGGATTTCACGACTATGAGGTACTTCCTGAAAGTCTTCTCCAGTTGACTTCTCTAGAAAAGCTTAGCTTGGGTGAAAACGTCAAAACATTACCTAATGATTTATCTAAGCTTAAAGCGCTCACTTATTTAGATATTACTCATAACGAACACCTTGTTACGCTTCCCGAAAAGTTACCACCAACACTTAAAGCTATTGATATGCAGCATACGTTATTCCTAGATGTGCAAAGGGACTATGCTGACCAATATAAGCAGCAGCACCCACAGGTTAAACTTGTAGGGTATGAGTGGTAAGTATCTTCACTTCACCCTTATCACTTGTGCAATTTTAAGAGAGATGTCCAAAAAAACGATTTTAGGAGAAGCATTACGTTCTAAATGTAAGAGTGCATCATTTAAGTAGCCATATAAGTACGTCACGTTATGTTCATTGATTACTTTTGCAAAACCTTTTATAAAGGTGAGTCCCTCTCCTTCTAAGCGTACCATATCCGTACCACCATATTGCCATACCAGTGCCTCTCTGCATACACTTAGGCCATACTGCAATAAATTTCTTCGTGCTTCTTTTGTGTATTTACTAGCAAAATCATCGGCTTGTTTTACTAGCGCTGTGTAGTCATTTCCATAACAGAGGCGCATCCAATCTCTAAATAAGGTATGATTATCATCTTGTACCTCTGCTAATAAATGCTGTGCCTTACGAAGGTTACCTTCTGCTAGGTTCGCTATCTGCATCGCTTTAATTTCTTCAATCTCTTCCTGTTTTTCTAAATACTGCTTCACCTCTCGGTCTTCAAAGGCAGGAATTTGTATGAGCTGTACACGTGATAGAATTGTCACCAATAATTGCTCTGCATTTTGACTTACTAGTAGAAAGATGGTTTTAGGAGGCGGCTCTTCTAGTACTTTTAGAATAGCATTGGCGGCGGTAATATTCATATATTCTGGAAGCCACATCAATAGTATCTTGTAGGAGGCTTCAAAGGGTTTTAAAGCCAAGGTACTGATAATTCCTCTGGCTTCTTCAGCACTAATGGCAGGCAGTTTATTCTGGGCACCTATGGCTTCTTGCCAGTCGCTTATATTTCCGTATGGAAACTGTGAAAACGAGCGCCACTCTTTTAAAAAATCTTGGCTTTTTGGTTTGGAGATTTTACCAACATTGCTTACTGGAAATACAAAATGTACATCAGGATGAATAAGTTTATTCATTTTGAAACAAGCCGCGCAGCGCCCACAAGCGTCATCACCTTGCTTATCTTCACACAAGAGGTAAGTAATATAAGCCAAGGCAAGTGCTAGCTGTGCGTTGCCTTCTTTACCCAAAAAAAGCTGCGCGTGCGCTATTTTACCACTTTTTACCGTCTTCAGTAAGACTTCTTTTACTGCCGCTGCCCCAATGATATCTTTAAATAGCATATTCGTGAATTATCGACAATCTGAACTAATCTTAGTAGCGGACTCTCCTAATGCTACTGCTTTCTTAAAATCTTCACAGGCGCCTACAGCGTCTTCATTTCTTTTCCTCACGATTCCCCTTTGGTAATAAGCCGCTCCACTGTCTGGTTGATAATAAATAACACGATTAAAATCATTGATAGCCCCAGAATAATCCTCGAGGGCTAGCTTAGCTTTTCCTCTTAGTAGTAGGGCGGCAGTATTATCTTCTTGCAATACTAAAAGCGTATCCATATCGCGTATGGCTTTTTTAAAGTAGCTATTAGCAAAATAATAATAAGCCCTATTAAGGTAGTTTTGTGCTATAGGAGCCTGTTGAATCGCCTCGTTTAGATTATTTATAATGCTTTGTGCCTGATCTACTTGTGGTACTAATAAAAAGTACAACCAAATAAAAGGGAATAACCATTTCATAGAAAAAGATGATTTTCTATTTGTGAATACAAGGTAAATATACATAAACTTTGCTATTCGGTAGTCATTTTTATAATTTTGCCCCTGCTAAAAAATTATGTACTGTGCTTACAAAGAGAATTATTCCTTGTCTCGATATTAAAAATGGTAGAACTGTTAAGGGTATCAACTTCGAAAACTTAATTGATGCAGGAAGCCCTGTAGAGTTAGCACAGGTGTATTCATCACAGGGTGCAGATGAGTTGGTTTTTCTTGACATCACAGCTACCGTAGAAAAGCGAAAAACCCTTGTAGCGTTGGTACGTCAAATTGCCCAACACATCAATATTCCTTTTACTGTAGGAGGAGGTATTGGCAACATAGAAGATGTATCTGCCTTGCTTCAAGCAGGGGCTGATAAAGTCTCCGTCAATTCTGCTGCTGTGAAAAATCCTGTGCTTATTGATCAGCTTGCCAAGGAGTTTGGAAGTCAATGTATTGTAGTGGCAGTGGATACACGCCACGTAGAAGGGAGCGACTGGGTGCATACCCATGGAGGTAGGCAAATTACTGAGATAAATACCCACCGTTGGATAAAGGAGGTAGTAGAGAGGGGTGCAGGAGAAATTTTACTTACTTCTATGGATACCGATGGTACGAAACAAGGATTTGCCTGTGAGTTAACAGCAAAGATCTCACGCGATCTTTCTATTCCTGTTATTGCTTCAGGAGGTGCAGGCACGATGGCACATTTTGAGGAAGTTTTTACAGAAGGGTACGCAGATGCAGCATTGGCAGCAAGTATCTTTCATTTTAAAGAAATGGATATTTTATCCCTTAAAAAGTTTTTAAAAGAACAGAAAATCAGTGTAAGGCTTTGAGTAAGATGATAAATTTTAGCAAGTATACCGATGGATTAGTCCCTACTATCATACAAGACGCCCGTACCCGTATTGTACTTATGTTGGGCTATATGAACCAAGAAGCCTACACGCTTACAGAAAAAGAACGCGTGGTAACCTTTTTTAGTCGCTCTAAGCAACGCCTTTGGAAAAAGGGGGAAACCTCAGGTAATTTTTTAAAAGTAGTTGATATCACTGTTGACTGTGACCAAGATACTATTCTCATTCAAGCGATTCCAGCAGGCCCAGTGTGCCATACAGGTGCCGATACTTGCTTTGATGATAAAAATGAGGGGAAGGTATTTTTCTTAGAGAAGCTTAGGCAAATCATTGAGGATAGAAAGCAACACCCTGCTGAAAAGTCTTATACCAGTAAGTTATTTAAGAAAGGGATCAATAAAATAGCCCAAAAGGTAGGAGAAGAGGCAGTAGAACTAGTGATAGAGGCAAAAGATGACGATAAGGGCTTGTTTTTAGGAGAAGCGGCTGACTTACTCTTTCATTATTTGGTACTCTTAGAAGCAAAGGATATTAGATTAGACGAGGTCATCACTACACTAGAAAAGCGTCATCAACCTGAATGACCTGCTATTCGCTTTATTCTCTTGTTTTAGACGCTATCAAGCTTTTACCTCATCTGGTAATAACTCAACTTTTAGCGCTTTGTCTATAAAGTAGTGGGCTAAGTACAAGAATGGTATCAGCAACACCGCTATAATCATCTTGAATATAAACTGTACCGTACCGACTGCAATGACTTGTTCCAACTTCCAGTTACTTAACCAGTAAAAAGCGATCATTAGAATGAGGTAACTATCTATTAGCTGAGAAAAAACGGTGGAAATAGTAGCTCTGAACCAGATGAAGCGCTCTTTTGTAAGGCGTCGGATATAATAATAGACGGTAGCATCTAGGAGCTGCCCCAAGACGAAGGCGATCAGCGAACCAATGATGATGTTCATCCCCTGAGTATAAATAAGCTTATAAGCATAATTAATGTTGAGCGGGTTTCCTTGGTCATCTTTTTGGTTGGCTTCTAGCCAAAAATCAGCAGGTGGTGCATAAGCACTCAGGTAAAAGGCTAAAAAAGCAAAAATCAACAAGGCAAGTGTAATAAAGGTAATTTTCCTCACTCCTTTTCTGCCAAAGTAGTGGTTAATGATATCAGTGGTAATAAATACAATGGGCCAAAGAATGACACCCGCTGAAAGATTAAGTGATATCCCGAAAGTCTCTAGGAAAAATTTTGGATTACCAAACCACTGCCCCCAAACTTTATCAAAAGAGAATATTTTAGGACCAATCGCTTCAGCTAGTAAGGCATTGGTGAGAAAAAAAAGACTAAGTATGAGGTAGAGATTATGCTTTTTTCTATTAAGTTCTATGTGGGCGTCCATCTGAAGGCTTCGTGTGCAGTATGACTAAAGTAAATTACCTATACCGCCTCTGTATTGTTTTATTTTTCTAGCTTTTCTTTAAAATAAGTAAGCGTTCGTTGAAGCCCTTCTGATCGATTCACCTTAGGTTGCCAATCGAGTATTTCTTTTGCTTTGGTAATGTCAGGCTGACGTTGCTTAGGATCGTCCTTAGGAAGCGGCTTATAGATGATCTCAGAAGAAGTACCTGTCAGCGCGATAATTTCTTTGGCAAAATCTAAGAGAGATACTTCATCTGGATTACCGACATTCACAGGTTGGGTATAATCACTGATCAATAATCGATAGATGCCTTCGATTAAGTCGTCTACATAGCAAAAAGAACGTGTCTGAGAGCCATCTCCAAAAACAGTAAGGTCTTTTCCTGTAAGCGCTTGACTCATAAAAGCGGGCAAAGCACGTCCGTCATCCAGGCGCATTCTTGGACCATACGTATTGAATATACGGACGATGCGTGTCTCTAAGCCATGGTAAGTATGGTAAGCCATCGTCATCGCTTCTTGAAAACGCTTTGCCTCATCATACACACCTCTAGGACCAATAGGATTCACATTCCCCCAATAGTTTTCGTTTTGTGGGTGTACCAATGGATCGCCGTACACTTCAGAAGTGGAAGCCACCAGGATGCGCGCCTTTTTTGCTTTTGCCAAACCTAAGCAATTATGCGTTCCTAATGAACCCACTTTGAGTGTTTGAATAGGGATTTTCAGGTAGTCAATAGGGCTAGCAGGGGAAGCAAAGTGAAGAATATAGTCTAAATCACCTGGTACGTGAATAAATGTAGATACATCGTGGTGATAAAACTCAAACTCTTTTAGTTTGAATAGATGAGCAATGTTGTCTAAATTACCCGTAATCAGATTATCCATGCCAATTACGTGACACCCCTCTTTTATAAACCTATCACAAAGATGAGAGCCTAAAAACCCAGCAGCGCCTGTAATGAGTACCTTTTTCATACGGTTATGGTATGGCGTTTATATTTCGATCTAAACTAGTTGATTACTTTACGTCCTATACTATAGTAAGTGTAACCCAGCTCTTTCATCTGGGCTGGCTCGTAAAGATTTCTACCATCAAAAATGAGTTTATTTTTCAATAAAGTACTAATTACCTGAAAGTCTGGTGTACGGAAAACAGGCCATTCGGTCATAATCATTAAAGCTTCTGAATCAAGCAAGGCACCATAAGGACTATCTGCATAAGTCACTTTATCACCAAAAAGCATCTTTACATTTTCCATAGCCTCTGGATCGTATACACGTACCGTTGCGCCTTCTTCTAGTAGTATTCTAATATTTTCTAGAGACGGGGCTTCTCGTATGTCGTCTGTGTAAGGCTTAAAAGCGAGCCCCCATACAGCAATTTGCTTTTCTTTGAGGCTTCCTCCTAGGTGTGCTTTTAGTTGTGGAACTAGTTTAGTCTTCTGGTGTTGGTTTACCTGCATTACCGACTTTAGTATGTTAAAGTCATAGGTATAGTCTTCTGCTGTTTTTGCCAAGGCTTGTACGTCTTTAGGGAAGCAGCTTCCACCATATCCAATACCAGCAAACAAAAACCTTTTCCCAATACGGGTATCTGTTCCAATACCTCTACGAATATCGTCTACATTAGCCCCTACTTTTTCACAAAGATTGGCAATCTCGTTCATGAAAGTGATTTTAGTAGCTAAGAAAGCGTTAGCAGCGTATTTTGTCATCTCTGCTGAGCGTTCGCTCATAAAGATAATAGGATTGCCCTGACGAATGAAAGGAGAGTATAGTTGTTCCATGAGTTTTTTGGCCTTCTCTGAAGAAGTGCCTACTACTACTCTATCTGGCTTCATAAAATCTTCTACTGCCACACCCTCTCTCAAAAACTCAGGATTAGATACCACATCAAAGGGTACTTGTGCGTTTTGGGCAATGGCTTCTCGTACTTTTTCTGCAGTGCCTACAGGTACTGTACTTTTATCTACAATAACTGTGTATTTTTCTAACAAACCACCTAGTTCATCAGCCACTTTTAGTACATACTGTAAATCTGCCGAGCCATCTTCTCCTGGAGGCGTGGGCAACGCTAAGAAAACAATCTCAGCATCTTTGATGCCTTCTGCCAGATGTGTAGTAAAGCTAAGTCTTTTTTGCTTGATGTTACGCTCAAATAATACCTCTAGGCCAGGTTCATAGATGGTAATAACACCGTTTTGTAATTTATTTACTTTGTGCTCGTCGATATCGACACAAGTAACAGTGTTACCGGTTTCGGCGAAGCAAGTACCTGTTACTAAACCAACGTAACCTGTACCAACAACTGCTATTTTCATAGAATATTATATAATTATACGTTTAGAAGCGCGAGACGCCCAATATTTATGCCTGCCAAAAATATAGGATTATTTTAGCAAAAACAACTTGTCTTACCAAATCATCTGGTCAAGCAATCAAGATCATTTGAGACGGTTAGCTTCTTGCTCGGCTTTTTGAATGATACCATCTGCTTTTTTATCTGCTTCTCTCTCTAGTTGATCTGCCTTGCGATAAGCTTCTTGCTTGGCCTTGGCAGCGGTCTTTTCGGCTGCTTTCCTAGCGGCTTTTTTAGCAATAGGATTACTACCTGCTTGTTTCACGGCTTCGTCTACCATTTTCTTTTCGTTGGCATCGGCTTCTCTTCGTATGGCATCAGCTTGTTGTTTAGCTGTTTGCTTTACTTGTGCTGCTTGTCGGCGTGCTTCAGCGAGTATTTCTTCCGCTTTCTCTTGGGTATCTTCCTTGGCCTTGTTCACAACTACATTATCTTTGGCAACTTCTTTTATCTGCTCTTTAACCGTTTTTCCTCCAGCTCCCAGCAATTTGACCTTAGGGCTGGTATATTTTCCTCCCACACCTAGGTTGAGCTTGACGTTTTCGTTCCCACTAAAGGATTGCCCTGTAAGCGAGGCGATACTACTATTAAGTTGTTTTCCGACGGCACCTGCTGGTAAGTCCATATTGAGTTGGTAATCTAATGAGCCATCGAGGCCGTTACTTCCTTGAACGGTTGTTTTGTACCCCGCTATGTTTACATCATAGGGCTGAAAGTACACCCGACCGTCTTTTACTTCTGCTTGCATCAGTACATCTGCAATACCCATAGGGTTTAAATTGGATAGTTGTGTCACGTTGCTAAGCTGCTTTACAACGGGAGCATCCTTGATAGTTCCCTTGAGAATATTAATAAGACCACTCCCATTTAAAGTGTTAAAAAGTGGCATCATATCTTGTCCTAGTTCTCCACCCAGCTTGAAGTTAGTCGTAAATTCTCCACTCATGGCTTGGGCAAGTGGCGCTATTTTATTAACGGTTATAAAAGCTTCAGAAGCCTCTTTTATAGACATTTTCTTGATACCAAAGTCGATGTCAAATTTAGGATGTGCCATATCACGTGTGTCATAGGTACCGTCGGCTATTACCTCTCCTCCTAAGGTATTGAAAAAGAGCTTTTGTAAAGTAATCACCCCTTCTTTTACCAAAATATTTCCTTTAAGATTTTTTAAATTTAGGTTATCATAAGTCACCTCATTGATAGTAGAAGCTAATAGGAAGTCTATGTCTTTGGGTACTTCTACTACAGTAAGTGGCACTTCTTCTGTGCTAGCGGCTCCTGTCTCTTCTACCATCCATTCGTTTACATCAAACTTATTAGAGCTAAAAGTGAAAGCGCCTTGTAAAACTTCATCCTTCAGAAGATACCCAAGGTAGTTATTAATAGAACCTGTCATTTGCACGTCGCTTTTACCAGCAAAACCTTCTAAACGTTCTAATTGCATGGCGGTGGGATCGAAGTTGAGTTGAGCGGTGGTGATTTTTACTGTAGGCATGTCTGCTGTTTCGTACACAAAGTCTTTAAGAGAAAGCATCCCACTTGTGGGGATTTTATCGTATTGGCTTGCCTCTACGTACGACATTTTCCCTTTAGTAGCCAGATCAGCTTTCATAATACCCGCCAATGTCATTCCCTCTATTGGATATATTTTAGTCATTTTGGTCAAGTCCACGCTTCCTTTTGCTTTTACATCAAAGTCGATATCATCAAAATTTTTAATGAACGCTTGTGCCTCAAAAGGTTTTCCATCTAGTAGCATGTAGAATCGTTGCAAGTCCACTTCTGAGTTGGGTAATGTACCATCACTTTTGGCCAAGGCTTGTAGGTTAACCTTTTCTAAAGGAATGGGAAAGTCTTTAGACTTAATGTAGCCATTACTCAATACCATATTAGCATTAACAATAGGCATCCGCTGGCCATCGTATATCCCTTTAGCTTGTACATTTACTTTGAAAAATCCTCGTAAATCAATCCCTTCGATAGGAAACATAGTTACCAAGTCTGCTAAGTTAAGCGAAGCCTTTACATCGGCATCAATCTTCATTTGGCTGAGTCCTTCTATAAGTACTTTGGCATCTACAGGATTTTTACCCAAATCTAAGTGTAGTGTTCGTAAATCAACTACTGTGTTATCTAGGTTACCGTCATCGTTTTTGATGCCCAAGTCCATCTGAATATTATCAACTACAGTTGGTAAGTCTGGGTAGTGAAACATCGCATCTTCTACTTTAAGGTTGAGATGAAAACTAGGTAGTTGGGTTGCGTTATATATTCCTTTTACGTCTCCATCAAACTGTAGGATACCCTTTGTTTCAATTTCATCGAAGTTTTCTGTGTAGGCGCCTGGAACAAGTGAAAGCAATGTTTTGAAGTCATTCTTTAGTGTTTTAAAACGAATATCCATCTGGATGTTGGTATCAGGCATTGCTACAAAACCATCGAAGCTCATTTCAAAGTCATTTACCTTTAAATTATTATCCTTAAAGGTATATTTGGCGTTAGCCATATCCATTCCTAATGTAATATCTGCTTCTATTTTTTTATTGTTCAGGTAGTTTACACCGTCAAAGTCTAGGGTAAAAGCAGCAATGTCTGTTTCTGTCACTAAATCGAAAAGGTTTTCTTCAAGTTGTCCACGACCGGTGTGGTTAAGTGATTCAATCTTTACATACATAGGGGTTGAGCGGTCATCGTACTCTACTAAACCATTGCTAATTTTCCATTTATCTATGTCGATGCGTAGTGGTGCTTCTACTTCGGTAGTATCAGCTTGTGTGGTATCAATAGGCTGAGGACGTATGATGTCCCAATTGGCTTTACCAATTCTATTTACCTTAGCAAATATTCGAGGTGATTCGAGGGAGATGGCTTTCACTTCCATGATTTCTCCAAAAAGTACGCTCCATACATCTATCGTTGTATTGAATGAGGCTACTGAAAGGAGGGTATCTCCTTCGAAGTCTTCTCGCCCTACGATACTAAAGTTATCTAAGCCAGCCGTAATATCTGGAAAACTTCTAAAAATGCTAAGGCTGAAATCATCTGCTGCATAGTTTACTTCTGCATTTACATATTGAGCAATTTCTTTATCAATGGCCTCTTTGATGTCGTTTTTAAAAATGACTGGTAGCAGAAGCAGCACTAGGAATAGGAGAAAGAACAATCCTATGACAATAAATACAGCCTTTTTTTTCATAGTTTTTGAATTGTTTGTACTTTTGTTGAAAATCTTTGTCTTATCAAATTTAAAGATTTTTTCTAGTATAAAAGAAAAAAGATCAGTACAAAGTACCGATCCTTTCTTAATACAAAATGTTTAGTATAAATAAATGCTTACTCAGCTACCTTTTCAGTAGTATGATTGATAGTGTAGTAAGCAGCTCTTTTATCCGTAGATAATACGTCGAGCCCTTCGGCCATATCTTTAGCTTCTTCTATGCTTAGTTTATCTTTTAGGATAATTTCTTCTAGTAGCTTGCCACTCTTCGTGTAAACTTGAAGAGTGGTATAGCTGTTAGGAGAAACTACCGAATAATAAGCTACCTTATCGTTCTCTACAAGATCCATACCTTCCATAAGGTTGGTAGCTTCTTCGTGACTCATTCTATCCATAAGAACTACTTCTTCAAGCAGGTTGTTTTTCTTATCGAAAAGTTTTATGGTAGCATAGTCGTTAATATCTTTTAATTCCTTGGCCCCTGTAAGTTTTGTTTGGGCATTTACAGAGATAGTGGAAAGGAGCAATAAGCCAGCAAGAACAACAAATTGAGTGATAAACGCTTTCATAGTAAAAATTATTTAATGTGTATTATTTTTCAAAATCATTGATATGGCTAATCATGATGCCAAACAGATGCCACATTTTATAAGTTACTATAAATCAGACACTTAAATTATAACGTAAGTGTAAAGGTGTACATTTCCGTACAATAGGTTGTTCAAATATCGTACGACCATACTAGTGTAAAACCAAATATTATTTGGCTTTACTGTTTCTTACCTAAAAAAAGGAAGCAAATTGCTTAAAGTGAAGATTTCCTTTCTGAGCGGACGACACATCATACAGTGTCCAGCAGTGTACAGTATATAGGCATTGAGTAAGAAAAATAAGAATAGAAATACTGCCTTGTTTAAAAAAGTTTTCCTAACTTCGCACCAAACTTTAAAATTACGCCTATTTGGTACATTATGAATTGGATAAGCCTTACCAAAAAATTAACCTTTGTGCTCTTGTTGCTCAGTACACATCACTTTACTTTCGCTAAAGAAGAGCAAGACATTAAAGAGTTGATTTTCCACCACATTTCTGACTCTCATGAGTGGCATCTAGCTACTATTGATGAAGCACACATTACGATTCCTCTCCCCATTATCCTTTACACTGAGAATGGGTTGGATGTATTCATGTCAAACGCCTTTCATCATGCTACTACTGTAGAAGTAGAACACGAAGGGGAGGAAGTAGAAGCCTTGAAACTTACACGTGATAAGGCAACCTATTATATGACGCACGACAAGATATTCTTAGAAGAACACGAAGCGCTCTTACTAGACTTCTCTATTACAAAGAATGTAGCTTCTATGCTTATCAGTGTTCTATTGCTTGCTATTACCTTTACTTATATTGGAAGTCAATATAGAAAAACAGGAGTAAATACCGCTCCCAAAGGGGTTCAATCCTTTTTTGAGCCTATCATTACTTTTGTAAGAGATGATATTGCGAAAGAAATTATTGGTCCTAAGTATGAGAAGTATGTACCTTACTTGCTGACTGTTTTCTTCTTTATTTGGTTCAATAATATGCTAGGACTTATGCCAGGTGCTGCTAATGTAACTGGTAATATTGCTGTTACCTTCACTTTAGCTATTTTCACTTGGATTATCACTACAGTAACAGCCAATAAAAACTACTGGGGGCACATTTTTGCGCCTCCTGGTGTACCTGCTTGGCTGCTACCTATTATGGTTCCTGTAGAATTGATAGGTATTTTTACAAAGCCTTTTTCACTTATGATTCGTCTTTTTGCGAATATTACAGCAGGACATATTATTATTCTTAGCTTGATTGCCCTGATCTTTATTTTCGATAGTGTGTTTGTAGCGGCAGCAAGTGTACCCTTTGCTATTATTATGAATTGTTTAGAGCTGTTTGTAGCTATCTTACAGGCCTACGTATTTACATTGCTAACGGCTATGTATTTTGGCAGTGCTATAGAAGAGCACCACTAAAAGGAAGGTGGTACTATCCATTGAAACAATGTGAATTGTTTATATATAAAACCCTTTAATTCAAACAAATTATGTTAGCTGAATTACTTGTTCTATTGAACGAACTCTTTGGTCTTGGTGCAGGCCTAGCGGCAGGACTTGCCGTATTAGGTGCTGGTTTAGGTATTGGTCGTGTAGGTGGCCAGGCAATGGATGCGATTGCTCGCCAGCCTGAAGCACAACCTAAGATCCAAGGCGCTATGATTATCGCGGCGGCCTTGATAGAAGGTGCAGCCCTATTTGCAGTAGTTGTTGGTCTTTTAATGGCTGTAAAATAATCACTGCAAAGGAAAACTTCAAAGCTCTCTGTTTTGACGGTGGGTCAAAGCAGAGACTTTGGATGCTAACAAAAAGCTCATTACAAAGAATATAAAACTACACAACATATGGATTTAGTAACCCCCGAATTAGGACTCATCTTTTGGCAAACAGTTATCTTTATTTTGCTCTTAGTTGTTTTAGGTAGATTTGCCTGGAAGCCTATTTTACAAGGTCTCAGGGAACGGGAATCTTCTATAGCAAGTGCGCTCAAATCGGCCGAAGAGGCTAAAGTGCAAATGGCTAAAATTACTTCGGATAACGAAAAACTATTGGATGAAGCCCGCGCAGAGAAAGATGACATCTTAAAAAAAGCAACACAAACTGCTAAAAAGATGGTAGAAGAAGCTAAAGATGATGCTAAGAAAGAAGCTAATAGAATTGTAGAAGAGGCTCGCCAAGCCATTGAAAACGAGAAAAAAGCGGCTTTAAGCGAAATTAAGAAACAAGTAGCCAGCCTATCCCTCGAAATTGCTGAGAAAGTACTCCAAAAGAAATTAGCTGACGAACCTTCTCAAAAAGCATTAGTAGAAGATTTACTAAAGGATACTAACTTAAACTAAAAGATATGTCTGAACATAGAGTAGCTGTACGATACGCTAAATCTATTTTGACGCTGGCCCAAGAGCAAGGCGTGCTAGATGAAGTATACCAAGATATGGAAGCCTTTGAGCAATTATGTGACGATAATCCAAAGCTAATAGCTGTTTTGAGAAATCCGATTGTTTATAGTTATAAGAAATTAGCGATTCTTAAAGGGCTCCTAGAAGGCAAGGTCAACTCACTTACTATCAAATTTTTTGAAATTATTGCTAAGAAAAATCGCGAGGAAGTTCTCTATGCCATTGCAAAAGAGTTTGAGTATCAGTATGAACAGTACAAGAATATTCAAAGAGCGACCATTACTACTACCTTCCCCCTTACCGATACTCTACGCCAACAAGTAAACCAGATGCTTACTACTGAAACAGGTAAGCAAATCAAGTTGGAAGAAAAGATTGATGCAAAGCTTATTGGAGGGTTTGTACTACGCTTCTCAGACAAACAAGTAGATACTTCTATAAAAGGGAAACTTAATCAATTGAGGCACGAATTAGTGTAATACTTAATGTTATAAACAGTCACTTTTTTAAGACGAATCTGGGCCTACTATGAGAAAAGTTAAAGTTAATCCAGTTGCCTTTATCTTAGCAGTGGCTTTTTTGGGCTTAGGGCTAACTGAGTTTTACAGAAGCACCAATATTCGTAACAACTACATAAAGGTCGCTGTTGACATTGAAAATATCACAAAAAAACAACGACGTAAAGATATTCGATATGTATACGAAGTGAACTTCTTAACATCAGCAGGTGACTCTATCAGCACCCAAGTACAGGACAATATCCGCTACACACCTCCCAAACAATATATTTATTACTATAAGAAGAATCCCTATGCTGCTACTTTTCAGGACGGATCGCAAAGCCAGTGGACAGGTATAGGTCTCTTGGTCGTTGCTTTCATTATTTTTGCGCTTGGGATTTGGATAGAAAGAAGAAGAATTCAGCGAAAACAAAGCCGTTCATAAACCATTTCTTTGTGCCTTATGTTCCTACTATACAGGCTTTACCTTACATATCTATGAAATCATTAGTAAGTATAATGGCAGCCGCACTGATTCTAGCAGGTTGTCAACAAAGTAGCGACGAAAGTTTTGAAACCATACAAACTTCCATAGAAACCCCCTTTCAGGAAGGAGAAGTATATTATGATGAACAAATTCCAATTCGTGGGTTAGTGGAAGATCCGGTGGAAGTACATACGTATACCTTAGAGATCAAGATGATGCCTAAGGACTCCTCTGTATTTTTTGTATATGTACATCAGCACGAAAGGCAGCTTCCTATAGATACCTCGTGGCACAACCTCATCGACTTTGACACTGACCTGCGATTATATTTTACTGCTTACAACCATAATAATCAAGTAGACAGTACGGTTATCGATTTCAAATCAAAAATGCGTCGTCCTTAAATCATTTATGTATAACACCAAAGAAATCAATCAGCTTATCCGTCATCGACGCTCAGTCTATCCAGTACAATACGTTGAAGGTAAGGTAATTGATGATACAATTATCGAACAAATATTAGAAAATGCCAATTGGGCACCTACCCACGGTAGAACAGAGCCTTGGCGATTTTGTGTATTTACAGGGGACGGTTTGAAAAAGTTGGCTCAGTTTCAAGCTGAAACTTATAAGAAATATACCCCTACCGAAGATTTCAAAGAGAATAAACACCAGAAATTATTAGACAATCCATTAAAAGCTTCTCATATTATTTCTATTGGCATGAAGCGACAAGCAAGTGGTAGAATCCCAGAAGTAGAAGAAATAGAAGCGGTAGCCTGTGCAGTACAGAACATGTATCTCACTGCTACCGCCTACGGCATTGGTGCTTACTGGGGGAGTGGAGGTATTACTTATTATGAAGAAGCTAAACCTTTCTTTGATCTTGAACCAGAAGATAAGCTACTTGGGTTTTTCTACCTAGGTCATATAGAAAAACCCTCCCCTGAAGGTAAGAGAGCCCCTGTTCAAGAAAAAGTAAGATGGATAAAAGGCTAGTAAAAAAAAGCCTTGTTTCGGTTCTTACTTATCACTTTCTTTTTAACTTTATGCATCAGTTAAGATTTCTTTAAACAATATAAATTTTATAATCATATGAAAGTAACCGTTGTAGGAGCGGGGAACGTGGGAGCTACTTGTGCTGACGTGCTCGCTTACAGAGAGATTGCCAATGAGGTAGTTTTACTCGATATCAAAGAAGGGGTATCAGAAGGGAAAGCTCTGGATATCTGGCAGAAAGCCCCTATTAACTTGTACGATACACGCACGGTAGGCTCTACAAACGACTATACTAAAACGGCTGGCTCAGACGTTGTAGTCATTACTTCTGGTTTACCACGCAAACCAGGGATGAGCCGCGATGACCTTATTTCTACTAATGCTAAAATTGTAAGCTCGGTTACTGAAAGTGTTATCCAGCATTCACCAGAAGCAATTATCATTGTTGTGTCTAATCCACTAGATGTCATGACTTATGCTGCGCATACGACTTCTAAGTTATCTCGTATGAAGGTGATCTGAATGGTATGTATTTTAGTTATGGCACGCTACAGAGCCTTTTTGGCTAGTTCACTTGATTGCTCTCCTAAAGATATCCTAGCTTTACTGATGGGTGGACACGGTGATACAATGGTTCCATTACCTCGTTATACAACTGTTGCTGGTATTCCCGTTACAGAGCTTCTTGACAAAGAAACGATCGACGGTATCGTACAACGTACGATTAAAGGAGGTGGAGAATTAGTAAAACTAATGGGTACTTCTGCTTGGTACGCACCAGGTTCTGCGGCAGCACAAATGGTAGAGGCAATTGCAAGAGACCAACGTCGTATTTTCCCTTGCTGTATTAGCTTAGAGGGTGAGTACGGTATTAATAATTGTTATTTGGGCGTTCCTGTAGTGTTAGGTAAGAGTGGTGTAGAAAAGGTAATTGAGGTAAAACTCAACGATGAGGAAAAACAATTGCTAGAGGTATCGCGTCAAAAAGTTTCTGAGGTAATGGCCTCTTACGATAAGATCGTTGCTAACGCATAAGTATTCGTAACTACATATTTAAAAAGCGCCTCCTTCCAATAAAAGAGGCGCTTTTTTATTCAGCAGCCATTTCGGCTTTCTGCTTTTTATTCCAAGCAAAGAATCCTCTAAGATTCATAACTAGGAAAACGAGATTACCAACAGCAATACCGAGGCTACTCATAAGTACAAACCCTAAAAATATCCAGATAGCATTAGCCGTTACAAAAACAAGAAAGCCGTATTTATTCTTATTACCTAGCAGGTAGACAGCTAGTAAACTCAAGCCCATTCCTAGCCAGTCTAACCCATAGTATTTTAAGAAATCTTCCATCTGTATAGTGCAAACTTACGATGAAATAAGTTTGCTACTTTACCATTATGCCGTCACATCCAGTCCTAAAGCCTTCGCCATGGTAATACCAATATCGGCAGGAGATTTTACTACGTGTAGTCCACACTCTTCCATAATTTTCATTTTGGCTTGTGCGGTATCATCTTTTCCACCAATGATTGCACCCGCGTGTCCCATACGACGGCCTTTTGGCGCAGTTTGACCAGCGATAAAGCCTACAACAGGTTTTGTACCGTGCTCTTTGATCCAGCGAGCAGCGTCCACTTCTAACGTACCTCCGATTTCCCCAATCATCACAATTCCTTCTGTTTCAGGATCATTCATAAGAAGTTCTACTGCTTCTTTTGTGGTAGTGCCTATGATTGGATCACCTCCAATACCTATCGCTGTCGTTTGGCCCAAGCCTACTTTCGTTAGTTGGTCTACTGCTTCGTAAGTCAATGTGCCCGACTTGGAGACCACACCAATTTTACCTTTCTTAAAGATAAAACCTGGCATAATACCTACTTTACATTCTTCTGCTGTAATAACACCTGGACAATTAGGCCCTATCAAACGGGCTTCTTTACCTTTCAAATATTCTTTTACATACATCATATCTTTTACGGGGATCCCTTCTGTGATAGTAATGATTACAGCAATACCTGCATCGGCTGCTTCCATGATAGCATCGGCTGCGAAAGCAGGTGGTACAAAAATGATAGATACATCGGCTTGTGTCTGCTCTACTGCTTCTTTCACGGTATTAAAAACAGGTTTTTCCAGATGTGTCATACCTCCTTTGCCAGGGGTTACTCCTCCTACTACTTTAGTGCCATAAGCAATCATTTGCTCTGCATGAAACGAGCCTTCAGAACCGGTAAAACCTTGTACGATGATGCGAGAATCTTTATTGACTAGAACGCTCATATGAGAATATTTTTGAGGTAAATTGATTTAAAACTATGGATGTTGCACAAAAATATGTTTTTTTATGGCTTATCCAAAAGACGCTCGGTAGATTTGTTCTGTGACAAAAACCTCTTAAATTTACGCCCCTCATTGTAAAGATAAATAAATCATTATATATGCGTTTTTCTGGAATCGGGGCAGCATTAGTTACGCCTTTTGACGAACATTTACAAATAGATTTTGAAGGATATAGACGGCTCTTATCCCATACCCTAACGATTGGTGTAGACTACTGGGTAATACAAGGCACTACGGGCGAATCTCCCACAGTGAGTAAGGAAGAGAAAAGTAAGCTACTGCGCTTTTCCATCGAAAATAACCCCCAGCAAGTACCTATCGTCTATGGGATAGGTGGTAATCATACGGAAGGCGTTTTAGCAACTATTCAGCAAACGGACCTTTCCCAAGTAGATGCCCTACTTTCGGCCAATCCTTATTACAATAAACCTTCCCAAGAAGGAATTTATCAACATTACTTACGTATTGCAGAAGCGAGTCCTGTGCCCATTATATTGTACAATGTGCCTGGGCGAACCGCTTCTAATATACACGCAGAAACTACGCTACGTTTAGCTGAACATCCCAATATTATAGCTATTAAGGAAGCTTCTGGTAGTCTACCTCAATGTATGGAAATTGCCTGTCATAAGCCAGCAGGCTTTCAGTTGCTCTCTGGTGACGATCTACTGACTACCTCGATGATTAGTTTTGGCGCAGAGGGAGTTATCTCTGTAATGGCCAATGCTTTCAAAGCATTTAACGATATGGTACATCAAGCCCTTGAGGGTAATTTCGAAGTCGCTTCTCAGCTTCTTTACAAGCTTCTGGACATTAATACACTGATGTACACAGAGAGTAATCCTGTTGGGTTGAAAGAGGCGCTCAACCAATTTAAGGTTTGTGCGAATTATGTTCGCCTTCCTCTACTACCTGCTACAGAGCAGCTTAAGCAGCAGATTGAACAAGTCATTGTAAAAGACGGACTACAACCCTGATGGATATTATTCAGAAGTACTTTCCTCACCTTAGTGCTATGCAGCAACAACAGTTTGCACAAATGGAAGAGGTATACAGATACTGGAACGAAAAAATTAATGTCATCTCTCGTAAGGATATTGATTTACTGTACGAACGCCATGTGCTTCACTCTTTGGGTATTGCCAAAGTAATTTCTTTTAAACCAGAAACAATTCTACTAGATGTGGGTACAGGAGGGGGATTTCCTGGTATTCCCTTGGCCATTTTATATCCTAAAGCACACTTTCATCTCATAGATGCCATTGGTAAGAAAATAAAAGTAGTCAATGAGGTAATACAAACACTTCGTTTATCGAACGTAAAAGCCGAGCAGAAACGCGCAGAGACAGTTTCTGCGCGGTATTATGATTTTATTGTAAGTCGTGCTGTGACCCGTAGCAAGCCCTTTTTTGAATGGGTATGGAATAAGGTAAGTAAAAACTCTTTCAACACACTCGATAATGGTATTCTACACCTCAAAGGGGGCGACCTTACCGAAGAGTTGAAAGAGCTTAAAAGGAAGCATCGGGTATTTCACCTCAGTGATTTCTTTGAAGAATCTTTCTTTGAGACCAAGAAGGTAGTTTACCTCCCTATGGGTAAAAAATAACCCTTGTTTTAATACCTTGTTCTCAGTTAGGCAACCTTCTCTTTTTCTTTCTCTTTGAGTAAGGAAAAGATAATGCTGATAGTTATAATAAAAGCAATGATTAACAGCGAGATGAAAGTAGGTATTTTGAAGACATCTATCAGTAGCATTTTCGTACCTATAAACATCAGTATAAGTGCCAATCCATAAGAAAGATAGGTAAACTTGTGTACCACATGCGCTAAAGCAAAGTAAAGTGATCGCAGACCTAAAATAGCGAATACATTGGAAGTATATACAATAAAATGGTCTTGTGAGATGGCTAGAATAGCAGGGATACTGTCTACCGCGAATATTAAGTCGGTGAACTCTACCAATACCAATACAAGCAACAAGATGGTTGCATAAGTTTTTCCTTCTTTTTTCACCAAGAATTTTCCGTTGTGATCCTCGGGAGAAAGAGGTATGAGTTTCTTAAACCACTTTACAATACCACTTTTACTTGGATCAAAAGTTTCTTCTTTAGAAGAAAACATCTTAAAACCTGTATAGAGAAGGAAAGCTCCAAATACATAGATTGTCCAGTGGAACTTCTCAATAAGTGTAACGCCCACGAAGATGAAGATTACACGCATCACTAATGCTCCTAATATTCCCCAAAAAAGAATTTTGTGTTGATATTTAGGGGCTATATTAAAGTAGCCAAATATAATGACAAAAACGAAGAGGTTATCAACGCTCAGCGATTTCTCGATGACATAACCCGTGAAAAACTCTACCGCCTTGGCTTCGCCGAACCAATGGTAAATCAATCCATTGAACGAAAAGGCCAGCGCTATCCAAATACCCGACCAAGTGAGCGCTTCTTTGATAGAGACTGCATGTGCTTTCTTGTGAAAGACACCCAAATCAAGTGCAAGCATTAATAGGACAAAAGCTGTAAAACCTATCCAAAAAGTTGCATTTACTTCCATAGTGACAAATAGTTGGTTGTACTCTAATTAACAATAGTTTTACTATTATGTTTATGGGTTAAGTTACTTTATTACAGTAAATAAAGAGGTGCGTCGCTAACGCATCTGGCACAATTTCAAGTATATTTTTTGGATATTATTTCTTTACTGTAAGTTTTAAATAAACAGGGAAATGATCGCTATATCCTCCTAAGTATTTAGTGCCTACATACGTTCTAAAGGGATAATCAGCGTATTTAGGGTCATCTTTTTGTTTGAGAAAATCTTCATCGTATACTCCTACGGAGTTCACTTTGTAGTGAAGTTTCGCACTTTGATCGGCCAAGCTTCTAGAGAGCATAATTTGATCGAGCATGTTCCACTCGTCACGATAACGATAAGACCCTTTTCCTTCATGCGATAGCACACCCATAGGGTTAAATAACTGACTAGGAGATAAATCAAAGGAATGAGGGCGGGCGTTTAAGGTTTCCCAAATGTTCAAGTCGAAAGGTTCATCGTTAAAGTCACCCATAACAACAATATTCGCTCCTGGCGATTTGGCCAAGATATCATCGATAACATTACGTAGTTTTGCCGCAACTACCTTTCTTTTAGACATTGTCTTCTGTTTGCCCCCATACCGCGACGGAAAATGCGTAACGAGTATGTGAAGCGTGTCGCTAGAGGACAGCACCCCTGAGACCTGTAAAATATCTCTTGTGGCCTCTTTTTCTACCGTTACTTTGTGTACTTTGGAGAGATAAGGTTTAAACCGAGTAGACTTATACATAAGTGCTACATCTATACCTCTTCGATCAGGCGAATCGAAATGAGTATACTTGTAAAGTTTATACTCTAGTAAGGAATTTTTGGTTATACGCTCTAAAACCGTCTTGTTCTCAACTTCACATAAGCCAATAATATCTGGTGCGTACTCATCATTAAGCTTGGCAATGACAAGGGATAACTTTGCTATTTTATCATCATAGCGCTCCTTAGTCCATTTTTTATCTGAAGTAGGTGTGTACTCATTATCATCAGTTTTGGGATCGTCCTTTATGTCAAATAGGTTCTCTACGTTATAAAAGGCAATCCCATATTCTTGTGCTTTGAGTTGAGATGAAAAAGCAACTATTCCTACTATCAATAGGCTAGTGTAGTAATATATGCGGTTTCTCATATTGCTGGACTCCTCATCGTATAAAAATGCGTTTTATCAGTATTCAGTATCTCTTACATTATACATCAAAAAAGGGCTCAATTACTTGTTTTATCTATTGTTGCTTATTTTTTCTTTCTAGCTGCTTCCATCATATCCCACATTTGTTCAGGTACATGCCTTAGATCGCTCATCTCACCTGCCCCTTGTAACCACTCTCCTCCATCAATGGTAATCACTTCTCCATTGATATAAGCAGAAAAGTCTGACATCAAATAAGCCGCCAAGTTGGCTAACTCTTGATGCTCTCCTACTCTACCTACCGGAATACGATTCTCGGGCTTTAGTTTTTTACCAAGATCAGTCTCTGACAAAGATTCTGGGAATAAGCGCGACCAAGCGCCTTCTGTAGGGAAAGGGCCAGGGGCAATTGCATTAAAGCGAATCTTATATTTGGCCCACTCTACAGCGAGCGAGCGCGTAAACGCTAAAACACCTGCTTTGCCACAAGCAGAAGGGACTACATAACCCGAACCTGTCCAAGCGTAAGTAGTTACTATACTCAATACATTGGCAGGTTGTTTCTCAGCTATCCAATGTTTACCAAATGCTAAGGTAGCATTGTAAGTACCTTTCAACACAATATCTACTACCGTATCGAAAGCACGATGTGATAGACGTTCTGTAGGGCTGATAAAGTTACCGGCTGCATTATTGAGTAAGCCGTCTACTTTTCCAAACTTATCAACAGCAGTCTTTAGTACGTTTTCTAGGGCTTCATAGCTACGGATATCTGCCTCTACTGGAAGCACTTGTCCACCCGTTTCTTTCATAAGGTCTTCTGCGGCCGCTTCTAATACTGGTAATTTCCTGCTGGTAATGACTAGGTTGGCCCCTAATGTCAAAAAATATTTTCCCATAGCTTTTCCTAGCCCTGTTCCTCCTCCTGTCACTACGATGGTTTTACCTTTAAGTGCGTCTTCTCGCAACATGGGTTGATCAAACATACTCTATAAGTTTTAGTTGAAAAGTGCTTATCAAAAAATTAGAAAGACAATTTACATATTTTCCAATGGGTTCTATAGATTTTCAAAAAAATTCCCAAAAACAAACATTTATATTTAACTTTGTGTCCTTCGTAATAAGTATAGAAAACAATTAGTCACTTCTATTTTCTACATTTAGCATGCACATCAACCTTTTTCATAAAGAGTCCTTTGCAAACCGCCATAATGGTTCAGACGAGACACAAATACAACAAATGCTTGCTACCGTGGGGGTAAGCACTTTAGATGAGTTAATTGAGCAAACAGTACCTCATAATATACGCTTAAAAAATGCCCTTCAGCTCCCTGAAGCGCAATCAGAGCCTACTTTCCTCGCTTCTTTTAAGAAGATAGCGCAGAAGAATAAGACTTTCAAGTCGTATATTGGTATGGGGTATCACGACTGCTACACACCCAACGTGATTCTGAGAAATATCTTGGAAAACCCTGCTTGGTATACTGCTTACACGCCTTATCAGGCAGAAATCGCCCAAGGTCGCTTAGAAGCGCTCATCAACTTTCAAACAGTTGTGATGGATTTAACAGGCATGGAGATTGCGAATGCCTCCTTGTTGGATGAGTCTACAGCCGCGGCAGAAGCCATGAGTATGCTATTCAGCCAGCGTAAAGGTGCCAAGAAAAAGGCTAATACTTTCTTTGTATCCGAGCAGTGTTTCCCACAAACGATAGATGTGTTGAAAACACGCGCTACTCCGCTAGGGATTCAACTCTTGATTGGTAATCACGAAGAGGTAGACCTTACACAATCCGATATATTTGGGGCGTTACTTCAATACCCTGCTGGCAATGGTGAAGTATATGATTATACCCACTTCATAAGCGCAGCTCACGAATTAGAAATAAAAGTAGCCGTAGCCGCAGACTTGCTGAGCCTTACCTTACTGACACCTCCTGGAGAAATGGGCGCAGATGTGGTGGTAGGTTCTTCGCAGCGTTTTGGTATTCCTATGGGCTACGGTGGTCCCCACGCGGCCTTCTTTGCTACCAAAGAAAGCTACAAGAGAAATATTCCGGGTAGAATTATTGGGGCTTCCCTAGATACGCAAGGAAATCCCGCCTATCGCATGGCGCTACAAACGAGAGAGCAGCACATTCGAAGAGAGAAAGCGACTTCCAATATCTGTACTGCACAGGTATTACTAGCCGTAATGGCTGGGATGTATGCCACTTACCATGGCCCCAAAGGTTTACAAAACATCGCCGAGCGAGTATATGGTATGACACAACTCCTACGGAAAGGTTTGGAAAAACTTGGTGTCCAAGTAAATAACACGAACTATTTTGATACATTACAGGTATCAGTAGAAGATAGTGAGCAGTTGAGGACAGCCGCTGAAGCACAAGAAATTAATTTCCGTTATTTTGATGGAAAGCTCGTTGGCATCTCTCTTAATGAAACTACTACCGTAGCAGACGTACAAGATATCTTATCTGTATTTGCCTCTACACTTAATAAATCACTTGATTTCCGAGTAGAAGTGTTGGCAAGCGAGATACAATTAGCTTTACCACCCTCGCTGCTCCGTGCTTCTGCTTACCTTACACATCCTGTTTTCAATCAGTATCATACCGAACACGATATGCTTCGGTATATGAAATCGTTGGAAAATAAAGATTTATCCCTCGTGCATTCTATGATTTCTCTTGGAAGTTGTACGATGAAACTCAATGCAACTGCCGAGATGATTCCAGTGACTTGGACAGAGCTAGGCGCTTTGCACCCTTTTGTACCTATAGCACAGGCAAAGGGTTACCAAGAAATGATTACCACCCTTAGCGAGTGGCTAGCAGAAATTACAGGTTTTGATGCCGTTTCAATGCAACCCAACTCTGGTGCACAGGGTGAGTATGCAGGCTTGATGGCCATTAGAGCCTATCTTAAAAGTAATGATGATCAAGATCGGTATATTGCGCTTATTCCTGCTTCTGCTCACGGCACTAATCCAGCAAGTGCCGTTATGGCGGGTATGAAGGTAGTGGTAGTTAAGACAGACGAACAAGGGAACATCGACGTGGCAGACTTGAAAGACAAGGCCATTCAACACAAAGACCACTTAGCTTGCCTAATGATTACTTACCCTTCTACTCACGGTGTATTTGAGGAGTCTATACAGGAGGTTTGTCAGGTTATTCACGATTGTGGTGGACAAGTATATATGGATGGTGCGAATATGAACGCGCAAGTAGGATTGACAAGCCCAGCGATTATAGGGGCAGACGTTTGCCACCTTAATCTACATAAAACATTTTGTATTCCACACGGTGGCGGTGGCCCGGGAATGGGCCCTATCTGTGTGAAAGCACATCTCGCTCCTTTCTTGGCTAATCATAGTGTCATAAAAATAGCGGAGCAAGGCACTACTGCCATTTCAGGTGCGCCATACGGTTCTGCTAGTATCTTAGCCATTTCTTACGCCTATATCGCTATGATGGGTGCAAAAGGACTTACAGAGGCTACTAAAATTGCTATTCTCAATACCAACTATATTAAGGAACGCATCAAAGACCACTACGCCATCCTCTACACAGGCGTACAAGGCAGAGCAGCCCACGAAATGATTGTGGACTGTAGAGCCTTTAAAAAGGTAGGAATAGAAGTAGAAGACATTGCCAAACGGCTGATGGACTACGGTTTCCACGCACCTACGGTTTCCTTCCCTGTAGCAGGTACGATTATGATAGAACCTACAGAAAGCGAAAGTAAAGCAGAGTTAGATCGTTTCTGTGATGCTTTGATTGCTATTAGAGAAGAAATTAAGGAGATCGAAGAAGGTAAATATAGCCAAGAAGATAATGTACTTAAAAATGCCCCGCACACAGCCTTCACAGTAACGGCTTCAGATTGGCCTTATAGCTACAGTAGAGAGAAAGCTGCTTATCCGTTACCATTTGTGAAGGAAAAGAAATTTTGGGCAAGTGTAAGTCGCATCGATAGTGCCTACGGAGATCGTCACTTGATGTGTAGCTGTATTCCTATAGATGCCTATGAAGAAGCTGCTGAAGCAATCGCACAAGAAAGCGTTTAAAGTCAAACCATTTTACTGTAAGCCCTTTAAGCATATGTTTAGAGGGCTTCATTTCTATGAATACTATCAAAGAACAGCTATACCAATATTGTAAATCTTACTTGACAGAAAGGATCGCTTCTTTTCAAGCAGCTATCGAAGCCGCTAGACAAACGGCTTCTCAAGAAACGAAAAGTAGTATGGGTGATAAGTATGAAACGACGCGAGCGATGATGCAAATTGAGATAGAAAAAAATGAAAGACAATTAGCAGAGACACTCAAGCTCAAAGAAGTGCTTCATAAAATAAATCCCAAAAGCATCTCTACTCTTGTTGCACTAGGTAGCCTTGTAAGAACAGGCCGAGGAAGCTACTATGAGGGTAGTGGGCTTGGAAAGGTAGTCGTGGATAATAAGCCTTATTTCGTTGTCTCGCCCGCCTCTCCGATTGGGCAGCAGCTAATGGGGCTTAAAGCGGGAGATACCGCTACTCATAATAATAATACCATTGATATTCAAGAGGTAACATAAAAGAAGGGGTGTACATATTGTACGCCCCTTATCCTCATAATCTTTTTTACAGCTCTATTAAGCCATTAAGCTCTCTTGTGATACTTCAACAGCTTCTTTTTCTGCAGTTGTCTTACCTGTAAAGGCCAAAAACAGTTCTTTTTGAGTGATTGTCTCTTGCGCAGCTAGTAGCTTACTTAGTTGGATGGTTCCAATGACATACCCTGAGCCTTTCCCTATGTATCGCTCAGAAATATCGTCAAAATCTAGTAAAGCTAAGTCTTCTTCTTTGTTATACCTTAGGTAAACTTCTAGCCCTACTTGAGTAGTGGCTATTGCTTTTTGCGCTCGCTCTCTATGAAGCTTTTTGTATTCATATTGGTAATTATAAGTAAGCGCTGAGATATCCGAAAGTACCGCCGAACCTGTTGGATGTCCTCCAGCGCCCTTTCCTACCAAGGTTTGTCGTTGTGAAAAAGCGGCTTGTACAATT
>ERZ1740058.75-NODE-75-length-82872-cov-12.569412_pt1 | contig 82872 bp, 75 predicted proteins | sample MGYA00581745_ERZ1740058 | MGnify/ENA primary metagenome ERZ1740058 (study PRJEB43018, sample SAMN04849742) | marine metagenome | isolation source: floating plastic debris | place: Pacific Ocean | collected 2008-08-30 | study: EMG produced TPA metagenomics assembly...
GTGTATCAGGTGCTCTACACCGACATCAGCGACCACCTGCCCGAATACGCCACCCTCAAAGCAATGGGCTACAGCGATGGTTCACTGCTGCGAGTCGTGCTCATGGAAGCCATGCTACTCGCGGTGTTGGGCTTCCTACCCGGATTTGTGGCCTCGGTGGGGCTCTACCAAGTGCTCACTACCATCACCCGGATTCCCCTCGTGATGAAGGGGGCCGTCGCCATGCAGGTGTTTGCGCTCACTGTGGTAATGTGCGGCGCATCCGGAGCGATCGCCATCCGCCGCCTCCAATCTGCCGACCCCGCTGATGTGTTTTAGGGAATTGGCTGTTGGTTGTTGGTTCTTCAAATGGTCCGTCGCTGCGCTGACTGGGTGACGGGCGGATTTAGCAAAATTTTTGGCAGAGCAACGCAATCATCGAACGAAACCCGCCCCTGCCAACCTCCTTACCTCATCACTCCATCACCCTGCCACCCTCATACCCTCACACCCCGCCACCCCGTCACCCAAATGTCCTCCACCGTCGCCATCACTCAACTCACCCACAGCTTCGGCAAGGGCAACCTGCGCCGCACTGTCCTTAGCGACATTAACCTGGCGCTGTATCCCGGCGAAATTGTGCTGCTCACGGGGCCATCGGGCAGCGGCAAAACGACGCTGCTAACGCTGATGGGGGCGCTGCGGTCTGTGCAGGAGGGTAGTTTACAGATTTTGGGGCAGGAACTGATGGGCGCGAAGAAACAGCAGCTTGTGAAGTTGCGCAATCAGATTGGCTTCATCTTTCAGTCTCACAACCTGCTGGACTGTTTGACCGCAACGGAAAACGTGGAGATGGCGCTGAAGTTGCACTCACTCTCCAGGCGAGAACGACGCGATCACGCCCACAAGATGCTCTCCACCGTGGGGCTGGGTGAGCACAGCCAGAAATATCCGGCGCAGCTATCGGGTGGCCAAAAACAGCGGGTGGCGATCGCCCGCGCCCTGGTTGCACAGCCCAAAATCGTCTTGGCCGACGAACCGACTGCTTCCCTCGATAGTCAGTCCGGGCGTGATGTGGTCACCTTGATTCAACAACTGGCCCACCAGCAACACTGCACCGTGTTGCTCGTCACCCACGACACGCGCATTCTGGACATTGCCGAACGCCAGCTCCATATGGAGGATGGCCGGCTGTGCGCCTAATCCAGCAATCTTGCCGGATACGGAATACGCAGTCTGAATCTCATTGCAGAGCCGGATCAATTGGCAAAGTAAACCAAAATGTGGTGCCCCGATTGACTTGACTCTCCACGCCGATTTTCCCGCCATGGGCTTCCACAATCTGCTTGCAAATGTTGAGTCCTAGGCCGAGGTGCAGCGGCTGGTGATGATTGCGTCCACGGCTATAGCGGTCAAAAATCCACTGGTTGGGGTCGGCCTGTGGCGGCTGGTTTACAGCTGACCGTGGGCGATCGCCGTTCAGTTCCCGAATACCCTCACCGTCATCGCTGACCGTACAGCGTAGGTATTGTCCTTGCTGGCTGGCGTTGAGCGTTACACACACGCCCGCAGGGTTGTACTGCAAGGCATTAGCAATCAGGTTGTCATAAACGCGATGTAGTTGGAGGGCATCGGCGCTTATGCGCGGCAGGTCGGCAGGCAACAAAACTACCATCTGGCCACGCGCCTGTCTGAGTCGCAGCTCGAAGTCCTCGGTAACATCATTGACTAAATTGTTAAGGCTGAGCGATCGCACTTGCAGTGAAACGCCATTCCGGTTCTGGCCATGCACCTCCAACAGAGAATTGATTAGTTGGAGCTGCTGTTCCTGACTTCTGGCCATGCGGGCAATGACGGTGCGATCAAGGGTAACTTTCTCGTTCCCCAGCAGCAGATTGTTCAACAGCATCAGCGTGCCGGTAACGGGATTCCGCAAGTCATGGGAAACCGCGTGTAGCAATAGCTGCTGCTGGTGTCGCAGTTCAAATTCTTTAATCAACAGCCGCTCATAGAGATATGCCCCCAAATCGGCCATGCCAAAGCTGATGATTGACAGCAGCATTACCGTGACGTAAGCCGGCAGTTGCACTTCATGAGGTACATCGGGAACGTCTAAGCCTAATCCCAACATCGATACGCTAACGACACCCAGGAGGCTAACTTGAGAGGCCACATGCCAGCGCCACTGCACCGGCATCACAATTACCTGCATGAGAAAGTGCATGCTCCACCCGCTAAATTCTAGGCTGGTCTCGCCGGCAAGTATGTGATGCACTTGCGGGATAATCATCACTGCGCTCGAATAGCTCCAAAACGCCCAGCGGGTCTGGCTCAATGACATTGGCTTAGACGACAAAAAGATTAGGCATAGGGCAATGCCTAACAGTCGCGACACTTCCATGCACACCATTGCGATGACATCGTTATGAGTCACCATGAACTCTGCCTGTCCGGTGCGACTGAGGGCAGGCATGATCAGTCCGACGTTGAGAACTGTCCAGGCAAAGAGAAAAAGACCGCCTAGCCAAAACCCTATCTGCAAGCGCTCTTGAATGAACCGCTGTCGCCAGGCACAATACGCCGCCGATGGCTGAGGTCCCGCCGTCACCCAAGCAAGATGCTGCTGCCACCGCTGAAATACCTGGGGTAGTTGCCGGCCCATGACTGCTCAACAGAAACTGACACACTGCGCTATCCATTCCTCAGTCTATCTGCCAGTTGGAGAATTCAAGCCCTGCTGCTAGGGTCACCCAGTTGGGTGATGGCATCTCCTCAGAGGTATGCCCTACCGGGGGTAGAACAGAACGATCGCCTCAACGTAAAAGTTATGAATGGGACGAATGGCCTGCGGCTAGGCTCACCGGCGCGACTGAGCTGCTATCCCTTTATTGACCGAAGATATCTTGTGATGAACTTGACGACAAAAGTATCAACGGTAAACATCCGGGCTTACGAATCGACTGACTGGTCGAGACTATGCGAAATCCATGATGCCTCCCGCCTCGATGAACTGCGTTTGACCGTTGGTGTAGAGGCGTTCCTCACCCTTGAGCAAACGGCTGAAAATGAGGGACTCTTTGCCGACAAACTGGTGGTCGCAGAAGTGGATGGCGTTGTCCAGGGTTTTGTTGCTTACAGTGAAACAGAAATCACTTGGCTCTATGTCAATCCGCAGGTTTACAAACAAGGGGTCGGACGATCGCTGATTCGCCATACGGTGGCAGACTCCACCTCGGCAATAGAACTTGAAGTCCTCGAAGGCAATATCCCCGCTCTCAAGCTCTATCTCTCTGAGGGGTTCAAGATCATCAAACGCAGTGAGGGCAAGCTGGTCGGCAACGAGGAGTTTGCGGCAAGCGGTCTGGTTCTAAGACATGAACCGTCAGCACAGGGCTCTGCTCTGTAAGGGTTTGGCAGTGTCAAACCCCCAACAATAGTTAGTCATGAAAATTACGAACACGGATGGCACTGAGACCGTCTACTCGGCCTTAGGTAATGCGGCCAACGAGGCGATCGTGCTGATGCACGGCATTGGCGCTGACCATCGGATGTGGCAGCCCCAGATGGCAGAATTTGCCCGCAACGGCCTTTACGTGCTGGCACCAGACTTACTCGGTCACGGACAATCTTCCAAAGTGCAGCACCTGGAACTGCAAGACTGGGAGCATCAGATTCTCGATTTACTCCGAGAGCACCAGAAAGAGACCTGCATTTTGGTGGGCGTGAGTATGGGCGGCGCGATCGCTCTATCGTTTGCGGTTAACCATCCTGACCGGGTGAGTCGGCTGATTGTGTCGGATACCTTTGCTGAGCTAAAAACGCCGCTAGAGCTAGCTTTGGGACTCTCGCAGGTGGTTGGCTTTTGGATCTTTAAGCACTTGGGAGCTGCGGCAATGGCAAAGGGTTTGGTCACAACCTACCAGGCTCCATTTGCGAAACTAGCCAAAGACTACTTTGCTCAGGTTGCTCTAGACGCCGATTTTGATCAGCTGATCAGGGCGCGGCGGGCGATTAATCGTGTTGATGTCATTGAGCAGTTGAGGCAGCTTAAGATCCCAACGTTAGTGATGGTCGGAGAGCAGTTTGGCTCATTCTTTATCGAAATCAATCGTAAGATTGCCAACGCTGTAACAGGAGCCAAATTTGTGGTTCTAAATGAGGCGATGGACCCTTCTAATCTGGTCAACCCAGCCAATTTCAATCGAACAGTCCTGACTTTTTTGCAGGCAAGATCGACACCCTAATGAAGCGCTGGAGTAGTCCTTTAGACAAACCCGTCGCGTCCCTCGACAGCTACTCCGGACGTAATGTGGCGACGCTGAGATTCAGCAACTGGCTCACCGGCAACACTGCACCGTTCTGCTCGTTCCCCGCCGACAAGTACATCCTGAATGTTGCTGAGCGCAAGCTCCACTAGGCTATATTTCCCAAGCAACGCCATAGTCGTGAACGAGCATCCTAATGACTATTGCAAGGTTTTTCCCAAACTGATACGTGATGGCGACTGAGGTTTGTAAATGCTTCTTTCTTCCAACCTCCCCACCTTGCTTTCAGCGTCAAGTGGGCGATCTTTGCCATCAGATCAAGTTCCGATGGCCAGACGTAGCGAAAAGGGATTGAGGATAGCTCTGTTTGTCCATCACGAATTCTAAAGTGATGTGATGTTAGCTGTTGAGAGACAACATCGTAGGTGTCTATTCCCCAATGATCATCACGGAATTCAAAGACCCGGTTGGTTTCGCCAAAGGGTATATGCTGAAGGGCAGGCACCATAACTTCAATGACAAAGCTTCCGCCTGGATCAAGATGTGAAGCTGCATTCTGAAAGCACTTAACTTGCTCATCTTGAGTTGTCAAATTCATGATGGTGTTGAAAATGAGATACACCAGCGAGAATGAGCCTTCGCATAAGGCAGTAGCAAAATCACCTTGAGTGACACTGATGCGATCGCCACCTGTTTTTTCAGCAAGTTTAGTGAGCATAGCCTGAGAAAGATCGATGCCATGAACTTCGACACCCTGCATGGCAAGCGGTAAAGCTATACGGCCTGTTCCAATCCCAAATTCGAGCACCCTACCACCATCGGCAAGTTCAGTCAGGAAATCAACAACAGGCTCTACTGCCTCAGGGGCATCGAAACTTACATCATCGTCATACGTTGCGGCGACTCTTTTATCAAAATATCCATCACTCTGCATGATTCAAATAGGAAATGGAATATTCGCAGTGATTAATTATTGATCAATACATGCGCTGACAGCTTGATGATCTCTGTCGCTGTTGGCGGCTGGAACTGAGCATTGGTAAATGCAAAAATCGCTTCGCTGACATATAGATCACCGGTTGTCGATGTCTGCTCATTGCGATCGCGTACGCGCTGCGATCGCACTTCCAATGGGGCATCCACAAACACAAATTGATACTGATACCCCGACCGCTCGCATAGATGCTGAAATTTTTCTCTGGAGCGTTCAGTCGCCATGCCCACATCCAGCATCACTGGAATGCCAGACGCGATCGCCTGCTCGGTGAGCGTCCAGATTAAGTGTTCACACCGTTCGATGCGGGGCACGACCCAACGCATGTCGGGTGGGTTGGGCATATCTGGCAAGTACAGCGCTTGAAACCATTTGTCACTGGCTAGATACAACGCCCCATCCCGCTGAGCAATCTGCTTGGCGATAAAGGACTTGCCAGCACCAATCGGGCCAAACAGCAGCGTCACTTGAGATTTTGAAGGTAATTGCATATTCTGTTTGCCTTAAAACCGCTGCTTCACTTGAGAGCAGTAGCTGGAGAGCCGCCTTTGACGAGATGGTTGTTGATAATCTGCACCGCCTTTTGGACGCCATTTTCATCATTGATAGTCTTTCCAATCACGCTGGCTCTGGCTCGAAGCGTCTCATCTTGGGTCGCCCTGTGGATGGCAGCGGTCAATCGTTCGGTTGATAACTGTTGTTTGGGAATCGAGTCGGGGCTGACGCCGAGTTGTACAGCGCGATCGCCCCAAAACGGCTGATCGGTAAAGAATGGCACCACAATGTTGGGAACTCCGGAGCGCAGGGCCGCCGCTGTCGTGCCAGCGCCCCCATGATGCACAATTGCCTTCATTCTGGGAAATAGCCAGGCGTGGGGAATCCCATCCAGTTTGAAGACAGAGTCCGGCAGGCCGGTTTGCGTAATGCCGCCCCACCCGGTCAGCAGCACGCCCCGCTGTCCGCTCTGCTGCAGTGCTGACAGAGCCGTTTCGGTCATCGTCTCAGAATCGCGACTGGACATTGAACCGAACCCGACATAAACAGGCGGTTCCCCGCTTGCCAAAAACTCAAGCAAATCTGCTGGGGGCGTGAAATCGTCAGGGGCGTCTAAAAACCAGTAGCCCGTCACGTGGCAAGTATCATCCCAGTCAGCGGGTTTCGGCACCACCGTTGGACTGTAGCCGTAAAGCTTTGGCACTGTTTGCCAGCGCTGATTCAAAAATGGGCAGCTCTTGAGGGGCGGCAAATTAAGCTGTTTTTGTCGCCAGGGGTTGACCGATGGTTTAAAGAGTTGCCAATAAAACCGCAGAATAAATTGGTAGGTCACCCAGTTAAAGGCCCTTCCCAGATTGACTGCTGGAGCGAGAAAGTGGGGAAACTCGGTGGTTACCGAAATGGGCTGCAAAAGTCCAAAAAAGGACGGTAATTTTAGGACCTGAGCAATGTCGTCGCCCCAAAACGCGGCCCCCGTGCTGATGATGGCGTCAGCATCTTGACAAGACTGCCAGGACTGCTCCAAACACTCTGCCATGATGGGTTCCAGCGCCTGAGTTAAGCCTTGCAGCACCTTAATGGGGTTCCGCCCCGACTCAATCATGGCCTGTCCGGCTTCACCCTGAGTCAACTCCTGGGGATTGCCACCAATGGGAAAGAAATCGAGCCCGCAGCGGGTAATTAGCTCCCTAAAGGTTTCGTGGGTGGTCAGTTGTACCCGATGGCCTGCCTGCTGCAGCCCGACCCCTAGGGCCAGGTAAGGTTGCACGTCGCCCCGGGAGCCAATGGTGAGAATATTGATTTTCATCGTGGTAGCCTCTCCTGATTGTCGGGCCTGTTCTTCATGTTGTTTGCAAGCCTCCGTGTCTCATCGGCCACAGGACTGTCTTCACGGTAAGCGACCACCACGTCGCTTACCGCTACAGCGATCGCCTCTGGAGCCTCTAAGGGAATGTAGTGCGATGCTCCTTGAATGACGCGCCAGTCCGTATTCGTTGACAGCTCTGTGAGTTCGGCCTGTAGTTGGGGCCAGATCTCTGACCATACGGCTTGTAATCTCGCGGTGGTTGCCGCATCCATTTGATAGGGCAGCTCTTCTAGAAAGCGGCCTGCTGTGAGCACGACGATGGGGCGATTGCCAAACGGCTCAGTGGATTGGGCCTGAGCAAAATGTCATCCATTGATTCGACGATGTCAGCGATGCCGGTCATGCTCTGCGGTAAATGGCTGCGAATGGCCTCGCCGACTGCTGGAGGCAGACCGTTCGGAGCGGCTGGAGATTCCAGGCGCAGAATGCCCAGTACCGCGATCGCCCTCAGCAGTAGCGGTGGCGGAAAGGCCATGACGTCCAACACATCGGAAGGGAAACGCTGATTTTGCTCAGGATGAGACGAATCGACAAAAACGAAGCCAGCGACTTCATCACTGTAATGATCGGCAAAGACCCGAATCATTAGCCCGCCGAGCGAGTGCCCTACCATCGCGTAGGGAGGCGACTCACCAGCAGCAGCTAACAGACTGTGTAGGTCTTCGGCAATATGGTCGGCGTCTCTGGGGCGATCGCGCCGTTCGCTCCACATAATGCCGGCTTGGTCGTACGCGCACACGCGGCTCAATGGGGCAATCTCTGGGCGCACCCTTTCCCAAGTCTGCGATCCGCCTTCGTTAATACCGGCCTCTAGGATCACCGTCGGACTCCCTTCTCCACTGCAATCAAGGTGAGATAGCTTGCCGTCAACTTCGACAAGCCTGCCAGGGGGTGGAAAGGCCTGAGCGACGCTGCGGCGAGACCCCTGCTCATAGACGAAGCCCGTTAGCAACAATAAAAAGAGTATTGCAGCGGCAGCGATCGCTAGACGAGGTATCCACCTAAGCACGAGAGCCTCCCACCAGCGCATCTATCGCGAATAATCTTGGGCATTGAGACGAATTTGATTGCCAATCATATCAGTGTGATAAATCATCAAACGATTTTCACCGATGACCATCACTCGCCAGCCAAAAATCCTCACTTGTGGGCAGGCTTCCTCCGATTTTTCAAGCTCTAAACAACCATTACTCCAGTCGCGGGGCTCGGCTCTCACAATCTCCAACTGCTCCTTCACGATTCCCGAGTCGGCGGCAGCAGCCGTGAGGACGCTATTGCTCAAAGATGGCGGCAGGTTATTTTCCAAGTAAGACTGGCGAACGTCCTCTCCCGTGGCATCCGTTCGATAAAACCAGCTCTGGTTGTGATAGACAACTTCTACTTGCCAGCCGTCTACTAATGCTTGCAGGCAGCTTTCGTAGGGCGACCCAATCCCGAGGCAACCGTCTGTCCAGGTTTCCTCATTGACCCGCAGCCAGCTCAGCTCGGTTCGAGGCAAGCCGAGTTCTTGAGCAGCAGTGGTTAATACGCTGTTGCTGACGGATTCTGGCGGCAAGGGGACGCCTGCAGGCGTCCGGGAGTTGGCATTTCCTGGGTCTGCTGGCAGCACACATCCGGTCGCTAGACCCAGGGCCAAAGCAGGGCCAGCAGACAGTTGAGAGAGCCTTTTGAGGTCGACTCGAAGGTGGAATGGTTGAGTCATTGCTTACGAATAATTAGTGAAAATTGGCGGCTGACTGATATTTGGAGTCAAGAAAAATATCAGCGATCGCGATCGCCCGCCCTTTTGCCCTAACGCCAGAAAATTTAGACAGTTCAGAAGGACATATTTTGACTCAACTCTAAACTGGTCATCGCAGTGCTTTATTAGCGGGTAAAGGATCTGCACTTAAATAACCCACCCAAGACACAAAGTAGCTGTAAGGATTTGGCACTGCCCAACCCCAATGACTGGGTCAGCTGTTTTCCAAGCAACGCCCCAGGTAAACATTTCCATGACGACCTCAGCCCTAGTTAAAGCGTGTCATTGAATATTGGTATGCGGCACCTGCTGTCAGGTTGCGATCGTCTCACCCAAATGGATGACTCCAAGTGACCCTAATTTAAGCAGATTCACGCGAAAGCCTGTATCGCCCAAGTCTGAGAAATGTTGAGTCCCATTTCCCTACATTTGAGGAGCAGGGGCCAAAATCAGCTTCGACTGCGTAAGTCCTGTTCAAGATAGAAAGCTCGGGTCCTGCTGATCGGCTCACCCAACTGGGTGACAGCTTCTCCCCGAGACGGATGCCCTGCTGTAGGTAGAGCAGAATGGCTGACCAGCATAAATTTGAGAATTGTTGGGGCGGAGCGCAGTGCTCCTGGGTGCCACACCTTGTTCCTCCGCTGCGCTGCTCCACTTTTTTCTATTAATTAATTGAGGCATCAGGCCATGAAAACAGCTGTGAATAAAAATCTGTTACTGCTGCAGCGTCTAGAAAAGTTAGTTCCCCACGATTTGGATAGTGCCCAAAACCTGATCGCCGATAATTTTATTTGGCACTACTTTAACCCTGCTCTGCCGGAAGTTGCCGGTGACTATGTGGGGCTTAGTGGTCTGCAGGAATTCTTTCAAAAGCTAAGTGTCCTGACTCACGGGACCTTCAAAGTCGAAACCCACCAGGTCATTCCGGTGGGGGAAGAACTTGTAGTCGTTCATGCTAACCCCAGCATGACGTTTGCCGACCAATCGTTTGAGCTAGATGCGGTGGTCGTTTGGCGCATCGTGGGCGATCGCATCACTGAAGCTTGGGATATTCCTTCGATCTTCACGCTGAAAACATCTGGCTCCGTGGAACAAATGGAGGCCGCTTAGGAAACTCGCCATGGCTCATATCGGCATCATTTGTCCAACTTTAACGGGACACCTCAATCCCATGATTGCCATTGGGCGGGAACTGCAGCGGCGATCGCACCGCGTCACCATCATCGGCTTCATGGATGGCAAAACCAAAGTTGTGGCTGCCGGCTTGAATTTTCTGGCAATTGGCACCCGTCAGTTTCCTCTGGACTCGACCCGAGATTCGCTGAAAACCCTGGGTGAACTCAACGGCATTGCCGCACTAACGTACTCTCTGGGGTTGGTCGAGCAGGCCACTGCCATTCTGCTGGAGGAAAGCCCAGCGGCGATCGCCGCAGCGGATATCGAGTGTTTGCTGATTGACCAATCTCTCTATAGCGGTTCCACCATTGCCCAAGTGCTAGATCTGCCGTTTATCACTGTGTGCTGCGCATTGATGTTCAATCCCGAACCGGATGTGCCCCCGTTTTTCACCACGTGGGGTTACCATGCCGCGGGATGGGCCCGGCTGCGTAACCAAGTTGGCTATCAGCTTTTGGCCATTCTCGCTCGGGGCCAAATCCGCCAGATTACCCGCTATCGGCAGCAGCAACAGTTACCGCCACTGGATTACAACCACGGTACCTATTCAAATCTGGCTCAAATTTGCCAACAGCCGGCGGCATTTGAGTTTCCCCGGCAGTCTCTGCCCGCCTGTTTTCACTTCGTCGGCCCCTGCATCGACGTAGACAGTCGCGAACCGGCGGCTTTTCCCTTTGCTCAGCTGACCAGAAGACCTCTCATCTATGCGTCATTGGGCACGCTGCAAAATCAATTGCTGTGGCTGTTTGGGGCGATCGCAATCGCCTGCCAAAACCTCGATGTGCAGCTCGTCATTGCCCTCGGTGGCGGCACCTCACCCAAAGCCCTGCCAAACTTACCGGGTTCGCCACTGGTCGTAGGCTACGCGCCCCAAGTGGAACTTTTACAGAAGGCCACCCTCACCATTACCCACGCCGGGATGAACACCGTATTGGAATCGCTGAGCAATGGCGTGCCGATGGTGGCCATTCCCATTACGAACGATCAGCCCGGCGTCGCCGCCCGAATCGCCTGGACGGGAACCGGAGAATTCGTTACCCTGCGCAGTTTGACTGTTCCCAAACTGCACCGCAAAATCCATCAGGTTTTGACCCAACCGTCGTATCGACGGAGTGCTCAGCGCCTACAAACAGCGATACAAGCCACTGGAGGCGCCCAGCAGGCCGCCAATATCATCGAGCAGGTGATATCGACGGGTAAACCTGTCCTCAACACCCAACATGTTCTTCAGTCATGCCCGCAGTCGTAGAACTTTCATGAAATTTTTAGTGATAAAAGCTTTCTGCTTTCTGATAAGTTTCTCAGGAATTTTCTGGAAAATTTCATCAACTATAGGATGCTGCTGGCACAGCATAGCGCACTGCAGGATGCTTCTTTTACTCTCACTTTTATATCTATACAAGAGAGCTTTTAATCCATGAATCGCAAAGTAAAAATCGCCCTCGATATTATTATCGGTTTTATAATTCCACTCCTGATTTTGAACAATCTCAGCGAGCTGTTGGGAACAGTCTTCGCTTATGTTTTAGCGGCGCTGGTGCCCGTCGCTTGGGTTGTAATTGACTCATTTCTAATCACTCGAAGATTCAATTTTATTACCAGCTACGTGGGTGCTTTTGCGATCGCCCAGGGTTTACTTGCGTTTTGGTTTGTTGACGGTGTTCAACATGCGCTCAAAGACAGCGTGGGATCGATCTTGACGATTTTAGTCTTTGGCATTTCCATCCTGATTCGTCGGCCCATCATGTACTACTTCCTCATGCAGGGCATGAATCCAGCATCGCCTCGTCAGGAAAAGTCATTGAAATCATTGCTGAATGAGCCTAAAGTCTATCGATCGCTAGTCAAAAGCACTCAGATTATCTTGTTAATTAACCTATTAGTTGGAATCACTAATTTTCATCTAAATTTTCAGATTGTCGTCGCCGATTTCGGCACAACTGCATTCAATCAACAGGTAGCTCAAGTCAACGCCATCACGCGAATTGCGTTTACCCTCGCTGAGTTTTTGGGTGCCGGTGTCGCCGCTGTACTCATCCGTCGAGCGATGTTTTATTACCTACCTGAAGAGCCAGAAAAAGAGCAAGACGAGAGCGACTTTTGGGATCTTCTACAGCTTCGCGATCGCCAAAAAACCGTCATCGATTCATAGCCTGCTGGAATGGATGCGATAACCGACAGCGGAAAATTCTCAACCCGTTTATTAGGAAAGCCGACTTGATTAAAGTCAAAAGCGGCTGACAAAAATTTGTTCTTTTAATTTTCGAATATCCGGTATTTATCTATGGTCACGTGTAGATTCTATTTACGTTGCGCTTTGGGAGCTCTGTTCAGCAGCTTATCAATCGTCTCAACGGCGCTGCCGTCACTGGCCGCTGAACGAGTGGTCTTATCGTATGGCTCTCTGGAAATTGCAGTTTCCATTGACTCTTTAGCGGCCTTTGCCCGAGAAGGTCGGGTCGATGACAACCTGGATGCTTATCTGCGGAGCGCGAGTATTGAAGAGCGCGAAGAACTGCAAGCAATCCTCCTCGCTCCGGTAGAAGTAAGCCCCGCTACCCTTTCGCGGTTTCTTTATTCGGCTTCGGGAGAAGTCTTACTGCAGTACTTAGGCAATCTGATCCAGACGGATTCTCGACTGAATGGCTTCTATGCACTGCGCGCAGCCGTGGTTCTGGCGGCGGCTGATGCCGAGGGCTTAACGCTTTTGAACGTGCTGCAGCAGTTTCCGACTCCCACCGTGCGGGTTGATGGGCTACAGACCCTGCGAGTGGCCGGAGCCGCTGGTCAACTGGCTGAACAAACGGAGCAGGCGATCGCGCTCATCGAACGGCAGTCAGCTGCAGAGATCAGAACAGCAGCCGCTGTTGATTTCACCGAATACGCTGATTTAGAACAGCCTGGTTCCCACCTGTGGCGGTCAGAAATCTGGAGTTTGCATGATCAAAGCCGCGATCGCACTGTCACCGCCGAACTCTATCAGCCCCGGGTGCCAACTTCTGAACCGGTGCCGGTAGTCGTGATTTCCCATGGTTTGGGGGCCGACCACACCAGCTTTACTGACCTAGCTCAGCATCTAGCCAGCCATGGCTTTGGCATCATCCTGCTAGACAATCCGGGGATCAGCAACCAACAGCTACAAAGCCTGTTGAGGGGCACGGCTAAGGAGGTGGTTGACCCAGAGGAATTTATCAATATTCCTCAAGATGTGTCCTTTTTACTAGACGAGCTAGAGCGGCTCAATCAGGTCAATTCCTCCTCATCTGTCCGCTTTAACCTCCAGCAGGTGGGCATGATTGGCCATTCCTTTGGCGGGTACACTGCGCTGGCCCTGGCGGGTGCAGAATTTGACTTTGAGCAGCTACAAACGGCCTGTGTTTTCGGCACTGACGGCCCCGACTTGGTCAATTTTTCGCTGTTGCTTCAGTGCACCGCTCTGCAGTTAGAAAAGACCGCTTTTCAGTCACTTCAGGATGAGCGCATCCAAGCCGTTTTCACAATGAATGCGATTGGCAGCGGTCTGTTTGGTCCTCAAGGTTTTCGGCAAATGCAGGTCCCAGCCCTGTTAGTTGCCGGCAGTGATGATCCTCTGGCGCCGGCACTTCTAGAACAGATTCGCCCATTTGCTTGGTTAGACGGGAACGACAAATACCTCATGGTTATTCAGGGCGGAACCCATATTTATGGGGCGCTTGACGCTGCTACCTACGACGGCTTGGCGCTGCCCGAGGGGTTGGAAGGTCCGGATCCGCTCCTGGCCCGACAGTATTTCAAGGCGAGCAGTTTAGCGTTTATGCAAACCTACATTGCTGATCACGATGAGTATCGCCCCTACCTCAGCGCTAGCTACATCCAAACCATCAGCCGCCCACCGCTCGAACTTTCCTTCATCCGCGCCCTCTCATCAGCCGACTCGATCAGCTGGCTGGAGAGGTAATGACCTGGGCCAGACCAGCCCAAAAATCCCAACCGCAATTTCTAGACAAACGTCAACAGTGCCATGAATTATCATCCTTCCCTTATGAGCCTGAGCCTTGGCGTCACCGCGGCGCTTATTGCCGCCAGCCCCGCGCGTTCTGCCCAGTTTCCTGATGTCGCCCCAGACCACTGGGCCTACAACTACATCGAGAGACTGGCCGAGCGACAGATGATCAACGGCTATGAAGACGGTCGCTTTCGTCCAACAGACGTGGTGACACGATCACAGTTTGCCACCATTGTGCGCAGCGCCTTTCTCGCTGCGGAGCCCATACCGGAGCTCGCCCTAGAGGGTGTCCCGCCCGACTATTGGGCCTATGATGCGCTGGCGATCGCCCGCGTTAGGGGCTTTTTACCCGGCGGGCTCGATGCCCCCGTGCAGCCAGACCAGGTAATGACCCGAGGTGAGGCCCTGGCTGCTCTGGTGAACGGGCTAGGCTACGCCAGCGATGGAGTTGATCTGGCCTACTATGTTGATGTCGAGCAGATTCCCGATCCGTTGCGTCCGGCGATCGCGGCGGCAACGCAGGCCCAAATTGTGGTGGGCCATCCAGACGCGAACTGGCTGCATGGCGATCGTCCTGTCACCCGTATGGAAGTAGCAGCTTTTGTCTATCAGGCCCTGGTGCAGGAAGACCGGGCAGAGCCGTTGGCTGCTACTCCCCACGTGGCCAACTCGCCCGATCTGCCCTGGTCAGGCCAACCGATCACCATAATCTCTGAAACAACTCGACAGATTAGGCTCAGCCGCTGGGGAACTCGATTGGCGACTCTTAACCTCGCTGGCGACACCATGCGCATCTGGAATGGTCGAACCGCTGCTACGGTGACGGAAATCTCGGCGGATAGCGCGACTCGCTTTCATGCCATTGCGGTGAGCCATGATGGTATGAAAGTGGCTGCAATTGTCGAGACCGTGCCAGACAATACGTTGGCGCTGGCGCTGTGGGATTCAGAGACGGGCAGACAACGCTGGCAGCGGTCTCTCGGTACTGTCCGAGGACGGTCGAGGTTGGGTGATTACGTACGGCCTGAGTTAGCCTTTCATCCGGAAGATATGGCCATTCTCAGTCAGGTTCATTTACAGGGTGGTCCCGATGATCGCTCCGAACAGCTTCAGCTTCAGCTCCATGATGCGGCCACAGGCGATCGAGTGCAGTCTTTTGAGCCCACCTCAACATCGGCGTATAGGCAGTTTGCTTTTAGCCCCGATGGAGCCTGGTTGGCCATACAGGGACTGGGGCCAACTGAAGCAAAACCTGGACAAAACTCAGCAGAAGTAGTCATTGATATTTGGCAGGTTGAGACGGGGACGCGCGATCGCACCTTGCGTCCCATTGGCGAAGATTATTTCTCTGTCAATATGGTGTTCACCGCTGCTGATTCTTTAAGAGTGCTGTCCCAATCGTTTTCATCATCGTCTACCGATTCCAGGCTCACCCACATCGAAACCTGGAATGTCGAAACCGGAGAGCAATCAGAACCAACCACTGCGCTTTCCTTGACTTATCTAGATTCGCTAATTCGACCGAGCCCTGACGGCGAGCATTACCTTGTTCGCGGCAGTGGTCCAGGGTACATAAAGAACATCCCCCAAGAGACTGTGACGCGGCTCGAAAGCTATCCACCGCCGGATTACGAACTGGGCCTGCTTTACGGATACCCCGAGGCAATATTCGACGCCACCGGTCACTATTTAGCGATCAGCGCCCACGGCAACGTGTACATATTTACCCGCCGCTAATTCCAACCATCCCTCTAAATCCATAAAGAGCGTTGAAATCATACGGTCAGGTTTACCCTACTGATTGAGCCATTTTCACCCAAACAGCCCCCCCAACTGTAGGTAGAGCTGAGCCTTTAACCCAGCCTAAATTCAGAAATTGGTAGGGGGCGATTACAACACTCCATTGCCCCCTCTTTATTCGCGGATGGGAAACCGGATTATGCCACCCACCATGCAAAACAAACTGTCGCTGCTATCCGTACCGGGCGATCGCCAGACAACTACCCCCATCAGATGCCAGTAGCGGCATAGAAGCTGGTGGATTACAGGCCGTCAAAGAATGCCATGAATTATCACTTTCCCCTCGTAAGTTTAAGCATTGGTGTCACCGCGGCGCTCGTCGCCGCCAGCCCCGTGCGCTCGGCGCAGTTTACGGATGTCGCCCCAGACTATTGGGCTTACGACTACATCGAGGAACTGGCCGCGCGACAGATGATCAACGGCTATGAAGATGGTCAGTTTCGCCCGATGGAAACGGTAACGCGATCGCAGTTTGCCGCCATTGTGCGGAGTGCCTTTCTCGCTGCGGAGCCCGTGCCAGATCTGGCCCTAGAGGGGGTGCCGCTCGACCATTGGGCCTATGATGCGCTGGCGATCGCCCGCGTGCATGGCTTTTTATCCGGGGGTCTCGACGCCCCTGTGCAGCCAGATCAGGTAATGACTCGGGGTGATGCCCTAGTGGCTCTGGTAAACGGGTTGGGCTACGCCAGCGATGGGGTTGATCTGGCCTACTATGTTGATGCTGAACAGATTCCCGATCCGTTGCGTCCGGCGATCGCGGCGGCCACGCAGGCTCAACTGGTGGTCAGCTATCCCGAAGTGAACTGGCTGCATGGCGATCGCCCAGCGACTCGCGCAGACGTGGCAGCTTTCGTCTATCAGGCCCTGGTGCAAGAGGGTCAGGCAGAACCCTTAGCTGCTACTCCCTACGTGGCTAACTCACCCAATGCGCCCTGGTCAACCACCCCCATCGCCACCATATCGGACACGGCTCAGCAGATTAGCCTCAGCCGGGGGGGCACTCGATTAGCGACCCTCAGCTCCGACGGCGACGCGATTCGCATCTGGCACGGACACACTGGCGCGGCGGTGACGGAAATTTTGGCAGATGGCGCGACCCGCTTTCAGGCTGTTGCGGTCAGCCACGATGGCACGCAGGTAGCGGCGATCGCCCAGACTGGGCCGGACAATGCCCTAAAGCTGGCGCTGTGGGATTCAGAGACGGGCAGACAACGCTGGCAGCAATCCCTCAGCACGGCCCAAGAGTCGAGTTTTGCGAGCCAGTTAGCCTTTCAGCCGGGAGATGCCACAATTTTTAGCCAGGTTCTTTTGGGGGCTGATCCCGACGATCGCGCTGAGGATTTCCAACTGCAGCTTCACGATGCGGCCACGGGAGACTGGCTGCAGGCTTTACCACCTACCCCAACCGTGAAGTATGAACAGTTTGTTTTTAGCCCCGATGGGGCTTGGCTGGCAGGCTATGGGTGGTCGCCAATTGAAGCAGCGCCTGAGCAATTTCCAACTCGCGATCGCACCATTGATATTTGGCGAGTCGAGACGGGGGCTCGCGATCGCACCCTGCGCCCCGTTGCCGCCGATCTCTCCTTTGTCGATATGATGTTTACTACCGCTGGTTCCCTGCGAGTGCTGTCACAGCATCTCTACGACACCAGCCTCGAAACCTGGAACGTCGGCACCGGCGAGCTGTCAGCGCCAGCAACTACCGTTCCCTTCATTGATCGTCAGGATGGCCTGACTCGACTCAGTCCTGACGGCGAGCATTTCTTTGTGCGAGGCGATGTCGCCGGAACGCGACTGATCAACATTCCCCAAAAAACGGTGACGTATCTCGAAGGCCGCACCACGAGCGCCACGTTTGATATCACCGGCAACTATCTGGCGATCGCCGCTCAAGACGGCATCAGAATATTTGCCCGCGCTAATTCCACTAGCCCTTGAACTCGGATTTCGCAGTTGAGCTTCTAGGGCTTACTCTGGCTCGAAAGTTTGGAGAATCTTAAAGTTGAAGTTCCCCCAGAATCGGAGAATTTGAGGAAGCGACTTCAGAATACTAATAGACTGGTGCCAGATCTCAGTAAGTTCTGTTTTATAGTTGCTCATCACCCTGTTGGCGGAACCGCACCAGGGCAAGGCCGGTCACAACGCCGTAAGCTGCCCAACCCCCGCCTTCGATAATGCCCATCAGCGATGGAGGGAGGACCTGACAGTAGGCACTACACAGTGCGGTTGCGATCGCGCCATGCAGGGCTGCCCCCACCCAACTCGCCAATAGCCAGACGCTAATCACCTGGGCTCGGGACTGCATCGAGATGCTGAGGATGGTCCCCTGAGAGATCGCCATTACGGTTATCCAAAGGGTCCGGTTGACGACATTGAGCCCAAAGATGTTCCACAGCCCCAAATTTTGTATCAGTCCATCTTTAATGTATGCAATAGGTTCCGACAAGCTCAGAGAGAGCATGACGCCCGCAATCCAGCCGACACAACTAACGAGTGGCCAAAGCGACCAGCGGCGGCCTCGGTAACCTAGACATTTCAGTACCACCCACTGCGCAGAACCGGCGATCGCCCCAGAAAGCATCAAGGTGGCCATAAACTGAAGGCCATTACTTTCTAGATAGCCGATAATGCAGCCCCCGATAAAGTTAGCCATTAGCCAAGCTGTAAGGGTGCGAAACTGCATTGTTTCGAAGCGTAAAATCTGTGTCATGGTTGATTGAATGCCGAATTTTGAGTTTTCAGTCGAATAGCCAGTTCGAGATTCAAAACTGTGAACTAAAAACTCATCTATTTCCAAATAAAAGACTCGATCTAGTTTGAAATTGCCTGCTTAGCTGAGTCACGATTAGCGAGCGGTAGCGTGAACCAAAACGTGCTGCCTTGACCGAGCTCACTCTCAACGCCAATCTGTCCGCCGTGTGCCTGCACAATTTGCTGACAAATATGCAGCCCCAATCCCAGGTGCAGCGGCTGCCGTCTACTCGCCCCTCTGCTGTAGCGGTTAAACAAACTCTGACCGGGGGTATGAGCACCTGAGCGGCTAGCTTTTAAGGCAATTCCTTGGCCATCATCGCCAATAGTGCAGCGTAGAAAGTCTCCCTGCACGTCAGCATTAAGTGTGATGCAGACGCCAGGCTGGTTATACTGCAAGGCGTTCGCCATCATATTGTCGTAAACACGCCGTAGGTGCAGCGGATCAGCGCAAATCTTTGGCAGCTCATCCGTCACCAAGTTTTTCACCCGACCATTAGCTTGCCGAAGCAGCGGCTGCAGATCAACCACAATATCCTGAACCAGTTCGGCCAACTGCAGGGGTTGAGGATTGACCAAAATGCCTTTGACTTCTTGGTTGTAGGCTTCTAATAAAGTATTGATAAGGCCAAGCTGGCGTTCTTGGCACTTAATCATTTGCTGTAAAACCATTGGCTTGAGCAATGAACCCGCCTCGTGTTTGGGCAGATGTTTTAGCAACATCAGGGTGCCCGTAACCGGATTACGCAGGTCATGAGAAACGGCGTGCAAAAAGAGATGCAGCTCCTGTCGCGACTCAAACTCCGAGAGCCGCAGCCGCTCGTAAACCCACACGCCAATGTTGCAAATCACACAGATCCAAGCCAAGTTAGCGAACGTGCTCCAGATGAAAACGCTGTCAAAAATCGCAAGATCACCCATATGAGTAATCCCTAACAGCGGCAGCACACCGAAAAAGTAAATAATCGGCAGCGCCTGAGACAGCAGATGCAGCGGCCAGGACAGCGGCAGTAGCACCGCTAGGGCTAAGAAAACCGTTGGTGCTGGCTCAACCGGGATGCGATAAAAGGTGGCAACAATTTGATTTGAAAATCCATTTACCGCACAGGCAAATATTAAGAACAGAATCGCCGGATGGCGACGTCCCCACTGGGTTTTATGCAGCAGCAAACATAACGCCAGCAGCACCGTAGTAATGAAAAAGCTCGTGACCGCTGTTCCCCTAAGCTGATGGGCAACGGCGACAGCATTATCGGTGAGGCCAGATAAGCGCTCAGCAACGTGGTCGAGATGATAAATCCAAATATACGGCATGTAGCCGCCGGCAATTAGATGACAGCCCAGCCCAACCCAAAGACCAAAACCCAGCCGCTTGTATAAAAACGTCCGCCGCCACTTAAGATAGTCACTTGATTGAGCGCGTGATAGACGCTGTCGCAGTTGAGTCCAGCGTCTGTAAAGCTGCTGCCCAGAGATTTTGAGAAATGTGGGATAAGCAGTCATAGAATGAGTCCCAGAATTTGGGCAATGACAACCTTACGGAAGCTGAGCGATCGCACGATTTAGTCCGAAGGCGCATCATGATCAGCCATTCAACTCAGCGGCAGCATCAGCGCAGATCTTTTCTCTAGCCTATGTCAATCGGCCCAATTTGAGCATCCTGCGGTTGGACTCACCCAGATGGCTAGAACTAATATTTGGCACCGGCATCATCGGCCAAACCTCTGTGGTGGAACCTGTAAAAGTCTCTAGAAAGAATAATTCAGGTCACGTGTAATATCGATTTTGCAGAGCAGCGCTACAGGTCGAAGCTTCCCTGCTGTCGCCGCCGCCTAATAAAAGCAAGAAAAAAATCCTAGAGATGAAAGCCTGGAATCCGACTTTCTCATCAAACCACTGATGAGAACTAACGAAAAAGCGGAAGGTTTAGAATTTCCTATCAAGAAGGAATTCTGCCTAATTATCAAAAGAGCTCATTTCAGGACTTTCTCTTTTTCTAGGACTTTCTCTTTTTAGAAGTGACTGAGGAGGGTTTTCCGCTTAGCGGTTGCGTAGTTCGGCCTTTAAAGAATTGGTGAAATTCATTTTAAAGTTCACAATACCCTTTTGATGCTGAGGTGAATGTAGCACTGTCGTTGTTCTCTAAACTTTTTGCCTTTTTCCTAATCAGACATTGATAGTGGCAGCAGAACCGCCAGTAAATCGATAATTAGTGCCGACAACGAAGCTAGATGATTGGGAGCATAAAAACGCAATAACGGCAGCGAATTCTTCAGTTTGGCCGCGATGCTGTAGCTCTAAATGTGGGCGTTTTTCTTGAAGGAAGGTGGCGATCGCCTGATCAAAACTAGTTCCTAATTTCCCTACCATATTGACCTGATCAAAATAGTCATACGGCAGGCTAAAGGCGTGGGTTCGGCGGGCGTAGAGAAACTTATTAATCAGCTATTGAGGCTGCCCATTCAGATTTTCTAGGTTTCGCCATCAGTACCTGTATCCTCGTAATGCGCGCCGGAGTAGTCGGCATAGAAAATGCAGGGATAGCCATTCTTTCGTAGCCAAATTAGCGCTTAGGCCAGCAGCTTAAACCAGGGTTCAACTACAGATTCCGGCGCTTGCAACGGCTGTGAATCATGATTGTCTACCAGCGTCATCGCCAAGGTCTGCTGCTGCACTATCCCTCCAACACTCAAACCCCCAAGCATATCGTCCATACCCATTGGAAAACACCTGCAGCGACCTGTACAGACATTTTGCTAATGACAGGCGGCTCTGACTGCCGGCTTTTGGATTCACCCAACTGAGTGAGGTCATCAATACCTGATCGGTAGTGTCGCGCCCAGCTATTCAATGACATTCTGAAGTGAGTCAGCGATAGTGACGCTTTTCATGATTAGAGAAAAATTCGGAAATCAAACACTCAGATATTAGAAATATGTATCATCCTCGGCTCTACGGTGATTTTTATGAGATGGGTTTCAAATATGGAAGTCTACTTTATAAAAAAGATATTTCGCTTCCTCTCATATCTGAAAGAAGCGCTGACTTTGGTGCTCAGTGCTATCAGGAAGTAAAGCGTTTCTATCCGGAGCTGATTGCTGAATTTCAAGGATTTGCTGAAGGTTGGAACATCGAAGAAGAACGATTGGGAGCCTTCGTGGCGGGACTAGGCGTTTTTGATACCACGGGAAAATGTAGTGCCTTTGCTTTTCGAAATCAGGATTCTGTTATTTTAGGGCGCAATTACGACATGCTCTATAAATTTCAGAAGACAACCGAAAGTAGCCTTATTGTTCCCCATGATAAATTTGCCTATATTAGCCAGTCTGATGTCTTTATTGGGCGCTGTGATGGGATCAATGAGACAGGATTAGCGATCGCTATGTCCTTTGTCAACGGCACAAAAATTCAGCCAGGAATAACGTTTCATTTCATTGTCAGAAAAGTACTAGAAACCTGTAGCAGTGTCGCGGCAGCGATCGCAGTCATCCAATCGGCAAAAGTCGCTTCGGCAAATAATTTTTTGGTTGCTGATGCCGCAGGCAATATGGCTGTCGTTGAATCAGCGCCTCAAGGCTGCCAGGTGAGATATCCCACCGCAAACCAAACTTTTTTGGCTATTACCAATCAGTTTCAAGCTTCTGAAATGAAGTCTTTTGACCAGGGTGGGCTTACCTGGTGCCGCTCAGCAGAACGCTATCAGTGTTTATCCAACCGTCTTGCAAATACTCTTCAGATAAATATCGAAAAAGCAAAGCATATTTTGTCTGAGGCTCCAGTCTTTTTAGATTTGAAGCAAGAGCAGTTTGGCACCCTTTGGTCTATTGTTTCCAATCTGAAAACTCTGGCGATTGAAAGAGCAGAAGGCAAGCCTAAAGTTGCAAAATATCGCCCCGAAACTAGATTAGCGTGGTGGCTTCAAAAATCAAAAAATAGCGGCTAGTCATTACTAGCCCAAGCATGAATTGTCTTCAAAATTTGTGGTTATGAGTCAACTTACAAACCTAATCGGTCTTTTCTTTCCTCATCTATTTTTGCCAGTTCTCCTGATGATCTCTTTAGGGATTTTAATGATTTTTCGGCATAAAAATAGACCGCAATCTATGTCATTGAGGCAAAGTTTTCAGCAATTCAAGGTCAATCTAATTGTGTTGGCCGTGTGTATGACGATCGCTACTGCAGCGCTCTATATACTCACAGCGGCCCTAAATGTTGCTGGCTATCCCAATGCTCCTGAAGATGTGCAAACTGCAGAACAGGTTCTCAATTATCTGCAGCAGTACAACCGGGCAATTAGAACCAACACCTATGTGCTTCTCTGGTGTTTCTATGGCTTGACGATCTCATTTTTAACTACATTTTACGTCTTTGCTCAAGCCATTGTTCGCGCCCTACTTGCCCGCTCTCAACCATAGATCGCTAATTTTTCATGTTTGATTATCTTCTAACAGCCTTACCGACGGCGATCGCGCTGTTGATGCCAGTCGGTAATGATCTGCTATCGGCCCATGTCCATATCCCAATCAGTCAATTTCAATCAGGAGCTCCGGTGCCGCCCTTTGCAGTGACCGCAATAGCGCCGCCGCAGAATATCAGGATGCCACGTTCTACCCCTCAAACAATCGGCCAAAATTCTGAGTTACCTCAATCATTCACGAAGATGAATCCAACTCAGAATGCAGAAGTTTCTTCGCTAAAAGAGCACAGCGCTATTTGTCCAGTGCAGCGGCACGAGCAGTTGACCCTAATGACAGAAATGAATACCTATTTACAAGCGCATTATGAGACCGGACGCTTTATGGGAACGGCGATCGTCGCCTGCGGCGGCAAAACTGTCTTTGTCAAAGGCTACGGTATGGCCAGCCTAGAACATCAGGTTCCTAACGTCGTTCAAACCAAGTTTCGCATCGGCTCCATTACCAAGCAGTTTACGGCGGCGGCCATCCTACAGCTTCAAGATCAGGGCTTGCTCGACGTGCAGGCTTCTGTCGCCACCTACTTGCCCGACTATCCCAATGGCGATACGGCAGAAGCCACGCTGCGCGATCGCATCACTATTCATCATCTGCTAACTCATACCGCTGGCATTCCCAATCTGACTAGCTTTCCCGACTACCTGGAATGGATGAGGCAGCCGACCACCTTAGGAGAACTGGTTGCCCACTTTCAAGACTTGCCCCTAGAGTTTGAGCCGGGCCAACAATATCGCTACAGCAATTCGGGCTATGTGCTGCTGACCCAGGTAATTGAAACCGTATCAGGACAGTCTTACGCCGACTATTTGCAGAAACATTTGCTGCTCCCACTGGGCTTGGAGAATACCGGGTACGAACAGCCCTTATCAGTGATTGACGGCCTGGCAAACGGCTACCGGTTTATGGGAGAGGACTATCAACAGGCGGAATATATCAATATGGCCGTACCGGCCGGAGCCGGAGCACTGTATTCCACTGTTGATGATTTGGTGCGCTGGCAGCAGTTTTTGATGAGCGCCGATGAGCGCCCTGCTGGCATCCTTAGCAATGCCGCTATTACCGCCATGAAAACGCCGCACGTTGCCATGGGCGAAGCGGCTCCTGATCTGTCCTATGGCTATGGACTGGTGGTTGGCAAGCCTAACGTTATCTCCCACGGGGGCGGCATCAACGGCTTTGTCACCTATCTTGGTAGCCTGCCCGATCGCGGCCTCACGGTTGCAGTGCTGAGCAATGTAGAAAACGCTAATCCTCAGGACATTGGCGAAGGGTTGCTGGCCATCCTGCAGGGCCAGCCCTACGAGCTGCCATCGACCGAAGCCGCTGTGGCCATCGACTTAGGGGTGTTACAACGCTATATCGGGACTTACCAGGTGACGCCCGAATTTCAGGTCACGATTACCGTTGAGTCGGAGCAGCTTCACATTCAGGGCACCGGGCAGCCTAAGATTCCGCTATATCCGGCATCCACAACTGAATTTTTTGCTCGCATGCTGGAGTTTCGCATCGTTTTCAATACCGACCCCGATGGCACTGTGGAAAGCGCCACGCTGCTCCAAAACGGCCAAGAACTTCCTGCTCCTAAAGTTGATTGATCTTTGAGGAACTCCCCGTGATTACGCTGTACCACAACCCCCAAACGCGCTCTCTGCGGGTACGCTGGCTGCTAGAAGAACTTGCCCTAGAGCATACGCTAAAGACGGTTGAGTTTGTGCCGCCAGTTGATGGCAAGGTCTTCATCCAAAATACTCCGACTGGGCGGTTTCCGACGCTGGTGGATGGTGACATTGTGCTGTGCGAGTCAGGGGCGATCGCCCAGTACCTGATCGAACGTTACGGTCAAGGTCGTCTCGCCCCGGCCCTCGATTCCCCGCTGCGAGGTCGATATCTGCAGTGGATGCACTTTCCCGAAGGCACCTTAAACCCTTACATCAACGCTATCCAAAGGTTTAAGCATGGATTTCCGACGATGGCTGCCAGCCTCAGCGACGAACTGGATATTGCAGTGGGCTACTGCGATCGCGCTCTGTCCCAGCATCCTTACATCGTTGGTGATAAATTCACCGGCGCTGACATCATGCTGGCGGTGAGTCTCCTCTCGATCAACCTAATGGGGCTACTCGCCGAAAAGCATCACCACATTGCCGCCTATTGCAGTCGTCTACAAACTCGTTCCGCGCTCATCCGGGCTCTGCAAAACGGATAGGTTGGCTATGTATTCCCCGATATTTGTGAGCAAAGCGGCTCGTGCGTAAGTTCTGTTGAACTCAGGTCTGGCATTCGGCGGGAGACAAGGCATGATAGAGCAGTATAAATATTGGCGAAAAAGGCTCACAGCTAAAGAGGTCTTGCAGCTTTACGCTGGGGGTGAGCGCGACTTTCGCGGAGCGATATTGGCTGGTCGCAACTTTCGCGGAGCCGATTTGTCGGGAGCGGACTTTAGCCAGACAAACATTCGGGGTACCCAGTTTGTGGAAGCAACCCTGATTGGAACCCAGTTTTGTTATGCCGAGGCCGGCCAATCGAGCCCATGGTTGATCTTGCGACTGCTAACCGGTCTGCTCGCTGTTCCAGGCGGATTTTGTCAAGCTGTGGCGAATGCCTATATCGGAGCTTTTCTAGTTCCCCCTAGCATCATTGCGAGTGCCGTTCATTTCGGCACTTTTGTTGCCGTGGTTGCTGTGGCGGTGGTAGCGGCGGTGGTAATTGTTGGCACCAGGGTAATCGCTGGCGCTAACGCTACGGTAGCGGCGGCGGTAACGGCTATCTTAACGGCTCCCTTTGCTGCTTTGCTGGCTAGTTTCTCTGCTGCTTTCAATTTCTATGTCAGCACAGGTGACGAATCGATTGCTGCCGTTTTTGTTGCTTTCGCCATAGTTTTGATTATTACGATCGCGATTGTGATCGCCAATTTTCGACTCTCGCGATATGTCGAGCGCCTGATTCGTCACGATCCGAATTGGGAAAATCTGCGCAACCTGCTTGTTGTGGGCGGGACCGCTTTTAACGGAGCCAACCTCACCAACGCCTCTTTTGCGAATGCCGCTCTGAACCGAACTAACTTTGCCAATTCTGAACGATGCTCAACCATCCTGACCCACGTCCGCTGGCAGGGGGCTCGACAGTTAGATCAGGTTCATCCCGGCACCAGTAACCTATGGGATCCTCGGGTTCGCCATCTCTTAACTTATCTCAAGGGTCTCGATCACAACGGTCAAGCACCGCTTGATCTATACGATGTCGATTTGCGAGGGAGCAATCTCGCTGGGGCCAAGCTGCATCGCATTGATCTCAAAAGAGCCAATCTTAATGGCGCGACCTTGGCCGGTGCGGAACTTCCGGGTGCAAATCTCACCCGGGCGCGGTGCCTCGGTACCGACTTTACCGCTGCCCATCTTACCGGCGCCTGCCTTGAAGGTTGGCATATCGATCACACTACCGTCTTTCAAGGCATCGACTGTCAATATGTGTTTTTAAAGGAACGGCCTTTCGACAATGACTATGGCGATCGCCGCCCTCGCAATCCTGACGACATTTTTCAACCCGGTGACTGCGAGCAATTTTTTAGCCGGTAAAGCCGGTAAAGATATTGGTCGTGATTGGGGTATTACCTGACAATAGGCGCTGCACAGCATAGTTGCGATCGCGCCGAGGAGGCTATCATCAGCTACGGTGGTGAGCCTACGCCGTCGTGCTGCCGCTACTGTCCGTTAATTGGCAATCCGTGCATCGTGAAGGCAGATCATAGAACCCTCACTCCCGACCTCATGGCATGGTGTCAGTGGATGCGTCAGCTTCTGGCCGCCACGCCCATCAGCCTGCGGCATCCCAGGGCTCGGACGTGGTTTTGCCTGATGCTGGGGTACAACGTTATTGTGGCGGGGCTGATTTGGCAAGCTGTCGCCGGCGATCCCTATGCCATTGCCGACGACGCCCGTCAGCATGTGTTCTGGATGGGGCGCTTCACGGATGCATCACTATTTCCCAACGACTGGATTGCGGATTACTACCAGTCGATCGCTCCGGTTGGTTACGCCTGGATTTACCGCTTTTTTGCCATAGTCGGCATACCGCCGCTGCTGCTGTGCAAACTGCTGCCGCCGGTTTTGATCATGCTGACGGGGACGATCTCATTTTTAACCGCTTTTGAACTTAGCAGCCTACCTGCCGCCGGCTTTGCCGCTGCCGCCCTGATGACGCAGTCGGTTGGATTCACGGCGACCTTATCCTCGGGAACGGCGAAGGCATTTGTCTTCGGCCTGATGCTGCTGTTCATTTATGGTTGGCTGCGGCGATCGCGGTGGCTGAGTTGGGGCAGCATTGCCCTCCAGGGGATTTTGTATCCGCAGGTGGTGCTGCTGTCGGTCGGCCTACTTGTTTTAGGTTTAGTCGATAGACGACAGGGCAAATGGTCATGGCGACGCGATCGAGCATTATGGTCGCTCACCGCCGGGGGATTGCTGATCGCCACGGTTGTCATCCTGTATTACGCCAGCGCCAGCAGTCAATTTGGCCCCACCGTCACCCTGGAAGAAGCGCTCACTATGCCTGAGTTTTTTCGCGGTGGCCGGACCAATTATTTTCAAAACTCTTGGCTGAAAGCCCTGCTCAACGGTCGGGGCGGTTTACGCTTAGATGCGGCGACGACGCCAATGACGAACTTCCTGGCGCTGGGGCTGCCGTTGATGCTCAGGCGACCCCAACGCTTTCCATTGGCAAAGGGGATGAGCCGGAATGTGGATATCTTGCTCAAGCTTGTAGCAGTGGCCTGTTTTTGGTTTGTGGCCGCTCATCTGCTGCTGTTCAAACTGTATTTACCCAGTCGATATACCAGCCGATTTTTTTTCATAGCGGCAGTGTTGGCCGCCGCGATCGCGATCGTGCTGCTGCTGGACGCCGTATTAGGCTGGGCCAGCCATCAATTACAGTCACCGGGGGCTGCCCAGCGTGTCCTTTCCGGGGGCCTGGCAATCGGGTTGGCCAGTGCCTTGGGCTTACTCGTAGTCTTGTACCCGCTGACCATGTCGGGCTATCCCTACACGTCGATTACCCAAGGCAATAGCCCCGACCTCTACGCCTTTGTAGCCAATCAGCCTAAGAACAGCCTGATTGCTGGCACTGCGATTGAAACTAACAACCTGCCGACCTACAGTCAGCGATCGGTTTTGGTCAGCCGGGAAGTGGCGATTCCGTATCACATGGGGTACTACCGAGAACTGCGCCAGCGGGCAAAGCAGCTCATTGCCGCCCAGTACAGTCCAGATCCTGCCGTCGTTGGCGCCTTCATTCAACAGTATGCGGTTACCCACTGGCTATTGGAAAAGACGGACTTTGATATTTCGAAGGTCGGTGGCGATCGCTGGGTACAGCAATATCAGCCAGAGGCTGGGGCGGCGACGACGGTGCTGGCTAGTCAGCAGATCCCCTTTTTGCAGAAACAGCGCGATCGTTGCCGGCGGTTTGAAGATGCTCAACATTGGCTACTCGATGCTGAGTGCATTCTGGCAGCTAGCGAAACGGCCCGTTGACTCGACGGATGACGCATAAACTCCACATACACCCATCGCTGAGCGATCGCTGAGCGTCATTCCAACTGCACAAGAAGCCCAGGTCTTAGCCACGAACAGGCTGATTATCCAGGTTTCATAGAGGCATCATACGGTTGTAATAGAGCTGTCACATCAACTGTCTAATCTAAGGATGTTAGACAACACAAGTCCCTTTATAGACAGCCTAAAACCCTCATGAGAGACCACGTACAGACTGCAGCTTCCTCACGCCGCCCCGCCCGGTGGGCGCAACGTACCGGGCAATCTCTCTTGTTGATGCTGGCCGGTGCGGGCCTGGCAACTGCTGGCACGGGAGCGTTACAGGCCATGCAGCCGCGCTTTGAAGCCTCCCCGCAGACGCCAGTGCAGACTGAGCAGCCCGGCACAGAATCAGCGATCGCACCCAGTGCCGCCGCACCGGCTTCCTCCAGTTTTGTCGCCAATATTGTGCAAGATGCCGGTCAAGCCGTCGTGCGCATCGACGCTTCACGTACGGTCACCAGCCGCGTACCCGAAGCCTTTCAAAGTCCGTTTTTCCGCGAATTCTTTGGCGAAGTGCCCGAAGGGCGACAGCGAGTCGAGCAGGGCATCGGCTCGGGCTTCATTGTGTCGGCAGAGGGCACTGTTTTCACGAATGCCCATGTAGTTGACGGGGCCGATACGGTGCAGGTGACCCTAAAGGATGGTCGCGTTGTTGAAGGTACCGTGGTGGGCACTGACCCGTTGACGGATGTTGCCGTAATCGACATCGACGCCGACAATTTGCCCACGGTGGCGCTCAGCGACTCTAATGCGTTGCAGCCGGGAGAATGGGCGATCGCCATTGGGAATCCCCTCGGTTTGGACAATACGGTAACGGTCGGCATTGTCAGCGCCACCGGACGCAGCAGCGGCCAAGTTGGGGTGGCCGACAAGCGCGTCGATTTCATTCAAACCGACGCCGCGATTAATCCCGGCAACTCTGGTGGCCCGCTGCTCAACGAGCGCGGTGAAGTGATTGGCATGAATACCGCCATCATTCAAAACGCCCAGGGCATCGGCTTTGCGATTCCCATTAATGATGTGGCTCGCCTGGCTGATCAGCTGTTGGCCAATGGTCGGGTTGATCACCCTTATGTCGGCATCCGCATGGTGGAACTGACCGCTCAGACCAGAGAAGTCATTGCTGCCCAGACTGATTTGGACGTTCAGGATGAAGAAGGCGTGCTGATCGTCGATATCGTTCGCAATTCTCCAGCGGCGAGAGTTGGTTTGCGCCAAGGCGATATTCTGGTCTCAGTAGATGGCCAGACGGTAAGCGAAGCCGCCGCCGTCCAGTCTTTGGTTGAAACAGCAGGTATTGGCACCGACCTGTCGCTGCAGGTCCGCCGCGACGGAGCAGTCGAAACGCTCTCAGTGCAGCCAGAAGCCCTGCCTACCAGCTAGCGCCAACATTTCAGCGTTATCCACACCACCTTGAGGGAATGTCGTCAACGGCATTCCTTTTTTTATGGCCAGTGTATCTTTTGAATTGAGACCTTGGCGTCAAAGAGGATTGCTTAAAATTGACGGCGAGTGAAGACAAAGATGGCGATCGCCAGTAGCAGTGCCGTATAGAGCAAGCCGTAAAGCAAATGGCTAACAAGTTCGATGGTGGATGGGAATAGGGCCATGCCGTAAACGGCTTCATTGCGAAAGTTAAGGCGTTCTAAATCCGGCAGAATCAGATACAGGCCATTGGTTATCCGCTGGAAAACCGCGCTTTCGGTGAGTTGACCCAAAGCCACGATGTCTTGACTGAGGTGCCCCACCAAGTACACGCCAATCGTTAACAAAGTCGCGAGGATAGAGCTCGTAAAAACGCCAAAGAGCAGGGCAGCGGCGGTCAGTAATATCAGTTCTATTAAGTTATAGAAAATGGCGAGGAGTAGACTGCTGGCGGTAAATTCAATCTGACTTAACAGAATAACGGCAAAATAAATCGCGGTTAAACAACCGGTCAACACGGCCAGCACCGCTGACAAGCCCAGGTGTTTGCCCAGGATAAATTCCAGCCGACTTACCGGTTTCGACACCAGAACCAAGATGGTGCGTTTCTCAATTTCTTTATTAATCAACCCAGTGCCCACAAAGACCGTTACCACCAGGCCGAGCAAATGAATGCCCGCCAGCCCAATGTCGAGGATGATTTTGCCTTCGCCCCCGGCTGCCACTTGCGGCAATAAGGCGGCGGCGGCAACCATCACCACCGCGTACACTGCCAATAAATACAGGATGCGATCGCGAATCACTTCCTTAAACACATTGCTGGCCATGACCCAAATTCGCGACAGACCCATAATTGTCCCAACATTCACCTAGACACCGATGATACGGCGCTTTGCTGCATCTGCTAAGGTCTTTTTTGATTAATCAAACAGCTCGCATTGGCCATAGTGGCGCAGCAGGTGATCGCACAGCACCAGGGCAACCATCGCCTCAACCATGGGCACGGCGCGGGGCAGCACACAGGGGTCGTGGCGACCGCGGGCAGCCAGGACCGTTTCATCGCCAGCGTTGGTCACGGTGTTTTGCGCTTTGCGAATGGTGGCGGTGGGTTTGAACGCGGCCCGAATAATCACGTTTTCGCCATTGGTAATGCCGCCCTGGGTGCCGCCGGAACGGTTAGTGCGGGTGCGCCAGCGGCCTGACTCGTCGGTATAAAACTCATCGTTGTGCTGGCTGCCGGTGAGCAGCGTGCCAGCAAAGCCAGACCCTAGCTCAAAGCCTTTGCTGGCGGGCAGCGACATCACGCCTTTCGCTAAATCGGCCTCTAGCTTGTCAAACACGGGCGCGCCTAGCCCCTTGGGAACGCGGCGGGCCACACATTCCACCACCCCGCCAATGGAATCGCCCTGATCGCGAATCTGCTCGATACGGTCAATCATCCGCTCTGCAGCTTCCGCATCGGGACAGCGCACGATATTGCTCTCGACCTGCTCTGCCGTTACTCCATTAGGGTCAATTTCGCTGTCGATATCCTGAATGCGTTTGACATAGCCAATGATTTCGACGCCGGAATATTGGTGAAGAATTTTTTTGGCGATCGCCCCGGCAGCTACCCGCCCAATGGTTTCCCGCGCGGAGGACCGACCGCCGCCCTGATAATTACGAAAGCCATACTTACTGTCGTAGGTAGCGTCGGCATGGGAAGGCCGATAAGTGGTCGCCATCTCACTGTAGTCTTGGGGGCGCGCGTCTTTGTTGCGCACCATAACGGTAATGGGAGTACCCAGGGTTTTGTCCTGAAAGACGCCGGAGAGAATTTCGCAGCGATCGCTTTCCTGGCGCGGCGTGGTGATTTTGCTCTGGCCGGGACGCCGGCGATCGAGCTCCACCTGAATTTCGGCGGCAGTGATTTCAATCTGGGGCGGACATCCGTCAATAATGACGCCTACGGCTCCCCCGTGGGATTCGCCAAAGGTGGTGATGCGGAAAAGATGCCCAAATGTGTTGCCCATAAAGCTTGAACTGCCCAGCAGAGAGAGTGACAGAATTAAACTGACCCGCCGGTTCCCGTTCAATTCCAGACTTTCATCCTAGTACAGTCTGCGGTCACTTAGCGATTGCAGAAACCGTCTGGAGGAACCGTCAGTCTCGGCCTCGACGGGCCTGTCGCCACTGTTTAAATGCCAGATAGCCATGCAAGACCCACTGCTCCCATCTGGGGCGATGCTTCTGGTAGTAGTAGCGCTGACTGCGACGATATTCGGCGGCCATTCTGCTGGCGGCCTGGGCCACCGAATAGCCGCCAATGTGTACCAGCGATACCGCTGGTGTGTAAAGGATGCGCCAGCCCGCCTCGCGAAATCGCTGGCACAGGTCAGACTCCTCGAAGTACATAAAGAACGTTTCGTCGAAGCCGCCAACTTGGTGAAAGTGCGATCGCCGCATCAGCATCGCCGCCCCCACCACAATATCGACAAACTGATCGCCTCCATATTGCTGCGCTAGGGCGGGCCGATTCTCTGACTGGCGATACTGGCGCACCGTTTGCAGCGTGCGCCACTCGCCCCACAGTCCAATTTCATAGGCCGTCGAGAGCTGAAAGCTGCCGTCCGAATTCAGCAGTCGGGGCCCCACAATGCCAATGTTTGGCGAAGACTCCAGTTGGCGAATCAGCACGGGCAGCAGATTGCTGTGAATGACCGTGTCGGAGTTCAGCAAAAAAAGATATTCTCCTTGAGCGGCCCCTGCACCCACGTTATTGGCGGCCCCAAAGCCGCGATTATCGCCCTGTCGCAGCAGTCGCACTTGGGGAAACTGGTGGGCAATCACATCGGGACTGCCATCTTGAGAGGCATTATCAACCACAATGACCTCAGTTTTGGCCATATCCAGATGCTGAAAGATTGAGGCCAAGCAGTCCCCAATAACGCCGCCACCGTTGTAGTTCACGATGATGATGGATACCGCCACTGTGCTCATCGGGCGGCTGGCTGGCGCAGGTAGGACCTGAGCCGTTGACCGATGCGGCGGCAGTCAAAAATAAATTTATTTAGCCACAGCCGCAGCGTAATGCCCTGGGAACCATAGCCGCGAGCAAAACTACGGCAGCCCAAGCGCAAAATCGCCCAGCCAAAGTCTAATTTTTGCTCGGCAAAGGGATTGAGTAATTCAGTCTTTCTGTCTGGATAAAATCGCTGAAAAAATGCCTGACTTAAATCGCGATGGATGCGGTAGCTTTGCAGCGTCAATCGTCCCTTTTTTGCCAGCCAAAGCGCCATTTCTTTGCGAATCGTACCCGCTTGTTTTTCTGCGCCCACTACGTTTTGTCCGTGCTGTCGATACTGCACTAGGGGTTCTCGCACGTGGGCGATCGCGCCCCGATGGGCCGCCACAATCGCCAACCAGTGATCGTGGTACCAGTCTCCTGACTGGGCCTGGGGGGGGAACGGTAAAGCATCATCAAAGAGCGATCGCGCTATCATGGCGCTACAGCCCGTAACCGTATTTCGCAGCAGCAACAATTCTGCATCCAAATTTTCCGGCTGGCGCTTTTCATATTGCCAAACTGAAGGATGTAATTCCTGGCCTTGACCATCAATCAGCGCCAGATCAGAGTGCGCCAATAACGCTTTAGTGTTAGCCATTGCCTGCAGCAGCCGAGAGAGTTTTTGGGGTTGCCAAATATCATCCTGATCGGCAAAAGCAACATGGGTGATTTGCTTATGTTGCCGAAAAAATTTTAGGCCATATTCAAAGTTATGATATGACCCTAAATTAGTCTCCTGAATCTGAAAAATAAAGCGCGAGTCCTCAGCCGCTAATTGAGCAATGTAGTCCTGGATTTCCGGTTTAGAACCGTCATCGGTAATCAAACAGAACCACTGTGAAAAGTCTTGATTTTGGATGGAGCGGATTTGAGTGGTGAAATGACCGCGATCGCAGTTGTAGGTGGCTAATACAATGCCAATTTGTACAGGGTCAAAATCATTTATCTGGGACATTTCCGGCTTGAAATCTCTCGAAATAGCGCGTCGCCACGCTGACGGTACCCTCCCCCATCCGCTTCACCGACCGCTCTCTCATCTATCCATCCACCCTGCTACCCATTCACTCTGCTACCCCGCTACCCTCGCACCCTAATAATGCGTGCCGGTTTTGCGAAAATGAACGGCGGCTTTAGCATCCGGTTTAAGCAATTCACCATTGTTGATGGTGGCGTACACCACCCAATGATCGCCACATTCCATGCGATCGGCCACTTCACATTCCAAATAAGCTACGGCATCTTTCAAGACCGGACAGCCATTTTCAGCATCTTGGGTCTCGATGCCGACAAAGCGGTCTTCTCCGGGGCCAAACGACTTCAAGAAGTGCCGCATGGGGCCTTGATGCTGTCCATCAGCCAGAATGTTGAGCACGAAGGGATTATCGCGATGCATCAGCGATTCAATCGCCCGCTCTTTGGCCACGGCGACGGTGAAACCAGGGGGGTTAAAGGTGGCTTGGGACACCCAAGAAGCCAGCATGGCACCGCTGGCATCCCCTTTACGAGTCGTGACGACACACAGGGAACCCACCAATCGGCCCACGGCCTGCTCCACTGAACTGGCCGGCGTCCGGGGAGCTTTAGCCCGCTTCACCTTTTTCAGCGCTTGGGCAAAATCGGTGCCCACCTCTTCGCAATACTGCAGAGTGGACTCAGTTGGTTTGAACTTCACCCGAATGGGATCGAAGGCCAGACTATAGCCGCCATCTTTCAGCTTGCTTTCTAGTAAATCAATCGCTTCGCCGCTCCAGCCGAAAGAGCCGAACACGCCAGCCAGCTGATTTTTGGAGGCGCTGGAAAGAATTACTCCCAGTGCCGTTTGAATCGGCGTCGGCGCATGGCCGCCAAGGGTGGGCGAGCCGATCAGAAAGCCGGCAGATTTTTCAATCGCGGCTTTGATTTCGTCAGGATCCGTCTGCTCAGCGTTAATCGACTCCACGGCAATTCCCGCTTTGGTGATGCCCCGCGCTAGGGTTTGGGCAATTGTGGCAGTGTTGCCATAGGCCGACGCATAAACCAGGGTGACGGACAGCGCTTTGCCCTGCTGCTGCTGACTCCATTCTTGATAGGCGTGGAGCAGCTCGTGGACGTGATACTGCACTACAGGCCCGTGCACCGGAGCAAACATGCTGAGGCTGAAGTCTTCCAGCTTTTCGAGGGCGGTACTGACCTGGCGAGCATTGGGGGCCATCAGACAGTCGAAGTAGTAGCGGCGATCTTCCAGTGAGTCGTGCCAACTGAGATCAAAGACGGCGCTGTCGCAGAGGTGCATGCCAAAAAACTTGCTGCTGAACAGCACCCGCGTGCTTTCGTCATAGGTCCATAGCCCTTCGGGCCAGCGCGGCGTCGGCACTCGGATAAACCGCAATTGGTGGCCTTTGCCTAGGTCGATTTCGGCTTCGCCCCCTTTAACGACCTGAATTTTGGGGATGTCATCTTCTTCTAAAAGCTGCCCTAAAGCTTTGGCGCCGGGGCTGGAACAAGCAACTGTCACATTGGGTGCTTTTTCTAATAGAACTTTGAGGGTCTTGGCGCGGTTGGGGTTAATGTGGCCCAAAATGATGTAGTCAAGGCTTGCCGGATCGATCTGTTGGGTCAGAGCGGTCAAAAAGCTATCGGTGAAAGATTCGCCAGGAAAGTCAATCAGCGCCGAGCGATCGCCCTGAATCAAATAGCTGTTGGAGGTGGTGCCCCGTTCCAGCGCATATTCAATCTCAAAGCGTAGCCGCTCCCAACTCCGCGATCGCATAACTTCAGTGTCGGCGGCGATAGTGAGGGTTTGCACGTCACGCGGTTGAGTTGCTGTCATGTTCGTGTTCCCGCCTGCGGATTCAGGCATATCTGACCTATCACCATCATAAAGCTCGGTCGCATCATCCATGAATTACCGTTTGCTTTCGCCAGGCTTACCTAATTTAGACTTTACTCGAACGTTAATTTTTTATTAAACAGACGATTCCCTAATCTTAAAAATCATTGTTGAACATGACAACCAAAGGTATCCGGGGACCGTGTCGTTTTGGTTCACTTGCCTGAGCCTGTGAGTTTGGCAAGCGGTATATCCCAAGTCAAACGCTCCATCCAGAATCTACTGTTGTTCTTTGAGTAATCAGTTGTGTTTGCGAAATCCTCACTGCTTGCTGACACTGCCAAACAAGCTCCTCCTGGTGATTTCGTGGCGGTGCTTGAGCAGCTTTATCAAGAGCGCACGCTGACTCCCTATCCGACAGGGCGGACGATTCCGCTGCGCGTCAACGAGGTGCTCATCGTTTGCCGAGGCGTCGTTCAGCTTTACACCATTCAGCAAGACGGCAGTGAAACCTTTTTAGGCATGGCTGGCCCTTCGATGCCAATTGGCCTGCCGTTGACTATGGTGGATCCCTATTGGGCAACGGCGCTTACCGATGTGGATGTGCTGCCCTTATCGATGGCCGAGGTCGAATCTTCGCCTTTGCTGATGGCCGGCATTTATCGCCATTTGGTGCTGCGGCTGCAGCAGTCAGAAGCCTGGTTGGCGATCGCCGGCAAGCGCCTGGTGGCCGACCGCCTGCGACAGTTGCTGCTGTTGATCGCTCAAGAGTTTGGCCAAGTCGAGCTCTGTGGCGTGCGGATTCCGGTACGGTTGACCCATCATCAATTGGCGACGGCGATTGGCACAACTCGCGTGACCGTAACCAGACTTGTCAAGGATTTCAAAAATGAGGGCTGGCTGCAAACTCAGCAGCGATATCTAATTGTGCAGCTTGATCAGCTCCAGGACAGCAATTGGAATCGCACATACCTTTAGGGATGTGCAAATTAATCACACCCAATCACGCTTCCTTATCCTGCCACCCTACCACCCTGCCACTCATTAGGGACTTTATTTACCTGCAAAGCCCTTAGGTAGCTTTCCTGCTGTCTTCGCCCGCCGACCAGACAAATTTAATGCGCAGGTTGCTGTCAGTGGCTGACTGACTGACCATTGCGCCTGCCTGGCTATCCATTTTGATGCCAAACTCCACTTCACACACTGTGGGTGGTTGCGGCACTTTGGCTAGCGTTTCAGCGGTGCGGTTAGCCAGCGCTTGAATGTTGCCCATCGCCTGCACCAGAGCCTGAGCAGATTTGGTTGCCAGTTCTTGGGGATGGCGGGCAGTGGCGATCGCTTTACCCCGCGAATCGCTCATCTCAAACAAGACGATGGATTCTTCAGAGGTGACCGTTTGAATAATATCGCTGTGCATATCACTGTCAAACCCACGCCAATGGGGCAATTCATTCACTAATTTCTAAGCCTACCGCATGCCCACAAATCCTTCGCCCTGGCTAAACCCTTTTGCTGCTTTTGATCGCGTGCTCAAAAGCGATTCGCTGATGCAATTTGCTGTGAGAACGCGAACCGCATGCCGCATGCCGCATGCCGTATGCCGTATTCCAATGCGCTAGCTTTCAAGCATCGGCGCCAGTTTCCAACATGTTGAGAGCTGACGCACTTTGCCATCGGCGCGTTGAAATATCTAAGCGCTCAGCGCTGAGGGGACTTTGCCAAAGCGGCGATCGCGCTGCTGATAGGCCAATAGCGCTTCATAAAAGGCGGCGCGATTGAAGTCGGGCCAGAGGCGATCGGTGAAATACAGCTCAGTGTAGGCCAACTGCCACAGCAGGTAGTTGCTCAATCGCTGCTCGCCGCTGGTGCGAATCAGCAGATCAGGATCGGGACTGTTAAGGGTATAAAGCTGCTGACTGATGGCAGTTTCAGTAATATCTTCAGGCTTGAGGTGTCCGGCTTGCACCTGCTGGGCCAAGGTCTGGCAGGCGCGGGTAATTTCCAATCGGCTGCCATAGTTCACGGCTACATTAAAGGTCACGGCTTGGTTGTGGGTAGTGGTTTCGCAGGCGTGGGTCATTTCGGTTTGCAGCGCCGGAGGCAGTTCTGACAAGTCTCCCAGAAACTGGAGGCGCACTCCTTCTTGATGCATGGCCATCAGCTCTTGCCGCAGCAGCCGCTCAAACAGCCGCATCAGGAATTCGACTTCCTTGAGGGGGCGCTGCCAGTTTTCCGTCGAAAAAGCGTATACCGTCAGGGTGGGAATGCCCCAATCTTTGCAGCAGCGCACCAAATCTTTGAGGGTGCGGGCTCCTTGGCGATGACCGGCGATGCGAGGCAGGCCGCGCTCTTTAGCCCAGCGACCGTTACCATCCATGATGAAAGCGACGTGTTGCGGCAGGCGATCGCGAGCAATATCTAACGGCAGCGTTTTCATAAAAATGACATCCATAAATAATTGAGAACAGTATGCATAGATTGATTTGAGCAAGATGCTTCTGATGCTGGGGCCGGAAAAGGCCGGAAATCCGACTAAGCAGGCGGCTGAGCGGCACCAGGCAGCAAAATGCTCGCGTTAACGGGTAAATCTTTTCTAGAATTCCCCACTGACGGTAGACAGCCAAACAGGTCGTTGAGATACTCTGGCGTCAGGCTGCGATTCCAGCGCCAAAGCGATTTCATCACTTGGTCAAAGGTGTAGAGCAGCGTCAACCGCTGGGTGGGCGACCATTGCTCCCAGGCGAGTTCGGCCATCATGCGCCGCAGGGTGTGCAGCAGACTGCCTTGGGTAGTGCGATCGCGAACTTTTCGCAGCATCGCCTGTCCCAAGGTTTGACCAATCTTGACGGGGGACGAGTCCGGGTAAGCCCACATGCCGAAGCCCCAAAACTTGGTCATATGGTTGATTTCGTCAATCAACAGTTCCGCCAACACGGTCTGCAGCGCGCCTGTGGAGTGAGCCATCATCCACAGATACAGACAGGTCGCGCCATACTCAGTGGCGACCCGATGCAGACCGTGACGATACAAATTTCCGCGGGCATCAGCCGCAGCTTGATAGGGACGCGCCACGTGGGGAATAATTTCTGGCCGCTGGCCGGTCAGTAGTTTGTAGAGCTTGGCGAGGGCGGGCGTGTGGCGATTTTCTTCCCGCTCCCACAGTCCCAGTTCTACGAGTTTGCCCGCCTCATCCACCTGCCCACCGACAAAGCGCGCCATCCCTGGATACAGTGCTTCCAAATACTGGCGGCTGCTTTGGGTATAGTCGCGAATGGGCGCTTCAGTGTTGATGGTGCCCAACAAGGTAGCGCAGAAGGTTTCGCAGTCAATGCCCATTAACTGGTCGGGGGCGACATCGCGCCAAGGCAGGGCGCCCCAGGGCCGCAGGGTGGGCTGCTTCAGCTGATGGGGCAGATCTTCGAGGCGATCGCGCAATATTGCTGCGGTCACGTAGCGCGATCGCAGTGTCCGAATTCGCTTTAGCAATTGCCAACTATTGGGGTTAGCCGCAAATCTGCCCGCCAAATCGGCAGTCGAGTCCTGAGAAGTCCATACTGCAGTCATCATGTTTGCCTCGGGTGCTGGTCACGTCAACCTTATCCAGTCGATGGTTCACTGTCGGTCGGCAAACGTCGGTCGGGTAGATTTCACTGGTCTGCAAACATCGGCAATGGTTTTAGTTTCCCTGAATCCTGAGTCGATCGCCGACGATCTCCCGCCCACGCCCACGCTCCTGACAACAGGCGATCAATCGGTTGCAAGATCTGCAACCGCTCAAATTTATGCTCAGAAATTTGGCACGCTTAATAGTGTTGATGGAAAAGCTGAACGCGAGTCGAATGAGCTTGAGTTAATTGCCTTTTCGTGGCTTCCTTCTCCCGCCACATGCGCTTGGACAAGGGCCTGCGTCTATTCCAACTGCTAGCCGGTAAATGGTCGGAAAAAGTCTGGCATGTGGCTATTGACACTCAGTAGTCTGAAATTCTCGCTATTCTCACTGAGGGAGAGAGTACACGGATTGCTGGGTGAAAAGTGGCGATCACGGCATTCATCGTTTACCCAATGATGAGTGATTCCAACCACGGCGGCTTCATCACACCTTTAAGTTTAGGCACTTTTTCTATGGCAACTTCTCTATATTCATTAGCTAGATTAGACCAAAGCGCAGGAATCCCAACGATGAGCGCAGATACGGTTTTAGAGTTAGCTGATACCCTAGTGTTTCGCGCTACGGGAAAGCATCTTAATGACCTACAGCGAAAGATTTTACAGGCGGTCTGGCGGCGACAAACCTACAGTGAAATTGCCCACCGGCTGCGCTACACCGAAGGGCATATCAAAGACGTCGCATCACAGCTGTGGCAAGCGCTGTCCCAAGCACTGGACGAACGAGTTACCAAAAGCAATAGCCTCGCAGTGTTGGAGCGAGCACTGAGGCAAGCCAAGATTAAGCTAACGTCGTCGTCGCCAACCCCGCCGCTGACCGCTGGTGAGGCTAGTCGATTTGTGGGGCGAGAAGCGGCGATCGCCTATCTCGATCAGCTGATTGCCCAGGGCCAGCGGGCGATTGTGCTGCAAGGCGAAGGGGGCATCGGCAAAACGACGCTGGCGCAGCAGTACCTGGAGCATCAGGCGGTTGACATCACGCTGGAGCTGCTGATGGCGAAGGAAACTGTCAACATTACGCCGGCGGAACAGGTGGTGGAAGAATGGCTGCGGCAAGATTTTCAGATTGAGCCTGGCCAAGACTTTGGCGTGACGCTTGATCGCCTGAAGCGACAGCTTCGCGAGCGACCAGTGGGCATTCTTATCGATAACTTAGAGCCCGCCTTGGATGCCCAGGGGCGTTTTTGGCCGCAGCATTCCCGCTATGGCGATTTGATGCGGGTGCTATGCGATCCCAAAGGACAAACAGTAACGCTGCTAACCAGTCGCGATCGCCTCTGTGAACCGGGTGTTTCGGTCACCCATTATCGTTTGCCCGGACTCAGCCTCGATACTTGGGGGCTGTTTCTGGGCTTGGGTTCAACCAAGCTTAGCCTGACGACGCTGGAGGCTATGCATCGCGCCTACGGTGGCAATGCTAAAGCGATGAATATTTTGCGGGGAGCCATTCGTAACGATTTTGACGGTGATGGCGATGCCTATTGGCAAGAGGTGGGTGCCGATCCGCTAACAATGCTGGACTTAAAAAACTTGGTTACGAGCCAGGTCAATCGGCTCAAGGACTTAGATGCCGCCGCTTATCAGCTATTCTGTCGACTCGGAGCCTTTCGCTATCAAGATGTCCCGCGCCTTCCCACGGAAGCCCTGTTGGCCATGATGTGGGACATTGCTCCGGTTCGCCATCGGCAGGTAATCTCCTCTCTCCGCAATCGCTCACTGCTGGAAAGCCATAAGGGCGAATATTGGCTACATCCCGTAGTGCAGGCAGAAGCTCTGGAACGGCTGCATCAAAGTGCCGATTGGCAGCAGTCCCAGAGCCAAGCACGACAGTTCTGGACAGAGCGCGTAGCCAGTGTCACGTCCATCGCTGAGGCAACTGAGGCGTTTGAAGCCTATTATCACGCTCTGGCGATCGCGGACTATCCCGCTGCTGCCGAGGTTTTGCTCAACAGCCGCCACAATCAATGGGGCCAGCATCTGACTTTGGGCAGTACTCTATATCGCATGGGACTGCTGCAGCCAGTGATGACCGCAATTCCGACGCTGCTGCCCCATTTACCGGACGATCAGCGGGCCAGCGAACTGCGCAACATCCTCGCCGACGTTTATTGGATTGCCGGCAAAATTCACGCGGCGATCGCCATGCAAAAACAGGCGCAAACGCTGGCACGCCAGGGGCTTGTAGCCGCGCAGGCGGCCACCACCGACGCCCACACCCTTTACTGCTGGCGCATGCTAGAAGTTGACGCCCTGCTAAGTTTAGGCCTCTATCACCTTGACCTTTGGGAACTGGCCGAAGCGGCACAGTTCTTTCAAGCAGTCATTGCAACCGCCGAGGACACGGCCCATCAAAGCTGGGCTGACAAAGCCCAGCTTTGTCTGGCACTGGTGGCCTCCCAGAGCCTGCAGGATGAACGCCTGGATACCGCCATCATTAGCCCCCATGAGTCGCCCCGGAGCTTGGCGAGCAGCTTAGCTGAACAGGCCTATCGAGCGATCGCCGACACCTCTCGTCCCGAATACACTGGCCGCTTTGCCTTCTTTATCCAACTATTGGCCCAGACTTACACCAATCTTGGCAATGCTGAACGAGCTACAGAACTCTATCAGCGGGCGATCGCTTTCGCTGAAGAAAGTCACTATATCCAAGTCAAGGCCAGAGCTTTGGTGGGATGGGGACAACTGCTGCGACAGCAAAATCAGGCTGAGTTGGCCACAGAAAAAATTACTGCAGCCCTTAACCTGCTGGAGGATTTAGGCGCTCAAAGCGATCTGGCCGAAGCCCACTATCAATTGGGGTTAACTTGTCAGACTCGCGCTGAGAAAGCGGCTGCTCAAGCTCATTTATCCACCGCTATTCGTAATTTTGAGGCGATTCAAGCCCCTTGTCAGGTAGCTAAGGTGCAGGCAGTCCTGCGGGCCTAATCGTCCATAATCTTGGGGACTTTAATAAAGTCGTCCTCGCGCTCGGGGGCATTGCTCAGCAAACTTTCGCGATCGCCAAAGGTTTCCAACTGATCGGGACGATGAATATTGCTCACCTCGATGGCCCGAGTCGTTGGCGGCACATCAGCCGTTTCCAGCTCGTTGAGCTGCTCAATGTAGTCTAGGATGCCGTTAAGTTGCGTCGTGAACTGCGTCTCTTCCGATTCGGTCAAATCCAGACGAGCCAGATGGGCAACTTTACGAACCTGTTCGCGATCGATCATGGTGGCAAGGGATAAGGGTGGCTGAGGGTGACGGGGAACGGGGAGTCGGGAATGGGATGCCCAGCACCAATCACCAAGAACTGAATCTGAACTCTGAACTTAAAAGAATATGTCGGCTTTCATGCGACCAGTATTTTTCAACCAGTTTTGCGCTTCGATGTAATTATTGGGAGCAATCCGAATCGCCTCCAACCAATAGGTTGCGGCCTGGTCAAACAGTTCACTGGCGCGCTGATCATCACCCGCCGCTTCAGCTTTTTCGCCCCGATAGTGATAGATAACCGCCATATTGTTAAGGGCTTGGCACAGGCGCGGATTTAGCTCTAATGCTGCTTCGTAGCGTTCTAAAGCCTGTTCGTGCTCACCATTGCTGGCGTTAATTAGCCCCATGTTATAGAGCACGAAGCTTTTATCGTAGGGATCTTCTTCCAGTTCCAAAGCTTCTTGATAGTTTTCCATGGCTTCAGCATATTCCCCATCCGCTTGGGCTGACATGCCGTCTCGGTAATAGGCGAAGGCTTCTTTGGCTCTCTGCTTGGTCGGCATCATTTTGAGAATCATGTCGGCCATAACCGTAAAGGTTTTATCGATAAAATTATCGTTGCGCTGACTTCTGGGCATGACAGGCGATAAATATCAGTAAACAAGCTACTAATACTTTAGCGCTCACTGGAGCGATCGCTGCCAGGACAGGTCATCAATTCATGCTAGAAAACCGATCTGACTCTTCCACTCAGCCAGCAGCATAGCGACCTGCGCGTGATGAATAGCCTGGGTCGAGAGGTTGGCGGCTCACCAATAACAACATCTAGGCGGAAGGGATAGAATCCGGCGACTGCAATCGCTGGTTCAAAAACAGGACTAAATCTTTCAGGGTTTCCAACAGCGATTCATCAAACTCTTCACCAATGTCGATTTGAAACGTTTCATAAAAATCGCAGCAAAGCTGGTTCGGCCAGTCATACCAGCAGATTAGCGGTAGCTGTAGGTCTTCAATCAGGCGATCGCTTGGCCGCAGTTTACCGGCATCCAGTCCGGAATAGGTCGAGAGCTGACTGTATACAAAAGCTAAGAGTCGTCGAGCGGCAATCGGTCTCTCTAGGGGGAAAAGCTGCGACCACTCTTCTACAGATAGGCTAGAGCGATTGCTTAATTGAGCATTGATGCGGCGACGAACGCCAGCATCAGGACTTAAATCACGATAAGTCCGCAGGCTCCGAAAGTAGTTGAGCGCAAATTGCCACATGAAAAAGGGGTGTCTGGCAGCGGTCTGCCTCAAGTGTTCCCAGGAAACATCCGATGACGGCTATAGGCTAAAGGAATTGGGTGAATTCATCTTGGAGCGATCCCAGAGCCTCGGCCGGCTCGCAAATGCCGAATTTTCTGGTCCGCAGAAGTGGCTAAATCAGCGACAAGGGCTAGCTGGCAGTTCAGCAATTTGCCGGAGGCCGGCCGGCTTTCTGCTCCGAGAAATCGTGATGCTACGAAAATGAATCGCTTACGGCCAGAGCATTTTGGGCATGCTGAAGCTGTCAAGTTTTTGTTTACTTGAGAATTAGACATTATGGGGCGTTTAAACCATCGAGCCTACGAATTGCTGAGGGCAGAGGTTAACCGTTTGGTACAAGAACCGCTGGAAAATGTGCGTCGCGACATTGTGCTGCGCCGGCTCAATCGACTTCGGTCTCAGGACGGGCCGCCCCTGACTTACACCGAAATTAAGGCTGAGGTGGCAGACATCTTCCCGGAATTCGACGACCAGGTGCTGCGCCGGGCGGCTCAGGCCAACAAGGCCTCGGGCAAGCTGAAATGGCTGGGCTGGACTGCCGCGGGGACGGCGATCGCCGCGGGGACGGTCTGGGTATTGAACCTGCCCTATCCGATGATTCGCTGGCCCGTAGCCCGCACGGTCCCGATTGTGCTGCTACCCAGCTACATCAGTATGGACCACAACTACCGTCAGGCCATCTCGTTGGTGGAGCAGGCCGACCAGCTTGTTAATCAAGCCACCAGCGCCCAGGACATTGAATTAGGCAGCAAAAAAGCCGCCCAGGCCCAGCAGCATTTAGACCAGCTGCCGGTGTGGTTTTTGGGGTATTATCCTCGCGCGTATTGCACCTGGTTTAGCTGCACCTGGCGATTCACCTACGATGAGTTTCAAACGGCTCGTAAAGACATTGGCCGGATGGAAGCCAAAGTTTTTCAAGAACAAAATGCGTTGGCGCTGCTGGAGTCGGGCTCATCGACGGTAGATCTGGCTAAAACGGAATACCAATCAGCGACGGCAACCGCAGCCAAGCTAGCAGCCGTTGCCGACTGGCAAACAGGGATGGATCAGCTGAATGAGATTCCGGCAGAAACGCTGGCGGGCCGCATGGGGCAAACCAAGCTAGCCGCTTATGAACGCGACTTTGCTCAAGTTTCTGGAGCGCTAGCTGGAGGCGATCGCACCTCCACGCTTATTGAAGCGGCCAAGCAGTTCGCCTGGACGGCTTCGGTAGAGGGCCAGAACGCCCCGCATCCTCCCGAAACCTGGGAGCGCATTGCAGGACTGTGGCAACAGGCGATCGCTCGATTAGAACAAGTGCCCGTTGACGATGTGGGCTATAGCGAAGCGCAGCGCATGCTAGCGGAATATCAAAATAAGTGGGGAGTCGTGCAAGCGCAGCAAGCTCGCGAGGAGCGATCGCAGCAAGCCTTTAGCACCGCCCAGGACAAGAACATTGACCTAGGCAGCCGGGTAAGATACATCGATCGGGCAGAATATGCCAGTGCCCTACAAAGCATCATTAATGACCTCAACCTAGTCGCCTCAGGTACCACCGTTTATGAACCCGCCCAACAGCTCAGACAGGCCGTGCAAGACCGCTTAGAGGAAGCCGCCGCTGCCGCCGCTCAGTGAGTCTGCATATTTCACCCACTCCACCGACCTCACTTATTCCATTCACTAGCTCGCTCATCTTCCCTCACAGAAAGCATTAGGGCATCCATTCCAGTAAAACGCCGACACGGCTTTCTTGACCGTCAGGGCCATTTTGTAATTGAATGTCAGTGCCAATCCGGACATCTTCGGCGATCGCATAGCCCGCCGCCAAGGTCGTTAAGCCCACTTCCTCGTCTGTGCCCGGTGCGACCCAGCTTTGCGTGAGGGATAAATCTGCCGTTCCCGTCCGCGATGGAATGAGCATAAATCGCATCCCGATATTGAGTCCTTCAGCATCAAACGTGTCCGTGGCAATATTACGATAGCCAAGCACCGGCGCGACATTGCCGTACCAACCCAGCGGCAGCAGATAATATTGCATATCAGCCCCAAATAATTGGTGATCGCCCCGGCCGTTGACCGCATATTCGCCACTAAGAGTCAGAGGCGTGCGGCCCACAAACACATCTTGAATGCCCACATAAATACCGCCCGTATTATCCGCGGCCGGAAATTCCGCATAGCCAATCCGCACCCGCGTGCGAAAAGCTGGATCATGATCAATATCAACCGCCAAATCGGGGACTTCCTCTAGCCAGCGCTGCAGCACTGGACTGTCCTCAATAACGTCGGCGTCGACATTTAAACTTTGGGCAATCGTTGCTGAGGCGATCGCCCTTGGCGCCGGAAACTCAGCGGCGGCCACGGGAACTGCCGCAATCGTCTCTGGTTCCGGCTGTTGACCAGCACTGAGCGAAGGTTCAGCTGGCCAAGATCCTAGCGGCAACGTCGTTGTCGGCTCCTTAAAGTCCAGCGCTGCGGGCTGATCGCACGGATATTTGGCCGGTGCGGTAAGGGGAGCAACAGGAGCGCTCATGGTTCTCGAGCAGGCAGATTTTGTAGACGGTGACACCATGGGGACAGCGATCGCGGGCGGGCACCAGATGACTAGACTCAGCACGCCCAAAATGCGGATAACGCGCTGCTTACAGCACTGGGATCGACATCTTGAACACCAGGAAAAATGGATCATAATGCGTTAAAGCAAACCTGAGAATAGGAAAAGTAGGGAAAGTCACCAATATTTGGAAGCCAGTCCTCTGTCAGTTACAGACGCTGTGTTGGCCGCTAAGAGGCTATTTTGGCGATCGTCACCAACTTTGTCAGACCGCCCTGAAAGCCTGAGGTGATGCTGGTAGCTGCCCACGTTCAATGCTGCCCACAAAAAGCGTAAAGACCTAGGCGGGTCGCTTTCCTGGCCTAATCGCCTGCTTGATAACGACTAGAAGCTGCAAGCGACCGTAACCAGGTTGGACCAACGCCCACTTTGCTGGCGCTGACTAATCGCTTTCAGTCGCGACATTTTTCAAGCGGCTAAATTCTAGCCTCAAATCAACCCTAGCAGCGCAATCGTCTTGATAAGATTCACTATCCAACCGGTACAGTTGCCCCCTGAAATAGACATACGTAGGATCACAACTGCTTTAAATAATCGCGGTAGCCCACTGCGGCCAACTGTTCTTGTTTAGCCATTACTTGGTCAGTCAGTTGTTGACGATAGGCCTGCACCTGGGCCATTAGGGTAGGACGAGTTGCCGCCAGCATTTGGATAGCCAGCAGTCCGGCATTTTGGGCATTACCGATGGCAACGGTGGCGACAGGAATGCCGCGCGGCATCTGCACAATGGAATACAGGGAATCTAGACCGCTGAGGGTACTGCTTTTGACGGGAACCCCAATCACCGGCAACAGTGTGAGCGCCGCCACCATCCCGGGCAAATGAGCGGCACCGCCAGCACCCGCAATAATGACTTGTAATCCCCTTTTGTGGGCGCTTTTAGCATAGTTCACCATGCGTTCCGGGGTACGATGAGCCGAGACGATCGCGACTTCATGGGCCACCGTAAACTCTTCGCAAATGGCGATCGCCGCCTGCATGGTAGGCAAATCTGAATCGCTGCCCATGATGATGCCCACTAGGGGAGTGGTCATACTCTTCACCTCTGCCTCAGTACAGCACAAATCAGCGATCGCAACACCAATAGTCAGCTGTGACGAATCGCCCCGTCATCTTATCTCAGGCTCGACGGTGCCCGTCCAGCCATGTCGCCTCGACTTTCTGAGGTGTGGAGAATACCCGCTACATGAGAGGGAACTTGTCTGAGATACTGGATTGAGTAATCAGTCAGTTCATCCGTTTATGCATACGCTTGAAGTCAATTTGAAGCATTCTCCCTTGCCCTTAATGGTGCAAAAGGAAACCTTAGAAGCCGCTCAGGCCGACTATCAAAAAGTATTAGGAGCGCTACAGGACGGCAATACTGTAGTTTTGGAGTTAACCTGTGACCAAGTGACAGATAAGCACATCAGCATCTTGGTCGCCGAAATCGCTGCGGTACAGCTATACGAAAAATCAGGGACAACTTCGGCCTCAGGCCGTCCGCCCGGCTTCTTTTCGATGGTGGGTGATCAGGCTTAAGAAAACTGTTCTTGAAAAATTGGCCTCTATCAGCCTTATTCTTGCGGAGCCCCATCGCAGTCGCAGCCGAAGGCTACACACTGTATGGCGCTTTAATAAAAATGGGCAGAAAAACAACTTGTGGCTCGTAGAGCATTCTGCCTATAAAAAAGTCACGCGGCACTGCGGTAAGTGCGCTGCGAACACAGTTAGGGTAAGCCGGGGCTGAAGCGCCGTGAAGCACACCTGTAAGGAGTTGGCCTAAAATACACCCCAACAGATTAAGTACATTGCCCAATGACCGACCGGCAACCAAGGATCTGCATTACTGGCCACTTCCTAAGCGGTTGAGTAACTGCCAAAACCACCCGGATCGCTTGATTTACCCATGCAAATAACCTTTGCGTAGGACAGTATCGAGTTAGCGCCAGCCGCGGGTTGGCGACGACCCAACAGCGATGACTGATATGGCGTTTACATTAGAGACAGAACCCGCAATTCAGGTTGAAGAGGTGGCCTTTGAATGGAAGCCACAACTGCCGGTGCTGCAGGGCTGCTCGCTGGCAGTGCAGCCGGGTGAATTTTGCATGCTGCTGGGCGACAACGGTAGCGGCAAATCGACGTTGCTTAAGCTGCTGACGGGGTTGCTAACGCCACAGCACGGCGAGGTCAAAATTAACGGCACATTTGGCTATGTTTTTCAAAATCCTGATCACCAGTTGGTGATGCCAACGGTGGGTGCGGATGTCGCCTTTGGCCTGGTGAGCGAAAACTTGCCTCTGCCCTTGGTGAAAGGACGGGTTTCGGAGGCGCTGGCAGCGGTTAACCTAGCCCATCTGGCTCGGCGACCAATTTATGCCTTAAGACGCGGCCAGAAACAGCGAGTCTCGATCGCCGTAGCGATCGCGCGGCATTGCGAAATTCTGCTGTTGGATGAACCTACGGCGCTGCTTGACCCCGACAGCCAGATTGAGCTAGTCAAGCTAGTGCAAACCCTGGTAAAAGAACGGCATTTGACGGCTCTTTGGGTGACCCATCGCCTAATAGAGCTGGACTATTGCGATCGCGCGATTCTGCTGCGGGACGGTCACGTGTTGACGGATGGTGATCCTGCCCGACTGCGACAAGTTTTGGAAAAATAGCCCACGGCAATTTTGCGATCGTCAGTATTGCGTTCAATCTTTAGTGCTGGGAGCTCAATAAAGGGAACCGCAATAAACTTGGATGAGCGAAAATTTTGAGGAAATTAAGCTAGCCTGATATTACGCAAATGTTAACGATTGCAAATTAATGCCGTAATGTCATGAAGCCCGCAGTTCCTCAGCCGCTGCTTTTAGTAGATGGTTACAACATCATTGGTGCTTGGCCACGTCTGTCTCATCTGCGTGATCATGAAGGGCTGTCTGCAGCTCGCGATCAGCTGGTTGAAGAATTGACTAACTACAGCGCCTATCAGGGGTTTCAGACCCGAATTGTGTTTGACGCCTATGGACAACGACAAATCAGTCCGCCAGAAGCGGTGACCCATGACGTTTCTATTCATTACACCGACTATGGTCAAACGGCTGATACCTGCATTGAAAAGTGGTGTGCAAACCTGCAAAAAGATGTCGCTTATTTTAACCTGCGGTTGATTGTCGCCACGTCTGATCAGGCACACCGGCATACGGTTACGGGCTACGGTGCCGAATGGATGTCGGCTGAGCGGCTGGCCCGCGATTTACAAGTAACCGTGCGGCAAGGTCGCAAAAATCACCGCACCCAAAAACACGGTAAGGCCTCAAAACGTTCCAAGACAGTCCTCAAACCCGCTGTCCATGAAAAGCTCCGGGCCTTGCGTAATCAGCTGGATCAGCGCCCCATTTAGGCTCCTAAAAACAAATTTGGCCAAATTTGCTGCAGCCAGTTGCCAAATGATCCAAAACCTCGTTAGTATTAGCTTTGCAATCCTCAGTAGCTCAGCGGTAGAGCGGTCGACTGTTAATCGATTGGTCGCTGGTTCGAATCCAGCCTGGGGAGTTTAGTTACATGACCGACTGCTTAAAGCGCCACTCTTGCTGCCAGCCTTGACCGCCTACTTCCAAAGCGGCTAGCTGCGTTTGGGCTTTCAAAATGGACGACAGTTTATAAGGGGGCTGGAGCGATCGCTCCCAGACTTGAATGTCTAACTGGCCAGAAGTGGTATCCCAGCAGGCAAACTTCAGCCCCGTTCGGGTCGGCACCCGCACCTTAGCCGACGGCTGATCTGCAATGCCGGTGAGGACAATCCGATAGCGGTGATTTTCCGCGGTCATTTGCCAGTGCCCCCACGGCGCCACCCGCCAAGTTAGTGCAGCTTTCAGAGAACTCAGCAAAATTGCGCGTCCGGCAAAATGTAGGCCCACTAACCCCACTGTTTCGCTGCGGTTTAGCACCTGTCGCTGGCCACCGACAGCTGTAATGGTCAAGTCTGGTGAGGACTCGAAAGCATTAGCCTGCATCCAAAACCAGCGCTGCGGAAAGGCTCCTCCCCAGTTTTTTTCGACATAGGTGGGAGCCTGGTGAAACTCATAGCGCTGCCCCTGCCACTCTGCCCAGCCAGTCGCTAGCCCATGGGCCATGAGCACCTGCCAGCCCGGCTCGAGAATGGGCAAATATGAAAGCCAGCCTGCCGTCGCCAATGGCGTCTGGTGGGCGGCTCCCCAGCCATAGACCGGCTCGATGGCATAGTCCCAGCGGGCGATCGCCCCCGTTTCCTCATCGGCAACGCATCCTTGATGCTGGGTCGCGGTGAGCTGATAGCCTCGCTGAACAGTCTGGGAAAAATCTATCGGCGGTAAGTAGCGAGCTTTTTTTAAGGCTGGGGTCGCCGCTTGCCAATGACCCAAACCTAAACGATGAGGCCAAGCCCAGAAGCCTTGGACATTCGGCAGCCGCGCCCAGAGATAGTGTTCATCTGGTCCCAAAATCTGAGCGGCTCCCCCACTCAAGGATGATTGCCCAGCCGGATCGTCAATGGAATACATAAAGGCAAAGGTGGTCGCCGTTTCAGGCAGCGTCAGCCGCACATACCAGCCTTCAAAAAAGCGCTTGAGCGAACCGTCCCAGTGGTAGCCGCTGTGGGGGGTCCAAAAAAAATCAGGCATCAACCCAGCGAGGCACATACTGCCAGCTCTTTTTGAGATCGGTCTTGGCCTGGTCGAGATCAGGATAATACTGGAGCACCAGTTGCCAAAAGGCTTTGGAATGATTCATGTGCACGGTGTGACACAGCTCATGAATCAGGACGTAATCCACTAGAGTAGGCGGCAGAAACAGCAGTTTGTAATTCAGGCTGATGGACTGTTTGGATGAGCAACTGCCCCAACGAGTCGTTTGTCCACGCACGGACATGCGGCTGTAGGCCAAATCGCACCGCTGACTCAGCTGTTGCAGCCAGGGCGACAGTTCTAACCGAGCCTTGCGCTGCAGCCAGTTGCGCAGCAATTCGCGACAGGCCACCGCGTCATCAATGGGCCCGCGCAGGGTTAGCTCTTGCGGATTACTTTGGGTGAGGGCGACCGTAGAACCGCGAGTCGCCTTATAGATAACTCGCCAAACTTCATCGCGCGATCGCAGCTCCAATGCGGTCGGTTTTTCGACGCTGTGCGCTTCGGGCAGCGCCTCCCGCTGCTGTTCAATGCGCTTCAGGGTTTTGGCAATCCACCCCCGCCGGCGCTCCAAAATATGAGGAATTTCACGGGCATTAAAGCCCGGTGGCACTACTACTTCTAGCGTGCCCTGAAAAGAAACTTTGAGGGAAACATGGCGGGCCCGTTGACTTTCCCGCACCTGATATTGAGGAAGGGGATCTTGATGGTCGCTCAAGGCAAATAATGTGAGTTGCTCAGCAGTCTCTGACATAAATAACGCGATCGCGATCGCACAAGATAGAGTTTATCGCTTTATTGAGCAGAACAGATGCCCATAGAATAATTCAAAAGTACTACTTTTGATTGATAGTTTCAATGTCCTGTTTCGCAGCAATACCTTCGCGCAGCGATTCCACTGCAGTTACAAAAGTAGTTTTCCAATGCCCCGTCTTACCCCACTTACTTTACAGAAGCGGTGGACATGCCTTCATAGCCCGCCAAAGTGACTATGCAAAACCGCTGACACATTCGATAATATTCAGTAATAATTTTATAGGCTTGTTTACTTTGATTTTGCTGGTAGTTTCAGCAAAGACCTTGAGTTTTGAGGCTGAACGGATGACGGCTTTTGCGAAAGGCTGTTGTTCGACAATGCCATCCTTGTAGTGAAAGTCAATCGGCCCTATCCTGTCTGACTTGCGTTTCCGATACCAATACTTATGTTCACCGAACTGTTTCCCTTCTCTTTTTCAGTTGACCCGCTGGCGGTTTCTGGGGCTACGCTGTGGGCGCTAGCGCTTTACCTAGCATTTTCCCCTTTGAGTGATTGGGTGACTTTGCAGCTGACGCGCTGGTTTAATTTCGCTGAGCGTTCCCTTTATCTGTCGCAAAAAGAGTTTGACCGGACACGGCTGGGTCGAGAATCCCAGAATGCCTTTTGGGCTTCCATGTTCAGCATTTTGCCCTTTGTCGCCCTGGGAACGTTGATTCACTATGGGGTGATTTGGGGATTGGGGGGCAGTTGGTCGGTGAGTTTGGGATTGCTCTTTGCGGTCGGCAGTGGAGTCTATGAGTTGGGTCGGCGCGACAGCCAAGCCTCCAATTCGGACTGAGATGACACGTTTTAAGGCACTGGAACAGTGTTGAGCAGTTCCTGAATGAGGGCAATGCCCTGATGCCCGCCAGCAGGAATCAGGCGGTGAGCCAGAACATAAGGGGCAAGCTGCTTAACATCATCAGGTAGGGCATAATCGCGATCGCTCAAGAAGGCCAGCGCCTGCACCGCCCGGTAAAACGCTACGCTGCCACGGGGACTCACCCCCAACATAATGTCCACATGCTCGCGAGTGGAGCGCACCAGCGACAAAATATACTGCTGTACGGATTCTTCTATGCGCACCTGGGTGCAGGTCTGTTGAATGGCTGCCACCTCTTCAGGGGTGATGCAGGGCTGCAAATCCTGCGGTCGCGTCGGCGTGGCCAGGCGACTCAACATGTTGCTCTCTTCCGCTGCTGAGGGATAGCCTAAAGAAAACGACAGGGCAAAGCGATCCATCTGGGCTTCTGGTAGCGGAAAAGTGCCCTGATACTCCACTGGATTTTGAGTGGCGATCGTAAAAAAGGGCGTTGGCACCGGGCGCGAAACGCCATCCAGCGTCACCTGATGCTCTTCCATCACTTCCAGCAGCGCTGACTGGGTACGGGGAGTGGCGCGGTTGATCTCATCGGTCAACAGCACATGGGCAAACACCGGCCCTGGTAAAAACTGAAACTGGCCGCTGCTGGGATTCCAAATATTGGTGCCGGTAATATCGGCAGGCAGCAGGTCGGGTGTGCACTGCACCCGCTGGAACGTACCGTCAATGCAGCGAGCCAGAGACTTGGCCAACAGGGTTTTGCCGACGCCAGGAACGTCCTCTAGCAGGGCATGACCGCCCGAAAACAGCGCCACCAGCACTAACCGAATGGCTTCTTCTTTACCGACAATAGTTTTGCTGAGATTGTCGAATAGCTGCTGGACGCGATCGCTCATTAGAATCCTAAGATGGCTACTGGCCCTATGATGCCCGCTAATCACCGAATTGCCCATTTACAGCCTGGCTTGGGCGGCTTGACAATCGGCTTGAATCTGGGTTTTAAGCTGATCCAGCGAGTCAAAACGCTGTTCCGGCCGCAGAAACCCCTGCAGAGCCACCGTCAAGGTGCGATCGTACAAATCGCCTTGCCAGTTAAGCAAATGCACTTCAAGGGATTGATTTTGGCCATCGACCGTGGGACGCACACCTAGATTCATGACGGCAGGCCAGCCGTGATTGTCAGATTGGCCAGGAACACCGTATACCCGAGCGCTGTATACGCCAGTGCGAGGCAAAAACTTTTCGCGGGGCACTTGTAGGTTAGCGGTCGGAAAGCCCAATTGTCGACCAAGCTGTTGACCTCTGACAACCCGCCCCAGTAGGCGATAAGGGCGGCCCATAAGCTGTTCTGCCTGCACGGTATCCCCCGCGCAGAGCGCCTGACGAATGCGAGAACTGCTGATGCGATCGCCGTCTTTTTCGGCCAGGTCCACCACCGTTACCCGGGTTTTGCCTGACTGTTCGGCCAGTTGCTTGAGTAAAGCCGCGTGTCCCTGGCGCTGATGCCCAAAGCGAAAGTCGGCTCCCACGCTAATGTGGCGGGCCTGTAACCGTTCAATCAATACGCTTCGAACAAAGGCAGCGGGGTCAAGCTGGGACAGCTCAGCATTGAAAGGTAGTAGAACCAACTGCTGCACACCCAACTGACTCATAAATGCGACTTTTTCGGCCAGGGGCGTCAGCAAGGGCCGCGATTTGCCAGAAAAAAATTCTCGAGGATGGGGATAGAATGTCAGCGCGGTCGGTAAGGGAAAGCTGGTGCCAGGCGGTAGCTCAGTCGGCGGTAATGCTGACTGAAAGTCACAGTCATCGAGTAAACGAGGACAGCGATCGCTGTAACCCTGCAGCGTTGACAAAGCTAGCGGGGGCGCCAAATGCTGAACCGCCGGCGCCTGTATGCTCGGAGCTGCCGGCAAAATGGGACGAATAACTGCCTGATGCCCGACATGGACACCATCAAAATTCCCCAGTGCAATGTTTGTAGGGGTGTGAGCCGTTGTTAATGACGAAGTAATCCACACGTTTACAGTTTGACATAATCCGCCCGAGAAACTGACTGAATCCGCTATCTAGCTGGCTATTTTATCCAGCGTAGTCAGTGGCAATCACAATTTCCAGGGTGTCTTCGTCGATGGTGATGTAGAGCTGATTGGGGCGACAGCAGACCTGACAATCTTCGATATAGCTCTGCGTCAGGCCAGCAGACACATCGATAAATGTTGTGTTGGGCTCGCCGCAAACCGCACAGGTATATTCAGCAGTATTTTCCATAAAGGTCAGGATAAGTCAATTGGGTCGCGGTGGGCCTATTGGTGGTTGGAACGGGTAGTGAAATAGGCAGATAAATTCAGTAAAATCGTTCCCCACGCCTCAGAGAAAATTCCACCCCATTAGCGCTGGTGGCCGGGATCTAAGCCGTAGTTTATTCACTTAGGCATCAGCGATCGCAGTAAAAAAATCCAGTCAGTAAAGCGAGGCCGTAACCGTTGTCATCAACCAAATTAAATGGCTCAGGCGTGATTTGAACACGCGACCAAGGGCTTATGAGTCCCCTGCTCTACCACTGAGCTACTGAGCCAGAGTGCTTAAAGCAACTTCATCAATCTAGCACAAAGAGAATCCCCTACCGTAAAAAGATTCAACTTCTTCGCTCCGTCTGACAGCCTTTCTAAAGCTGATGAGCGGCAGAAAACGTCCTGACGCTATTGCGCTCAGGCAAAATGGCATATCCCACCAAACAAGAACATAAGTATCGGTATTAACCAAGCTTTTACAGATAGGTAGACAATCCTAATCAAAAAGCCTGAAGCAAAATATTGCTCCAGGCTCGAAAATTGATTGCGCTCAAAACCTAACGATTCGGCAGCATTGCCATGGGATTCACCGTACCTTGATTAGGAATATGAATCTCAAAGTGCAGGTGCGGACCGGTGCTATATCCAGTGCTACCCATCTCAGCAATTTGCTGACCTTGGCGCACCTGTTGACCGGGGCTAACTAGCAGCCGACTGTTGTGGGCATAGCGAGTCAGGCTACCGTCAGGGTGGCGAATATCGACAAGGTTACCGTAGCCACCTGAGTTCCAGCCAGATCGCTCGACCACTCCAGAGCCAGCCGCATAAATTGGCGTGCCTACTGGTCCGGCAATGTCGACACCTCGGTGCATGCGGCCCCAGCGCCAACCATACCCCGAAGTCAACACGCCTTGGGCCGGCCACATATAACCATCAAAACGATTGGGTGCCTCGGGTAGATAAACATCTTGACCCGGCATAACGGGCATTTCAGGAGTCACAATTCGTCCCGCTGGATTTTCCAAAACGGGAGCGTAAACTTCAGAACCCAGGGGAGCCGCCGCCAATAAGTCTTCAGAACTGAGACGCTCCTCAAAGTCGGTCAAATCAGTCTCGGACACGTCGCCCGTGAACTCAGGATTGATGGCGACAGTTTCGGCAGGCAAGTTAGCGATCGCCTCATCACCGTTCTCCTCTGCAGACAACGGAGAAGTGTCCCTGGCGGCAGGAGTCGCTTCAACAGCTGCAGGTACAGCTGCTTGACGAGCCCCATTAACCTCAGCTATTTCAGCAAGCAGGTTGGCAACAAAGGGATCGTCTGTCACCATTTCAGATGACTCAATCTCCAAAGACTCCGGTTCAGCGGAAGCAATTAAGGCGGCGCTGGACGGCTCATCAACCGTGGTCACTGCATCAACATTCGCCGGCTCAGGAGACGTCCGACCTAAGGTCTCAATTGCCGATAGCTGCCGCTTATTCGCACTCTGTCGGCGGCTTAATAATTCAGCCTCAACCTCAGTTAGAAGCAAATCTGTAGTCACAGCAATTTTGTCACCTGGCATCAGGCTGCGAGGGTCAGCGATCGCATTTAGCTGCTGCAAATCGTCTGGATCAAGCCCATAAGTACGAGCGATCGACCAGACAGTCTCGCCAGCCCTGACCCGATGAGTCAGAGTTTCACTGTCGACCGTGGACAAGGCATCACTCGCTTCACGGGAGCCACTCGTCTCAGCAGTTTCACGAATGACGTTCAGCTGCTCTGAAAATTGCTCAATCGAGGAAAATTCGGTCTGCACTCCGGCGACTACTGACGGCGTTTCCAACCCATCCAAGACTGAATCTGGTGCCGCTGTCGGCAGAGCCGCCACTTCATTAACGGTTCCAGACTGAACTGCTAAGTCTCCATTGACTGAAGCTGTTCCAGTTGCTTGTCCAGGTGCCGATTCCAAGACAACTTCTTGGCGAAAATCGGGAGCCGCTTGGGGTCGGTCAAGTCTTAACTCTTCTAACGTAAACGTCTGCAACTCTTGCGGTGCCGTCGCTGCCGGTAGCGCTGCTATTGCCGGTTCCGATTCCGGCTCCGAAGCCACAGCGATAGTTTCGTCAGCCTTAGCAATGTCGACACCTGAAACATCGGCTAGAGCAGTGGCCCCAGTTGCAACGGTCGGCACTTTCAAAACCTGACCGACCTGAATCACCTGCCCTTCACCCATGCCGTTAGCAGACTTGATGACATCAACGCTGAGACCATGCTGCCTAGCAATATCCCAAATGGTCTCACCATCAACCACGGTGTGATAACTGGCAGACGAATTGTCTGGCCGAGAAGAGCCGAAAGACGGTAAGGTGTTGGCCCCTCCAGTAACGGAAGGCAATGCCGCTAACTGCATAGAATCTGCAGCTTCTGCACTCGAGACGAGAGAGCCGGTTGCTCCCAACGATAGGGCTAAACCCAGAGCGGTAAAGGAAGCACGTACTCGACGGCCTGCTTCGGGAGATTCAGTACTGCCAGAAAATGGCAACAGAACACTCGGTTGACTCTGCGTGTCAGGCCCAAACTCCTGAGAAAAAACGGGACTCAAAAGATACTCCTCCTCATAACCAGAGCTCGACAGTTTCAGACAGTCATCCTAAAGACGACTCTGACGAATTAATGAGCCCAAAGGCCCAAAAATTAAGGCAATATCACACTTGTCGTGAATAGCAATCTAGCTTCGAGAGCTAACAATACACTGCCTGTCAGATTTAAGCAAGTTTACATAACTTCCTCTTCAGGTCAAGATTTTTCAAGCTTCCTGTTCAAGGTTGCGCAACTCAGGTAAGGACACACTGTGGATAGCATCACCAAAACTTTGCTATGCCGCTGCTGGAAGGAAATTCAGCCACCGTTTACTGGCATAAGTCATGTAATCAGAGAAATGACGGTGCAAACCCGCCTCAATCGCTCTGAAGAGTAACCCAAAGCTCTGAACTAAAGGGATTTTAGCTTTTCAGAAATCAGTGTCGAAGAAGTGTGTAGATAGGATGAAGAGATACGTCCCGATTTTCAAAAATTCTCCTTCCAGTCTTGAATACCCGATAGAAAATTCTTATTTCTCGTTGGGCTGTTTTGTAGCTTATTTGACGAAGCTAAGGAAACATTTGAAGTCCAAGGATGGCATTGTTTTCAGTTACTTTGCCATCACAACATCGCTCGCCTAATTACTTTTTGCCTTTGCTCCACGGCGATGAACCTCATGGCAGTGGATAAACCTAGAATTGTGGGGTGGGGTAAACCTGATTCAGCCTCTAGATTATGTGGTTGCCTGGGGCGAGTCATCAATTGGAGCCAGAATGCCTGCGTTATAAGCATTGCCGCGTCCGCTCTGCAGAGCAAGCTAGGGGCTGAAACGCCTTCAGTATAAGGACTTGACCGCTAAATGATAATAGCCCTTAGTTAGAGCTGAATTTGCCGCAGGGCTTCGAATAGACCGATGGCAACGCTGGCCGAAAGGTTGAGGCTGCGCACGCCTGATTCGAACATGGGAATGTAAGCTGTGGCCTGGCAGGCGGCCAGCATGTCAGACGTCAGACCGGCCGTCTCTTTGCCAAACAGTAGCCAGTCACTCGACTCATAAAGGATGTGATTGTATTGCTTGGTGCCCCGAGTGCTGAAGCCGATTAATTGACCATCCTGCCGTTGGGCGCTGTTCAAGAAGGCGGACCAGGAAGAATGTATATGTAAGTCAACGTAGGGCCAATAGTCGAGTCCAGCTCGCTTGAGATAGCGATCGCTCAGCTCAAAACCAAGCGGCTCCACTAAATGCAATTCGGTTTTGGTCGCCGCACAGGTGCGGGCAATATTGCCGGTGTTGGGAGGAATTTCAGGATGAACTAAGACAACCCTAGGCATGGTGATTTTGACAGCGCCTGCAAGATATTTCCAAAAAAATCAGCAACTCAAGATCAAGTCAACCATATAATTTCTTAATGAGTTGAGTGGCCGGTCCGGTTTTCTGGCAAAGATGCGGTTGACAGTATTGTCTGGGTGTGATAATCACGCGATGCAAGGAAGGCATAATTCTTCGGCAAAATTGTAATCTTGCTGCTCAGCTTCTCGAATGGCGATCGCTAAAATATCGGCCACACTGTATCCTTGCTCGTGGAGCGCCAGCCACCTTTGTGCCTCGTTACCTTGCTGCAAAATTGTGCGAATTGGCGTCAGAAAACAGCTAAAACCGTGCTGATGAGCGATCGGCCACAGTGTTTCATACAGATCTTGTAGCCAATGCTTAGCCGTAAGAGGGCGACCGTCAATCCAATGATGGACTGTGGCATCAAGGCTGGAGCGCGCAACGGCTTGCTCATTGGCGGTGGCCAGTTTCACCAAATCGGCAGCTCGACTAGCGGCCGGTAACTGACTGCTGAGCAACGGATCCAGTGACGGATTGGCGATCATCTGCAGTAGGCGAGCTTCCAACAGCGCGGTTACCGCCAATAAATGTAGAGGATTGATGACTAAGTCACAAATTCTCAGCTCTAAGCGATTGAGGCAATAAGGGCGGCGATCGCCATTGGGGCGCACCGAACTCCACAAATGCCGAACGTTGCGCATGGTGCCGGCGGCGAGTTGCGCCTCGATCCAGTCAATGTGGTGCTGATGGCTGGCAAAGAGGGGAACGTGCTTGGGGGTGGGGGGAAACAACTGCCAGCGAGTGGAATGATACCCCGTGACTCGATTATCTAAGAATGGTGATGATGCCGTAAGCGCTAAATATAAAGGTGCTTCTAATCGAATCAGTCGACAGGCCTGCATCAGCAGCTCTGGATCAGCGATGCCGATATTGATATGAATGCTCGCCGTGACCACATCGGTGTGATAGGTCTCCTCGATGTAAGCATGGTAAGGATTGTGGGGATCAGAACGATAGAAGCGGCTAGCATCACCAGAAGACAAAGTGCTGCCGGGAATTAAAGTGTAGTTGCCAAGTTTTTTAAGGTAGTTGCGTAGGGTTTGGCGAGGCCGTACCAGTTCACACAGCAGTTGTTCGTAGCGATTCAACGGCGCCGTGGTGTATTCTACGTTGCGAGCATCAGGTTCGCGCACAAACCCATCGAGGTCGGCGACAATCTGATCGGAAAAGCCGACAATTTTGCCGACGGGCGTTCCGGTAAAGATTTCGACTTCAAATCCTTTGGATAGCGACACCATCACCACTCGCTGCAACATCTATTTAATACTACCGGGCAAATCTCCATTATCTGTGGGGTACAAGCTGAGGCGCCGATGGAGAATCGCTCTCAGAGCGGTGCAGATAACATAGCCAGCATCAGCTATTTGTGTTGCGATTGGCAATGGGGCGATTGTGTCCAGTTTGCGGCATTCAGCAAAAGCATCAAGACCGCAGAGACCGGGCTAATTTTCGTTAACCGGGAAACGGTTCATCCAGTCGCAGGCTTGGCGAGCGTGGGTGCGCAGCTCGTCGGCAATATGCGGTACATGGGGAATTTGTGACAGAAAATCCAGCGTGCGCCGCAGCACGCGCACGATGTCACCCTCATCAAGGCTGGTATTGTCGCAAAGTTCTGACCAGCTGGTGCGATCGCCCTTTTGCGGTTCACTGCTGAATCCAGCCGGCGCCTCATGAGCCGCTGCTTCACCCAATTTTACCCACTGCTCCACCAGGCCGATGAGCTCATACTCTAACCAAATGGGGAACAGAATTTGATGTCGACGCTGCTGCTGGAAAAGCTCGCGGCGTAGCTGGCGCAGGCTACCTAACGCTTCATCCGCGGCAGCTGAATGGTCATAATCAACCCAGGTGTCGGGACGGGCACTTTCGATGACAAGGGCCGCACAGGCAGCAGCCAGCTGTGGCGGGGTGAGCTGATCAAAATTGCCGGAGGCCAACGCGAGCCCCAACCACACTTCATTGTCTCCTCGAATGGCGGCTGCGGTCTCGCCTAAAGCGGTGGGCTGGTTTTCTGCCAAACAGTCGAAATGAGTTAGCACTGCCATAATGCTGACGAATTCTTGCCAGTAGCGATCGCTTAATCGCGCCAGAGCCTGTTCGCGATCGCGCAATTCTTCTTCTAGCCGTTGAATGCGGCGATACTGTTTGAGTAGCTTTTTGGGATTGCCATAGCCGCGAGCCGGATGGCCTTCAATTTTTGCTTCTACAGACTGAGTCCGCTGCAGTTGCTCTTTCACTTCGGGGGCAATCTCTTCGAGCGGCGGCGGTTGGGGAATTTGGCAGGCAATCATGGCAGTATCGGCATCGCCAGGGTAATGCTGACCGGGTTTGTGGACTAAGGCCGCTGGTGGCACCAGATTATCGACTTTCGCTAAACGAGTATATTCAGCGTGCAGCCCCACCACATCGCTGGTGCGCACGGTGTACCACTGATTGTCCTGGGTCAGACAAACCAAATAAGGGAACTGGCCCGAACCCGGCACCTTGGTCACAATGACGGCAGGCAGCGGTATGGCTACGGGGACATTTTTGCCCTTCAAAGACACGGTAGTACCGGCGATCGCAAATACCAAAGCCTTTGACATATCCCCCTGCAGCACTTCCGCCGCCTGCTGCTGCAGGGTTTTCAAGAGGCGCTTTTCTTCCCGCAGCCGCTCCCGCAGCTTTTCATAATCAGCAAACACAGCTTCATCGAAGGCTTCGACCTGGGCACGGGTATGGGCCAGCTCGTCTTTGAGGCTAGCGATTGCCTGCTGCTGGGGCGTCAACTGCACAGTTGCCAAATATTGACCAAAACTGCGCTCCACCAGCGTCCGCGCCTCGTCGAGAGTGTGACGCTGCAGCAGATTGAGCACCATGCCGTAGCTTGGCGTAAACTGACTCACTAATGGATCGGGGCCAACGGTAGCCAAATGAGCCGCTTCCCGAGCGCCTTCGAAGGGGGTTTCAACCGTAACCACGTGACCCAACTCGTCCATGCCACGCCGTCCCGCTCGTCCTGACATCTGCAAAAATTCCGATGCCATTAACAGTCGATGACCGCTATCCGTCCGCTTTGACAGACTGGAAATCACCGTTGTACGAGCGGGCATGTTAATGCCGGCGGCCAAAGTTTCCGTGGCAAAGACAACTTTGATTAGCCCCGCTTGAAAGAGTTCTTCCACCAGGCCTTTCCAGGCCGGTAAAATCCCCGCATGATGGGCGGCAATGCCGCGATACAGCGGTTCCACCTGGCCAGCGCGACCGGCATCAGGATTCCAGCCGAGAAACTCATCGATTTTGACCTTAAGTTCAGCGGCTTCGGCTTCGTCCACAAGGGAGACATTGCCCATGCTGGTGACCGCGCGATCGCACCCCCGCCGGCTAAAAATAAAGTAGATGGCGGGCAGCATTTGCCGCTGATGCAACTGCCCCACAATGTAGGGAATCGCCAGGGCATCTTTTTTGCCTTTGCGGGCTGAATCGCGTTTGCGACGCTGCTTCAGCCGAGGATTGATATGGGTATTTTGCTCGTTAAGTAAAGGAAACAGGCCCTTACTGTGGCAATAGTGAAAATGCAGCGGTACAGGCCGAAAGTTGGAATAAATCAGCTCTGTAGGGCCATGCACCTGGCGCAGCCAGTCGGTGAGCTGGTCGCCATTTTCAACCGTGGCAGAGAGAGCCAGAATTTGCAGCTCCGGCGGACAATAGATGATGGATTCTTCCCAAACGGTGCCGCGCTGGCGATCGTTCATATAGTGACATTCGTCCAGCACCACCGCCTCAACCCCCACCAGGGACGTGCCCACTTCCCCAATACGGGTGCCGTAGAGCATATTGCGAAAGACTTCTGTGGTCATTACCACCACCGCCGCGTCGCGATTGATAGCAATGTCGCCCGTCAGCAAGCCCACATTCTCAAAGCCAAACTGGTCGCGAAAATCCCGCAGTTTTTGGTTCGACAGGGCTTTAAGCGGTGTGGTGTAAAATACGCGCTTGCCTTGAGCCAGTGCTCGATGGATAGCGTATTCCCCTACGAGAGTTTTACCTGAACCGGTGGGCGCACACACCACCACCGATTTGCCTTCATCCAGCGCTTGAATGGCGGCCTGTTGAAAAGGATCCAGTTGAAAGGGAAAAAGCGTTTCCAGATTGAGCACTGGGCTAAGCACATACGATAAGAGAACTGGGTTCTATTCTAGTGCTTCTCACGGAGAACGCCGCTGTGCGGACATCAGCAGGCGCTTAGTTAAAATTCTCATGACCTGATTCGAGTGGGGCGTTGGCAAGGGCGGCGACCAGGCCCCAACTTCGGCAAAGCCGAGGCGATGTTGAGTAACGACAAAGTTGTCTACGGCTTCAGCATGACCGACGACGATCACACGAATACTGTCGGCATTCGGGGCGGCAGGCACCGAAAATGCCGATGGCTCTTGATTTGACATAGGTAGATAGATTGATAAGGGTAGTGCGATCGCACTTAAACTATCGCACTATTGGCGGACATATGTCAACAAGAGTTCGTCAACTGCGGGGCACGTGGTAACGAGCAGACTGCAGCAGGCAGATTGCGGTAAGACGAACTTTTGTGGGTGTTCGATGAGTCATATGCAAGCAATCAGAAGATTGGAACGATCTTCATTAAGGTCAAATAGATTCCTTAGTCACCCACCCTAATCGGGATACCAGAACATCCCTTTGATGCCCTCAGGATCAGGCATAAAGCCCAAATTTCGATAAAAATCCACGACATGAGGATCGGCAAACAGCGTCACATTGCTAATATCTTCGCCGCGCAGTTTTTTTATCAACTGCTTCATCAAGGTCTTACCCAGCCCACGGCCCTGATAATCAGGATGCACGACCACATCCCAAATGGTGGCGTTGAAGGCATGATCCGACGTGGCGCGAGAAAATCCAATCAGGCGGCGGCGGGTACCCTGCTGCTCCCACATGGTCACCACTAAAAAGCTGTGTTCAATCGCCTTACGCACCTTACGAATCGGGCGCCGCGCCCAGCCAACGGCATCGCATAGTTCCTCAAGTTCGTAGAGGTCAATATCGCGCTCAGTGCTAAAAACGATCTGGGCGCCGCGATCCTTGTTGGAGATCTCGGTTAGGGTTGTCGCTGATGAATCCTTATCCCGGGGGGGCGTATCGGTCTCAGCACCAGTAAATAAGCTTTTCCAGAAACCCATACAGGCTTGGACAATTAAGAAAAATAAACTATTGACAGTCTACTAGACTAATATATCTGCTTGCTCCTGTCTTCTGTCGACAAAGAAAAACAAAATTACTGTCTGACGGCTGCCAGTTCATTCTGCTCGTCGGGAATGCTGAGTAAAGTCGCCGTGGATGCGTCATCTGAATCTGACAGGCAGGGATAAGATGATGGCACATCTGTCTGGATGCTGGATGAGCCGATTGGCAGTCAATTTGAATCGACGCGAGACAAGATATTGGTGTTCCCCCAGTTATGGTTGTTGGTTTAAAGCCATCTACAGTGGAGTTGCTGAAGCGATTTAACCGCGCTTTTCCACAGTTTTATGAGCAGTTTGTTAGCAGTGAAATTCAACTGCAAAATCTGCGTCTAGCTTATCAGCTCTATAAAACTCGTAAAGCCGTTATTGAGCTTAAGCCCGAGGGGAATCGTAGTGCTCTTCATTTTGCCTATCGCAATCAGTCCTTTCTGCTGAGCGATATTTTTGGGGTTTTAGCAGCCTATGGTCTAACCATCCATAACCTCAGCCTTTACGGGCAAATTTATCCACCGATGCTGGTGTTTATTAAGCTGGTGGTGTCCCGAGGCGGTAAAGCCCTGCCCACTAAAACAGCAGACAATGTCTGCCGAGCGATTCGCGAGGCGTTGGCCGGGCATTTTGAAGTCGAAGAAATGCTGACGGTGGAATTTAATCTAGACGAAGGGCTGGAGCAAGTTGAAACAGAATTTTACGTTGACCCAGTCTTTCATCTGCCAGCGTTGCTGATTGAGGCTGATAACCAGCCCGGATTGTTTTACAAAGTGATGTATGCCATTTGGCAGGAAGATTTGCTGGTAGTGAATGCCAATTTGCTGGTTTGGCGCGGTCGCACGCGACTGATTTTGTATTTGTTAGGCCCCAATGAGAGCTTGATTCCTGAATATTTAGGGCAAAAAATTGCCGAAGGCATGCGCTATCGATTGCTAACGCGGGCAACTTTGGGCTAGCGATCGCCGCCTGGCTGGCGGCTGTGGGTTTATTTATCTCAAGATCTGCAGAATACAGAATATGATAGGGGTATGGCTTATTCGACCGTCCTTGGTGTCCCCCATTCGTATCAGCTCACGCCTCGAACTCAACAGACATCGGTGACGTTGGTTTTTGTGCATGGTTGGCTGCTGAGTCAGTGCTACTGGCAGCCCGTGATTGAGCGTCTTCCCAAAGATTTTCAATGTCTCAGCTATGACTTAAGAGGGTTTGGGCAATCTAACCGGGCGTTAGAAGCGCGATCGCCGCAATCATTAACCGACACTAGCAAGGCACTTCAGCCACCGCATCCCTATAGCCTAGAAGCCTATGGAGAAGATTTGGGAGCCCTGTTAACCGCCTTAGAGTTACACACCCCAGTTTGGCTTGTGGGGCACTCCCTGGGGGGCAGCGTGGCTTTGTGGGCCGCTAAGCTTTTTCCCAAGCAGGTACAGGGAATTATCTGTGTCAACGCGGGTGGCGGCGTGTATCTGCCAGATGAATTTGCTCGGTTTCGTCAGGCTGGGCGGCAAATTGTTCGGTGGCGACCACAATGGCTCGGTGGCTGTTCGCTGCTGCACCTAGCTTTTACCAGAATGATGGTGCATCAACCGCTAGAAATGACCTGGGGTAAGCAGCGCGTCGCTGATTTGTTATCGGCCCATGGGCAAGCGGCAGAGGGCATCCTGCTAGAGTCAACGACCGAATCAGAGGTGCATCAGTTACCGCAAATCGTCGCCGCGCTGCCGCAGCCTACCTATTTTGTCGCTGGGGCCCAAGACACGATCATGGCGGTGCGATATGTTCAGCATCTCGCTAGCTTTCATTCACTTTTTGGTCAACTCGACGGCAATGTTCGCATTCTGCCAGATTGTGGTCACATGGCTATGGTCGAGCAGCCGGCAACTTTGGCGGCTATCATTCAAGAGCTCGTGCCGACGATAACGCCGGCGGAGAAAGGCGATCGTTCATATTCAAATTCTGTTTGAGTAGCTGGGTGGCTGGGCAAGTGGGGTAGATGGATAGGTAAAGTTGGTGAGGCAAGTGGGTGAGTAAGATTAGCGAGTAGCCAACCAGGGACCAAGAACCAGAAACGAAGAACCAGGAGCCAAGAACTAGAAATCTCTTGTTCCTCATTTCGCACTGCATTCTAAAATCAGCGTCCCCCCAGTCCTTTAACAACCGCCTTATGGGTCAAGAGCGTTTCGAGGGTGATTCGCCCGCCCTTCAGTCCCCGCTGTGATGACATACCGAGGGCGATCGCGTTGGCTTGGGCGGCATTTCGCTGAAAGCGAGGAGAGGCATTGACGTAAATGGAAGCGCTACGGACCTGGCTAGCAAACTGTACGCTTTCTCGATAAGAATTAGTGACGATACAGTCAGCATGGCCACTGCTGTATCGATTTATTAGGGCGATCGCCTCGCTGAGGTGGGGCACTCGCGCAATCAAAAGAGTCTGATTAAGTTGAGCTTCTTGCCAGAACTCTGCTTCCTCAGCTACAGCAAATGGAGAAATCACCGGAGCCGCAACTTCTTTCAGTTTGAGATGACTATCCTGCAGCAGTTGCTCCAAGTCACGCAGGGCCATCGCTGGAATCTGGTCGTCCATCAGGATTTTTTCGATGCCGTTTACTGGCTCCGGATTGCCCCTATGGCTATCAATAATGATTTTAGCTACCGCTTCGGCTGGCGCTGTGTGTGCCCAATACAAGTAGCAGTTGCCAATCGCGGTTGATAGGCTGGGGGCGTTAGCCTCCCGTATCACCTGCTGGACAAGGCTAGCGCGGCCATAAGGAATCAATAAATCAAGTTCAGTGGTTTGCATCAGCCAGCGGCGGGCCGCTTCCCCTTCATTTGGAGAAATGGACAAGATCACCTCTTCCGGCAATTCTGCATCACTGAGGACGCTGTGAAAGACATCAACGATCGCCTGGTTGGTCTGGCTAGCTTCATGGCCACCTTTCAGAATCAGACCATTGCCCGCCCGTAGGCAAAGACCAGCGGCGACAATCGCTAATTCGGGAAACGCTTCATAGATAAAGGCAACGGCGCCCAATGGTTCACCCAGTAAATAAGAATGGGTCGTTGGGGCGATCGCAAGCTGAGAGCCATAGGCAAAATTGGTGACTGCGTCCAATTGAGCTAAGCGCTCCAAAATTTTAACTGCGGTCTTTAGTCGCTCTGGAGTCAGCTTTAGCCATTCAACTACGACTTCTGGCACAGCCATTTCCAAGCTGGCTTCTAGGTCTAATGTATTCGCCTCTAGAATCGTGTCTGTGGCATCGTGAAACGCCTCAGCCGCCAGCATCAGAGCTTTGGTTGTTTGGTCAACCTGTTCTAAGGCCTTGGCCGTTTGACGTACTTGGCGGATCAGCGCCGATAGTTCGGCCAAGGACTGCACAGAAGTCATGTTTACATCCCAAGAACACACATATTAAGTTTATCGGCGACAAGATAGCCAAAATACTACTAAAAATAGCAGAGCAACAGCCGCAACCGTAAGCAGCCGCAGAAACATGCCAAGGCTATTGGGGGGCTGCAGAATTGCCAATAGCAAGACAAACATGCCTACGCCAAACACCATTGTGACCAAGGGTAAATAATGGTTACTTAAGACCGAATGGTCTAAACGCCATTGGCTGCCCGTCCAATACCAGACGCGCTTGTAGGGATAATGGCTCGATAGCTGTTCTAACAGATAGCCATTTTCCTTGATGACAAAAATTTGCTGGCAGCGATTACAACCGAACGCCTCAGTCAGCGAAATCGGTGTAAGCACACCGTGACGCCGACAAGGACAGGGATACTCTGCCGTTAAGTTTATCTTCTGGGCTTTCCTAGAACGCACGACGGGTAGCAACCAGTAACGTCCAAAGGTGCGAAATTAGACCGAATCAAGCTCACCTCACACCATAACTAACCGCATATGAGAAGGCAAGCTGGAACAGCAATTCGCTGTAGCCATGGCAGGCTATTAGGCTAAATTAATGCTATTGGCAGAAATTACAGAGCAATCGTTAAATCCAGCTAATTTTTTATTGTCAACCACGATTCACTAACAGCAAGCTATTTTAATTAGGAATAACAGGACTGCCCCTAACCGCCCGCCCCGGCACCGCCAGCAGGCGTTCCAGTTCCTGCATCAACGGCAGGAGCGCCAGTTTGTTGCAACAAAACATCGCCAGTAAACTCATTGGCCGCCGCTGGCTGGGGTACGGTTTCCACCGGCAAGTTGACAGCGTTCGCTTCAGGGGTTGGCGCGGCTAATACGTTGTTATCAACGCCAACGTTGCCGGCAGCCGGAGTTGGCGCCACTGATGTTGCCGGGGCACCCGCTGGATCAAACGGTTCAGGTTGGATCACTGGCTCGATGGGCGCAACATCAGTGGGCGTAGTATTAACCGGTGCGCCGCTGGGGTCAAAGGGCTCCGGTTGCGGTGTGGGATCAATGGGAGTGCCGGGAACGCCCGCGCCCGGAGCAGGATTATTGGGAGCACCGCCAGGATCAAAAGGCTGCTGGGGCGTAGGATCAACTGGAGGAGTAGTAACGCCGCCAGAGGTGGGGTCAGTCGGTCTTCCACCGGGGTCAAAGGGCTCCTGAACTGGCGGAACTGGCGTACGGCCAGGCCCAGGCACCGTCGGATTGCCACCACCCGTTACCGGCGGCAATGGAGTAGGACCGATGTTAAGACCAGGGGGCGCGATGATGCCGGGCACCGATGCTTGAGGCGGCGATAAGTTCGATGAATCATTATTGAGCCAGGATGACATTAGGGCTCGATTAACAACGCCATTTACCGGCTGTTGACTAGCATTAACATCGGGGCCAAAAGCTTGATTACTAAACAAGGCACCACGATCGCTACCATCAGTAGACAGCAGCCAGCTTGTGGAAACGCCCGGCTGAGCATCCAAACTAATCAGCTCAGGATTTAATAAATAGCTACCTTCAAAACCTTTTTGGGACTGTAAGCCATCCCAAGTTTCCTGGCGCACAGGGTCCGTTGGTGAGCCTGTGCCTTCGAAGTCAGGGTTGTTTAAATCCAACCCTTCAATTAGAGGGCTGGTTTCATAGAACATCTCCAGATTAAATTCGAGCACCTGGATAGCATCATTTTCAATAATGGCTAAATTGCCGGCTGAGAGCGCTGCTGAATTACCGCTAGTAGTCGTCACCTCGACGGGGCCTTTAGGACTATCCGTCAGCACCATCACAACGGTGCGACCGGGACAAGCATACTCATCAGGCGAGGCTGATGGCGACACCTCACAATCTTGATGAGGAATGTGGCGGACAACTAAAGCCGTCCCCTGAATACCCGTCACGGCGGTAGGAGTTTGAATATTACTGGGGCCACGGTCCGGCGGAATCAGAAAAAGCGCCGTACCGTTAGATAGTCGAAAATCACGAGTGTTGGGAATAAACCAAAAGGTAGCCCGTTCGCCAATCCGCGCCAACGACCCATCATTAAAGCGCAGTTCCGCCCTGGCCCCCTGAGAGGTTCGAATGGCGTCGCCAACCAATAGGCGATCGCTGAGCCGGGCTGGTCTCGCATCCTGTCCTTCGGAAATCAAATCGACTCGATTATATAGAGATTCAACATCGGCCCGGGTTAAAGGCATCTGAGCACTGCTAGGTAAAGCACCCAACAGGCCTGCCAGCCCCCAAACCAAACTTGACAGGCTCGCTAGCCGAAGTGATGGCAGTATTGAAAAGCGACTCATAATTACCAGCTCTAAAATTAACCGATGTGGGCTTCTACAAATTTAGAAAGTTTGCGCTGTCGCTGGCTCTTAAAAAAGTTGGCTTACCCTCAACGTAGAGACCAATAAGTCATAACACTTACGTAAAAGCACTCCGCAAGCCAAAGACAGCGATACATCACCTAACAAGATATTTACTTAGATTTGCCATAGGTCTGAGCCATATCTGCTGAATTCCAGAACTGGCTTCAGTATTTCCAACTATAACTTACTGACAATGCCTCAGCTTTTCATGACTTTCATCAGGTCTTATTGAAAACTTCATGATGTCTCTGTCGAATAACCGCTAGTCAAATCCTGGGTTTACGAAGCTCTCAAGACAACTCGGGCTAGCTCTACGGTAGCTTGATGAATATTGTCTCTGGGTCTTCAACAATTCGATGAAGATGGTTGCTCAGGGCCCGATAGAACAGTTGGTCAGCAAGTATTTGATTGAGCGGCATCAAAATCTCGTCAATATTAATAGCTGCAGTCTGATCAAAGCCTCTGATGTATGCGGGAGTGGGGATGACCCGATATCGATGCTGCGGCAGGAGAAGTTTTAGCGCTTGGCTGATGCCGTCAAAACCATTTTATCGATGGTCATCTCGCTAGGATCTAAATCAACTTACTGATGCGTCATGGCGGTAATCTTTGGTTTAGGACAGCGATCGCCCTGATCAAGGCGCGCTTATCAAACTTCTCCGTCAATGAAACAATCCGTGCATTCGATTCAAGCTTTTTTGGACCGCCTACATGACAAATATCGTGAATTGGATGTTGGCCAAATAGCCAGCTACATTCCCGAATTAGCCAAGGCTAACCCTCAGCGATTTGCCATTAGCGTTGTGGCGCTCGATGGGCGAGTTTTTCAGGCTGGAGATTGCCACGACATATTTACGATCCAATCCATCTCTAAAATTTTTGTCTATGGTATGGCCCTGGAGGACTGGGGCCGCGATCGCCTGTTGGCAAAAGTAGGCGTTGAACCCACCGGCGACCCGTTCAATTCCCTAATTAGTCTCGATGAAACCTCCCACCGCCCCAACAATCCAATGATTAACGCTGGGGCGATCGCGACGACCAGCTTGATCAAGGGAGAAGGACCCACCGAGCGGCTTAACCGGTTGCTGGCCATGTTTCGTCGCTATGTCGGGCGGGAAGTGTACGTCGATATGGCAACTTTTTTGTCGGAGCGGGCTAGCGGCCACCGCAATCGGGCGATCGCTCATCTCATGCTGAACTTTGGCATGATTGACGCCAATCTGGAAGAAGCGCTCGATCTATATTTTCAACAGTGTTCTCTGCTCGTCAACTGTCAAGATTTAGCCACTATGGCTGCAGCGCTGGCCAATCAAGGTCGCCATCCTCTTACTGGAGAGCAAGTTTTGCAGCCAGAATATGTGCGCGATGTATTGAGCGTGATGTATACCTGCGGCATGTACAATTTTGCCGGCGAGTGGGCATTTCGGGTGGGTATTCCAGCTAAAAGCGGGGTTTCAGGCGGCATCATCGCGGTTATTCCTAATCAAGCGGGAATCGCCGTTTTTTCTCCTCCGCTCGACAAAAATGGTAACAGTGTGCGGGGTGTCAAAGTTTTCGAGTCCCTCTCCCAAGAATATGGTTTCCACTTATTTGACTTGTCAATGGGACAGTGTCGTTTTCAGCAAAGCCTGATTACTGAAACTGACTGACCACTGACCAGAGCAGAGTTTTGAGTGGCAAACTGGGAATCTCTGTAGCTAAAGATATTGGTGCGATAGATAAAACGGCTTTTGTATACAGTGACGAGGGAACGATTTTTTTGACGTGCTTGTCCTGATGCTCTCGATGCACGGCAGGGGCACTATCCCATTGCCATCCCTCAACGTCTGAATTCGTTCATTTGCTTCGATAGCTCTCCCAGACATTTCACAGCGAGGACTTTGTGCCTGTGGAATCGAGCCGATGGAGAAGTCAACTCATCAGTTTTTTCTCGATGGGGCAAACGTCAAGGGACGTTCTCTCCGAGATGCGGCGTATGACGTTGCCGATAGGACACGATTTGAGTTGTGAGCCTGGCGCTCTTATCGATTGCGGCGCTGAGGACAAAAGCTAGGATGAACCTCTCGCTCACGCGCTGTATCACTTATCCGTACTTGTCAACGCCAAATTTTGAGTCTGCAAATCACACAGAAATTTGCCTGTAAGCAACAAAAAAGGGCAGGCCCTTAAGCCTACCCACGAACCTCTGACTAGAAGACAATCTCTAGCAAGCAAGGCCAGAATTTTCCTAAAAATGCAAAAGACTGGCCTGCTAATAAATCAGAAAAACTACATTATGCCGAGTTGAGCCAGAATGCCTTGGCCGGTGATTAATTCAGTTGCAATACCCACAACAAAACCTAGCATTGCCAGACGACCATTCCAGTTCTCTGCAAACTCGGTGAAACCAAACTTACCTTGCTCTTCCATGTTAGAAACCTCTATTGCTTCAAGGGAGTGCGAGGCTTAGAAAACCTCATGACATAAATGTAAACCATCTCTGGAGATTTTTGCAACATTTCTTTAAAAAGTATCTCGATCGGTAGAAAAAGACTGCTATGGCAGGGCTAGAGCGCTGCCGCTACCGCGTCTGACGGGTTCCGCTACTGCTGTTATAGTGCCATCTGGCTTGACAAATATGCCGGTCGCAGCTCCAATTTCCTCTGTGGAAGTCAATTGATGTCCGTTGGCCGATAGATTGGAGCCGGTGTCGGTGGTCGCAAATGCTTGATCAACTAAGGTGGTGCCGCTATTGCGCTGCGATAGTCGGGGGGCGGCGATCGCAGCCTCCAGGTCCATGCCAAAGTCGATGATGTTGACCGCAATATTTAGTACGGTCGTAATGATGGTGGAGCCGCCTGGAGAGCCCCATGCCAACAGGCTGCCATCCGGGGCCAACGCGATTGTCGGCGCGATGCTGCTGCGGGGGCGCTTGCCCGGTTCTGGCACATTGGGATGCGGCGCATCGGGATTAAAGTCAGTCAGTTCATTGTTTAAGATAAAGCCGTATTCCGGGACGACTATGCCGGAGCCGCCTGTAGACTCCAGGGTAAGGGTGTAGGCCACCGCCATGCCGTTGGCGTCAACGACCGTAATGTGGGTCGTCGAGAGTCCCTCAGCTGCAATGATTTGAGAGGTTTCCGGCAGCGTAGTCAAACTCGGACTGGGATCTTGCTGATAGGGCAGAGGGTTGCCCGCGATCGCTCGAAAGTTTGCTTCATCCGGGGGCGCTGTGGCCGGCAGTTGCGATCGCCGCTCGGCCAAATAATCGGTGTTTAGCAGTCCGGTTAGGGGCACATCGACATACTCGGGATCGCCTAAATAAGCATTGCGATCGCTGAACGCTAACCGCTCGGCCTCGATTAGCCAATGCAGCGCCTCGGCCCGTTCCATTTGGCCCAGGTCAAAGCCTTCGAGCAGCTTGAGGGTTTGGGCAACGGTAATGCCGCCGCTGCTGGGCAAGCCCATACCAAATAGCCGATAGTCTCGATAGGTGGTTTCAATGGGGGGACGCACCCGAACGGCGTAGCGGTCCAGGTCAGCTGTCGTCAACCATCCAGACCACACTTTGAAAGGGGGATTTTCCATCACCGGGGGAAACTGCACGGTTTGCGAGATCGCCTGGGCCATCTCGCCCCGATAAAAATCATTGACGCCCTGAGTGGCCAACCGTCGATAAGCCGCTCCCAGGGAGGGATTGCGAAATAGGCTGTCGATTGCTGGCGGCTCGCCATCTGGTAGATAAAGCTCTCGGGTGGTGCTAAACGCGGCGAATCGCTCCTGATTTTGGGCGATTTGAGCGGCGAAGGTGGCGTCTACAGGAAAGCCTGACTCGGCTAGAGCAATTGCCGGCTGCAGTATTTCCGCCAGCGATCGCGTTCCGTACCGGGTCAATGCCGTCGCCCAATTCAGGGGCGTTCCGGGAACCCCCACCGCCAGTCCGCTGCTGATGCGATTGGGAAAGAAGGGCAGATTGTCACCGGCCTCACTATCAGGATCTTGAAACAGATCAGGAGTCGTTGCTGCAGGAGCCGCTTCGCGCCCATCGAGGCTGACAACTGTGCCACTGTCAGGCTGATAAATCAGCATAAAACCACCCCCACCGATGCCTGCCGAAAAAGGATCGGTTACGCCAACGGCGGCGGCAGTGGCGACGGCAGCATCGACCGCGTTGCCGCCGCTGCGCAGCACCTCTAGCCCGATCTGGGTGGCTCTTTCGTCGACGCTGGCAACCGCCCCGCCAGTGCCAGTCGAGACATGTGCGGACGCGGGCGATCGCCCCCAACTTGGCATTAGCAGGCCAGCCATTAGGACACAGGCGGCACTCAGCCCCACCGCCAGCCACCGTCTCCAAGGCTGATTCATGGCGATTCGCTCCTCAAGTTTTGAAATTACTGTAATCCAGATCAAACAATATTCTGCAATGAGAATAGCGATCGATTTACAGCAGTTTCTAGCTCAATAGCCAGCCCCTAAAGTATGAAGCGACATTGCCGCTGTCCCATACCGCAAGATGTGTCAGCGGCAGGCTTGACCATGCTATGTGCTTGGAGGAGCTGGTCTCAAAATCACTGCAAACTGTGAATTACAGAGCGACTCATTAGAAACTGGGAGCGGCGGTTTACTCACGGGGTTTTATCGCAATTGATGATCCAAGGGGTGCCAAACTGGTCGGTTACCATCCCAAAACGCTTTGCCCAAAAGGTTTCTTGAATTTCCATGGTGACGGTACCATTTTCGGCGAGGGCGTTAAAGATTTGTTCGGCTTTGGCCGGGTCTGCAATTTGGATGGAAATTGCAGTTCCTTTGGGTTCTTCAAAATAATCGGGCGGTGCGTCAGCTCCCATAATCTCTTGATCGCCGACGGTCAAAGACATATGGGTGATTTTGTTATGCCAGTCGGGGGGCACGTCGGCTGCCATCGGCGAGCCGCCATAAATCATCTTGTCGCCAATTTTGCCGTCAAACACCTGCTCGTAAAACTTAAAGGCAATTTCGCAGTCACCATCGAAGTTGAGATAAGGGATGAGTTTCATTGTGCTCTCCTAGAGCTGAATGAATAAGCAGACTTACAGCCAAGAATTTACCGCTTGTGGGATGTCATATCGCCCTGCGGGCATAACTTCGTTCAAACATCAGCGTAATTGTCCCGTAACCGCTTTTATGCTTAAAATCTCCTGCTCTGTCCCCAATCACCGCCAGAATTGGCGAGCAAGGGGCCAACATCGAATTAACTGGGTAAATCCTATCCCCCAGAAACCACTGGCTCAACAATTAGCGTGTTGCCCTGGCGGCCAATGACAGTAACTTCAGCACCTTTGGGCAGCGATCGCCCATCGTGGCAGATACCAAACCAATAGGTGGCCTGATAGCGTACCCGGCCCCGGCCATTAGAGCTGATAGCCTGCTCGACGTAACCTTTTGTTGGTTGTGACGTGCCCAGATAGTCTGGCAGCAGGGACGCGATCGCGGGTAGCGTTTTGCGGTTCAACATGGCAAAAATTCTCTTGAATGGGAAAAGGGCCTGAGAAGAGCTGGCAGTTCGTCTGCGAGGGTAGAACGAACTGCATAGCTCTATATGTTGTCAGTCGGGAATAATGACTTGACAGCGGGAAGAGACAGTTGATCAACCGCCACCGCCACCGCCGCAGCCGCCACCGCCACCGCCGCAGCCGCCACCGCCACCGCCGCCACTGCAGCCGCCGCCAGCACTAGCGCCGCCGCCGTAGCCGCCATAGCTACTAGAATTTGAGCTAGATACGGTACGTCGCTTAGGAATCTCTTCTCGATGGGTCCGACGATAATCACAGTGGCAGCAAACATAGCCCACCTCCTTTTCGCCTTTGCGTTCAGTCGTTGACTTACGAATAACTCGATTGATTCGGTAAACGCCTCGTTTGCCACAGTTCAAACATGCAGACTGACGAAGATAAAGTCCCCAAAGCATGAGGCTTACAACTGTCATAAAGCCACACCACTGCAAAATCAAAATCCAGATTTCCTGTAAGTTAGTTCTTGGAGAAGGGTTGGCAATCGCTGGCTCCTTTGGTTCCAAAGCCTTTGCGTCCTGATTCTGGCTCTCGGCAATGTCCAGAATGCCGCTGGGAAAGCGTACTTTCACATCCAGAAAAGCTTGGGGCGCCAGCGGCTTAGTCACCGTAAATTTGAATGTTCGCTCGTCAACTTGCTGATTCGTGGCTTCGATTCCCTGGCTGGTGAACTGGTCAACTTTACCCGCGAGTTCCTCTGGTAAGCGAACAGTGACTTGCCCCTGCTTGATCTCAGCGCTGCGTTCTGGGAAGATTGCCTGCCAAAAGATCTGACTATGGGCTCCCTGAGTCTTGACGCCGCCAGCAACGCGATATTGCACCCTAAAAGTGTGCGATTCCGGCGCATTTAGCTCGTGCCGCCAGCGAATCCAATATTGATTATCCTGAATGCCGGTTTGAGCTGGCAGTTGGGCTTCGCCCTCGTACACGGCGACATCGGTAATGCGGTCAAGGCGATCAAGCGGAATATAGCGATAGCGCTGATTGGTGTGCTCCGCCGTGAAGGTGTATTTCTGCGTTTCGGTGACCACCATATCACCGTTGGATTGCAGGGCAATATCAACATTAATAAAGTCCCAGAAAAAGGGAGACGCGGCCTGCGCCCAGCCGATGCCGAGACTGAGGACACAAGCGCATAGCCCCAGCAAGAGCCAGCGACTAAATTTAGGAATGGTTTTGCAGGTCATCATGACGTTGTTCCGTCTAACTACTCTGTCGAGGGGCCGCTTTAGAGCGCCGCCTCGATTGCCTTAACCTTAAGCAAGACCAGGGTTAGACAGACCATAGGCAAGGTTATGAATCTGGTTATAAACGGCGTAGTCGGGCAGAAAAAATTGGGGTGGCCCTTGTTATGCTGGGAGGCGCGAGCGGTGAACGTGACCCGACCTTCCAGGCTTATGGCAGCTGATCAAGAGCTCTTTCAAGAAGCACAGGCTCAATGGAACCTGGAAAAGCTGTATGCCGATCTGGCGATCGCCAAACAAGACATCGCGCCCCACAAGCAGCCAGCCCTCACGTCCACCGAGCAGGAACTTTTGCGAGGACTGCTGTGCCGCTACAGTCCGGCGGAGATTGCCGCTCAGCGGTTTACGGCTCCCAAAACGGTGGAGGTGAGTCTCAGCAACACGATTTATCGCTACGTCGAGACGCTGACCCAGCGGGAATTGAACATCTTGGAAAGCTGGCGCAACGTGGCTGACTGGCTCACTGCCGCCGGCTATGCCTCGGCGCGGCTGGAAATCAACTGGTCGCAAGTGCCGGATGTGCCTGTATTCTATGGCCGCGAGGAAGAACTTGCGACCCTGCAAACCTGGACAACCGCCGCCGCTGCTCCCTGTCGCCTGTTGATGGTTTTGGGGCCGGGAGGCATCGGCAAAACGAGTCTGTTGGTCAAGCTGGTGGAGCAGATTCAAAGCGAGTTTGAGTGTTTGATTTGGCAATCGTTACGGCCGGCGCCCTCGCTGGAAACCATTTTGCAGAGCTGGCTGGGCCAGTTCTCCGATGCCGGCGATCGCTCCGGCGACCTGTACGCTCAGCTCAGTAGCCTGACGGAATATCTGCGCACCCACCGCTGTCTAATTGTGCTGGATAACTTGGACACCATTTTGCAGGAAGGCGACTTTGCCGGACACTATCGCAAAGGCTATGAGCCCTACGGTGATCTGTTGCGACGGCTGGGCGAGGAGCAGCATCAGAGCTGCGTCTTGATTACCAGCCGGGAATCTACCAAGGAAATCGTCATGCTGGATGGTCCCACTCGTCCGGTGCGATCGCTCGATCTGCCGGGGCTCGGACAAGCAGCGGCAGGTATTTTGCAAGAAGCTCAGCTGTCGGATGAAAAGCAGTGGAGTCAACTGATTCGGATCTATCGCGGCAATCCTCTGGTGCTGAAAATTGTCGCCTCTAATATTCGCGAATTGTTCGGCGGCAGCGTCAGTGACTTTTTGAAGCAGCGTATTACCCTCATCACTAGCGACGTGAGCTTTCTTATCGAGCAGCAGTTCCAGCGCCTCTCCACCGCTGAGCAAGACTTGCTGTATGCCTTGGCAAAAATTCGCGAACCGGTAAATGTTGGTCGCCTGCAGCAAGAACTCGCGCCGAATATCCTGCAGCCCTTGGGGTCGCTGGTGCGGCGATCGCTGGTGGAAAAAAGTGCGGCTGGTTTCACCCTGCGCCCCGTAGTGATGGAGTACGTGTGCGATCGCCTATCGCGGGAGATGCACCCGTGAGCTACTGCATCAATCCCAAGTGTCCCCAGCGACAGCAGCCGGATAAGCTAGAAAAATGTGCGGCTTGTGGCACAGAGCTGGTGGTGGGCGATCGCTACCATCTGTTGCAGCCCCTACGAGAACTAGACGACTGGAGCGCTGCCGACATTTTTGAGGTGACGGATGGGGCAGCGCTTAAGGTGATGAAAGTGCTAAAGCAGCCCAAGCTCCTGCCGCTGTTTAAGCGGGAAGCTCAGACGCTGCAGCGGCTGCACCATCCAGGCATTCCCCAGGTCGAGCCGGACGACTATTTCACCGTTACCACCACTGCCGATCAATCCCTCGCCTGTTTGGTGATGGAAAAGATTGCGGGCCTGACGCTAGAGCAGTGGTTAGAAAAGCATGGCTGCGCTGACCAAGTCCAGGTGCAGTCGTGGCTGCAGCAGGCGTGTGAAATTTTGGCCCTGGTTCATCAAACGGAACTCTTTCATCGCGATATCAAGCTCTCAAACCTGATGCTGCGGCCCAACGGTCAGCTCGCCCTAATCGATTTCGGCACGGCGCGCCCCATGTCGAATACCTATTTGGCCAAAATTGGCGGTCAGCGCGATGTCACCAGCATCGTGTCTCCTGGCTACACGCCCATCGAGCAGATTAACGGCAAAGCCGTGCCCCAATCGGATTTTTATGCCCTGGGGCGATCGCTGGTGCATCTCCTTACCGGGCAGCATCCGGTGGATTTAGGCACCGATGATGCTACGGGAGCCCTGATCTGGCGGGAATCCGCGCCCCACATTGATCGCTGGCTGGCTGAGCTAATTGACGATTTGATGGCCCCTTTTCCAGGACAGCGCCCCCTCAATGCTCAAGAAATTTTGGGGCGGTTGAAGTCAAAAGCGGTCAAGCCCGGCCAAACGAGCGAGCCGATTTGGCTGCGGCTGTTGGTGGGCCTGAATATTGCCCTGCTGCTGCTGCACGGAATTCTGGGCTGGCGCTGGCTGCAGCGGCAAGAAGCGCGATCGCAGCGGCCAATCAGTTCACTAAGCTGGGTGGCGCGTCAATGATCAGGGCTTGCGTTGCGGCAGGGACGAACTGCCGCTCAGGGATGTGCAAATTAATCACCTCCCCATCACCCTCTCTTACCCTGCCACCCAACCACCCTGCCACCCATTAGGTAATTTATTTACCCGCAAAGCCCCTAGCAAAAACACGTGGCTTTTGTGGCGCGCCTTGCTGCTATGCGTCTGCCAGTAATTCTCGCGTCGCCGCTGCTGCCGCCTGCATTGCCGCCGCTGGTGTCGTTTCTCTCACCAACACTTGCCAAAGGTAAGACTGCAAAATGCGGGAGGCCGCCTCATATTGCGGAATTTGGGGTCGAAAGATTGAGCTGTTTTCCAAAGTCTCTAGGATTTCGGGAAAAAAGGGATATTCGGCCACAATTTCTGGATCAGAGTACAGTGCCGGACGACTGGGCAAATGTCCCGAATCACGGGCAAACTGCTGCTGGGCTGCCGCACTGGTGAAAAACGCGATCGCTCGTCTGGCGGCGGCGGGATGCGTCCCATTCTGCGCAATGCCAAACCCCCAACCGCCGCGACAGGCCCGGGGACTGCGACTCGCTGAGGCTACGACAGACGTTAACCCCACCTGTCCGGCTAAAGGCGAATCGCTCTGATTAACTTGTTGCCAAAAATAGGGCCAGTTGCGCACGAAGAGGCTTTGCCCGGCGATGAACTGCTGCAGCGACTCCGTTTCGCCATAGCTGGTCACCAATTGGGGCGAAATGCCCTCGCGAATGGTGTTTGCCAGGAACGTGGCTGCGGCGATCGCCTCAGGTTGGTCGAGGCCAATTTTTCCCGTACTCGGCTCAATCCAAAAGCCGCCATAGCCCGCCAGCACTTCTACAAAATTGGCCACCAGTCCTTCATACTCCCGTCCCTGCCACAAATAGCCCCACTGAGTCGGACTTTGCGCCTGAATGGCCTGCGACTGAGCCAGCAATTCCTCAAAGGTCTGGGCGGGTTCGGTGTTCAATTCCGCCATTAGCGCCTGGTTATAGTAAAGCAGTCCTAAGTCGGCCCGAAACGGCAAGCGATACAGCGTATTTTGATAGCGCCCTGCCGCCAGTTCGCTGGGCAAAAATGCGGCCAACTCCTCAGCGGACAGCAGATCTGACACGTCTTGCAGCCAGCCCTCGCTGGCAAACCACGGTAGCCACACCACGTCCAGATAAACCAAGTCATGCTGGGGGCTGCCGCTGCTCAAATCAGCCGTATAAATCGCCTTCACCTGGTCAGTGTCGTAAGTGCCCTCGACCAACTGCAGGCGCACATCAGGATTTTGTGCCTCAAATTCGGCAATCAGCGGTTGCCAAGCGGCGGCCTCATCAAGCGGTACCACAAAGGACAGCACCGTGGGGCTAAGCTGCGGCCAACGTACCCACCAAACCGCCAGCCCTAGCAGCTGTACCAGCAGGAGTCCAGCGAGAAAGGCGATCGCTAACCGATTAGAAACTTTGAACACCCTAGGAGGCATAAGATAAAGAGCAAAATAAAGCGATCGCTAGTATCCTGTCCAGGATAAACGAACGCCTACAGTTCTGTTCTATTTGAGGGATGGGCAAATTAATCACCTCCCAATCACCCTCTCTTACCCTGCCACCCAACTACTCTGCCACCCATCAGGTACTTTTTTTACCCGCAAAGCCCTTATCACAATGGCTATGCCACTCAGCCAGACCTAATGGCTCAAGTGAAATTATTTGAGCAGCGAGTAAATGCTTCTCCTCATGCAGGGGCTGGGGCCAAAAGCAGCGGGTGGAGATCGCTCGTGCCCTGGTTTCCCATCCTAAAATTGTGCTCACCGACGAACCCACCGCCTCTCTCGACAGCCATGCCGATCGCAAAGGCAATCACATCCTGTTCGGCGACGTTTACCACCCAGTATTCTGATACGCCCAACCGCTCATACAGCAACCGCTTCGCACCCAAGTCATCCTTAAAGGTGCTGCCGCTAATCTCGATCGCTAAGGTCGGTGGCCCAAAAACATTGACATCAATCGGTGCATTGTCCTGAGGCGGAATCTGGAACTCTGCGCCAATGTAGAAAACCATGTCTGGCTGACACCCTCGCTCTCCAGGTTTGTAAATGCTGCAATTTATTAAACCGACAACCCGAAGGTTACGAAGCATTCCATAGAGACTGATGACTTGAGAAATCAGCGTGTTTTGTCGCGCATGTCCTCGACCGAGCGGGGCCATCTCAATCCTCATGGTGCCATTGTCAAAGTAGCCGCGACTTTTCTCATACTGCGGATTGTCCATCGCCGCTGCAAACTCTTCCCAGGTTGCTTTTACCCAGGTATCCGTTGGAATCTGAGAGGTCGATAAGGTCATACCTTGATGCTCGCCACAGCCTGTGAACTTGTCTCTAGTTTAGTGCTCTGACTGAGGGTGAATGCAGCAGCGACAGCTTGTGAACAGCCGACTGTGAGTTTGATTAAGGAAGAAGAGTTTGGCAAGATTAAGGAGCTGATCGCGGCGAAGACTTGGCCGGAGAAGTGGGACGTGACGGAGCATCGGGGGAATGAGTGGCTGCCAGAGATTTTGTCGGATGGTAGTGTACAACCACTCTTAATTCTTAGAATCATGAAGCTTTATGGCAACTGCACGCCTGATGAATTGGCTACTCGCGGATGCCTTGACGTGCTTTTTCTAACTCTTCTTGCATCCATGCCCTATCGGGAGATAGCTGTAGTGCCCGACTCAGATCCTCAATGGCTTTATCAAAACGACCCATTAGACGATATACACGTCCGCGATTGCCAATGGCAAGGGCAAAATTATTGGAGATTGCGATTGCGCGATCAAAGTCAGCAATCGCAATCTCCAAATCTCCTTGCTCGTAGCGCGTGAGCCCACGAATATAAAATGCGCGGGAAGATTGAGGATTTAGCTCGATAGCGGTTGTGAAATCAACAATTGCTCCTTCTTGATCACCTAGGTTCCGGCGTACCCTCCCGCGATTGTAGTACGCAGAAAAATATTGAGGGTCGAGCTCAATAGCGGTAGTGAAATCGGTGATTGCTCCTTCCCAGTCTCCCAGGTCATAGCGCGCATTCCCGCGACTGTTGTAGAGGCTTGCATCTTGAGGGTCGAGGTATATAGCGGTGGTGTAATCCACAATCGCTCCTTCCCGATCTCCTTGGTCATAGCGCACATTCCCGCGACTGTGATAAGCAACGACATCTTGAGGATCTAGGTCAATAGCAGTTGTGAAGTCTGCAATTGCTCCATCTAAGTCGCTATACCCTCGACGCGCATAACCGCGACCATAGTAGGCAATGGCATTTTGAGGATCTAGGTCAATAGCGGTTGTGAAGTCTGCAACTGCTCCATCTAAGTCGCCATACTCTCGACGCGCATAACCGCGCCCTGTATAGGCCGCGATCATTTGAGGGTCGAGCTCAATAGCAGTAGTGAAATCTGCAATCGC
>ERZ1740058.76-NODE-76-length-82520-cov-7.264609_pt1 | contig 82520 bp, 56 predicted proteins | sample MGYA00581745_ERZ1740058 | MGnify/ENA primary metagenome ERZ1740058 (study PRJEB43018, sample SAMN04849742) | marine metagenome | isolation source: floating plastic debris | place: Pacific Ocean | collected 2008-08-30 | study: EMG produced TPA metagenomics assembly...
CGAGCCGATGCTCATCGTCTGAGACAGGGTGAATTGCACTTAGTAATCCGTTCAGCGTCGATTCTACAACTTCAGCACTGACAGAGGTTGAGTAGTACTCCAACGGCTGATCGGCGCTAGAAGCGATCACCGCTAAGCGATCTGGCAAAATAATCGGATAAATGACAGTGGCGTGAGGATCTACCTGATCAATTTGTCGAGCATCAACGTCAATACAGGCTTCTTGGAAAAAATTATCTAGTTCAGCGAGCTGCAGGGCTTCAATAACTTCCCTCGCCTGTGCTAGGTCTTTTTGACTGGGCCCAGCGGTACTTTTTTGCCCCACTTGTGTTGAGGCATCATCCACCAGTAACAAACTAACCAGTTCGCGATAGATAGGCTCCACATTTTCTCGGAATGAGAATTGAACATCTGGATCAATCGCTACCAGATCGCTGCGCAGTGACTGGAGCGCTTCTCCAGCCTCACTGTAGGCCTCAATGGCTTCGTCAGTTTTGTTTTGTTGTTTTAAAATTCGACCCAGCTGCCAAGCTGATTGAGAAGCAATATCGTCAGCACCTATAGAACGTGCGATATTCAAAGACTTTTCTGTCAATCTGAATGCATCTGACCACTGCTGCGTTTGCATATACAGAGCGCCCCACTGATTAAGCGCATGTGCTTCTGCCTGTTGGTCTTCTAGAGCGCGTGCTGCCTGCACCGCATCAGTTAGTAGCTGGTTCATCTGGTCGATCGGAAATGAACGCCCTAGCTGCGTTTCTTTAGCAAGACTAGCGCTCATGTTAACCGCGCCATAGACAGATAAACGACTGGGCGGCAAAGCTGATAGCTGCTGAGCTAAGTCAGCAGCAACGGTGCTCATATTTTCCGAGTCATCTTGATTGGCATAAAATCGCAGTCGGTTCAAGTCAGCTTGCAGAGCATCTGCTGGATTCAAAGCTGACTGCTTCGCTCGCTCAAACATGGTCATAGCAGCTTGAGAATCGCCCCAGTCTCTAGCTGTTCTGCCTAAGCTGAGATAAGTTGCACTCAGCTCATTGGTTGATTCAATAGCGATCGCAATATTCGCACTCTCAAATAGCGCGGCCCGACTCGCCGACAAATCGCCTAGCACCTGTAAGGCATTGCCCAACGTTCTCAGCCCATTCACCTTCAGCTCAGAATCTGGCATATCGGCCAAATCCTCCGCGACAGATTCTAGCTGCTGCCGCGATCGCCGATAAAACCCTAAGCTCTGTAAAGCCTGTGCCTGATTGATTTGGCTACCTAGCTGCCCTGAGCGATCGTCCGCCTGCCGGTAAAAATCCTCAGCCTGTGTCCAAGTCTCCAACGCAGTCTCTGCATCACCCAGGTGATAGTCCAACCCAGCTTTGGTATTAAACAGCTGAGCCCACAGCATCGGGCTAACAGCGTCGGCTGCCTCTAGCAAAGCCAGACTGCGGTCGATAGCGGCGGCAGCCTGCGTCCACTGGTTTAGCTCTTGATAAGCCAACGACACATAGCTCAAAGCAACCGCTTGAGTAGCCGCCGCCTCTGTTCTATCTGCGACCTGTTGCCAGATTGCAGCCGCCTCCGCAAACTGCCCAGATAGATACAGCTGCCGACCGTGCGCGATCAGATCGGCAGTCACAGCAGTCTCTTGGAGAGAGTTGCCCTGCGCTACGGCCAGTAAAGTTTGCGTCGCGGATGCTGTAGGTAGCGTTGTTGCAGCAACAGAAGGAGACACCAAACCGCTCACACAGCCTGCACCCAATAGTCCCACTGATAAATATTTCCAGTTCCAGGTTAAATATTTCCAGGCGCGCTTCATTTTCTCGTTCCGATAGAGCTCTATAGAGCCAGTTCTATTCGCTAGAATTCCCGACTCTAAGAAGCCAACTACTATCGAAGCTCTTGCAATTCTCAACAAAGCACTGACATTAAAAGTGTCGGTGCTTTGTTGTCAGAGGCTATTTTAATCGACGCTTCGCGGTTCAGTAGCACTCACTTCAATTGTGAGTGCTTGAATGTATGAAGTACGAACACTGGAACTATGAAACAAAACGAGCAGCTGAGCTCTGCAGATTAAAGCCGCCGTTGCCCCTAAGAGCAGCGACTAGCTCATCTTGGCCTTCCTGTTGCAAGTAAATAGCAACAGCTTTCTCTGAGCCTAAAGAGATAGAACCAAGGCGATAGTCGCTGGCTCGACCGTGAAGCTGAATTTGATCACCTTGTGCAGCGTTGAAATCTAGGATGTAGGCAAAGTCATTAGCGCCAGCAGTGCCCTTTTTGCCATCATTATAAAAAGCTTTGTTGCGATCGCCAATAATAAATTTATCAGCACCTGCACCCCCGTGAAGCACATCTTTCTCACCACGGCCAGCATTTCGATTACTGTTTGTTGACCCTAGCAGAACATCGTTACCCGCTTCTCCGTATATATAATCTTGCCCATCTCCACCCCGAATTCGGTCATTGCCGCTGCCACCGTATGCTCGATCATTGCCATTACTTGTAGAAATAAGGTCATTGCCATCACCGCCGTACGCCCGGTCGTCGCCACCGCCTGCAAAAATGCGGTCATTGCCCGCAAGCCCTTTCAACGTCTGTGAACGGCTGTTGCCTCTGAGCGTATCGTTTTTGTTAGTACCTGTAAAAGGATCGCGAGGCGAAGGATTAGGCACTGGACTTGGCTTTGGTGCAGGTATAGATGCTTTCGAAGAAGCTACAACCTGGGTCCAGTAGTTTGTATAGTTCACCTTGCCAGAGTCATTAGAAAGCTTGGCAAGCCCCAGACCTAGGTCGGTAGCCTTAGGGTCTAGTAACTTATTTCGAGTACCAGAAGATCTCATAAGTGCCTTAAAAAAGGCATCTGCAGAAGAGTAACCACCACCAATCGTTTGGCTAAGCTGTTGGGGTTGGTAACCTGCTTTTTCTATCCGAGTTTTCAAAGCAGTGCCTCCGTTCCCATTGGTACTGAAGAAATCTTGCTCTGCCATAGCTTCCGAGTGCTGATCGGCAGCCTTGTCCAGCCTGCCGTCAAGTCTCAGTCTCTTTAGACCTTGCTTCGCTCTTTCCTGATTGACTAGGTTTAGAAACGCTTTGTCAAAGCGATCTGTATCGCCAGTAAAGGCATCAGTATCAGGTCTCGGTTCAGGTGTTGGCTCAGGTCTCGGTTCAGGTGTTGGCTCAGGTCTCGGCGCTGGCGTTGGAGTCGGCGCTGGTGTTGGAGTCGGGTTAGGTCTTGGCGTAGGAGAAGATCCGTTGAGCGTTTTCAAAGATCCCTTGCCACTACCATATAGTGCGCGGATACCGTTAATATCATCAGAATATAAGAAGGCCGATCCCAGTCCTGAATAGATGTCTTTGGCGGTTGGCTGCATTACCGCATCTTTACTCGACTCATGGCGTAGCCCTAGAGCGTGACCAATTTCATGAACAGCAACGCCTAAAAAATCTGACGCAGAGCGGGTACGATCCGTCTCCCAGCTGTCCTGATTATCAAAGTTGACAGTGGTCGCAAAATCACCGTAATACTGCAAGCTAGCGCGCCCGCGCGTCCCACCGCGTCCCCCTAAATTTTCATGACCGATGCGAATATCTGCTGCGTTAGGATTGCTTCTAGACTTAACGCCACTATCTTTTACCTCTACAAAATTGAGCGGCGCATATTGTGCCCACAGCCTAAAAGATTCTTCAATCGCAGATTTAATTTCAGCCTTTGTAATGCCGCCTTTGATGCCACCATCAAACAGATTGCCATAGCTGTAAGTAATGGTAATCGGTGAACCTTTTCCACCTGGTTGCTGCCAGCGAAAGTTAGAGTTTTGAAGAGAAAAGTCCTCTTCAGCAGTTGTGCCATCGCTAGAGAAGTCTACGCTGTAATGATTGTGACCATCATGCCCATTGCCACTGCACGCGCTGCATCCACAGCAGGAGTCATGCTGGTAGCTACTACTGGGTTCAGACTCTTCTGCAGCCACTGGCGGTGTTAGTAACCGCGATGCCGCATTAGATAGGAGATCACTCTGCGTCAGAAGAGGGCGTCTACGGTTAGAAAACTGTGGAACAGATGGCTGAAGGCCTTTTCCTGCAAGCGAAGATTGATCTAAATCCGTAGTGATTATTGAATTAGACGAATAGGTCATTTGAGAAAACTATTAAGTTGAAGTTCTGTTTAAATTTGAAGAGTAGACAACAGGCTTTGCAGTCACAGATAACTGGGAAAAGCTAAATCTAAAAAGCCACTCACGCTGAAATTGATCGGCTGCCGAAAGCAAGCCTTCGTACCCTATGACAAACACCTCTGTCGGTAGGGTTCACTTGAGCCAAATTTGTTGAAAAAAACCGGACTTACTGCAAAAGGGACTGGACAGATCCAGATAAGTACCTCATAGGAGAGGGAGAATACCGCAGTAACAGTCAAGCAGAGATTCATACAACCAACGTAATCAGGAACATCAACATTGCTGCATCAATACGTAAGCCGTGTAGCAGCAACAGTTGCTACACAGCACTACTCAGTAAACATTGCTGGGAAGCGAGCGGCTAAGTAGGACGCATGCGTGTCTGTGAATGTCTTCTGTAATTTGTTAATTGGTCAGGAAATATTAGTGATGCAGCGCACAAGCTCAAAATAAGTAGCCATAACTTAGACCATAACTCGCGGTCTATTTTTTAATTGTCTATCTCAAAGAGCAGAACCATAACAACGTCCAAGCTCGTAACGTTGCTTAGAACATTCAGAGACTATATCTATATGCTCTGATTTAGAGAGAATCTCTAGGAAATAGCCCAATTTCCACCTGACACCAACACGCCACCTTCAGCAACTACTGTACTTAAGGTCATACGATATACCCAAGCCTGCTTCAACAACTGATAGTGGCGATCAAAGACATCCAGCCAACAGCGTTCATAGTCATTGTCGCTAGTCGCTAAAGAAGGTTGATAGCCTTCTAACCTATCTAGCTGACTCAAAATCTGAGAACAAAGGGACGGCGGCTGAGAAAACACCAGCAGATAACCTTGCACCCAATCATTGCCAACCGTCATTCCTGGATAGCCCAAATGGGGAAAATCGAATAGTTGCCCTCGCATAGCCGCAGGTATAGCCGTCGGCAGATAAACACCACAATAGCGCTGGTAGTATCTTCCACCTGGCTTCAGCGTGCCATAGACAAAAACGCAAAGTTCGGCAGTAGCTATCCTCTCAGCAGGCTCAGGTTTCATTTCGTCCATAGCGTCTAATCATCTGACGAAAACTCTACTTCTACGATCACATTCCACCCTTCACCCACTAAAATACAACCTTAGTAAGCAGACCTAACTTAAGGAACCGTAGCGGCGTGGAATTGCGATATAGCCCAGCAGATATTGAAGCAAAATGGCAAAAATACTGGGCTGACAACGATCTGTACAAGACGTCAGCTGGCACTGATACCAATGCCAAAAGTTTCTATGCACTCGCCATGTTTCCCTACCCCTCAGGGAACCTGCACATGGGTCATGTTCGCGTATACACCATTACAGATGTGATTGCCCGCGTTCGCAGAATGCAGGGCTACCGGGTGCTTCATCCTATGGGCTGGGATGCCTTTGGCTTGCCTGCTGAAAACGCTGCCATCAAAAATGGCACACCACCTGCGGACTGGACGCTCCAAAACATCGCGCAAATGCGTGAACAGCTCAATGCGCTGGGCATTTCCTACGACTGGAACCGGGAAGTCACCACCTGCTTACCCAATTACTACCGCTGGACCCAGTGGATATTCCTTCAGTTTTTTGAGGCGGGCCTTGCTTACCAAAAAGAAGCGACGGTTAACTGGGACCCTATAGATCAAACTGTACTTGCTAACGAACAGGTTGATAGTGAAGGTCGCTCTTGGCGCTCTGGGGCCAAAGTAGAACGCAAGCTGCTGCGCCAGTGGTTCTTCAAAATTACTGACTACGCCGATCAGTTACTTAACGATTTAGATCAGCTCTCAGGCTGGCCCGAACGAGTCAAAACCATGCAGGCTAACTGGATTGGTAAATCCAAGGGTGCGCAGGTTATCTTCAAAACAGAAGCAGGTGAAGAACTAGTCGTCTATACTACCCGTCCAGACACGCTTTGGGGCGCAACCTTTATGGTCGTCTCACCAGAGCATCCACTGATAGAGCAGCTCACAACAGCCGAGCAAGCAGACGCCGTACAGCAGTACCAAACAGCCGCCGCCAATCTCAGTACCATTGACCGCACCGCCGAAGGACGAGAAAAGACCGGCGTCTGGACCGGTAGCTATGCCATCAATCCCGTCAACGGCGAAAAAGTCCCTGTCTGGACCGCTGATTACGTCATGATGGACTACGGCACTGGCGCAATTATGGCCGTGCCAGCCCATGACCAGAGAGACTTTGACTTTGCACGTAAGTTTGACCTACCGATCAAAGTAGTGGTTCAGCCGGAAGGTGAATCCTTTGACGGCGCCACCATGAAGGAAGCCTATCCTCATGATGGCGTTATGGTGAACTCCGGTCCGCTCGATGGTGTACCGGCGGGCAAAGGAAAGAAAAAGAGCGTAGGCAGAGCGATCGCATATCTTGAAGAACAATCTTTGGGCAAAGGCACCACTAACTATCGCCTCCGAGACTGGCTAGTCTCTCGTCAACGCTACTGGGGAGCGCCTATCCCTATCATTCACTGCGCTGAGTGCGGCACCGTACCCGTACCAGAAGCCGATCTGCCTGTTCAACTCCCTGAGAATGCAGAATTCAGTGGTAAGAACGTGGCTTCTCTCTCAAAGTTTGACGACTGGGTTAGCGTTCCCTGTCCCACTTGCGGTAAGTCTGCCAAACGAGAAACCGACACCATGGACACCTTCTTAGATTCGTCCTGGTACTTCTTGCGCTACGCAGATGCCAACAACAAAGAAGCTGTTTTTTCAAAAAATCAAGTCAACGACTGGCTCCCCGTAGACCAATATGTGGGAGGAATTGAACATGCCATTCTGCATTTGTTGTATTCTCGCTTCTTTACTAAGGTGTTGCGCGATCGCAATCTTCTCAACTTCGACGAACCTTTCCAACGCCTCCTAACTCAGGGCATGGTTCAAGCCATCACCTATAAAAACAAAGAGGGTCAGTTCATCGTTAAAGAGAAAATTGCTGACCTCAACAACCCCACCGATCCAGACACCGGAGAGGCGCTCAAAGCCTCCTTCGAGAAAATGTCGAAGTCAAAGTTTAACGGTGTCTCACCGCTGTCTGTATTAGGCAAATACGGCGCAGATACTGCCCGCATGTTCATATTGTTCAAAGCGCCGCCAGAGAAAGACCTGGAATGGGAAGACGCCGATGTCGAAGGACAGTTTCGATTTCTTAACCGGGTGTGGCGAGCCGTGACGGAATTTGCAAAGTCTAATAATGTCCAGGCTGTAGAATCAATCGACACTATTGACCAAAGCAGCCTCAGCAAAGCAGATAAAACACTGCGCCGAGCGACCCATACAGCCATCAAAGAAATCACAGAAGACATTGAAGGAGACTATCAGTTCAACACAGCTGTCTCTGAGCTAATGAAGCTTAGCAACGCTATTAACGACGCCAAAGATAAGAGCACCCCTGCTTTTGCTGAAAGCATTTGCACACTGGTTAAGTTAATGGCCCCGTTTGCACCTCACATTGCAGACGAGCTATGGTCATCGCTGCCGACAGCACCCGGCTCTGTACATCAACAGCCCTGGCCCACAGCGGAAGCTGCGGCCTTAATCGCAGATGAAATTACGCTGGTCATCCAAATCATGGGCAAAACCAGAGGGACACTGCAAGTGCCCGCAGGTGCTGACAAGGCAGCGTTGGAAACCTATGCCCGCGACTCTGATATTGCGCAGAAGTATCTAGAAGGAAAGGAAATCAAAAAAGTGATTGTTGTTCCTGGCAAACTGGTCAATTTTGTGGCCGTTTAATCAAATCCTATGACCGTTTCATGACAGCCGGTAAGGGAGACGTCTAGCCCTTACCGGCTCTTGCTTTTCAGAAATTACGCACTATCTATCAACACACAGGCTTTGTATTGTAGGCGACATTCAGAAGTAAAGTTTACTCTAAGTCAAACATCTACGGATAGAAGGCTCTACCATCACTGGTAAAATTTTTGGTAGGTACTCTCACGTGTAAACATCCACAGGACGGCAAGGAATGGCTGCGCTGACATCTCCACAAATTCAGTCGAATGTTCGGATTGGTCTAGGCAAAGTTCTGCTAGTCGAAGATGAAGAGCTTATTCGTGAAACTGTCGCCCTTTCACTGGCCGACGAGGGCTTTGATGTTTGCATTGCTGACAACGGCCAAAAAGCACTGGAGATGCTGTTAGGGAATAACGCTAAAACAGCAGGGGCTATTGGGCAATCCGCCATTTCAGATATCAGCCTAGTCATTCTCGACCTGATGTTGCCCGGCATGAATGGATTAGATCTTTGCCGCCTGGTTCGTCATCAGGGAATAGATGTTCCTATTCTAATTTTGAGTGCAAAAGGTACCGAAACCGATCGGGTCTTAGGGTTGGAAGTCGGCGCTGACGATTACCTCACCAAGCCCTTTGGCATGCGAGAGCTAATTGCCCGGTGCCGCGCACTGCTGCGTCGCTGTCAGTCTCAACAAAAAGCAGACGACAAATCCGTTCTGCGATTTGCCGATATCTCGCTCCATATAGATGAATGTCGCGTTTTCTTAGTCGATAAAGAAGTCAGCCTGTCCCCCAAAGAATTCAAAATTCTAGAGCTGTTGCTCAGTCAGCCCAAACGAGTCTGGTCTCGTAATCAAATTATTGACCAGGTGTGGGGCTACGACTTTATGGGCGATAACAAAACTGTAGATGTCCACATTCGCTGGCTGCGTGAAAAGCTAGAAGAAAATCCTAGCCGGCCGAAGTATCTTAAAACGGTTCGTGGATTTGGCTACCGATTAGGCTAAGCCACCCAGAAAACATACGAGCAATCTGAGAAACCAGACAGAAATTCAGCATCAGTTTTGCAGAAAACAAGGCCTTGACTGCCCTTGACTGATTGATATCAAGTGCTGACGAGCGGACAGTATGGCTGTAGAATTCGACGGAATACCCTTCTCGTCCTTTCTGCCGACAATTCATGCCTGTAAAACGTCATGCCACGCCCACCTATACTTCTCGGTCTTGGCTGCCTGTACTCGTTATCAGCGCAGGCATTGCACTGACGTCATGGATACAGCTATTTACCCAAAACGGCGTTTTCTACAGTGAGGATAGTGGATTAAAAGCACTGGTTGCCCGTCAGCTGGCTCAACAGATCCGCTCAGGCAGCTTTCCCCTAGACATTGCCTTGAATTTGCCCGCCACAGACTGGATTAATAGTCTCTGGCAAGACGGGCTCTACCCATTTACGCCGCCTGACGTCTACGCTATTGGATCTCAGTATTTCATCGCGTCTCCTTTTACATTCCCCCTATTAAATGCGCCCCTTTATGCGCTAATAGGCGATCGCGGCCTCTACGTCATTCCTTTAGTATCGCTGTGGGTACTTTGGCTGCGCTTCTGGCAAATTGGCATCCGAGCCAGATGGGGAACTACGTCACTGTGTCTGAGTCTTATCACCCTAATTTTTGCCTCGCCGCTGACGCTCTATGGCGGAATGCATCAGGCGCATACGTTAGCAGTCGCGATCGCATTTTGGGGTATTAGCAGCCTAATTTTTCCAACAGGAGGTTGGCTATCACGTTTTAGCGTTTTCTGTAGCGGTATCCTAATTGGCCTCTCCGTTTGGCTACAGCCCGAATTTCTCTATCTGGTCGCTGCGGTTAGCCTATTAGCCATCATTGGCTGGCTATTTCCCAAGTGGCGACTCGCTCCTCGCTTTACGTCTATCAAAGCCTTCATTCTCATCGGCAGCATGTTCTGCGTGGTAGGGCTATTCCTAACCATTAACTATGCAATCTACGGTCATCCAGTCGGCATTCAGTCGCCTAGCGCTCCATTTAACACTCCATTTAGCGCTCTGGGCACAGCAAATTTCACCGACCCCCCACAAATGCTGAGCAAGCTTCAGCAGTATTTTCCAATTGTCTGGGTAGCCAGCATAGTAGCCTTCTTTAGTCCAGAGCTACGCAGGGCCACTGTTAAAGTGAACCCTTCAAAAAGCAGTCCCCTCAAAGGTAAGCGGGGCCAAAAGAAACAGAGCCGTTACTTTGAGCGATTGGGCATTCGTAAGACTGCTGATAGTGCAATTATCCCCGGTCGATTTGCACTCTGTCTAAGTCTTTTATTCACCTTAGCTGTTGTGCTATTTGTCCCAACCGATGCTGACAAAAGCCTGTGGGGACCGCAGCACTTTCTCATTTTGATACCCTTACTATCGCTAGTTTTGGCAGAACAGCTGAAGCCTAATTTCTTTCGTACCTGGGGACGCCAGCTGGTCATAGTGGGTGCTGCGATCGCCTTTTTATTCGGCAGCTATCTCAACACAGTACAGGGCGCTTTCCTAAGCAACACAAGCAACAGCCGCATTCCACTTCAGGCCAACTACGAGGCCAGCATTGGTGCGATCGCCACCTTTCAGGAAAATCCCACACAGTGGATTGCCGTTTCTCAATCCTCCGTTGCTCAGCAGCTGTGGAACGCTCTACCCAACAAAACGTTCTTCCATACCGAAACTATCGACCAGGTAAAGCAGCTAGCTAGCGAGCTACTAAACCAAAACGAACGTGAATTTCTCTATGCCTGTGCCCCGAATCTAAACTGCCTAGTCTCTCAAATCACGGGCAACGATCTGAACTTACCAGAAGGCACGCATACGCTAAATATGTCGTTTGTAGGCGACTATGGCCCCTACCCTACCTACAAAGTAGAAATAGCTGAGCTGGCCGAACAAAATACAGAGCCCGTCGAAACCTCACAGCCAGAAGAAGCTCAGCCGGAAGAGGCTCAATCAGAAGAAAGCCAGCCAGAGCAAAACCAGCCAGAAGAAAGTCAATCAGAAGAAGATCAACTAGAAAACGCGGACCCCATAGAAGCAGAGGCTGAAGCTTGAAACCCGTACAGCCGTTGCTTGAAAAATTGAGCAAATTGCCAATTGGCCGATTTCTACGCTTTGGCGTAGTCGGCTTCAGCGGCCTGTTTGTAGACCTTGCTGTTTTCTCCCTCTTACGAGAAAACACAGATCTAAACTGGCGGCTATGTACCGCTATCTCTATTGAAGCGGCTATTGTCAACAATTTCCTATGGAATGATGCTTGGACCTTCGCCGACCTCGCACAGCAAAATCAAAGCTGGCAGGCCAGGTTACAGCGCTTTGTCAAATTCAACTCGGTCTGTCTACTCGGCGCATGCTTACAATACATTCTGATGGAAGGACTGCTAAAGCTACCTATTGTCTCAGCGCTGCCTGAACTAATGGCCAGGAACAACAGCTTCGCTGCCGACAACAAGGCAGACGAGTACGTTTCAAAAATCATTGCGATCGCAGTTGTCACTTGCTGGAACTTCTGGATTAACCTTAAGCTCAGCTGGCGCACGCCTAAACCTCCCCAATAAATCCCAAATTAATTTCAAATAGATCCCGAATAAATCTTACGCAGCCGGCCGCTGATACACCTGTAGCTCAAAGCTATCTAAATTCATAGTCCCTCGCAACGACTGCTGCGCCATCAGCTGATATCGGCTTTGCAACAGCTCATCGGTCGCGGTGATAAAAGTGCGCGCTTCAGCCTCAGTTTCCGGCTTATCCCACAGCGGGTAGTTCGCCTGCAACCACAAAACCCGCGCATAGTTTTTTTTATTTAACGCCTGTTCCAGCGCAGCTGTGATCTCCGCTGGCGCAGCGGCTAGCACATCTGGATTTGCCTGCTCATCTAAGTAATAAGTCAGACGGTTAACATGTCCCCAGGCTCGCGAGTTCATTACAACCAGCGTGAGCTCAGTACTAGACAAATCAGTGCCTAATAAATCAGTACCAGATAAGTCAGCGCCAGATAAAAGAGCCGCATTGACCTGATGAAACATCTGGCGATCGCGCCCTACAAAATCCCCCACATTAACCGCTAAATACACAGCCAATAGGCCCATCGTTAGCAGCGCCTGCCAGCGCCCCGTTGCCTTTTCCAGCCAGGCCGCAACAAAGAGCACGCATCCAGGCAAAACAACAATCGTCGCCCGCCCCCAGCCAAAGCCCAGCGTATTCTTATTCGCAACAACATCTACACCCAACGCTAGCAGCAGCGGAAACAGGCCGAGCAGCCCACAGGTTACCAGCACCCAATACTGCCGCCGCCGATACAGGTTAACTGCGCACATCAACACAAATCCAAACACACCCCAGCCAATCGCAACCGCCATTGGCTTAATGGGTTCAGCCATCGGCTCCATACCTGTCGTCAAATGACCCAGCAGTAGGTAATTTGCCAGCGTTTGAGAAAAATCTCTACCATGCTGCGCCATGCTGTTTAAAAAACCGCCATTTGCAGAAATACGCTCTAGCACATCCCGTCGATTACTCAGCTGTTTCAGCGTCCCCCACAGAGCCCAGGGCATAAATAAGACCGCACCGCTCCCCAGTGTCAGTGCATGCATAAACCAGTGTTTACGATCTAAAAACAACACAGCGGCGGCTAGCGCAAAGAACCAATATCCAAACAAATACTGTGTCATCAGCCCTGCGGTTAACGCCAGTGCAACAGTTCCCCTTAGCAACCACAAGCGCCACCCGCCTAGCCGATTAGCCGCCCTCTCAGAAGTTGCCAAAGAAGCTGTAGAAGCTGTAGAAGCTGACCGGTCAACATTCATCAAAATCATCAAACACAGCGCACTTAAACAGGCCCACAGCGCCAGCGGAGAGTACATCCGCAGATTTAAAGAATGCGAGAGAAAAAATGGGTTGAGCGCCAGTAGCGCCGTGAAAATAAGCCCACCGCGCTGCCCTAAAATTCGCCGACCCAAAAAATAGGCAACCGTCAACGTCACCAGGCTAGCTAACATCACCAGGCTACGCGTAGCTATCTCACTATTGCCAAATAACCGCATCCAGCCATGCTCAGCCAAATACAGCAAGGGCGGATGTGGCTCACTCAAATTACCCTTCAGCAGTGCCTTAACCGTTTGCAACGCATATAAAAGTCCGTTCTCCGGCGGAATTTTCAGTACTGAAGCAAGATCGCTCAGAGAAAAAGGAACATTTTCTGGCAGCTGATAGGCGCTCTTTTGCCCAGTAGACAGTAGTACAGAAAGAACTTCGTCATACCAAAACTCTCTTTTGCCTATCCACAGAAAACGGAGTCCCACACCCAAAACAATGCTCAATATTAGGCAACCTTGAAGAAATCTAGAGGCTGTAGCCTCTGATAGCTGAGTGCTGTAGGCCCTGCTCAGCGTATATTTCGATCTTAATTTCAAGTTCAGCTTAGAAGAGAAAAACTTAAATGGAGAATAGTTCATGTCGCCTGGCGCTTGAGCAGAAAGCGACCTAATTATTCACCAAAAGCATCAAAATCCATCATTATGTCTTGGACTTTACGCAAACTGGCATCCGAGGTATTGCCTACAGCGAGCGATAGTCCGAAATTTGGGCAATCTGCGAGTAGTCTACGCTGTAACCTACATTTGTCGTCCTTCCACTAGTAAAAAGTGTGCACAGAATCTGCACAGCGCCTACATTGAGTTATGCCTAATCCCCTACTTTCAGGTCTCGTCGGCCCACTGCAAATCTCAGACGCTCTGAATGAGAAACCAGGCATAAGATTATCCCTCATCATTCCGACTTATAACGAAAGCAGTAATGTTCATAAGATCGTTGCCCAGCTCACTCAGCTACTGGACGATTTTATTCCAGAACAGTACGAGCTCATCTTAGTAGATGACGACAGCCCTGATTTAACCTGGAAAATCGCTCAATCCCTGACAGACAAGTACCCTCAGTTGCAGGCCATGCGACGTGAGAGCGAACGAGGCCTTTCTTCGGCAGTTATTCGCGGCTGGCAGGCAGCTAGCGGCAAAGTGCTGGGCGTCATTGACGCAGACCTTCAGCACCCTCCTGAGATATTGTTGCAGCTGCTTCATGCTATTTTTGACGGTGCAGACTTGGCGGTAGCCAGTCGCCACATAGAAGGCGGTGGCGTCAGCGACTGGAGCATTGCCAGGCGCTTTTTATCTAGAGGCGCACAGGTACTAGGACTCATTGTGTGTCCAGCCGTGGTAGGTCGAGTCAGCGACCCTATGAGCGGCTACTTTATGGTGCGCAGAAGTGCGATCGCAGGCCCAGCGCTCAATCCGCTTGGCTACAAAATTCTGCTAGAAGTCATCGGGCGTGGCAATGTTGGAGACATCGCTGAGGTGGGCTATGTATTTCAAGAGCGCGAGTCTGGCGAGAGTAAAGTTACCTGGAAACAGTACGTTGAATATTTAGGTCATCTGGTTAGATTGCGATCGCAAGGACGCATCAGCCGTTTTAAGCAAAGCTTCCCTAGAAAACGCTTTTCTAGATACGCCATTGTCGGCCTGTTCGGGGTAGCCGTCGATATGGCAGTACTCTACTTGCTCCATGACTCGCTGGGTCTTGGCCTCACCACCAGTAAAATCATCGCCGCAGAAACCGCCATCGTTAGCAACTTTTTGTGTCACGACAGCTGGACCTTTGCCGATTTAGTTGGCAAGCAAACAGGAATGAGCCACCGGGCTAAGCGATTACTCAAATTCAACACTATTTGCGCTATTGGCCTTTTCTTCGACGTCTTACTATTAAATCTCTTCTTTAACGAGATCTTTGAAAAAAACCTGCCATACTTAGCAAATATAATCGCCATTGGCGCTGTAGCCACCTGGAACTTTTGGGTGAATCTAAAGCTTCACTGGCGAGTGACCGCGCCACCTGAATGAAGCCGGTCAGGCAGAAAATCGTCAAATCACCTCACCATCGAGCTTTAACACGCTTAAAAGTTCCGCCTGCGATAGCGCTTGCACAACAATCTTCTCCTTTTGCGCTTTTGTCAGCTTTTTTACTCTGTGCTCGGCTTTCGCAGCTAAAGTGTGGCTACGCATGCTCACGCTGTACACCAGCTGTAAAGGCCCCTTGGCACGCAGATACTTAGCGCCTTTCTTTCCAGCAGCGCTATGCTCAGCGAAGCGTTTGTCGATATCTGTGGTAATGCCTGTATAGAGAGTATTTTGCCGAGTGCGAATAATATAAAGAGACCAGCTAGCCATGCAAATATCGTAGAAGTAACCGTCGTTCTCAAAGCCGGGAAATCACCGCCAGCTAATCGCAGCTAGCTAATCACAGCCAGCCAACATAAACTTTTTCAACAACTTAGAATACCAGCGACAGCCCTCACGATACCATTCATCTATAGCAGCGTTCGTCTCGATAAACCAAAGAACGACTTACAAGAACGGCTCTACACACCTAAAGTTCTATCCATTCAGCGCCTGCCGCTCTCGACTGCTATGCGCATCAGCTATTGAGTAACCATTCAGGAATACAACCATTCAGTTAATAATAGTCCCGCAGTACTGGCGTACAGTGCTGGGGTAGGAGAGAGTAGTTATGGCCAGCAAAGTAACAAGCAAAGTAACATCCGATAGACCTTCTAAGGACAGACAAACAGCCCAGAAAACAGCCCAAAGAACAGAAAGCTCGCGCAATATCGCAATTGTTGGGCCTTACGGCAGCGGGAAAACAACACTTTTAGAAAGTTTACTCTCGGTAACAGGCGCGATTAGCCGTAAAGGGGAGGTTGCCAAAGGCAATACCGTGGGCGATAGCGCTCCAGAAGCTCAAAACCGTCATATGACCGTCGAAATAAATGCCGCCTACGCAGAGTATGGCGGCATTTGTTTTAACTTCTTAGACTGCCCGGGCTCTGTGGAGCTATTACAAGAAACCACTAATGCCCTCGTTGGTGTAGACGCAGCTATCGTAGTTTGCGATCCAGACCCGGGCCGGGCTCTAACCGTTGCACCGCTGCTGCAATTCCTAGATACCTGGGAAATCCCCCACATTATCTGGATCAACAAGGCAGACAAAGCCAACAACAGTTTCAGAGACGTCCTAGACGCACTCAAAAGCCTATCTACACGGCCCCTAGTGCCGCATCAATATCCGATCGGCTATGGCGCAGATCTTATCGGTTTCATTGATCTCGTCACCGAGCAGGCCTATCACTATCACATAGACGCACCTGCGGATCCGGTTGAGCTGCCTCTGGCGCTGGCAGCCGCAGAAAAAGCTGCTCGCAGTGAAATGCTCGAAACCCTAGCAGACTTTGACGATCACTTGCTAGAAGAGCTGATCGAAGAAATCGAGCCGCCTCAAGAAGAGATCGTCAAAGATCTAAAAATGGAGCTGGGTGCGGATTTAGTCGTGCCCGTCTTTATTGGTGCTGCGGAGGCCGACTATGGTGTTCGCCCCCTGCTAGACGCCCTGGTTCGAGAAGCCCCAGAGCCTGCGCTGAGCGCCAAACACCGTAAGCTTCAGCAGGTAGGTGAACCTGTCGCCCAAGTCTTAAAAACCTACTACACCCCTCAGGGTGGCAAGCTATCGCTCGTTCGCCTCTGGCGAGGTACGCTGCAAGAAAACGACACAATCAATGGCGATCGCGCAGGTGGCTTTTACCGTTTGATGGGCCATACTCAAACGCGTTTGCAAACCGCTCACGCCGGAGATATCTTTGCCATCTCTCGGCTAGAGCACGCCAAAACAGGTGATACCTTGATGCTCAGCGACAGTCCTTCTATAGAGCTACCAGCCGCTGAAGCACTAGACCCAATGTATGCACTGGCGATCGCACCTGAAAACCGCAGTGACGAAGTCAAGCTCAGCGGCGCACTGACCAAATTGCTTGAAGAAGACCCCGGTCTCCACTGGGAACAGCATGGTGACACCCACGAGGTCATTTTGTGGGGACAGGGCGACGTTCATCTGCAAATCGCCCTAGAACGGCTCGGCAGTAAATATCACCTGCCCATGGGTACCCACATGCCTCAGGTACCTTACAAAGAAACCATTCGCCGCTCTGCTAGTGCTGTCCACGGTAAATACAAACACCAAAGCGGTGGCCATGGCCAGTTTGGCGACGTCTATATCGACATTCAGCCACTGCCCAGAGGCGAAGGCTTCAACTTTCAGCAAAAAATTGTTGGCGGGGTCGTGCCCAAGCAGTACATTCCGGGCGTCGAAATGGGCGTTCGCGAAGCCCTAGATCACGGCCCGCTGGGCTTTCCTGTTGTCGATGTGGCAGTCACACTCACTAACGGAACCTATCACAGTGTTGACAGCTCTGAACAAGCGTTTAAACAAGCCGCCCGCATAGCAATGCAATCTGGCATGTCAGACTGTGAGCCGGCTCTACTAGAGCCGATTGCTGATATTGAAATCTCAGTGCCTTCCAGCTTTACCTCCAATGTACTCAGGCTCATTAGCAGTAGGCGAGGTCAGATACTCGGCTATGCTGGAAAAGAGAATTGGGCTGGATGGGATACAATTTCGAGTCAGCTAGCAATTTCTGAAATGCAAACGTTGATTTTAGAACTGCGATCGCTCACCCTTGGCGTCGGCTTCTTCAGCTGGCAATATGCTCACCTTGCCCCCGTTCCCGACAAAATCACCAGCCAAATTCTAGCGAGGACAACAGTAGAATAAAGTTGTCAGATTGTTTTCTCTCAATATTTTCTCTAAAGCTCTTCTCAGAATAAAGAGCTTTAGAGAAAATAAATTTAACAAGAAAGCATAAAGAACAAGAATAACCAAGAAAAAACAAAAGAAGAAGAAAAACAAGAAAAGAAAATCGCGCTTCAATCTTTTTTCTTTAATGTTGCCGCATCCGGCAACAAACTTTGCCTACAAACCGCTTTTTTGAGCACCTACAAACGCTATAGCATATACGCCTAGCAACAAAGAACAGCTTGGGCGTATCACTATGGTTGACATCAACTTCAATGCAGTCGGTCAGTTTAAAGGCGTCAGCAAAAAGCCGGACAGCCTAACAAATCCAACCGCTCTACAGTTCGGTCCAGATGGGCGACTCTACGTCTCCGAACAAAATGGCACCATCAACGCTTTCACCATCGAAATGCGTGACGGCAGCTACATAGCTACCGACGTAGAAGAAATCAACCTCGTCAAACAAATTCAGAACCACAATGACGATGGCACGCTTAGCAGCCTTACAGAGCGGCAAGTAACCGGCCTTGTCATTACAGGCACCGCCGACGATCCACAGCTATATATATCCTCTAGCGATCCGAGAATTTCATCCAACGGTGAAGACAACGCCGATACGAATTCAGGCATTATCACTCGCTTAACCCGCAAGAATAATCAGTGGCAGGCCGTTGATATTATTCGAGGATTACCTCGCTCGGAGCAAAGCCACGCAACCAATGGGATAGCCCTTAGCACCAACGGCAAAAAGCTATACATTGCTCAAGGTGGCAACACCAACAACGGTGCGCCGTCCCGGTTCTTCTCCTACGCCAATGAATACGCCCTATCAGGCAGCATTCTAGAGGTCAACCTCGCCGCTATTAACCAGCGCCCTGTGCTAACTGACCCTGCAGGCAACCAGGATGGAACCGCCAGAAAGTACGTCTATGACCTACCGACACTTGACGATCCAAGCGTGGTCAACGACGGTAGCCGAGAGACCAGGGCCGGAAAAGATACCGCAGGCCCGTGGGGAGGGAATGACGGCTTTAACATGTCTATTTTGCCTGCCAATGCGCCGCTAAGAATCTATGCGGATGGCTTTCGCAATCCATACGATATTGCGATCGCTCAAAATGGCAAAATGTACACCATAGACAATGGCTCTAATGACGGTAACGGAGGCGATCCGATTACCGATCCAAAAGGGCTTACGACCAGTCAACCAAACAATGGCGGCACCGGTAATGCAGAGCCCTTATTTCTGGTCGAAAAAGGCGGCTACTACGGCCATCCCAATCCTGCTCGCTCCAATCAAAAGCTAGCCTGGACGGTCTACAACGACAGCGGCACTGCCGACGATAGCCTAACCCCCAACACTATCAGCGACCTCTCAACCCTCGTTCCCAACGGCTTGCCCATCAAAGCAGGCTTTGTCATCGATCCCAAACGGTTTACCGGCAACGCTGCCCGCCTTCGCCAAAGCGGTAGTCGCATTCCCTACAACAGCAGCTTGAGTCCGGCGATCGCAACGCTAGGCTCCTCTAGCAACGGGTTAGTGGAATATACCAGCGATGCCTTTGATGGAGCTCTAAAAGGAGCGCTCCTCGTTGCCCAGTTCAATGGCAACGTAACCCTGTTGAACGTGAATGATGCAGGTACGGCCTTAGTCCCCCTCATAGGGCCAGGAGCTGATGAGAAGCTAGGCACCGCCGACGATATAACGGTTGATGAAGATGGCATCTATCCACTGCTAAGCGGCTTCACAACGGCCCTAGATGTAACAACAGGGCCAGATGGCAGCATTTGGGTAGCCGAAGTCGGCGGTGATTTTATCAAGGCATTCTCTCCCTCCGATATTTTGCAAACCACCAGCACTGACTTTGATGGCGATGGCATAGACAACACCATTGACCGCTTCATCCGTGATGCCAGCAATGGCACATCTACAACGCTCTCGCCCAAGCAAACCCTACTTTGGGACTTTGATGCCAACCAGGACAATAACCTGCCAGGCGCAGACGGCTATGGCGGCGGCCTCACAGGGGTAATGATCAACGGTCGCACAGACTTCGAAGATTTCTTTAGATCTAGCGCCGATGGACCTGAGCAAAACATCAAACTAGACAACGTTAAATTCATCACCACGGCAGGAGGAGGAACAACCGTCATCGAAAACGTATCCAACGGCCAAATAGAAAGAAAAAGGAATACTGGAGAGTATCTCTTTCATACCGGTGTTTCAATTGAGCCTGACGTAGACGTTTTTACAATTAAATGGAGTGCCTTTAACCCTGGCAGAGCCTTCCGAGGACCGAAACAACAGATAGGTGGATATATAGGCACTGGCGATCAGAGCAACTATCTCAAAATAGTTGCCACTCAATCCCCTAGAGGTGAAATTCAGTTTGTTCTGGAAGATAAGGATACAGTTAAAAGCAAAGGAGCTGAGCAGGCAGACGATCTATTCAAGGTGCCAAAAAACAGCAACCGGAAAATATTTTTTGAGCTGACAATCGATCCGAAAGCAGCCACTGCCACACCGACAGTTACCTACGAAACTAGACGAGGCGACAAAACGGTCAGCGGCGACCCGATCAATCTTAGAGGGACCGCTGTTTTGAGAGCAATCAAAGGGAAATACAAAGTAAAAGGACAGCCGTCTGCACTTGCAGTAGGTTTGTTTTCTAGCAATGCTGGTCAGCCAGAAGATAAAACATTTCAGGCTATTTTTGACGACATAGAGATCACGGCAGGTGACGGCTCATCGGCCACGAGTACAGCCACTGCCAATATCACTACACAAAAAGACCCGCTTCTACACGGAGGACAGCTCAATATAGCAGCAGAAGCTATGTCTGTTGATCTTGACCTTAGCACCTTAGAAAAGACAGTTCTAGGCCAAGTCAATCAACAGATAGATTTATCTCTATCGCAACAATTGCCCTTCCATGCTGAACAGCTCAGCTTGAGAGAGAAGAGTGTACTGCCTTTATCTTCTGAATTCGCCTTTCTTAGCATTCTATAAAACCGTACAGTCTAGTTCTTAACAAGGCAGCAGGTATAATCACTAAACCGTTAATAACACCTGATATGACGGACTATCTCAAGTACAGCGCAATCTCGCCGACTGCTTATGCCGATGGTTTGCCGCGATCGCAATTCATGCATTTCAGCATTCACGAGCTTTGGCCACAAATTCCCCGCATCGCAGGCCCGGCTTATACCGTCCGCTGTCCGCCAGGTGATAACCTCATGCTCCATGCGGCCATTTACCGAGCCAAGCCGGGCGACATCATTGTTGTAGAGGCGGGTAATAGCGACTATGCCATGAGCGGTGGAAACGTATGTGCGATCGCTCAAAACAGAAACATCACTGGCTTCATTATTGATGGTGCTATTCGAGACATTGCCGAAGTCCGTGAAGCACGGTTTCCAGTATTTGCCAAAGGTTGCATTCCTAAGCCCGGCGTGAAAGAAACCTTAGGAGAGCTGCAAGTCCCGATTGTTTGCGGTGGTGTCACAGTTTATCCAAATGACATGGTGATTGCCGACGAAGAAGGAATAGCGGTTATTCCTCAAAAGGAAATAGACAAAATTTGGCAAATTGCAAAAGAAAGAACAGAAAAAGACGCCGCTCAGTCGCTAGAGAGCTGGGCACATAATCATCGAGTTAGAATTGAGCAATTGCTGGCACAAAAAGGGTTTGAAGCGCCCTAATTTAGGGCTTTACTAGCACTTTAATCGAAAGCTATGGTCTGTAGTCTATATGATGACCTTACAGACACTCATGCTAGTTCACCCCTAAAAGAAGTTAGTCTTATCATGAATGCCATTAGGCATGCGCTACATCTAGTCGTTCACCTTCACTGAAGCGAACTCGCCGAGAAACTTTTAATCTAGAGCCTTCATAGCCTAGAAGCTATCTAGCCTAGGAACTTCGTAGCCTAGAAACTATCTAGCCCAGAAGCTATACCCCTGGATACATCTAGTTTTCTCTCTATCGTGAGTTCGATTTACGTCGCGTCACGGCTTGTTCAGTCCACTCTCTTTATTCATGAATGCGTTCTTTCGTACCGATTGGGCTCTTAGCAAGTCAATATCAGTCTGGAAAATTTATAGCAGTAAACTGGCCGGTGCTCTCCTCACCGCATTGCTGGCTGTGCAGCCAGCCTCCGTACGACCTGCTTCCGCTCAAGTTGCCAGTGATGCCAGCTTTCAAACGCTGGTCAATGGCTCGATAAGCGATAGCTGCACCACAGGCGTTTGCACCGTTACAGGCGGTCTTCAAAACAACGCAAATTCTGTTCTCTTTCACAGCTTTAGTCAGTTTTCTTTACCAGACGCCGCTGATGGTCCCTCCGTTCTGTTTATCGATCCGGGTGTCGATGACATTGTTGCTAGGGTCACAGGCGGCGATCTATCCATCATTAACAGCACAATCTTCACAAGCGCTGACTCCACCGCCAATCTTTTCCTGATCAACCCTAGCGGTATTCAGTTTGGTCCTAGCGGTCAGCTCGATTTGGGCGGTGGCTTTGTAGGCAGCACCGCCAGCGAAATCTTTTTTGATTCGCAAACTCGTCTGCCGTCAGGCACACCCTCTACCCCAGACAGCGCTCTCCTCACTGTTAGCGCGCCCGTTGGCCTCGGGCTACTAGCAGACTCAACCGCCCCAGTCCAGATACGAGGAACCGGACATGCCCTGACGTTTAGTTCAGCCGTAGGCCCCGCTCCTATTATCGATCGTTCGCGTCAGCAACCCAGTCTCACAGATGTTCCGGCCGAAAACATCAGCTACTCAGCGGTCACCGCCCGCCCAGAACAAACCTTCACGCTGGTTGCCAACGGCATAGAATTTATCGGCGGCAACGTTGTTGTCCCCGCAGGTCAAATTGAGCTGGGCAGTGTCGCCCAGGGGAGTGTTAGCTTCAACGCAGACGGCTTACTCGACTACAGCCAGGTAGAAGAGTTTGCTGATATCACGCTGGCAGGCCGATCATCATTAGATGTCAGTGCAACCACGCCAGGCCACATTATTATTCAAGGAGACGATCTCTTTGCGACTGAAAACACCGCGCTGCTAGCCGAAACCTTGCCGCCAGAAGGTCTATCAGCACCCACCGTCGCCGGCGAGCTGCCAGCGCCAACGGCAATTCCAGCCGCACCCACTGCAGCACGACCAGTAGCCCCCACCGCGCCAGCACCGCCAGCGGCCAGCGGCAGTATTAACCTCAATGCCGCTGGCGATCTGGCTATCAGTGACTTTGAAACGACCGAAAGTCTCACAGGCGAGCCAAACTTTACAACCTACATTGGCGCCGACGTCGGTCGAAACGCCACAGGCACAGGCAGTAACATCACCCTGCGCTCAGAGAACATGACGTTGGACCGAGGCGCTCAAATTGGTACCAATGTCTTTGGCAATGGCACCGGCGGCAATATCAACATCACGGTTCGCGACACCGCCCTAATTACAGATATAGGTCCGCTGGGCATGTCGAGCCTACTCTCAAGCGTTGATCCACTGGGCACTGGTGACACAGGTCGAATCTCGCTAAACGCCGGGCAGCTTACCGTAGAAGAAGGCGCGCTCATTAGAACCGCTAACTTCACACAGGGAGTTGCAGGCGCGATCGCACTAAACGCCGACCAAATCAATCTACGCGATACCAATAACCCACCTTCAACCGCTCAGCCCAATGAGGCCCCTCAGCAGATAGTACCGCCAGCCCGCATTGATTCGATTACGACCGGGCGTACAGGAGAACAGGGAGAACCCCTGAGCGTCAACGCCCAGCAGTTCAACGTCACAGGCGGCGCTCAGCTGGTCACGGTCACCCTGGGAGAAGGAACTGCTGGCGACGTCAATATCACCGCAGAGGAAGCCAGGCTTTCGGGGGTCTCTTTCTCACCTTCGGATATATCCAATAGTGGACCAAGCCTGATCGCCACCGTAGTCTCCCCAGAGGCCACCGGCGACAGCGGCGATCTTACCGTTAACGCACGCCGTCTCTCCGTTGTAGACGGCGGACAAATCGGTACGGCCACCCTGGGCTCAGGCAATACCGGTAACCTGACGGTTAGCAGCAAGACCATAGACATCGCCGGACTCTCTTTTGGCGGGCGCAGCGGTTTGTTTTCTACAGCGCTCAACGGCACCGGTAGCGGCGGCAGTCTGGTTATCAACACCGACAGCCTCAACATTAGAGATGGCGGCGCCGTTAGCGCCAGTAACTTCAACAGCCTGCGGCGATCGTTTCTGCCACCCGGTCAAGGCAGCACCAGCAACCTCGACATCAATGCCAGCATCATCCGCCTGAACAACAATTCGCTAATCTCCGCCGATACCGTCACCGGCGATCGCGGCAACATTACCCTCAATACCAACTTACTTTCACTAAGAAACGGTAGCCGCGTCACCACCGATGCCACTGGAGAGGCCACAGGCGGCAACATTCAAATCAACGCACCAGACGGATTCGTCGTAGCCGTTCCTGAAGAAAATAGTGATATCACTGCCAATGCTGTTTTTGGCGATGGCGGCAGCGTTAGCATCTCTGCCCAAGCGGTGATTGGCATTGAGCAAAACGCGTCGCCCACCGGCGCCAGCGATATTACCGCTAGCTCAGACTTTGGAGCAGACGGTGAAACACGGCTAAATACCCTCAACCCAGAAATTCGCCAGGAGGCCAGCGCGCTGCCTCAGTCCCTGGCAATGCCCGCTGTAGCACAAGGCTGTAAGGCCAGTATCAGCGGGCGATTTGTTCAAACAGGGCGAGGCGGCGTTAGCACAACGCCATACGGCATCCTTAACAGCCGCAGCAGCTTGGCAGATGTCTCTTTACCCACTACGCTAAACACCGATGCGGCAGCCGAAACAGCAGCATCACAAGGCACCTTGCATCTGCCAGAACCAGCAGCTAGCCCTACGGCAAATAACGTACCGGTAGATAACGTACCGACAGATAACGTACCGACAGATAACGTACCGACAGATAACGCACCCGCAACACCAGAGCAGGAGGCTCAAGCCTGGGCTTTTAACAGAAACGGTGAAGTTGTTCTCCTTGCCGAGACTATCGCAACCACAGAAAATGAAAGATGCTTGGATTGGCGATCATGAAGATACTTCGTCTCACGACCCGTTTTAGGCGATGGCTAGCGATCGCTTTTAGCAGTTGCTGGATTGTTTTATTCCTACAAAGTCAGACTCCTGCTCTGCCAAATCAGTCTGTAGCCAATCAGTCTGTAACCAATCAGTCTGTAACCAATCAGGCCGTATCTACAGGCAGCATCACCGCAGGCATTACCGCCTATGAAGGCAGACAGTTTTCGGCTGCGATCGCCCACTGGCAGACCGCACTCACCGCTATCGACACAACAGAGCCCAACGCACCGCTTACACGCGCCTACCTTCTAAGCAACCTGGCGAGCGCCTATCAGCAGCTCGGCCAAATCCCAGCGGCTAGTACCGCGCTCACCGAAAGTCTAGAAATTCTTGAAGCTTGGCCTGAGCACACTCAAACTTACTGGCAGGTCGCGGCTCGCGTACTCAACACGCAAGGACGAAATCAGTGGCAGCAGGGCCAAACCGCAGCTGCCCTCACCAGCTGGCAAACTGCCGAGCAGTACTATCAGCAGATCAGCCTGTCTAGCGAGACGAGCCACACAGATCGCCAGTCATCTGACCAGACCAAAATGGGCCTAATGCTGACTCAGATCAACCAGGCCCTAGCCCTACAAGAACTCGGCTTCAACGCTCAAGCCACCGAACGGCTCAGGCAGCTTAGGCAGCAGCTGCCGCCTCTAAACGACAGTATTCAGCTCAGCATCGTCACAGAGCTAGGCAAGGCCATGCGTCGCATTGGCGCACTCAACGACGCTAGGAACTTACTCACTACCAGCCTAACGAACGCCACCCGCCAATCACTGAGCTACCCAACACTACAGCTGGAGCTGGCTCATACGGTTAGATCGCTCAGCCACAGAGCGATCGCACTTGGCCAGCGTGCAGACGCTCAAAGCTATACAAACGAAACCATAGACCACTACAGACAGGTCGAAAACATTGCAGGGGCCTCACCCACGAGCCACTTACTCAAAGCAAGAGCACAGCTCAACCGGCTTAGCTACCTAATTGAAATTGGGCAGATAGAAAATGCCCAGACGCTTTGGCCACAGATCGACTTAACCGCGCTGCCCACCAGCCGTGACAGCACCGAAGCCTACATTAGCTATGCGCACAGCCTAAACTGCCTGCGATCGCCTACTTCAAACACCTGCACAAAAAAAGAATGGCAAAAGGTTGTTGACGTCTCCGCCAGCTATCTTCCTCCTACTAGCGAACAACAAAACAGGCTATTGCAATCGCTGACCACCGCCATTCAGCAGTCTACCGACTTAGCAGATCCGCTAATAGAATCCTACGCCGTTGGTGAGCTGGGTCACACCTACGAGCTGACCGGTCAGTACGCAGACGCCATCCGCCTCACAGAGCGAGCCTTACAGCTAGTCGAAGGCAAGCAAAAGCCAGAAGTTGCTTACCGGTGGGAATGGCAGCTGGGCAGACTCTATCAGCAGCCACAAGCCCTGCAGTCACAAACTCAGCAGCCACAAGCTCAACAGCCACCAGCAAATGCCTCAAAGCAAAACAGGCAGCGGACTGCTGAAAAAGCCAAAGCCAGCGCCGCCTATCAAAGAGCGCTGACCTCGCTAGCATCTGTCCGCCAAAACCTGCTAATAGTTGACACACAGGTGCAATTCTCTTTTAGAGACAACGTAGAACCCGTCTACAGAGAATTTATCGACCTGTTGCTGAGTACGTATCACCAAGAATCAAGCGCCGAACTCAGTCTCAATCCCAGCATCAAAAGCACAGATAATGACCAAGCAGCAAACAATCAACGGCTGCTTCGGCTAGCCGTCCAAACCCTCGACGCACTCCAGCTCACAGAACTTGAAAACTTCTTAGGATGCAACCTCTCCCAGATTGTCAGCTTGAGCGATGCCAACAGCGATCCTAAAGCGGTCAAAATATATCCTATTTTGCTGCCTCAGCAGCTCGCTATTATCATTGAGCCACCGAATCAGCCACTCACGCTCAGAACAGTTGACATCAGTCAGGAGAACGTTGAAGCAGCCCTGAGCGCACTCAGAGAAAACCTGATTCTGCCTGGTAAAACGCCCGCTGTCGTAGCCTCGGCGCGGCAGCTCTATCAGTGGCTGATAGAACCCATAGAGCCAGTACTGGCAGAAAATGACACCATCGAAACGCTAGTTTTTGTGCTGGACGGTGCACTGCGAAACGTGCCAATGGGCGTACTGTACGACGGCGAGCAGTACTTAGTTGAAAAAGAATTCGCGATCGCCATTGCCCCACAGCTCGATCTCTTCGCACCTCACCCCACCCCGCAAAAGCTCAAAATCTTACGCGGCGGCATCGGCCTGCCGCAAACCGTACGCGGCCAAAATTTTCCCCCTATCGAACTCATTCAGACAGAGCTCAACCAAATCCCTGAAAATCTCACTGTCTCCAGCCCACTGCTCAACGAAGCCTTTACCCAGGCCAACATCGAAACGCAGCTCGCCACTAAAACCTACTCTGCCATTCACTGGAAAACCCACGGCGTCTTCAGCTCCAGCCCTGGAGAAACCTTTCTCGTCGCCTACAAAGACGGCATTACAGCCAACGAACTCAGCGACTTAGTCCGCTCTGCCAGCGAGCAGCAGGCAGAACCCTTAGAGCTTTTAGTCCTCAGCGCCTGCGCAACGGCCCAAGGCGATCGCCGTGCCGTCCTTGGCCTAGCGGGCATAGCCGTTCGAGCCGGGACTCGCAGCACGCTATCGACCCTTTGGCGAGCCGATGACCGAGCCAACACCGCACTCATGTCCAGCTTCTACAAGGGCATCAACAGCGGCCTGACCAAAGCCCAAGCGCTACAGCGGGCTCAACAAGAACTTCTTCAAGACTTAAGCTATCCGGCCCCCTACTACTGGGCACCCTACCTCCTAGTCGGCAACTGGCTGTAGCAGGCTCTCTTCTTTTTTAAGCCTCTCCCTCGCCAGCACCCAGCAAATCTGCCACCAGCTGCGTTTGCGGAAAGGGCTCTAGCAGCAGCTTTTTCACCATAACTGTCAGCGGCAGCGCCAAAAATGCACCGATCGGGCCAAAGATCCAGGCCCAAATAATCACAGCTAAAAAGGTGACTAAGGCGGAGAGATCTAACCCTTCGGCCAAATACTTTGGAGCAATAACCAGATCAAAAAAGTTGTTGATAGCAATGTAGGCGATCGCAAATAAAATCGTTTTTAGCCACCCCAGCTGAATCGTCGCTAGCAGCACCGGAGGAATCACCGCCAAATAAAAGCCAATATTCGGAACAAAATTCAGTAAAAACGACAGCACACCCCACAGCACCGCAAAATCTAGACCCAGTATCCACATCAGTACAATCTGCGTCAGCGCCGTCAGCGCTCCCAGCCACCCTTTAATCAATAGGTACGCGCTTGTACTGTTTGCAAATGCTTCTAGCCGCTGCAACGTCGGCAAATCGTTCTGCAGCCCCTTCTTCAGCCGAGCTGAAAAGCCCGGTGCCGTCGCCAGCATATACACAAAAATAATCAGCGTCAGCCCGACATTTGAAACCGTGCCGAGCACACTGGTGGTCACGCTCACCGACAGCTGCAGCAGTCTCTCCGGCTGCAGCCAGCTCAACGCCTGAATATCTTCAAGTTCAATCCCCCACTCACCGAGCCACGCCCACAGCTCGCGCAGCTCAGACTCTATCTGTGTGCTGTAAGTCGGCAGCAGATCTAAAAGCTGGTTCAGCGAAGTCGCCAAAAAGAGCGTAAACACTAGACCAACGACAAACACCCCCAGCAAAATAACCAAATAAGACAGCCAGCTTGGCAGCCCTTTCCCCTTCAGCCAGGCCAGCAGTGGTGCCGTCACCAGCACCAAAAACAAAGACAGCAAAATAGGTGTCAGCAGCCCCGACAGCGTTCTTAGCCCCGCCACAATCACCACCACGCTCGCCAAGCTGATTAGCAAAGAAACCTGTTTTGGTTGCTGCGTATGCTGCGTAGTCATGCCTGCCACTCCATAAAGCCTGTACGGCTTTACACAGTAGCAGGCTCTTGGAAAGGTCCAGAAACTGAAATTAGACCTGAAACCAAAACAACGGCAACACCGTGAAAAAAAGAGATGAAAAAAGAGCACAGTCACAGCCATGCTCTTACCCTATTGAACCCTTATTGAACAGTCATTTTTAACCACCATGCGCTGACCTAGTAGGCTCAACAGCGAGGCCTACAGTACAGCTGTCGAACCAGCAAGGGTAGTGTCTGCGGTGGCAAAAAGTGCACTGGCAGAGCGATCGCTCTCAAACGGATCGCCCGCTGTTGCAGATTGAGCCGCAGCGCCTTTAGTCACAACCACATCGTCGATAAATCCACCCACCTTGTCATTCGTACCGACTGCCCGAAACGCCAGCAAACTCTTATCATCCTTACCCTTTACATCGTAAGAGAACGTATCCCACTGGTTCTTATTACCGCCGGCTTTTGTAATCGTATCGATCCAGCGATCGCCCCAATAAACGCGAATTTTGTTAGTTTCAGCGCTCAAGCGCTGACGAGGAGAGTACTTGAAAGAAAGCGTATAGTCCTCACCCAGCAGCGTATCGACCTGCTGATACATTGTGCTATTGCTGTTGCTATCTAGCTCTACCCAGGCTTTACCATCGGCCGCACCCCCAAACTGGTTGCGTCTCTCTATCTGAATGCCGCTGCCATCGTAGGTTTTCCATCCGTTAATCTGATTGAAAATACGAAACTGATTGTTACCGACAGAAGAGTTTTCAAAGCTGCCGTTAATCACCAAGTTCTTATTGGGATTTGGTGTGGGCTCCGGTGCTGGTGTTGGGGCCGGCGTGGGCTCCGGTGCTGGCGTGGTGGGCGCTGGAGACTGACCCAACGAGCGTACAGAGCCCTTTCCAGAGCCATAGATGCTTCTGATACCGTTAATATCGTCTTGAAGCAAAAACGCCTCATCACTGTACCGGTTCTGAATGCTGGAGTTCATAATTGCCGAGGTACCATTCTCGTGCCCTAGGCCCAGAGAATGACCAATCTCATGCACGGCCGTCTCCAAAAATAAAGGCTCACGCCAAGTTTCGCCTGAGTCAAACGTAATATCTCCATTCTTTGGAAAATAGGCAAACGCTAGCGTGCCAAACGGGCCATCTCTGTACTGATCGCCCACTTGAATATCCACCAGGTCTCCATTTCCAGGATCATTAATCTCCCGAAAATTTAAGGGCGCGTAGTCTGCCCAGACCTGTAGCGCCTCTTTAAAGAGAGACTTCGCTTTACTGATGCTCAAGCCTGGAACGTCCCAATCTTTCTTAAAAGAATAGGTAATATCGACAGCCGTTCCCCTACCACCAGGCTGAGCCCACTTACCGTAATTGCGACCAAACTCATCATTGTCATTGCCCACTGTATTGAAACCAGCAGGCTTCTGCGCTGAGCCAGTACGCCCGTCGTCTCCCGTCTTGGCACAGATAGAGCAAGCGCAAAAGCTAGCCTGCGTTGGGTCAATACGCCCCGTACCTCGATAAGGGTCCAAACGGTTTGTCTGGCCAGAAGAAAACTGAGGGCCCATCATCTCAGTCATCAGGTTCACAGAGTTTGTAAACCCTTTAATAGTTGACTGAATTTCGCCTGCCAGCTGACGGCCCCTCTGACCGTCCGGCACCTCTATGCTCTGCAAGCGCTCAGTCAGTGCGTCTAACCTGTCCTGTATGGCTGTTTGAGAAAAACGCGATCGCGCACCCTCCACTTTCTCTAACAAATTGGTTGATAACTGCACGTTTTTCAGCCGCGTGGCTGAACTCTTAGCCGGTGATGTAATAGCCATAGATTCTGTTTAAATTACCTTGATTGAATGCAAGGTAGATTTATTGCACTTCCTGTCTAAGTACAGATACGAAGCTACACCTACTTTGGATTGATTTGTATGACCACCCATACGTTATGCATAAAACCCGCACCTGCCGTAAAACAAAAAGGGTACGGCAACCGCCATACCCCTACTCTGAATTAAAATTAGTCGGATGATTCAGACAGTCGCGGCCTGAGCCGATGAGCGACGCGATCGCTTTCGCTCGCTTGTACGCACGCCACCCACCATTTCATATTCGCTACTATCTTCATCAAACTGCACAGCAACCCCTTTCAACACTTTCTTTGAAAGTTTGGCCAGCTCTTTTTCAGCATCTTCAAACTTGTTAGACAGATCATCTGCCTGAGTCAGAATCAGATGATAAGCCTTTAGCAGATCGCGCACTTCATTGATCTTTGCCTGCATGGTTGCAGTCGTACAGCCGCCGCCCAAATCTAGCTTTGTGCTGATGGCCATCATGCCATGAAGACGCTCTTCAGCTAATGCCAAAATGGCTGATTGTCTTTTTATTCTGGACACAAGTGCACTCCTTCCTATAACTGTTGGAATTAATCAATACAACAAATGACTGGCCGGTAGTCTGTTGCAGTGGTCAGTCATTCGGCTACGTTTACAGTGCCCGTGATAACGAACAAAAAAGACAATCACAAGTCTGTGTAACCACTGCTTTTTTGAAAATCTGAAAAAGGATTCTATATTGTGTCAGTGGAAACGCGAAAACTATAGACAGAATCTATACCAAATGCATTTTGTATAGATAAAAGGTACTTTTAATCAAGTCTGAGGTACGTCAAATCAACTGAAAATTACTTTATATTGGCTTCGGAGTACTTTGTATAGATTTTGAAGTCGTTCAGATTAACTTCAAAATACCTTGGATCAGTTCCTACATACTTTCGATCAAGTTCAGAGTAGTTTAGAACGAATTACTGTCGTAGTTGCCTACAAACTCGACATCATCTAATCAAAATCCAGCTCAAACGCATCATAAAAAGAACAGACATCTCAGCGGTTCAGTCTGTCATCAGACGAACGAGCAGGCATCGCAATATCTCGGGTGTTTTTCTGAACAGCGATCGCACCAAACAAGCTCAGCGAAAACGCCATCCCATAAAAGCCTTTCTCACTAAGCAACAAATCAGCATTAAATAGCCCAATCACCAATAGCAGCACCGCCAAAATCAGAGACACCCAACACAAGCCATAGTAAACATCCGTCACCCGCACCCCTTCACTCTTATCTCGCACGCTTTTTTGCAAAGATACCGCCGAAAATAGCGCGTACATCAACACTGTAAAATAGTATCCTCGTTCATTCAGCTGCATTTCAGAATTCCACAGCCCAATCAAGTAGGCCACAATCCCCACAGACATCGCAAAGTAAGAAGCACCGACAAACGCAGGGGTAGGTCTATTACTCATTCCAAATTCTCCAACAGACAGAGCAAAAAGCAGCACCAGACTATCACAGCCTGCTCTTATCGTATATATATCGATAGTTTCAGCGCTTTGTCACTCAGTAAATTCTCTTACAAGGCCACCGCCTAAACCAAAACCGCCTAAACCAAAAGAGCATGGCTTTGGCGATGCTCTTTTGGGGTTAGTTGGGATGAGTTTTCATTGATATTCCACACATCATGAGTGCGTAGAAATTAATCAATCTGTAGATATCAATCCCAAAAGCTTTCTCCTTCGTAGGTGACACCCGAAATAAACCACGAGTCTGGGCTAACGTAGCGATACTGAATATCGATATTATCGAGCGAGGTGCGCGCACGTTCTGACAAAGAATGCGAGGCGGCAGAAAAATTCTCAGCAATCCGGCCAGCATTGGTAGATTTAGGAATAACAACTGTACCTCGATCCATCGCCCAGGCAATCAAAAGCTGAGCCGGGCTAATGCCTTCCTCAGCAGCGATCGCATTAACAGTCTCATTTTCCAGCAGCGGCGGCTCATCTTTCAACTTCATGCTCTCCGGGCGATCGCCCGACCCCAGCGGAGAATAAGCCGTAACCCCTATCCCCTGCGCCCTACAGTACGCCAACAGCTCATTCTGCGGATTGTAAGGATGCAGCTCCACCTGATTCATCGCAGGCACCACCCCAGTCTCCTCAATCAGTTTCTTCAGCTTAGAAACACTAAAATTAGAAACGCCTGCACTCTTTACCAGTCCCTTCTCTTTTAGTGCCAACATTGCCTCATACGTAGCCGAAAACGGAATTTCAGAGAGCGGCACAAGATCTTCCGGCTTCGGGCCCAACGTTCCTGGCTTAAACGCCACCGGCCAATGCATCAGGTAAAGATCTACATAGTCCAAACCCAACGCCGTCAGCGTCTCCTTACAGCCTTTTTCCACATCCTCAGGAGCATGAAAGCTGTTCCATAGCTTAGAGGTGACAAACAGATCTTCGCGATTAATTACACCCGAGCCAATCGCCTCACCGATACCCCGTCCAACTTCTTGCTCATTCTGATAAATCCAGGCCGCATCAACATGTTGATAGCCAACCTTTAGCGCTGTTTTCACCGCTTCATACACCGCATCCTTTGGAGACTTCCAGGTGCCTAGCCCAAACGCAGGAATAGCAGTGCCATCATTCAACGTAACTGTCTTCATCGACTTACTCCTTCAACTCCATCCGCATAACAAAATCCCGTAGGAGTACAGCATCTGTACCCTACGAGATCTCATGCTATCGAGCAAACAGTCATCTGACGACCATCTAGCGACTATCTAAATGGCTATCTGAGCGACTATTGAAGAAGCGACTATTGAAGATAAGTTCTCACATTCACAATGGCCTGAGACGCATAGCCATCGCCAGGCCGTTCAGCCAGCGCGGCCTCAAAAAATCTCATCGCTTGAGCATAATTCTCTCGCTCTGTAGCATCGTAGCCTCTGCGCATATAGCGATCATAAGGACTCTCCGCCGTTTCGTTCAGGCCAAATTCGCCATCCTTCAGCGCATCCATTGCATTCCAGTAAGCCACTGTCGCCGTCCGATCGTTAGGCTGGTCATACAGCGCACTTCTAAAATACTCACGTGCTGAGTCAAAGTCCTCTCGCTGCACTGCCGCATAGCCCAAGCGCATGTAGCGGTCGTACAAGGGCTCACTAGCGTAGATTCGATAGGTAGGTGCTACATCTGTAGGAGAATCCGCCTCAACCCCTCTTGTCATATATGTCCGCACGTTTCGCAGTGCCTGGGCGGCATAATAATCGTTGGGCCTTTGCTGTAAAGCCGCTTGGAAACGAGTCAGCGCAGTGTCGTAATCGCCCGATTCAGCAGCATCATAGCCCGCTTCCATATTGTCGTTATAGACCTGAGCACGGTTAGTCAGCTCACCCGTTTGCAGCTGCGCTCTAGCGTTCCAGTAGGCAGTGGTTGCTTCTCTATCTTGCGGAATCGCGAACAGCGCATATCGAAAATAAGTCGCCGCGTCTACGTAGCGGCTCTCTTGCTCAGCGGCAAAGCCTAGCCGCATGTACTCGTCATAGTCAGACTCAAGAATGTAAGTCGTTTCTGTAACCGGTGTAGCTGTCGTCGGATTAGTTTGAGCACCAACAACTTCTGGAACGCTTGCTAGAAAGCAAGAAAACAAACTAATAACAGCGACTTTTCTAATCAATTTCATCGAATGCGTGATTTTTCAGGATACGTATTGTTCTCCTAAACTAAACAATTTTCAAGTCTATTCTTCTCTGGCTATCGGTCTATGCTGAACTATCAGCGCTTATCATAAGCTCTATCTTTCGACAGCAGATTCTCTCTCTTTAGATGTATCACTTACCCCAAGCATCACCTATCAAAAAAGAATAGAAAAAGAATCCATTAAAAATTAAAAAGCTGATAAGTCCATAGATTTTCTAAGCATACGGACTTACCAGCTTGCGTATATTAACTTGTGCCAACTAAATTGAGCTGCCTCTAGCTATAGCTATTGCATAGAGAATGTACAGAGAATGAAGAAGTTTCACGCTCTATTGCTAACCCTATTCGTACAACTGCTCAACGCCCAAGAGAGAAGTCAACTCCTGCTTTAAAGCTTCCGGAATCAAAACGCGATTAACCTGATGAATAACACCGTTGCTAGCTGGAATATCAGCTTGGGTAACGCTGGCATTGTTAATAACGACGCCACTCTCAGAAACACCCACAGCTAAACCGCCGCCCAACGCGCTAATGCCGCCAGTCGTCAACTCGTCCGAGGTCGTCTCTCCAGAGACGACATGATAGGTCAGTACCTGGCTAAGAATCTCTTGATTCTCAGGTTCCAAAAGGAATTCGATTGCCCCATCTGGAAGCTCTGCAAAAGCTTCATCGGTAGGGGCAAATACAGTATAGGGACCTGGCTCAGAAAGTGTAGAAGCCAAATCAGCAGCCTCTACAGCCTGTGCAAGCGTATCAAAGCTATCGCTACCACTAGCAATGTCAACAATGGTGCTAGCAGACGTATCTTCGCCCACAGTTTCATCCACCGGCGCTTCCATCGTTTCATCCACCGGCTCTTCTATCGTCTCGTCCACCGGCGCTTCCATCGTCTCATCTGCCGGCGCTTCTATAGCTTCGTCTGTCGGCGCTTCCATCGTTTCGTCTACAGGTTCATCCGTCGTTTCGCCCGCTGGCTCCTCCATGGATTCGTCCATCGTGGGGTCATCCATGATGGGGTCGTCCACCATGGGCTCATCCATCGTTTCGTCTGTGGCTTCGTCCGTCGGCGCTTCCATCGTTTCTTCTTCGGATTCATCCGTCGTTTCGTCCGTCGGCTCCTCTATGGCATCCTCCACAGTTTCGTCCATCGTTTCTTGGGCAATGTGGCCATCAGCCATCGCAGGGCTCGCAAGGAGTAGACCAGCAGCGACGACTACAGCGGAAGCTGTCAAAGCTCTAGCAGTGAGCAAAAATTTCATAAGAAAGCATCATCTCCTCAATCAATACACCCTCAGTTTAATAAAAAATAAGCATTTTTCGATCTTACTTTAAGACTATTCGTACAGTTTTTCTCAAACTGTTCTGCTCTATAAGTTAAGAAAACACTCCTAACATCTAACATCTGAGCATCATAAAACGTAGCTAGAACAGTACAAATAGCAAGGAACAGTGAAAAAAGGATAAGCAAAGAATAACAGATTAAAAAACAGTAGGGTAGAGTAACAGCTTCTGGAAACAAAAAACAAAACTAATACTCACCAGACTCCTTAATTCGCCGTACCAAATACTCTCTCATTTCAATAAAGTCTCTCGAAACTCGCAGATCAGACGGCGCGGTATCAGACAACATCGCAGAAAAGGGATTTGCAATATCTTCTACAATTCTGCCTGGATTGGGATACATCAGAATAATTCGATTAGAGAGCAGCAATGCTTCTTCTACATCGTGCGTAATAAAAAAGATAGTCTTGCCCGTTTTTGTCCAAATCTCGTGCAAACTCATCTGCATCGACTCTCGGGTAAACGCATCGAGCGCACCAAACGGCTCATCCATCAAAATCACCTTTGGGTCGGCGGCTAAAGCCCGGGCGATCGCAGCCCTTTGCTTCATACCACCCGACAGCTGATGCGGCAGTTTCTTCGCCGCATCAATCAAAGACACCATCTCCAAAAAATAGCTCACCCGCTGCCGCCGCTCATGCGCATCAATCCCCTTCATGCGCGGCCCAAAATTCACATTCTTCTCAATTGTCAGCCACGGAAACAAATTGGGCTGCTGAAACACCACGCCCACCTCTGAATCCGGCTTTGTATGCGGCCTTCCATCCACACTCACTACACCATGCGTCGGCCTCTCATACCCTGCTAGCACCCGCAACAAAGACGTTTTTCCACAGCCAGACGGACCAATTGCACAAATAAAATCGCCCTGATTTAAGTTGAGATCTATCGCCTCTAGCGCAGGAAAAGGCTGCGGGCCGTCTAAGTCATACACCAAATCGATATCATTTAAGGCGATCAGCGTATCGCCAGCCGAGTCGTCGTAAGGAACAGCAATATCAGTGCGAGCAGAAGAATGAACAGTCATAATCTCTGAAATAACAACAGAAGCAAAATCGGCTCTTCTAAATTTTTTAGAAGAGCCGATTAACACAGAACCTATTTAGCGACTGCCTGGTTAAACAGTGCCTTATTGTAAGCGTCAACCTCTGGGGCGGATTCAATCGCCTCCTGCTTCACCATAAACTCAGCCGAGTCTTTCAACACCTGAGCCATAGCACCAGGAGCCTCTGGCGTACCTAGATATTTCTCAGATGCCTGCTCTTCAGCGCTCACCCACACCAGCTCATTCATCACATTCAAACTCTCTTCTGGCGTCAGGCCAATCTCTTCAGACATCGCCAACGCAGCAGCTTCTGGGTCATTGCGATAGAACTGAACCGCCTCATCCAGCGCTTCCACATAGCCAGCCAAAAAGTCTGGATAGTTTTGAGCAAACTCTGTGCTCACAATCCCAAGATCGGCGGTGATAATACCCTCTTCAGCCAGTTCCTTGGCGGTAACCAGCACACTACCCCCGTCTTCTAACATTCTAGAGAGCGTTGGGTGCCATACAAAGCCACCGTCAATATCGCCTCGCTGCCAGGCAGCTAACATATCTTGAGGCTGCATATCCAAAATCTGTACATCGTTTGGATCAATGCCCTCATTTTCTAGCGCAGAAAGCAGACTAAAGTGAGTCGTCGAACCAAACGGAACCCCGATCTTCTTATCCACTAGCTCAGCCATGCTAGTCACGCCAGAATCTGCTGTTACCGCTAGGGCTTCATTATCACCAATCACATCGTGAATGAAATAAACCTGATAGGGCAAGTCTTGCGCAATACCGGTAGAAACAGGAACAGAGCCTGCTAGACCAACATCAATACCGCCTGAGACCATCGCTGTATTCACATCGCGACCAGAATCAAACGGCAGCCACTGAATATCAACATCTGGAAACTTGGCCTCAGCAAAGCCCTGATTTTTGGTTAACAGCTCAGCATTGGGAACAACCTGATAGCCAATTCTAAATTCGCTAGGCATCCCGCCTTCTGCCGCGCCGCTATCCGCCGCATCGGGGCCGCTACAGGCAGCAATCGTGACAACCAATATCAGGCTGAGCAAACCCAGCAAAAGGTTGAATTGTTTTGTGAATCTTTTTCTGAACGTGTACATACCCTATCTAGTCACCTTATATTTCACGCGTCTTACGCGTTTGTTTATTCTCTACCGACCCAGGGAAGGTAGTAATTTTGGAGCCAACGCAGCCCCAAGTCTATGGCGATCGCAATCACGCCCATAATCAAAATGCCAACGAAAATAATATCGCTGCGCAAAAACTTACTGGCATCAAGCACCATCCAACCAATGCCCGATCTCGCGGCCACCATCTCTGCGGCTACCAGCGTGGTGTACATAAAGCCCAAAGCCGTTCGCAGCCCGGTAAATAGCTCCGGCAAGCAAGAGGGAAAAACAACTTGCGTAAACACCTGCCACTGAGACGAGCCCAGAGAAAGCGCGGCATTAATGCGATCGCGTGGCACTCGCCGCACCCCAGCAACCATCGCAATATACAGCGGTGCAAACCCAGCCAAAAACAGCAGCGCCACCTTCGACTCATCGTCAATGCCTAGCCAAATAACAATCAGCGTGTAATAGGCTAGCGGTGGCAGCGGCCGGTAAAACTCAATGAAGGGATCTAAAACAGCCTGAACCGGCTTAAAGTAACCACTTGCCAAACCCAGCGGCACAGCCAGACTAAAAGACATCACAAAAGCCAGCAACAGCCGCCGCATACTAGAACCGATATGCGCAATCAGCGACTGCCCCTTATAGCCATTCTGCAAAATATTAATAAATGCAGACCAAACGCTCTGAGGCGATGGAAAAAACTGAGGGTCGACCCAACCCAGAGTAGTCACGACAAACCACAAGACTATAGCCGCCGCAATCGCAGTAAACGAGAGCACACGTGGAGAAACACCCAAAGACTTCTTCGGTCGAGATGCGCTTTTTTTGGCTCTTTGAACAGAAATCCGGTCAGTTTCTATCGGGTCTATCTGCACGGGCATATCGTTATTAAGCTGTCCAATGGAGACATACTACAGGATTATTCGTTTTCCAACTGAAAACATATATCTGCAGAGGTAGCTTAAAGAAAAGCAATTGCCATTATCTGAGGCGCTACCAGAAGACGTTACCAGCATTGGCATCAGTCATAAGAACATTTGTAAACATTCAGGCAAATCCTGAAATAAATCCCAAACCCCACTCCCAAACATTGAGGTCTCTAATCGAGACAACAACTCTGCAATACTACGTAGAATTCTAAATAAGCCGAAGGCCCATTTCTGTTCATTTCATTACCTTTGCAGATTTGTCATATCAAGTTCAAACCTGCCAACCACAAATCTAGTCACAAATACAGCGACAGCTATCTGGCATTTGTAATCACAAACGTCACCTTGTGAGGCCATCCCTTCCTTACCCCCCTTGCGTTCGTCCGGCAGCTCAGAAGATAATATCAACGTATTAGTTACTCCTGGACCTCCCTAATGTTGTCAGCGGTCGAATCCAAGCCGGATACAAACACTCAGACCACCTACTTTCGCTGCATTGCGGGCTGCTCCGCCAAGCATTCGATTTTTGACGTGATCTACACCTGCCCCTCCTGCGGCAGCCTGCTAGAGGTTCATCACGACCGCGAACCGCTGAAAAAGCGCAGCGCCCACCAGTGGCGACAGCTATTCGACTCGCGTGCTAGCACCACATCTTGGCCCTACGGTAGCGGCGTCTGGGGCATGCGCGAATGGGTCGTCCCCTCCCTCGCTGACGAAAACGTCGTCAGCATGTTCGAAGGCAACTCCAACTTATTCTGGGCCGAGCGTCTCGGCAAACAGCTCGGCGTCCCCGACCTCTGGATCAAGCTCTGCGGCAACAGCCACACCGGCAGCTTCAAAGACCTCGGCATGACCGTTCTAGTCAGCGTCGTCAAGCAAATGATGGCCCAGGGTAGCCCGGTTAAAGCCGTCGCCTGCGCCAGCACGGGCGACACCAGCGCCGCTCTAGCCGCCTACGCGGCCTACGCAGGCATCCCAGCCATCATCTTCCTGCCCGCGGGTAAAGTCAGCACCGCCCAGCTCATTCAGCCCGTCTCTAACGGCGCTCATGTACTCGCCCTTGATACCGACTTCGACGGCTGCATGAAAATTGTCCAAGAAGTGACGCAAGACAACTCAATCTACCTGGCTAATTCGATGAACAGCCTGCGGATTGAAGGGCAAAAAACCGTCGGCATTGAAATTATTCGTCAGTTCGAGTGGGAAGTCCCCGACTGGATCATCATTCCAGTCGGGAACCTGGGCAACATCAGCGCCCTCTACAAAGGCTTCAAGCTAATGATGGACCTCGGGCTCATCAGCAAAATGCCCAGACTAGTCGCCGCCCAGGCGGCCAGAGCCAATCCTTTCTATGAATCCTTCAAAAAAGGATTTTCAGAAAAAGTCAGCATGACCGCTCAAGACACCCTGGCCAATGCCATCAGAATCGGCAACCCCATCAGCTACGACAAAGCCAAAAAAGCGATCGCAGAAACAGATGGCATCGTAGAGCAGGCGACCGAAAACGAATTAGCAGCGGCAGCAGCTCACGCCGACTTAACCGGAATGTTCACCTGCCCGCACACAGGCGTAGCACTTGCCGTACTCCAAAAGCTCATCAAGCGAGGCGTCATCAAATCTAGCGACAAAACAGTTGTCATCAGCACCGCCCACGGCCTGAAGTTCACCGACTTCAAAGTTGGCTATCACGAATCTAAGCTAGAAGAAATCACCAGTGAATATGCCAATCCGGCAGTTCGCTTACCGGCTGATGCAGAGGTAGTAAAAGCAGAAATCGAGAAACGCTTAGGTTAGAAAAAACAAAATGAGCTAGAAAAAACAAAACGAGTTAGAAAGCTAATGTCGATAGCACTGCGGCGCGTGACGGTTAAGACAAAGCTGAGCGCGATGGTTTCGAACGACTACACGTTTTCCAACGAGATTATGTTCGCCCCTGTCTTCTATCCGGCCCCGCAGGCAGTACTGTATCAGAGACATTGATAACTATAGCTATATGTACCTCATCGTTGTAGGCGCTGAAGCAGAAGGTCGCCGCCTAATCGAGATGGCTGTGAACAGCAGCCACGAAGTGACCCTGATTGAGGCCGACCCGGACAAAGCGCGCCTGGGTTTATAGTACCAGAGTATTCGCGTCCTCATCGGGATGATTGCGGACGATAAGATTCTGGACGAAGCGGAAATAAAGAGAGCAGATGCGGTGGTCGCCGCCACTCATGACGATGCTCAAAATTTGATGACTATGGTCTTAGCGAAGGAACACAACGTTGACATCCGTATCAGCTTAGTCAATCTCGTGGCGCATAGTGAGCTATTTGAAAAGCTGGGTGTTCGGGTCGTTAGCGACGCTGCTAGCCTGGTGGCCCGTCAGCTGCTACAACACCTGCCCGAAGTATCCTGATGCGCATTCGATTTGCCTCCCTGAGTCGAGACCTGAGCAGGCTGCTCCTGATTCCAACGGCTATGGCCCTGTTCTCGATTCTCGTCTGCCTCATCAGTCGGGAGTGGTTTGAAATAGGGCCCTTTGTGATTACCTCGCTGTGTACAGGTGCCGTTAGCTGGCTGCTCAGTCGCCTTGGCAGAGATGCTAAAGCAGCCGCATTTTGGGTAACAGTGATCAGCGTTGCCTTAGGCTGGGGAAGCGTTTGCTGTGCGGGCGCATTACCAGTGTGGCTGACAGCCTTGTTTCTAGGACCCGCAGCAACGCCCACCGTGGCAACTTTTGCAGATATTCTCAACGCTCTGTTTGAAAGTTTTTCTGGTTTTACCAGTGCTGGCTTAACCATGACGCTCAGGCCGAGCGAGCTACCTGCGTGCTTGCAATGGTGGCGCTCTTTTATGCAGTGGGTCGGTGGTGTCGGCATCATCGTGTTGACCGTTGCGCTGATGCAACCTGCACAAGACCAGTACGTTCTCTACCAGGCTGAGGGGCGTCAGGAGCGTATTCGGCTGACCGTCAGCCGTAGCGTTCGGCGAATTTGGATTATCTACCTGGGCTATACCGGTGCCGGGACCCTCCTATTTCGCACAACCGGAATGACATGGTGGGAAGCCTTGAACCATAGTATGTGTGCGATCGCAACTGGTGGCTTTAGCATCACCGACGGCAGTATGGGCGCTTACGGCGTGCCAGCCAAGCTTGCCATCATCGCTGTGATGGTCTGTGGCGCGGTTTCTTTTAGCACCCACGATCAGCTACTCGTTAAGCGAAACTTTTTAACCGTATTAAAAGACCGACAGCACCTTCTTTTGATAGCCTTGCTAATCGTCGGCAGCATCGCTGTCGGCTTGGAGCATTACACAGCGACCGCTCAATTCGCCTGGATTGATAGTGCTTTTCAATGGGTGTCGGCCCTAAGCACTTGCGGCTTTAGCACACAGTCGCTTCAGTTTTTGAGTAGCACTAACAAACTATTGCTGAGTATGGCGATGGTCATTGGGGGAGCAGCGGGGTCTACCGTGGGTGGTCTCAAGGTCTCACGGGTGCTGGCACTAATCGAAGCAGTGGTTTGGCGATTTCGTAGAACTGGGCTATCGCCTCGTCAAATTGTGTTGCGCCGAATTGATGGTCAACCGCTCACGCCAGAACAGGCGAGCCGACAGATAGAAGATGCGAGCGCTCTAGCGCTACTTTGGCTGATTGCAGTGGTTATCGGGACTTTGCTACTACTGCGGCTGGTGCCATCTGAATACACACTGAGCGACGTCATTTTTGAGGTCACCTCTGCCTTAGGCGCGGCTGGATTATCCGTAGGCATTACAGGTCCAGCCCTGTCCTGGCTAGGCAAAAGCCTGCTTATCTTCATGATGTGGATGGGCCGCTTAGAGATTGTTCCTGTCTTGATGCTCTTAAGTTTGCCTTTGAGCTGGTTCTACAATCTCCCGCGTCGCTAGCATAAAGGCTACAAGCCTACATAAGGCTAACTGCTAGCGACGACTGACAAAGTACGTTTAACTAATGGAAATTCTAACGGTTTGAACCCCTTCTGCAACCGAGATATCAACAACCCGTACAGAAGATGACTGTTCAACGCTAATTTCACCATTAGTTTCTAAAATAGCCCTTGCGACATGGCTCAGCTCAGAGCTACCATTTTGGGCTCGTAGTGCCATTTGCAGGTCTTTTTTCGTTAGATGAGATTTCCGCAGGCCATTATCATTTGTTTGCCCAGCTTGCACAAGAACCTGCGGCTGCCCCTTCACCCATTTTTCTACCCATGGCAGCCGGAAAGTGAGCATTCCTAGCAACCAGTGTAAGACTACCAGCGTTAAGCTAGCTAACAGAACCGGCAGAAATTTAGACGAATTGCTGATTGCCTGGCTTAAAGTTGCGCCGAGCATCACGCTCAAGACAATATCAAAGGCAGCATACTTCCCTGCAAAACGGCGATCTCCTACAGTGCGTACCATGAGTAAAGCAAGCCCATAGACGATAGCGGCTCGTAGACACATTGGCCATATCGCGAGTTGAGTAGACGCTGGTTCTAGTAAAGAGAAAATCCACAAGTATAAGTAGTTCATTAGAAAGTGCGAAAGGGCCAACACAGTACCTAAGGTTACAGTACCTAAGGTTAACGAGCTTTAAGCAGGTCAGATGCTAGCAGTAAAATGGGTGGCAGAAGAGGCTGTCTCACTATTTGTCTCACTGTTTGTCTCACTGTTACTAGCAAAGGTAAGCACTTTGATTCGGGTCAGTGTTCTTTTCTTTCTCTCTAATCTTCGGCTTTTGGGACAAAGTGTTGCTAGTCAGAAAGTCAGCTTAACAACACTCCAGACATCATGACGAGACAAGGACGCCGTGTTCACAAAGGGTCTGGTAGTTGCCTGCCAAGCCCTCAACTTTGAAGATTTACAGTCATGTACGCTGCTCCGATCTGTCGCAAGTTTGACACCTCGAAATATAGGATTTGACATCTGAATATTTTTTATAAAGGGGTGCATAATTTCAGCAGGCTAAAGGAGAGAGTCTGGTGTAGACCACTATCAAACCCTTAATTAGGAAAGAAAATGATAGAAACAGGGCAGAAGATGATGGAAGTATGTATTATTGGCTCTGGGTTTAGTGCAATCCCTTTAATTCGTGAGTTAGAGCGTACCGAAACCGAATACAAGATCATTAGCGAAAAGGGAGATAGCATATGGGACAAACTGGATAAAAGCGAGAATCTGGACTTTAACCTCGTCTCTAGCTATCAGACAAGTTTTTATTCGTTGTATCAGTCTGATTAAAGCTTTGCAGGAACCGCTAGAGCAAGAATTAACCCTACCTTCGCGATTTGGAAACCATCCCAGAGACCGTTCCAGAAACCGTCCTAGAAACCAAAGAGCTGGTGCTGACTCAGTAATGTACAAGACTCGCCAAGGTGTGATCTAATCAATTCATACAGTGGGTTGGCCTACCGTCTCTGCTGCGCTCGCGCCTATATGCACTCTCAAAAACTATTGAGACATATGTAGGTACGAGCGCAGTTCACTGTTTATTATCTTTGCGATTGTTATCTTGGAGACCAGTGTACTTTTCAAGAGACTTAGATGTTGCTATGAATGATTCTTTCGTAATAGACCATTCCTTTGAGCATTTAGACGAAATACTCAAGCAGCATAGCATTGAACCTCTATCGCTAAATCCACACAAAGCTCTATCTACCAGCTTTTCCACCTTAGGAAATACAATCGTTAAAACAATCGACGATCCTTTCTTAATCGATTTATTTAGGGACACGTTGGCAAGTATTCTTGAATCTATACTAATGAACTTTCCTAATAATATTTTTTGGGACTTTGATTTCTTTGTTGGGAGTATGCTGAAGCAAACTTTAGCTGCCGAAAGGTCAGAGTATTTCTTGCAGCTATTTCATGAAAAGATAGAACTGCTGATGGCGCTATTCGGTAATAGATCGAAGATCAATTTTCGCTATCTTCACGATTTTATCTATGGCTTTGACTGGGCAAAATGGGTGAAAAAAGAACCCCAAAGTCGCTGCTCAATTGCTCCTTTTGATTTGTTCTTTTTAGATTACCTGATTGATCGAGGGCATGAGATTTTGCAGCTCATTGATATGCGCGATCGCAAATATCATCAGCTGCATGACGGTTCATATCGTAATCCGTTCTGTTTCTCTCGTGAGCCAAAAGACGAAATATCTTTATTCATCTGTCTTGCCAGCAGAAATCTTATTCCTGTTACGGTATGGGAGTATGAGGCTTCTCCGATTTGGAATAAGCCTTTCTACAAAATGCGTGAAACGATATCGGTAGAGCTGTTTCTTACTAAGAAATATGAGAAATACGCTTAATCAACTTCGATCACACTGACAGAACACTCATATAGTCACTAGCTGCCACGACTTAGAACAAAGCTAATCATAAACAGTCCGTAGAATATTAACGCTACCGAAGCCACACTGTTTGCGGCGTGGCGGCTCTGAGTAAAGATAGCCGTGAGACAAGCTAAGAGCAGCACCAACCACGTAAACGAGTGAAAATAGCGTAGGGAGAAATTTAAAAAGACATTGCCTGTATTGGGTTCAGGGTAGACAAAAAAGTAGATGACTGCGATCGCCGTGCAAACAACACTCCAAAACCAAAAAGACAAACCTAAAAACTTCACCAGGGTTTCGCCTCCACAAAATGGTTCAACACCAATTATAGTTTCTGCTACGATTTCACCTTAATAATAAAAGGGGCACTTCCAGTTTTTTTAGCCTGCCTGCTCGAATACTGCCTGGCCTCCGAGTCTGTGCCAAAGTCAACTAAGTTAGAATTTATAGAGCCCTGTAGCGCATCGTCTCGACTAGGCGCACACCCGCCCGTATAAATTAGCGTTATGGTCAATCAGGTAACGGTCATTCAACCTGACGTCAACCTGACGTTATGTACACATATACGTATCAAGAGCAATTCTTTGAAAAGCGTTCTGTTTTTGGTGAACCTTTAACGTATAGCTGTTGATGACTGTTCAACGGCTGTCGGCATGAGTAGTGCTCCCAATGGCCCCTCCTATAGAAGGCTTTTAGATGTTGTCGTCTTCATCGAAAACGCGCGTAGTAAGGGCATATCCGATATACTGATTGCCAAAGTTTTGGCTGATGCTGGCTGGCCTCAGCACGATATTGATCAAGCGTTTATCGAAGTCTACAGACGACTGATCGATAACCACGTACCTCAGCCATTATTTGGAATCAGCGAGACAGAAGAAAAGCTCTCCTACCTGTTCTCATTCATCCTGTTAATTATTTGGACGCAAGCAGTAGGCCAGTGGGGATTCATCATCATAGACCAGATAGTAGTTGACGAGACTCAGGCTGACAATAGCGATACGTATGGCACCATTGCTTTTTGTGTTGCTCGTCTACTAGTTGCTTATCCTTTCTATCTCTTTACGCTGCGTAATATCGACAAAAGCACTAAACGCTATGGAAGAATACCGTTTCCCACGCTGCGTAGAAGGTTAGGCCATTTGACACAGCTCGTAATGATACTGGGCTTTGCGGGTGGTCTAGTGATGCTAATTACGCTGCTTTTACAGCAAGCCATCACCGTTGCATTCTTATTGAAAGCTGTTGTTTCACTGCTAATAGGAATTGACGTTTATCGATACTCTTTAAAGTTACTTAAGAACGCTGACTTTAAAAAATAAATCTAAAGGAAATTGCATCGCAAGAATACTGTGTTAGCGATGCCTACAGAGCTAAGTAGCGAACGCCATAGAGGCACAAATCAGATAGAGTATCGCTATGGGGTTTTTCCTCTAAAGGTATTTCCAAGCGTTTTTATGGCATCTTTGCAGCACTTTTTAGACACGCTCTATGACCGCTACCGCAATGTAAGCGATGGACACCTAGCCAGCTATATTCCCGAGCTGACAAAAGCAGATAAAGATTGGTTTGGCATCAGTGTGGTGACAACGGATGGGCAAATTTTCGAGGTCGGCGACGTTGGCCAATCGTTCACTATTCAGTCTGTTTCTAAGGTATTTGCCTACGGATTAGCTCTAGAAGATCGAGGCAGAGCGGAACTATTAGACAAAGTGGGCGTAGAGCCGACGGGCGATCCGTTTAATTCGCTGATTCGGCTAGACGAAGACTCGAAGCGACCGTTTAATCCCATGATTAATGCAGGCGCGATCGCAACAACTAGCCTAATCAACGGAGCCGACCCAACCGATAAACTCAACCGACTGCTAGCAATGTTTGAACGGTATCTCGACCACGATGTTGTGATTGATATGCCCACGTTTATGTCAGAGCGTTCTACAGGCCATCGAAACCGAGCAATGGCGCATCTGATGCTCAACTTTGACATGATTGAGCAAGATATTTACTCGGCGCTAGATCTCTACTTTCAGCAGTGTTCAGTGATGGTGAACTGTCAGGACCTAGCGATGATGGCAGCAACACTCGCAAACCAGGGGCAGCAGCCAGTGACCAAGCGGCAAGCGCTAGAAGGTGACTACGTACGCGATTTGCTAAGCGTAATGTACACCTGCGGAATGTACAACCGAGCCGGTGAATGGGCCTACCGGGTGGGCATTCCGGCTAAGAGCGGCGTATCAGGTGGCATTATTGCAGTCGTGCCCGGAAGAGCAGGGATTGCGACATTTTCACCGCTAATCGACAAAAACGGCAACAGCGTACGCGGGCTAAAAGTGTTTGAAGCGCTCAGCCAGGAGTATGGGCTGCACCTGTTCGATCTGTCGATGGGACGCTGCGTGTTTAGTCAGGCCCTAGAGTAAAGTGTGCAATTAATGCAGTGAACGGTTCGGCTATCAGCGCTCAGGATTAAAAAATTCGAGTAGTGTATCTATGACCTCGCTACTACTGTTATCTAGCAGCATAACGTGGCCAGAGTTGTTGAAATAAGCAGTCTGTATAGGGTGCTGAATGCGCTGCTGCATTATAGGGAGAACAACAGGGGGAATGACAGCGTCATGTTGGCTGTGGATGCCCAGAATAGGACAGCGAACCTTGGTCAGTTGCCGTTGAGCACTGTGACCGGTACGCCAAAGGGCACCGAGAGCATGAGAATGAAAGAAACTATAGCCAGGCAGATAAAAGGGCTCTGCATGAGGAGCCTCAAGCGTGAAAGGCAGCCAGCTGAGCAGTGGGATAAGCAGCTCGGCTTTTTTGGCCAAGCGCAGTGCAGGAGAGATAACAGCGCAGCGCTCTAGACGACCTTCTGCAGCCATGATAAGCGCGATCGCACCTCCCATAGAAAAGCCCATCATACTGACATAGCGATAGTGTTGCTTTGCCCTGGCAATCTCTTGACGAGCCGCGCTGAGCAAGTCATCTTCGCGGAGTTTGGCAAAGGCCTTAGTTTGTTCAGCGGGCTCCTTGTAGCCATGGCCAGGCAGTAAGGGCGCAAAGGCAGCCACATTTATCTGAGGTAGCGCATTCACAGCAGGCGCGACCTCGTAAGGAGTCCCCGTAAAGCCATGAACGCAGATTACAGCAGTGTCTGTATGAGTAGAAGGCTTTTTCCATAGAGGAACAGCTTCAGGCAGAAGCTGTTTCTGGTGATCTGAGCAGAGGGGCTGAAAGGCAGAATAATAGGGCTGCATAGACCAAGACTGCACAGGCCAAGACTGCATAGACTGCATAGGCCAAGACTGTGCAGATAAAAATTAAAGCACTAATGCCATGATACGTTCCCAGAGGAGTGGCACACAGAGGAATGGCACACAGAGGAGTAGCAATTGGAGGAGTGGCAAGAAATATCGATCGATCTAGGCTAGGCGATCTTCCGCCATGGCTGGAAGCCGTTAGTCAGACCGTACAAAGCTGGCGAAAGCGCAGGATAGTGACGGCGAAGAACGGTTAGAAAGCTATTTTCCTCTATCCAGTCCAGCCCAAACTGGGTGTAGATTTCTGCTCGATAGTCTTCCGTAAAAAAGCGATCGCTCTTTAGCCGCCTAGAAGCCATCAAGATAAAGACCCTAAATGCCGTATCGCTAAACCCAAATCCTTCAGGCAACTCCTCAGCAAACAGCCCAATCATCAAATCAACACTGTCAATGTCATTGTTGTAAACCTCACGTAGCTCCTTCGCCCACTGCGGATTTCCAGTAAGCTCCTCAAAAGAAGACACGCGCTCTTTTCCAACAATCTCACGGAAGCGGTTGTAGCGAGGCACACCGCGCTCACGGTCTCTTAGAATATCGACAGCAGCCAGATCAAAAGCGTCTGTAGCCCCATCTTTCATCAGCGCCCGCAGAAAATTAGGATAGTTGTGCAGCGTAATCGCGCCAGGATATTGAATACCAAATGAGTACAAAGAATCTTCTACAGGCAAAGACTGCATCGCAGAGCGAGCACGCTTACCAAACACATCTGGAAACGCTTTAGTGACCAAATGTTCACCGCTACGATGCGCATAAAAATTTATCTCGTCAGGAATCAGTGGATGCATTCTATACACCGAAACAAACTCTTCCGTTAAATAGTAGGGAGCCGCATGATGATCGGTTGCGGAGCCCACAATACCACTCAGCAGCTCATCTTCACCAATATGCCCGACAACCTTTTTCACACCTCTACCCAACAGCCCCCACCAGTTTGCATTCATAGCAATTTGGGTCGTCGGATTCGGCAAAATAGCTGGCGTCCACTCTACCGTATGAATCTTGGCGAGCAGCGCTGCTGTAATCAGTCTAGCCTTGTCAAACAGCTGAGAGTCATCCCAGCTAGGATAGCGCTGCTGCAAGCGAGCGCAGATCGTATTGTGCTCCTTGATAAAAAGCGTATGCAGCATACTCAGGCCAATCCACCAGCCGCCTGCCGAGCCTGGAAACCCAACGAGATCAATCCCCTGTGCCTCATCCAATGGCAAAAATCCATCTTCACCTATCAGCATTTTGCCGCTTTGATGCGTCCGCAGCCGCTCTAGCGTCTCCTCATCGCTGCCATACAACTGCGAAGCGTCCCACCAGTGCGTTACCTTGTTGATAAAGGTAGCAGGGCGCTTGTTGTCATCCGTGCGAGAAGGATCTTTGAGCGTTTTCTCCACCTTCAGCGGCGGCGCGTCAGGCTGTTCTGGTTGAGTTTGAGCCGGTGGAATCGAAATATGCTCGCCCGGCTGATTGTCGCCATGAGTAAACCAGTCGTGAGTTTGAAACTGAATCCACGAGGCAGCATGGAGATTAAGAATAGTAGCTGGAATAAAGCGATCGCGCTTAAGCAAAACGCTGCTAACTAAGCGAGGGTTAGGCTTCAGTAAATTTTTCTCATCAACATTAGACTCTGCTAGCGGGCTATTGCGACCAAAACGAGTACCGGCCATACCCATTTCTGGCTGACTCAGGTCATTAAAACTGCCGTCAGCCATGCGAGCAACAAAGTGCCGACCGTCAGAACTGGGCTGAGGTTTGGGCAGCGCCTCTTTATCTAAAAGATGAGACGTATCGCGCAGGTTTTTCTCACGCAGCGTATTGCGAAATTGCACCAGCTGAAGCAGAGCCAGCGGAGTGGGTAGCTTGTGCCAGGGAATTTTAAACATACTAACCTCTCTCGTTAAGTCTTTTTATTACTAGAGTTTGTCAATCAAGAGCTATGCACTCACCCTCTATTCGTCTCTAAGCGCTTGTTGTAAGTCCTGCATAAAACTCATAAAAAAGTCTTTAAAGACGCAGGCTCGCTCTGAGGTTCCAGTACCAAAGGTAAACCAAATATTCTTAGTCTCAGCAGCAGCTTCAGCAATCTTGAAAATAATCACAGTCTCCCCTGGCGTAATAGGAGAATCCAGCAGTCCATCAAAGGTTGAAGATCTCACCGCAATTCTGGGTGTTTGAGTAGTAGGCGCATATTCTGTAAAAATATCTTCAATCGGTCTCTCTAAATTCTGATACAAGACTTTGAGCGAGCCTACAGTAGACTGCACAACCTCTCCAATGTTATGCCCTATATCTAAAACGTGAACGTCTTTGGGCAGCGCATGTTCACAGTAGTTCATAATCTTAGTCTGAGACTGAACGCCCTTCTCATACTGTGGGGGAACGACCGCTTCAGTCAATTCTTGAACGGTATGTTTAGCAGCCTCTACAATCCCAGCAGGGACAGGAGTTCCAAAGAATCTCTTATTGACGATCTGCACCATTTCGTTGGCCAACACGTCGTCTGCGGCATTGGTTTTAAGCAAATGAGCAACTCTTTGTACGTCGCTTTGGCTGTAGCCCTCAGCAGTCTTTTCTTCAAGATAGGTTCTTCTGGCCACATAGCTCGGCTCAAACGTAGGTTCAAAAGGACAAAACCAAAGATCGCGCGCTTGATCATAAAATTTAGTCGAGCGAAAGTAGAGACGAACCCACAGCGGCAAGTCTTTCGTCGGATAAGCATGTAGCCTATCAACATCTCCAGAAGCTTCAATCTGCCTAATTTGGTCTGGATTGGAAACAGTAACCAGATCTAGCAAGAAAGGGACTTTCACTCTAGAAGGTGGAGATTCGGACTTTCTTTGAGAAGTAGTATTCACCATGGGAAGCTTTTTCGTGATGGTGTGGCGCTTGCAGCACAGTCTGACAGATTGTGATTTGCCGGCAGGTATAGCAATGCACTTTTATGTTGTTGGCTTTGCGTTGTTGACTTTTCGCTGTTGGGAAAGGGCGGTGGCCTTTCGCTGTGCTCTTTCGCATTATTGTAGTAAGCAAAGTTTATTGTAGTCAGCAGTGCGGAAAGCTACAGTAGCAAATGTTAGCGAGTTCCTGCTCAATTTACAATCTCTTCGAAGTCAAAAACTTTTGACTCAGTTTGCCACCGCATCTCTGCGTCTGCTTCCTGTAATAGTTAAAGCTTTAATAAATTTCTCATCACAAGTCACTGCCCTACCTCAATCATTGACTACCCTTCAAATTAAAGATCAAGGTAAAAATTGATATTTAGAAGTTGATTGGAGGAAATGAGTATGTTCGCGATTAAGGGAATTCAGCTGTTGATTACAACGGGCCTTAGCGTCGCAGCCCTCTCTAGTGGGAATGCTCAAGCCTTCACTTTCACTGAGATCGCCAACACCAACACATCGGACTTCACAGATTTTCAGGCGACTGCTATTAACGATCTAGGCGAAGTCGCTTTTACCGCTGAAGCCGCCGGGCAGCTTGGCATCTTTCAAGGAGACGGCGGCGCGATTACACCCCTGTTTCCTTCTAGTTTAGGGTTGAACACTGTTGAGGGCATTGACTTCAACAGTGCTGGCGTTGTCGCCTTTACTGAGAACAGTACTCCTGGCGTTTTCACCAGTGATGGCACAGTCTCTACACTCATCATCAACCCAGACACCGCGCTCGGCCAAATTGGTTTTCTTCCCGACGCCTTCTCAGCTCCTGACATTAATGAATCGGGTGCCATTGCTGTCGTAGCGAATAACTTTGGCTCTGGTGAGCAAGCGCTCTATCTAACCGAAGCAGGCGTCGGTTCAACAATCGCCGAAGCTCCTGAATTTGACATCTTCAGATTTTCACTCAACAACAACAACGAAGTGACCTTCTTCGCCATCAGCGGTGCAGCGCCCGATGGAGATGCCATTTTTCTCAGTGAAGACGGTGGCGCGCCTACGCCATTGCCCGACCCGTTAGGCTTCGGTACTATCGAGGGCCCTACACTCAACGACGGTGGCACAGTTGCATATGACACCCTGTTCGTAAATGATGAAGGCGCAGCTGTACAAGGCATCTTCATCCAGAACGGTGAAGAGGTAACACTCATAGCCGACAACACTGGTGATTTTAACAGTTTAGACAGACCCGCCATCAACAATGCAGGCGAGCTGGTGTTTCTAGCCCAGCTAGAAACCGGTGAATCTGGACTGTTTTCAGGGTCAGATCCAGTGGGCGATCGCATTATTGCCACTGGTGACGACCTTTTTGGCGCGACCGTCACCGGATTAGACTTCACACAGCAGACTGGCTTAAACAACTCGGGGCAATTGACCTTTAACGCCAGCTTTGCAGACGGCAGCATTGGCGTTTATCGCGCCGATCCAGAAGAGGGCAATCCACAACCTGTTCCTGAACCAACCGCAGTCTTAACAACACTTGTCGTAGGCATTGTTGGACTTGCCAGCCAACAGCGCAGTCGCAACCCTCGCGCCTGAGCAAACTACGGGACTAAAACAATATCGTGAGCACCTCTCACAACATCTAACCTGTAGCCCGTACGCTCTAAACGGGGTGACGCGCCTTTAACCACATTCCAGAATTCGACCGCACCCTCCTCGGGCATCGGTTCACGGTAATTGAAGACGACTACTGCGATCGCATTTCCAGAAGCATCAAAGGTTGCCTGTTCAGGCAAAAGCCCTTCAAATCCGTATTCTTCAATCGTATTCAATTGACCAGTCAGCGGATCAAACTGTACCAAAGACAGAGAGCTATAGGGTTTACCACGCCATGCAGGAAGAAAGCGAGGTAAATAGGTCCGGCGCATATTGACAGTCGCTAATAGCGAGTTATCTGGGCTCAGGGCAAACCCTTCTGGACTGAGCCCAACCTTCACTCTAGAAACCAATCTAAAAGGATCTTCAGCCTCAGGATCGAATTCAAGTGCAATCATCTCTCCTGATGTGTTTAACAAATAGCTCAAAATAGAATCGCCATAGAGACCCCACTTAAGATCTGGCACCAACAAAAAGCGACCATCGCTAGTAAATCGGGGGTTGCTTAAATAATTTCCAACTACTAGCGGGTCGCCCATAGCATCAACAGAAACCGCGTCATCCGTTGATTGAACCCGGTAGAGCCCTACCTGGCGATTTTGCCCCTGCACAATAGCCATATACTGACCTGAAGGATGCCAGATAGCGGTCTGATTATCTTCGCGCATATCACCCGACGCCGTACCCGACGCCGTACCCGATGCTGTTAGATCAGACTGCATGGAAATATAGGTACGCAATCCTAAGCGACCATCGGGCTGCAATTCTACAATCAGCAATTCCCTACCAGGTTCATCCAGATTAACCGCTAAAAACTCACCATTCGGGCTGATGCTAATGTGCTCTGGATTACGTCCAACATCAACTGATTCAACCACTGTAGGTTGCGATCGCCTAGAAATATCAACAACAGTCAGCCGACTTCCTGCCGGCATTTGGTCAATGTCTTCTAGTTTGTTAATTCCGTCTTCAGGACGAGCGCGCGTTTCAACAACATAGGCTCGCTGACCGTCTGGAGAAACGGCAATCACCTGCGGCCACGACATCACCGAATTAGAGACTGGAACAGTAGCAACCGCGGGTTGCTCAGCATTCAACGCAAGCTCAACCAGCGTCAGTGTATCCTCAACCCCAGGGACACGATCAAGATTAGCATCGCCATAAGCAGTTGCCACCATGTCAGCGTCAGAAGCTATCAGTAAGGCCTCCCCCGTAAACTGAACTGTTGAATTATCAAAAATTGGCGCAATCCTAACAGGTTCAATCAGCTGCAGCAGGCCGTATATTACCAGCGCACACAACAAACCTGCGCAGAAAAGCAGTCCGCGTCTCAACCACTTCGACTTTAAAATGCTCATTTTCTCTACTCTGCAAGGGGGCGCTTATCGCCATTCCCCACCAGCCTATGCTGCGAGAAAAGTGTTGTCCAATTCATTTTTAGACTTAGACTAATAACCTAAAGTTATTAACAAAGCTAACCTTGTGGACTTTCGACAGATTCAGTACTTCATTGCGATCGCAGAAGACCTGCACTTCAATCGAGCAGCAGATCGTTTGCAAATCACTCAGCCAGCGCTTAGCAAACAAATCGCTAGCCTAGAAAAAATGCTAGGTGTACAGCTACTCTTCCGTACGAAACGAACCGTAGAACTCACCCATGCCGGTCAAACCTTTCTGCGCCAAGCCCGCCAGCTAGTACACCAAAGAGAAAAGGCTATTGAGATCACCAGACGTACCGGCTCTGGCGACATTGGTCATTTGACCATCAGCTTTACTAAAACAGCGACACAGACGGTACTCCCTTCACTGCTCCGTCAATTTCTACAGCGCTATCCCAAAGTAGAAATTGACATGATAGAGCTAGCCACAGAAGCACAGGTAGCCGCCCTCAATCAGAACGCCGTTGACCTCGCCTTTCTACATCCTCCTATCGATCAGCGTGGACTACAGGTCCATCCAATTCTAAAAGAGAGTTTTGTCGCGGTGCTTCCTTTAGACCACTCATTAGGGCAACGCAGTGCTGTTTCTATAGAAGCGCTAGCTAACGAGCCCCTAATCATTCATCCGCGCAAAGAAGGGCCGGCGCTTTATGATGGATTTCTACAGGTCTGTCAAGCATCTGGATTTCAGCCCAAAATTATCAAAGAATCTATCTCGCTACAAACGCGCCTGTGTTTTGTTGCCGCAGGTATCGGCATCACCTTTGTCTCCGATCGCTTTCAGTCTCTTGTTGGTAAAAACGTAATTTGTAGGCCACTCAAAAACTGTCCCGTATTTCTTGAGTTTGGGGCGGCTTGGCGTCAGCGTTCCACTAATCCTGCGCTTCTAAACGCCACAAAAATACTAGATAAACTACTGGCAACCGCTAAGTTATGAGGACACATTTAACGTAGTGTAGCTTTCAATTAATGCTTAGCGATTAGCGAGCAGCTCGCTCATAGAACAGCCTTCTTCATCAACTTTAGAACCATCTCATTGCTTTTCTCATATCCCAGGCTAGAGTAGAGCTTTTCGCCAGCATCAGAAGCATGCAGAACGACCTGTGTACAGCCGATTTCCTCTAAGTAGCTCGCTGCTCTACGCATCAGCTCTGTTGCGACACCTTGTCTTCTATAAGTAGAATCCACGTAAACGCCCCAAATATAGCCCTTCTGATAGGCTGTACTCACCATCGGATAGAGTTCTAGTATCTGACAGCTCGCTGATCCGACAATCTTCCCTTCCATCTCCGCAACGAAGCACTTGTACGCCAGTTCCTCGCGAGCACGCGCAATAAACCGAGTTGTTCTTTCTAGCCAGTCTTTGCGAATAGACTCAGGCGGAAAACCTAGCTCTGGAAAAATTGAGCGTAGATGCGCGGCCACCAAACTCTCATCATCTTTTACTGCTTCACGAATAGTCAGCATTTTCTTTCCGTCAAAATTCACTCTATAAAAATACAGTCAGCCCAGCTAAACCCTCTAATCTAGTAGCCAAAGAGTCTAGTAAGCAAAGAGTCTAGTAGGCAAATAGTCTAGTGAGCAAAGCGCTATTCTCTCAGCCGGCTCACTGCGGTTGCCATCAAAATGCAGGCAGCGCCAATCGCACCATTAAGACTCAAACTTTCATCCAGCAGTAAGATAGAGAAAAGAGTCGCAAAAACAGGCTCTAACGTATAGATCAAGGCTGCCTCGTGAGCAGGCACCCATCGCTGCCCTGTGGCCTGCCCCCAGAGTGGGCCAACAGTAACAACCAGTCCAAGATAAAGTAGCGCAGGCAAGGGCAATTCACTGACGCTTACGCCCTGATGCACTATTTCTGGCAACGCCCAAATTCCGCCCAGCAAAACGATAAACCAAACCTGCACAGCAGCGAGCGATAAAGGTTCGTGCCGGGGCGCAATGGCCTCTAGCAATAGGATATATACTGCAATACCCAACGCTGAAGCCAGCGTCAGTACATCACCTACGTCAAAACCACCGCCATCCCAAGACATCGCACTCATCCCGATCACCGCCAATCCCGTAGCTACCAGAATTCGCCTGGGCAGTGGCCTGCCTATCAACGCACCCAACAAGGGCACTGCAATCACGTTTAGGCCAACGATAAAAGCAGATCGGCTAGCAGAAATAGCTTCTAAGCCAGTCAATGCACACATGGTTTCGAGAAACAAAATAGTCCCCAGCAGAACGCCATCTCGCAAAAGCTGACGATTTGCCTGCCGCAGCCAGGGCAAAAGCGCAATGGCCGCAATGCTGTATCGAACGACAATCAGCACCGCCGGGTGAATGCTGCTCAAGGCATCTTTCAACACGGGAAATGAAGTTCCCCAAATAAGTGTCACCAACAGCAGCAGAAGTGTTCCTTTTTGATGGGTCTTTGCAGAAATCGCTGTCATCGCATTAAAGTGTTACGTCATGGTGGCTCACTGTAGAGAGCAAAGGGTCGATTACCTAAGCACTCAGCCAACCGTTTCTATCAGCTAGTTCGATAGAAAGATCAACGCCTTTGTCTGTAAGGTTTATGACAAGTTAACCTGCATAGAAACACACGCCTAAAAGACACGTTCCCACCAAGAATCGAGGACTGATAAATGGGACTAAGCTTTCCAAACTATCCAAAGCTATCGTACCTACACACGCTCATCGTGGTCGCTGATTCTGGCAGTTTTAGTGAAGCGGCGCTACGACTTCAGCTCTCTCAATCTTCGGTTAGCTACGCGATCGCGGCTCTAGAAGAAGAGCTAGGCGTAGTACTCGTCTCTAGGGGTCGTCAGGGCGCTCACCTAACCCCAGTTGGAGAGCAGATTGTAAACCGCGCTCGGCGAATTACGCATTTATTAGATGACGTTATAAAACAGGCCAATTTGGCCAAAGGACTAGAAGGGGGCTATGTTCGCATCTCTGCCTTTCGCAGCGCCGCATCTCATATATTGCCAGAGGTAATTGCCGAATTTTGCCGTCGCTATCCGGCCATCTCTGTTCGCATTGCCGAACACGACGATTGCCCTGAGGCCGAAGAAGATTTGAGAAAAGGTCGAGTTGACCTCGCAATCACCTATCTGCCGCCCAGCCACGACCTAGAAACCTGGGAGCTTATGCAAGACGACTTTGTAGCGCTCTTCCCCGCTGACTTTCAGCCCCAGGGCAATACTATCGATTGGGCCGACCTAATGACCTATCCACTGGTCATGGCCCCTGAAGGAGACTTATGCGATGAGCGAGTCTACAAGCACTGCGCCCAGTATGGCATCACGCTAATACCCAAGTACCACGTGCGCTCTGATGCCACCATCGTCAGCATGGTCGCAAAGGGCCTAGGCGCAACGATCAGTCCGCGACTGGCAGCTACGCCTAGACCAGACGGTATTCATGTTTATGGCTTACCCGTACCTTTAGTTCGCAACATTCGCGTTGCAATCTTGAAAGAGTCATTGCTAACACCCGCAGGTTTTGCACTGCTAGATTTGCTCAAAGAGACATACTCCGAAGCTCATTCTCAGACCCGCTTTCAAAATGAGAGCGATCGCGAACGTACACACAGATAGCGGTAGAAAATCAAGCAATCAGGCCAGCTAACCAGCACTATAGTTGCCACTATCCACCAATGTTTCCGATAATGACTACTCTATATACGTAGATTACATATCAAGCATGAGTGCCTTGCAACCCGCTGTATCCCCTGCTCCAATTGCAATTGTTGGTATAGGCTGCCGCTATCCGGGGGGCGCAAACACCCCAGACACCTTCTGGCAAATGATCCGCAGCGGCACAGATAGCGTCACCGAAGTGCCCCTCGCTCGCTGGGATGTAAACCCCATCTACGACCCCGACCCTAGTAAACCCAACAAAACCAACACCCGCTGGGGCGGCTTTTTAGAACAGGTAGACGAATTCGATCCTCAATTTTTTGGCATCGCCCCTCGCGAAATGGCCACCATGGACCCACAGCAGCGACTACTGCTAGAAGTCACCTGGGAAGCTCTAGAAGACGCTGGCCAAATTCCAGAAAACCTTCGCGGTTCCAGAACTGGCGTATTCATCGGCATTGGCACCCACGACTACTCCATCATGCTGTGGCAGCAGCCGGTAAACGATCCCTACGCAACCACGGGCACGGGCAACTGCATTGCCGCCAACCGCATCTCCTACCTGTTCGACTTCAAAGGCCCTAGCCTGGCAATCGACACGGCCTGTTCTTCTTCCCTTGTTGGGCTACACCTGGCCTGCCAAAGCCTGTGGACTCAAGAATCTGACCTGGCCATAGCAGGCGGTGTAAATGTGCTGCTGCTACCGACTGTCACCGCTGGCTTTTCTAAAGGCGGCTTTATGTCTGGCAATGGCCGCTGCAAAAGCTTCGATGCGGCGGCGGATGGCTACGTGCGTAGTGAAGGTGCAGGCATTGTCGTGCTAAAGCCGCTAGAGCAGGCGATCGCAGATCAAGACCAAGTCTATGCGGTCATTCGAGGCAGCGCCGTCAATCAAGATGGCTTTAGTCAAGGAATGGCTGCACCTAACCCAAAAGCACAGGCAGCCGTACTGAGAGACGCATACCGGTTAGCGAATGTCGATCCAGCCAAAGTACAGTACGTAGAAGCGCACGGTACGGGCACAAAGTTAGGAGATCCGATTGAGGCCAAAGCATTAGGCGCGGTACTAGCAGACGGGAGATCGCCAGAAAATCCTTGCCTAATCGGCTCTGTCAAAACAAATATTGGCCACACAGAAACTGCCGCAGGCATTGCAGGTGTCATCAAAGCAGCGCTGATGCTCAAACACCGAGAGCTTCCACCCAGCATTCACTTTCACCAGCCAAATCCTGATATTGACTTTGAGGCGCTTCATCTGCGCGTTCAAACCGAGCTCGCCCCTCTACCCATTGCCGACAATACTTACGTCGGCGTCAACTCCTTCGGATTTGGCGGTACCAACGCACACGTTGTGCTTTCAGATATTCCTGAAAAAGACAAACAGAATTCTGTCGCACCGACTGGAGAAACCTTGGTTTCTCCAGTTCAGCTGTTGCCGCTATCAGCCAAAAGCTCAAAAGCTTTAAAGGCTGTAGCCCAAAGCTATCTTGACTTGCTACAGACCAAACCAGATATCGACTTGCCAGCGCTGTGTAAAGCTGCGAGTGTGAAGCGATCGCACTTCTCCCATCGACTAGCCTGCGTAGCCCAGTCTCAAGAACAACTCACCGCCCAATTAAAAGACTATCTCAGCCAAAAAGATACAGAAGAAGAAGACATCATTGGCGTCCTCTCTGGCCAGGTATCGCAATCTGCACAGGATAAAGGTATTGCATTCTTATGTACAGGCCAAGGCTCTCAAACCACTGGAATGGGCAAAGAGCTATACGATACTCAGCCTGTCTTTCGCCATAGTCTCAAACGCTGCGCTGAAATCTTGCAAGCAGATGAGATTAATCTGTTGTCTATTCTCTTCGGAAAATCAGACGATCTAGCCATTCACCAAACCATCTACACTCAGCCTGTTCTTTTCGCCTTTGAGTACGCGCTAGCTTGCCTGTGGCAGTCGTGGGGTATCCAACCCGACATTGTTCTAGGGCATAGCTTGGGTGAATACGTCGCAGCCTGCATCGCAGAAGTCTTCAGCCTAGAAGACGCGCTCAAACTCGTCGCTGCTAGAGGCCGGTTAATGCAGTCTCTGCCTGCTAATGGCGCGATGGCTTCTGTGATGGCAGATGTCATGACCTGCGAGGCGGCTATAGAGTCTTTCAGCGATCGGGCGGCGATCGCCGCCATCAACGGACCAAAAAGCACAGTCATCTCAGGCGAAGCAAAAGCAATCGCCCACGTCACCGCTCAACTCGAAGCACAAACCATCAAAACCAAGCCGCTTCAGGTCTCTCACGCCTTTCACTCAGCCTTGATGGAGCCCATGCTAAAAGACTTTCACAAAGTCGCAGCATCTATCACTTACCATAACCCTCAGCTGCCAATTATCTCACTTCTTACTGGCAAGCTTGCCACAGCTGAAATTGCAACTGCTGATTACTGGGTACGCCATGTGAGATCGCCCGTCCAATTCCTCAGCGCCATCCAAACCCTTTCCACTCAGCCAATCAAAACATTTCTCGAAATCGGCCCCAAACCAACCCTACTTAGCATGGCCCAAGGCTGCTGGCCCAGTGAACACCTAACCAAGCAATGGCTTGTCAGCCTGCGTCCTACCCAATCAAACAATGCATCCTTGCTGGGTAGCTTGGCCAGTATATATACAAACAACAGTCAAAATGGCCCAATTAATTGGAAAAGCATAAATAAAACCGTACAGTCCAGTCAAATAACATTACCCACTTACCCTTTTCAAAGGCAACGATACTGGTGGGGAGAAGCTCAAATTCCCAGCATGGAACCGCCGCTAAAGAATGCGACAGCTTCTCCCAATCTCTCAGTAGATTCAACCGGGCACGATCTGATCGGCAGCCTGATTCCTCTACCCGGCTCTACAGAACAGCGTTACCAAAGCGTGCTAAGTAGCAAACGGCCCAACTATCTAAGCGATCATCAGGTTCTAGAAAGCGTCGTTTTACCCGGCGCGGCTTACATAGAAATGGCAATCGCCGCGGCCTGCCAACAGGAGAATGTCAGCCAAACCACGCTATCACAGGTCAAAATAGAACAGCCACTGAACCTTGTAGAAGAAAATGCAACCACCGTTCAGGTTGTGCTTACATCTGCACAAGAAGAAGAACAAACAAACTTACAGATATTTAGCCTAAAAGACACTAGCAGCCTATCTTTTGCACGCCACGCCACCGCCGTTGTAAAAACTGCTCCTAACCCACCTACGGCATCTGCGCTCACCGCAATTCAAATCGCGCTACTGCCTTATCCAGTCGCCGTCAGCGACTATTACCAAACGCTACAAAAACAAGGGTTAAACTACGGCAAAAGCTTCCGCGTCATTCAACAGCTTTGGCAATTAAACGGCCAAGCACTCAGTCAAATCCGCTGCCCTGACGACATCGTAAACGAGACCTACCACCTTCACCCAGCGTTGCTAGACGGCTGCTTCCAAACCATCGGCGCGGCAGTTCGAGCAGACGCATCTAAAGGCACCTACCTACCTATAGGGTTAGACCAACTCGACTTTTACCAGCCTTTGCAGCACTCAGGCTGGTGCCATATTCAGCTTCACGCCAACAACAGCTCTAACAATGGTGAAATCCTAGAAAACAAAGCGCTTAACCAGACCATAAAAGCCGATCTCTCCCTCTGGAACAACGACGGCGTCCTGTCAGCACACATCACTGGCATGACCTTGCAATACGTCAGCCACGCCTCCCTCCAGCGCCTGTTTAGTCATCCAACAGATCCAAACAAGAATCAGACACTACCCCCCTCCCCAAAACCTTCTAAAAAACAGCCACAAGACTGGCTATACAGCATAGATTGGCAGCTCCAGCCCAAGGTGAAAGAACCGAATCAAACAGTAGCAGAGCTTCAATCAGCCTGGATTGTCTTCAGCAATAAACAAGCCAGCCACCCGAACACTATAAGCGAGCAAATTTCGTCTGCCCTGCAAGCCGCAGGCGATCGCACCTACACAGTCAGCCTCCCCTCAACAAAATCATTCCATCAAACACTCTCCGATCTCATCCCCACCCTAATGACAGACCAAGGAAATCTCAGCTGTCGAATCATCTACATACCAGACGCTAGCGCCAACGACAGCTCGGTCGGCTCGCTAGAACAACAGGAACAAATTTGCGGAACTCTGCTGACCTTAGTGCAAGCGCTTGCCGAATTCCCAGCTCTTAAAGCCCGGCTATGGGTACTCACCCAGGCAGCCCAAACCATCGACGCTCCAGAATCTCTTCAGCTACAGCAAACGCCGCTTTGGGGCCTCACCCGCTCCCTCCGACTAGAACAACCAGACCTCCACTGCACCAGCATAGATCTCGAAAAATCATCTAACTCACTCCAGCCAGAAACCCTAGAACTGCTGCTGCAAGACCTGCATCAGCCAACCTCCGAAGACCAGATCGCCTATCGCCAAAACAATCGCTTCGTCGCTCGGCTGCGCCCTTATACAACAGCCGCTTCCAACTTAGAGATTCCCAACACCCGTGCGTTTCGCCTGGGTCTATCCAGCTACGGCGTGCTAGACCATCTCACACTAATGCCTGCTGAGCGTAAGCCACCAAGCAATAGAGAAATAGAAATTCAGGTCAAAGCCGCTGGCCTTAACTTTCGAGACGTGTTGAACGCGCTCGGAATGCTGCAATCAGTCCTAGAAGAAATGGGATTTGCTAGCCCAGAATACGTACCCTTTGGAGGAGAGTGTGCTGGCATCGTTACAGCCGTCGGAGCAGGTATAAGCAACATCAAGGTAGGCGACGCGGTCATTGCCGCGCAGGCCGTCGGTAGCCTGCGCCAGTTCATCACCGTTCCTACAGACTTCGTAATTCCAAAGCCTATGGCTATGAGCTTTGCAGAAGCGGCGACCGTGCCCACCACATTTCTGACGGCTTACTACGGCCTGGTGCACTGCGCCAAGTTAAAAAAAGGAGATCGCATCCTTATCCACTCAGCCGCAGGCGGTGTTGGTCAGGCCGCTGTACAAATCGCGCGCAGCATCGGCGCAGAAATTTTCGCAACCGCTAGCCCAGCCAAATGGGACTTTTTGCGGTCGATGGGCATTGAGCACATCATGAACTCTCGCACGCTAGACTTTGCTGTAGGAACGCTGGCTATTACCGCAGATGAAGGCGTTGACGTTGTATTCAACAGCTTAAACGGAGAGTTTATCGATAAAAGTGTTGAGGTACTAGCCACTAACGGTCGATTTGTTGAAATCGGTAAAATCGGCATCTGGGACAAAGCAACAATGCAGGCCACCCGCGCTGACATCTCATATTTTCCCTTCGACCTATTAGAAGTCTCCCAGGTAGATCCTTCACAAGTTCAACAGATGCTGCACCGCCTGATGAGACAGTTCACATCGGGCACACTCAGCCCACTCGCTAAAACTGTCTTTCCTATTCAGCAGGCACCCGACGCCTTTCGCTACATGGCCCAAGCTAGACACATCGGTAAAGTCGTCCTGACCCTACCAGCGATCGCACCTCAGCAGACCGCGATCAACCCCAACGCCACCTACCTCATTACTGGCGGTTTAGGCGCACTGGGCCTCAAAACCGCCGAGTGGATCATAGAACAAGGCGCACGCCACCTGCTACTCATCGGTCGCAGCGCCCCTTCCACCCAAACCCAACAGACCCTCCAACAGCTTGAACGCTCAGGCGCTTCTATTCAAACTGCCAAAGTTAATATTGCCGACCTAGACAGCCTGCGAAAAGTCCTCTCTCCGCCGCTATCACCCACCGCCGCTCATCCGCTAAAAGGCATCTTTCATCTGGCAGGCACTCTGCAAGACGGCCTGCTCGCCAATCAGTCTTGGGAAAACTTTGCCACCGTCATGCAGCCCAAAATCACCGGCGCCTGGAATCTGCACCAACTCACCATAGCCACCGACCTCGATCACTTTGTCTGCTTTTCCTCCATTGTTTCCCTGATAGGCTCTCTTGGCCAAACCAACTACGCCGCCGCCAACGCCTTCCTCGACGGTCTTGTTCACCATCGTCAAAACCTCGGCTTGCCTGCTCTTAGCCTCAATTGGGGTCCCTGGGCCGAGGTTGGCATGGGCGCCCAGCTCGACGAACGCAGCCAAAACCGTATGGCCGAACAAGGCCTTACCCCTATTCCAACAGAAACCGGCCTACAGCTCATGGCCGAAATGATGGCGCAGCCGCAGCCGCAGGTCGGTGTCATTCCGATTGACTGGGCCGCTTTCATGGCTTCAGCCAGTGGGCAGGCCAGCGGTGCCAGCGCCCCTCTACTCGAAAACGTCAAGCCAGCGAACAACACTAAGCAAACAACCGTTCGCGCAAGCATTTTACAATCACTAGCCAACGCTACCGAAACCCGAAGGCCCACGCTTCTCGCAACCTATCTCCAATCTCAGCTTGCAAAGGTTATGGGCTTCAGCGCGCCAGAGGCAATTGACCCCAACGAACAGTTTGGCGACCTGGGCATGGACTCTCTGATGGCAGTAGAGTTCAGCAACCGCTTGCAAACTAACCTCAACCATCCCATTGCCCAAACCCTAGCCTTCGACTACCCGACCATTAACGCATTGGCCAACCACCTAGTGAAAGAGCTAGTGCTACCAGAAGCAACAGACGAACCATCCAATCCACCTGACCAAAAGCCAAAGCAAAAGCCAGACCAAAAGCCAGAGCAAAAACAAAAACAAAAGCCAGACCAAAAGCAAGAAACAGAAGAAAAGCCTGTTCTATCAGAAAAATCTATCCCAGCTCTCCATGACTCGCAACGCTCGGCGCGACCGCCTCAACCATTCAACATCACTAAGCAACCCAGTTTTCCAACCCCTACGGCCTCCTCTCCAGAGCCTTCCTACACCCCTCCTCTAGAGCACTACCAGTTCGCCAAAATGACCGACTATCAGCGGTTGCGCCAGGACCTCAACCGGGTAGAAGATCTTGGCAATCCCTTCTTCACGCTGCACGAAGGCACTGCTAAAGACACCACAACGATTGCCGGACGATCGCTCATTAACTACGCCAGCTACAACTATCTAGGACTCTCAGGCGATGAGCGGATCAACCAGGCATCACAAAGTGCGATCGCCCAATACGGCACCTCCGTCTCCGCCAGCCGCGTCGTCTCTGGCGAACGGCCCATCCACCAGCAGCTTGAAAAAGCCCTCGCTGACTTTCTCGGAACCCAGGACTGCATCACCTACATCGGCGGCCACGCCACCAACGTCACCACCATCGGCCACCTCTTCAAAGAAAAAGACCTGATTCTCTACGACGCACTCAGCCACAACAGCATCCGTGAAGGCTGTAACCTTTCTGGGGCAACCGCCATAGAGTTCCCCCACAACAACTGGCAAGCCTTAGGCAAGCTACTACAAGAGCATCGCCGCCACTACGAGAAAGTCCTCGTTGCCATCGAAGGCGTCTACAGCACCGACGGCGACTTAGCACCGCTCCCAGACTTTATCCGCGTAAAAACAGCCCACCGGGCATTCATACTCGTAGACGAAGCCCATTCCATTGGAGCCCTTGGCAAAAGCGGTCGAGGTATCGGCGAACACTTCGGCATTCCAGCCGAGGCTGTAGACCTATGGATGGGCACTTTGAGCAAATCCTTTGCCAGCTGTGGCGGCTACATCGCTGGATGTGCCGAACTCGTTGAGTATCTGAAATACACGGCCCCCGGCTTCGTATTTAGTGTTGGCATGGCACCCGCTAACGCCGCTGCCGCTCTAGCAGCGCTAGAAACTATTGAAAAAGAACCCGCACGGGTCACTCAAGTTCAAAAGCGATCAAAACTGTTCCTAACGCTCGCCAAAGAACAGGGCCTCAACACGGGCAACAGTCACGATTCTCCCGTTATTCCTATTATTGTCGGCGAGCCGTACAAGGCCGTTCAGCTCTCCCACACGCTCTTTCAGCAGGGCATCAACGTGCAGCCAATGGTCTACCCCTCTGTTCCCTACGATGCTGCCCGTCTGCGATTTTTCTTAAGCAGCCTACATACAGAAGCACAAATTCGCAAAACAGTGAAAATCATCGCTGATGAGCTCATGATCTTAAATATGGCAAGCGCATAAGCCACGAACAGATTAAGAAAGCAGCTACAAAAAGAACAGATGCCAACAGAACAGATGCCAACAGAACAGATGCCAAAGGAACAAATACCGAACCAACGTCACTATCGAATCGTAGCGCTGCCGGGTGAAGGTATCGGGCCTGAAGTTGTTGAAGCGACTGCGACCATTCTTCGTGCGCTAGCAGACCAAGCAGGGTTCACGCTGACCATTGACTATGCATTGATTGGTATGCCCGCACAGCAAGCGTTCGGCACATCGCTACCATCTGAAACCCTACAGATTTGCGAGGGCTCAGACGGCATTCTATTTGGCGCAGTCACCCAAGGCGGTCTGCTAGAACTCCGGAAGCATTTCGACCTTTTTACCAACCTGCGTCCCGTTCGGCCTTCTCCTAGTTTGCTCTCAGCATCTCCCATCAAAGCCGACCGCCTGAACCATGTAGATTTACTTTTTGTTCGAGAACTCGTCAGCGGTATTTACTTTGGAGAAGCCGGTAGAGAGCGCCAGCAACAGAATGCATACGGCTTTCATACCATGCGCTACGCAGATGAAGAAATCCGCCGGATTGCGCGGGTCGCCCTTCAGCAGGCCCAAACCCGTCGCCAGCATCTGACCGTTGCTCACAAAGAAAACGCACTTCCTCATTTGCCCTGGTCCAGGCTAGTGGCATCAGAAGCAGAAGCCTTCCCGGCGGTTACTGTCGAGCCTATGCTGGTCGATAACCTGGCAATGCAGCTGGTGAGTCGTCCGGGGGACTTTGATGTGGTACTGGCTGGAAATTTGTTTGGTGATATTTTGAGTGACTTAGGAGGTGCGATCGCAGGCTCAATCGGACTCTTAGGCTCAGCTAGCCTGAACGCTGACGGCTTCGGGATGTACGAAGCCGTCCACGGCACCGCGCCCGACATTGCCGGGAAAGGCATTGCCAACCCACTGGGCACACTAGCAGGTGCCACACTAATGTTAAAACAGTGGGGCGAAAAACAAACCGCCGAAACGCTCATCACCATTCGAGAGAACATGCTTGCACAGGGCTACCGCACGCACGATCTCCGACCTGCCGCAGACACCACAGCGTCAGCCGGTCAGCCGCTAAAAATCGTGACGACGAGTGAAGTCGTTGATTTTTTTATTACGCAGATTCAGGCGCGATCGCAGCCATGCAAAGGTCAAGAGTAGTTCGAGAGTAATTCAAGAATAGTCCCAAAGTAGCAAAACGAACCAGTACAACAGACTATGTTTTACATACTAAGCAACTCACTTTCTTTGTTCTTTCGACGAACGCTCCTTCTGTTCGATCGATAGCAGCCAGAATCCTTCAGCAAAGAATGACCAAACACCACTGAAAGCGCCTTTGCATCCCTTAAGCTTTTAGCCTGGCTAGAATACGACACGGTTTCTTCTAAATATTCACTCACAAACGTCACAGAATAATTTCGTTTCGTTGCCACAAGATTCACATATCCGCCAAGCGCCACAATCACCGCATGGTGGGTGTTACTGTTCGCTATCCACTGGACTTTTCGCATGTTCTAGATGTTTCTTACACTTATTCGTTCAAACGAAGCAAGCCCTTACATAACAAACTCTCACATATTCGACAGTTCAAAAGCAACTCATGAATCATTTAATATAAAAAATTGATATGCGCAGACAGAATTATTCACACATTGTTTAATGTGGCTTGACTGATGCCCGGGCAAGTACTGCTTTTTTATCCAGATCGCCTACATTACAAGAGAAAAGAGAATTGACAACCATGCAGAAGGCATAGGCATACTTTCGCCATAAGAATGCTCAAAAAATTCTGAAAATCGCTTTTTGCAATCACCTTTTGTACGTAGAAGCGAATTTCTTGGTGACAGCGTCAAATTACAACACATCTGCCAGAAAGCCTCTCAGAAAATTCCTTTTTCTGGTATCCTAAACACCTTAATTTTGTTAAGCCCAAATTTTGTTAAACCCAGTCCCTACGAGCCAGTTTCTATGAGTAAGACGCTTACAATTACCCCTGGCCTTAATGACATGGGTGCGCTAATTTTGAGCGCTTTACTAGTCGGAACGATAGCCCCCCAACGAGCGAGCGCCGCCAGTCCGCCCCCCCAGATAGCACCAGACTTACTCACCCAGCTCATACTAGAGACAGCGCCTACCGCTACAGCCCCAGCGCTAGCACCGGGAATACCACAAGCTACAGGCTTAGAAAACGAGCACTTCTCACAGCAGCCAATCGCTGCTGACACCACCAGTCAAACGACCGAACAACCTACCAGTACGCCAAATATCACTATCCCTCTACCAGCTCAACAAATAGCTCAGACGGTAGAGGTAAAAGAAGAAACACCAGCATTCGGCCAAGCAGGCACTCAGCGCTGGTATCTACAGGGCGGCTTTGCTACCGATTTAGACGATGCCTCCTTTTTCCTAGCAGGCGGCGGCCTCTCTCACTTTTTCCACGACGGCCACAGCGTCAATCTGGAGCTTAACGGCCTGTCAGTAAACCAGCCTGGTGATGATGCCCTAGGGGCGACGTTGACTTTCTTAATGCGATCGCACTGGATCCGCGGCGAAAACTGGTCGCTCTACGTCGATGGCGGCGCAGGCATTATCTTCACCACCGACAACGTCCCGGCTGCTGGCTCCAGTTTTAACTTCACGCCGCAGGTCGGCGGCGGTGCCAGCTTTGCCATCAACGACACTCAGCGCCTGATGACTGGCCTGCGCTGGTACCATATTTCTAACGCTGACACCTTTGAAAGCAACCCGGGCCTAGACACCGTCTTTGGCTATGTCGGCATTAATTTCCCGCTCTAAAGTGCTCAATACACTCAAAAGCCATGCCCTACGCGATTACTGATGTAAATCAGATGAGCCAGAATAAGTTTGTCAATGCGTTCGGCGCTGTGTATGAAGAGACACCAGCGATCGCAGCCCAAGCTTGGAAAAAACGCCCTTTTGAAAATCTCTCGCAGCTTCACCAGGCTATGTGTGCGGTCATCAGCGGACTCTCTGAAACAGAACAGCTCAGGCTCATTCGAGCTCATCCTGAACTAGGGAGTAAGGTGCGAATGGCAGCAGCCTCTGTACAAGAGCAGTCCGGGGCGGGGCTCTCCCAGCTGAGCGCAACAGAATACGAGAGATTTAACGCGCTCAACGCTGCCTACAAAAAGAAATTTAATTTTCCGTTTGTTATGGCGATCAAAGGATACGAGAAAACAGAAATTTTGGCAGCGTTTGAAGCGCGATTGCAGTGTAGTAACCAGGAAGAAAGGGCGCGATCGCTCGCTGAAATCACTCAAATCGCCCGCTTTCGATTAAACGACTTAATAACGACTTTCTAACCAAACGCGCAGCTCTGTTTCAGAAACATTGCTAATCGCCCTTCCAGAAGCACCATCGTGCGCACTCCAAAGCGTTTGGCCAGCAGCATTTTTGTGGTGCCACACACGCGGCTCGCTAGAGCCCACTAGCACTGACACCAAAGGCTGTAATGCACGGCTCAGCTGGGCCAAAAGATCGGGTGAATCAGAAGAACTTGCTAGCTGATTAGCAGACGGTCTCTTGGTAGATGCTGAACGAGTTAACCGGGGCAAAGGCCAATAGGCCTGATTGCGAATAGGAGCAAAAGCTGAAGTAGATTTCATGTGAAGATTTCCCTAAACTTGCGACTGCATACAGTCTAAGAAATCGCCAGATAAGCTACCAAAAGGGGCCTTCACCCTTTGCATGAGTAGCTAACATGTATAGTCATTCGATTGAGCCATTCTCTGTATAGCCGACGTTGTTTAGCACCGAGCATTAAACAACGTCGGCCGTCACGCTCTACGACAACAGCGCCTTCGCCCGGCTCGCCAGCTTCTCAGCCGTCAGCCCGTTCAAGCTAAACAGCTGCCCCGCACTAGCTGCCGTCTCACCCCGCTTCCAGGCCATCACATCACGCGGCAAAGCACTCCGCAGCATCAGCGGCTCCACCATCGCGCTCGATCCACCCGTGACCCCAACTAGCGCATCACCATCAAACAGATCAGCAAACTCATCATCACTCAAAAACTCACCGTCCGCTTCAGAGCAACTCTCCCAGGCCACATCGCTAGGCCGGTACAGCCGTCTCGGATTCACAATCGCCACGACCTTCGAGCCTACACCCTGCTCCTGCAAAGCCCGCGCTGCATCCAGTACCGGAATCAGCATCATATCGCCGACCACACCAAACACAACCGTCTGATTTCCGGGCGTCTCTTGCAAAACAATCGCGCCCTTCGCCAACGCCTCACGATTCTGTTCAAACGTTGTCCGAATGGGCAAAGGCGACTTGCTCGCGGTAATCGTAATCCCTTTGTTCTTAGTGGTTACCGCCCAGTCATAACAAACCTGAATACTGTTGGCATCAATCGGAAACAGCGGAAAAATATTGCCATTGCGCATCATCGCAGCGAAATAGTTCTCAATCTCCGGTCGCTGATGCGTCCAGCCATTGCGTCCCTGCTCTAGCGCTCCAGCAGTAAATAAACAAATCGTCGCAGGCGTTGGGCGTCGCAGCTCGGCCATTGCCTGCGTTGTCGTTTGCCAAATCGGTAGACCGTTAATCGCAAACGACTCGTAAGAACACCACAGGCTGCGCGCCCCCATTAGCGCCTGAGCTGCCGCTAGTCCAGCGCAGGCATCTTCGCTCAAAGGCTCGTACACCTGACCCTTTGGCCCTTGAAAATAGGTCTCATCCTCAGTCGGGTGAATAATCTTTAGCGCCTGATTGATATTGTTGATTCCTGACGCCGCATTGCCATCTGCATTGGTCACCACAAAGTCTGGATCTTGTTGCCCTACGTGGGCAACCAGCGCACCCATTGCCGTTGTCGCCACTTGCTTACTGTCTGTACCAACAGAAAATTCATTCAAAGGCAGCGAGCCCAAATCACTCAAAGACCGTTCAGACTCAGTAACAGCAGTTTTCGCCGCTGGGCCAGCGTGCGATCGCACAAAGTTAGTCCGCACCAAATCCCACTCTGCCGGAGCCAACGCCCGCGTCTTCAAGGCCGACGCAATATAGTCTTTCTCCAAGCTATCGCCCGCGTACAAATTGTGAGACTGAGACCCCCGCTTATGCACGCCTGCGCCCTTCAGCTGCTTCACAATCAGCACCGTTTGCGTCCCACCCAGCGCAGATTTGGCTGCCTTATCAGTCGCCTCTAAAATCGCCTGCGTAAACGCTAGTCGCTGCGTCATCGAAGCCGCCGTACTATCAACATAAGGGCCAGCCTGGTCTGCATCGTCAAAGTCCTTCGCATCGATTAAAATCACCTCGGCAAAGCCATTGCCTCGCCAGTAGGCAATCATCGCCTCGTTACTGTAGGTAGACACAATACTGTGATGCTCTTGCGAAAAGCCATTCCACACTAAAATCGGCAGATAGTTGGTAACCCCCGGATAAATCGTATTGAAGTGAGCCAGGCTGCTCATAATGTAGGGCTCGCCCAATCCGCCATCCCCAATCGTGACGGGGAACAGCTGATCTGGATACAGCTTTGCCGCTGCCATTGCAAAATGTTGCCCCTGGCACAGCGGGCCCGCCGGACTCAGCAGCCCCGGAATTTGACCTGAAAGGTGACCCAGCAAACCGTGGGTTTCACGAAACCGATCGCCCATCTCCTTCACTGTTTTTATGCCCATCTCTTCCAAAGAGGTGTCCATAAAAACAGTGCTGTAAAAGCCAGGCGCATGGTGCCCTACCTCTGTGATCAGGTTCTTGTAGCCCAGCATCACCAGCGCCGCAATCGTATCAGCAATGCTGGCAAACCCACCGGGGTGCCCCGACTGTTTGCTGGCAGTAGTATGCAGCGTCAAGTAGCGTAGCGCATCGGCAGCTAGCAGCGTCTGATACACCGCCACTGGGTCTGTTGGAGATGCGATCGCCTCTGCCCCTTCTCTAATAGCCGCGCTCTGCCCGTACTTCTCAAAAGCAGGTTTGGGCTCACCAAAATGCTGAATGCCTTCACAAAAAGCAGGGATAGATTGGCTAGTGGAACGAGCAGTTGCAGCAGTCATAAGGAGGCTTCCAAGCTAACAGTGTCTTCTGTAAATACTATCTCTTCAAGTGATGGACTGAACGGGCAATCTTAAATACATCAAAACATCCATCTAAATTCCAAGAGTAATCTCAATACAGAAGATAGGCCGTCCTCAGAATTTCAAGCAATCCCAAATATGTAGCCAGTGACACCTTTTCACGATGTGCTTCCCACTAAATTATTTGTGTACTGTGCAATTTTTATACTTCTATATATATAGGTTATGTAGGTTGCAGCGATCAGCAGAGTGGATCAGCAGGTTGTTGTAGCGAGTAAGAATTTGCCTTTCCAATTCTGTTTCTTGAAAATATCTCACAAAAAGAGATTCAAAGAATCGAACAACAGAGGGTCTGTTGCTTTAAAGCAGAGCATTTTCTCACCGAGACACCCGTCCATTTTTTCTCAACTGTTTCTAAGGCCTTTAATTGATGCTTTCACGTTTTGGAGTTTTCAAATATGAGCACCCCTAAAACAGTCACAGACGAACCCGCTATATCACAGCCAGAAGCGTCGGCAGCATCTTCAGAAACAGTTGTCCGCTCAGATTTAATCTACGGATTAGAAGACAGGCCGCCCATTCAAGATGCCATCTTCGCGGCAATTCAGCACGTTTCGGCTTGCTTCGTTGGTATCATCACGCCCGCGCTTATCATCTCTGGCGCTTTGGGCCTAGAGCCTGCCGACGGCGCTTATTTAGTCAGCATGTCTCTGTTCGTTTCAGGAATCGCCACCTTTATTCAGGCAAAAACAATTGGGCCAATCGGTTCGGGGCTACTGAGCATTCAAGGCACCAGCTTTGCCTTTATTGGTCCAGTGATCGCCGCTGGTCTTGCGATTACAGAAGCAGGCGGCACAACGCAGCAGGCCCTGGGCACTATCTTTGGCCTTTGTCTTATAGGCTCTGTCATTGAGATGGTTTTGAGTCGCTTTATTGAGTTTGCTAGCCAAGTCATCACGCCGCTCGTAACAGGCGTAGTCGTTACACTGATCGGTCTAACGCTGGTTAATGTGGGTATTACCAGCATGGGCGGTGGATTTGCCGCCCGAGAAGCAGGGACGTTTGGCAGTCCTCAGTATCTGTTGGTTTCGGGCTTGGTATTGGCCATTATTGTCGCGTTGAACAACGTACGCAGCAGCTTCTTGCGCATGTCTTCTGTCGCGATCGCACTCATCGTTGGCTACCTCATCTCTATTCCCATGGGCCTTGTCGACTTCAGCAACCTCGCCAACCTAGCGCCCGTCACCTTGCCTGTTCCCTTCAAATACGGCTTCGGGTTCAACCTCGCAGCTTTTATTCCCTTCGCCTTTTTGTATTTAATTACAGCCATCGAATCCACTGGAGACTTAACCGCGACCTCTTTACTCACAGGGCAGCCCATCACCGGGCCAAAATACTTCAAGCGAATTAAAGGAGGCGTTTTGGGAGACGGGGTCAATTCTGCGATCGCAGCTATCTTTAACACTTTTCCCAACACCACCTTCAGCCAAAACAACGGCGTCATTCAGCTCACTGGCATCGGCAGTCGCTACGTCGGCTTTTTCATCGCAGGCGTCTTCGTCCTGCTAGGGCTTATTCCAGTTATCGCCGGCATTTTCCAAACCATTCCCCAGCCAGTTTTAGGCGGCGCTACCATCATCATGTTTGGCTCGGTTGCCGTTGCTGGCGTCAAAATTCTCTCCACCGTCAAACTGAACAAGCGAGCCTCCATCATCCTCGCCACATCGCTAGGTCTGGGCTTAGGCGTCAGCATCGTTCCCGACATTCTAGAACAGCTCCCAGAGCTAGTAAAAAGTATTTTTTCTTCAGGCATCAGTACCGGCGGCATCACCGCACTGCTGCTCAATATTGTTTTACCTGGTCCCCGCGAATAGATATTGCAGCGGCTCTCAGCGTCAGAAGGCTCTCAGCTCTAGAAGAAAAATTAACCTTCCTCGCCACGCCATCTTCAGATATCAGCTAGTGATGCGCCAAAAGTACAAGCTTGAGCCTGTTGCGAAATCGCTCGCTGACGAGCGTACCGTGCAGCTGCCTGAAGCCAGCTCCTGCGAGTAGGATTCAGGCAGCATAGCGCTTCTTGCTCCCTGACACGGGCTAGCTTCAAATAATCGTAGTCTCGGTTGAGATTGATACCAATAGAGTAATTATTCATTTATCAGAAATGGATGGATGTCTTGTCTATCTATTGGTATGCCTGCTCTAAGCGACAACAGTCAGTTAAAGTATCAGACAAGCATTGTTACAGATAATCTCGACTTTTACTGCGAAAAGCTTCTACCTTTGGGTAGAAGACAAATAACTACCAGCAAGATTCACCTCTACCTGCAGAGCGATCAACCAAGCGATCAAGAGTCGATGACTTTAAACAGTTGATGATTCTAAATTCTCGTACTGTTACAACCTATCGCAAACCGAACTTGCTGCTCAAAAATACGAACAATACAGACGAAACAAACTTTCTCTAACAAGTCTCTATTGTTTCCACACATTCGAAAGGCGATCTTTCCTAGCATTCTAAATCCGCGTCATTCGAAATTATTTTTCTTTTTTCAACAGAAATACTCACTCACGCTTCGCCCTCCTCTATCCATAGTCTTAATTAGTAAAGTTATGTATCTTAATGTTAAGTTTTGTTTTACTATAAAGTCAGCTAATTGACTTTTTTACTTTTTAACGAATGGCAGCACCTCAAAAACCAAGCGAGCCACCTGCCGATATACCAATAGCTGCAACCACAACAGCATTGGAACAGCAGGAAGTTGAACTGGTCTGCCAATTTTTACCCCAGCCCAGAATTTCATCTTTAACGGGCGCTCAGTTCAAGCTAGCCAAACTGCTTGAGCAGATCAGAGGGGTCTTGATTTCACTGCTAAGTAATGAATTGCGTACACCCTTATGCACAATTCAAACCACCATAGAAACGCTGTCAGAAGGAGATACCATTCCAGCGCAGGCGCAGCGCAGCATGATTCAGCTGTCTTTAACAGAATTAAATCGCCTCGCGCTGCTAGTAGAAAGCTTTCTATCGTATGCGAATCAAGTTTGGGCGCTGACGTTAGACTTTGCTCAATTCCGTCCTAGTCGAACAGCCGCAACCTATCTGAACTCAATGTTTGCAGCGCTTCCCAATACCTTCTCTCGCGACCAGAGCTGGCTAAAGGATGCGCGCAAGCGTCTTCGGCCTTTTCTGGCTGCCCTGTGCGACGAAGGCAGCGGTCGTGACGAACTCATATGGGCTGAGGAACGAATCTTATTAGAAGACGAATGGCGTCAGGCGCTAGCAATCATCAATCATGAGCTACGGACACCCTTTACAACTCTAAAAGTTTGCCTAGAGACTTTGGAGAGCGAAGGTGCCTCTCCCACCTCTGTCAGAAAAGCCCTATTAACAAATGCTGAAGATGACCTTAAACGACTAGAAACACTCAGTCGAGACTTAGAGTTACTGTCGCGCTTAGATGCGAGGCAAATCTGCTTTCAAACAGAACTAATAGATTTAACAGCCACCCTACAGACCACGCTCAACAGCGTTTTGCAGCAAGCGTCCAGCGAGACACCAGTGGATGTAAAAATCGAAAATAGTGAGCAAATACCTCTAGTGTGGGCCGACGGGGCTCACCTCATAGAAGTTCTCCAAAGGCTTTTAGAGAACGCCTTTCGGTTTACAGCAGCAGCAGGCTTTATTAACGTTAAGCATCAAGTTTTTGGACTACAGGCAAAAGAGCAAGAGGATGAAATAGCTACTCTCAAAATTGATATCTCAGATTCAGGCCATGGGATCGAGCAAGAACACTTAGCCTGCATTTTCGAGTGCTTCTACCAAGAAGAGGATTATCTCAGGAGAAATCACGGTGGAATCGGAATCGGACTGACGATTTGTCGCTATCTCGTTGAAGGAATGGGTGGACGAATTTGGGCAGAATCTCCTGGCAGAAACTTGGGAAGTCGATTTTGTCTCATGCTGCCTATCCAACGACAAAAAAGACAAATGGCAAGAGCGTGATCACGCTGGCGTGAGGGCGATCATTCAGATGTGAAATGGGTACCGCAAGTCAAATCCTATAAGTCAAATCCTATTTAAGTTCGTTGTGTTTCGCAGCCATTTAAGTACAATTGAGATAGTAATAAATACTCAAGGTCGTTAGCGCCTTTAAGGTCAGTCAACGTCTTTAAGGCCAATAGTTTAAGGCCAAGCTCAAGGCCATTAACCCCTTTAAATTCGCACAACTGTCAAAACCTTGCGATCAGCTCTGGAAAAAGCGGAATACCGATGGCGAAGACATCTCAAACTTACAGAAATCTCTCTTCTCAACCTATGTCCACGCCAGTTATTTCTAGCGAAGCGCTAGGCTGGAGCCCGATACTGGCAGAAGAGTATCAGCAGCCAGCCGGAGAAACCGAGATTCTACAAGCATGGGAGGGACTTTCGCTCGCATTATGCCTGGCGTCGCGCCCCTATCGCCTTCATCAAGTTATTGGCGATCGCCAATATACTGGTCTCTACACGCAAGGTGATATCTCTATTACGCCTGCCAATACGCCTGCCTCCTGTCGCCCTGAAGGAGACGATCACTACTTTCATGTACAAGTTCCGACCCAGTTTATTCAAACAGTCGCACGTTCAGCAGCCGACTTTGACGCCGACTGCCTAGAGCTAGCGACTAAATTTCGAGTGCGAGATCCACAGCTAGAGCAAACGTTACGGCTGCTACGCGCGGAGCTTCATAAGGGCGATGGTTGGGTTGGACAACTCTATGTAGAGTCTCTTGCGAACGTGTTAGCCATTAACTTAATTCGTGAGTACGCTCAATCAAAACCGAAGGTAGCACTTTATGCAGGTGGACTGGGCGATCGCAGAATTATACAAATTTCAGACTACATTCAGGCCCACCTCGATCAATCGATTAAGCTCGCGGACCTAGCAGACGTCGTAGGCATTAGTCAATATCACTTCAGCCGCCTGTTTAAGGAGTCCATGGGAACCACGCCACATCAGTACGTTCTACAACAAAGAGTAGAGCAGGCTAAAGAGCTATTGAAAGGAACAAAAATGACGCTTGCAGAGATCGCTTTCCAATGCGGATTCAACAGCCAGAGCCATCTAGGCAAGATATTTAGAGACGCGACCGGCATCACCCCTCGTAACTACCGTAAGGGATAAAACCCAACTACGAAAAACACAGCAACAATCTGATAGTTAAGCAGAATTCAAGCAGATTTCTCTTTTCTACTCCCCTAAATTTTAGACAGCTCAACAGAAGCTACAGAGCTGATACCAAAACTTAAGGAAATGACGACAACAACTATAAAAAGATCAGGCATCAACTTAGAAATCCGAGAGTTTCTCAAGTTAGCAGTGCCCCTAGCAGCCGCTCAAGTCGCGCAGGCCGTCGTCGGCTTTGTCGATACTCTCATGATGGGTCATTTAGGTGCCCAGAGCCTAGCGGCAGGAGGTTTAGCATCCTCTGTCTTTCAGCTTGTGCTAAATACTACCAGCGGATTTGTAATGGCGGTCAGCCCTTTAGTCGCAGCCGCCTACGGTGCCAAACAACACAAACAGATCGAGCGCATCGCCAGACAGGGACTATGGCTATCGGTTCTCATTGCGGTTCCGATGATGGTTGTCATCAGTCACCTAGACAACGTGATGCTGCGCCTTGGCCAGGTGCAGCAAACCGTCAACCTAGCAGATGGCTATCTTGACTACATTTTATGGGGCTTTTTCCCAGCAATCGGGTTTGCTATGCTGCGGGGCTATGTATCGGCGCTCTCCCAGGCTCGCCCTGTTATGGTGATTGTCGTGCTAGGAACCTTTGCTAACGTCATCGGCAACTACGTTCTAGGCTACGGCAAATTTGGCTTTCCGCGCATGGAATTAGAAGGGTTGGGCCTAGCTAGCGGTCTCAGTTTTTGGTTTATGTTCTTAGCACTCTTTCTCTACATCTGCAAAAACCAAACGCTAAAACAGTATCCATTTTGGAGAGAACTGCACCGCATCCGGCTCAAAGTTTTAGGTCAACTACTGGTTGTTGGCGTATCTATCGCTGTTACTATCGCCGTTGAATACGGCTTATTCACAGCTGTCACCTTTATGATGGGCAACCTAGATACAACAACGTTGGCAGCTCACCAAACTGTTTATCAAACTGTCTTTCTACTTTTTATGGTGCCATTAGGCATGTCCTATGCAGTCACCGTCCGAGTCGGACAGTGGGTCGGACAGCGCGATCGCCAGCGCACCAGACAGGCTGGATATGTCGGTATCGCAGCAGCAGCTATCTTTATGGGCCTAACAGCTATCGGTCTCCTTGTATTCCGTCGCTCTATCATTGGCATTTACCTGGATGCAAGCGATCCAGAAACACTCAACGTTATCAAACTGGCTATTCCCATGTTAGGAATTGCAGCGCTAGCCCAGCTCTTAGACGGCATTCAAAGGGTTGCCATGGGTTCGCTGTACGGCCTGCAAGATACTCGCGCGCCAATGCTGCTAAGCATTGTCACCTTCTGGGGAGTCGGCCTAGCTAGCGGCTATATTCTCGGATTCATAATGGGCTTTGGCGGAATGGGTTTGTGGATTGGTCAGTCAATAGGCGTTGCTGCAGCTGGGCTCATCTTTTTACAGCGCTTCCATAGCCTCACCTCAGAGAAAAATTTCGCCAAAATCAAGTGGGATAAGCTGCGATCGCACCACGGATAAACATCTTTTATCAGACGATACCAACAAAGAAACGCAGCTCAAGACAAGAGTAGTCGGTTTTGGGCTGCGTTCCCTTCGTCATAAAGCCAAAGGGCCTATTGACAATTCTATCTATAGGATCTTACCATTAGAGAATGATCATTCTCTAATGAGGTAAAACACTTGGCTCGACCTCGCACATTTGATCCTGATCAAGCAATAGATGCGGTTATGCGCGTCTTTTGGCAAAAGGGATTTGCAGAGACCAGTTACGGTGACCTTGTAGAGGCTAGCGGCGTGAGTCGCAAAGGTCTTTACACCACTTTTGGCAATAAGGAGGCTTTGTTTATTGCCTCACTACGTCACTATCGTCAGACTGTTTTTCGATCAATTCTTTCTGCCTTAAACAAAGAAGCCATCACCCTTGAAGACATTTCAACGATGCTGAAAGAGCTTGGACAGTTAGCCGTTTCAGAAGCAGGGAGTTCGGGCTGCTTTATGGCAAACACTGCTTCAGATGACACACTTCAGATATCTGAAGTGAAATATCAAATTGATGCTCACTTGCAATCTATGTCGCATAGCTTCTCAGAGGCACTCCAGCGAGCAGGCGTTAAAGCTAAAAGAGCCAAGGTTCTGGGACATTACTTGACAGGTGTAATGCAAGGTTTATTTCTATTGGCTCATGCGCGTGCTAGAGAAGACATAATCGAAGACTACATCGCTGTTGCCATCTCAACCTTGTAGTCGTTTTTTTGGCTTATAAGAGAATAATCGTTCTCTTATAAAGACTGAGTTGCAGCTGTTAATAACAAAAATTTCAACAAAGGTAGAAGGTGAATAATGTCTGATGGACGTGTTTTAGTCGTGGGTGCCACAGGTCATGTGGGTTCTTAAGTTGTAAAAGCGCTACTGCAAAAGGGTCACCCTGTTAGAGCGATGATTCGCCGAGAGGGCGCTAAGATTCACGGCGCGGTGGGAGATCTTGAATACGTACTGGGAGATTTGGCTGATGTTGCTAGCCTCCGGCGTGCAGTCACCGACGTTGATTTTGTAGTCTCAAGCGCTAACAGCATTATTCCCTCGGGAAAAACACTGTCGGTAAAGCGTATCAGCGACAGTGGGTACGAGGCACTTATAGCCGCTGCAGAAAAGGCAGGCGTCCAACAGTTTGTTCAGTCATCTGTTCCAAAACATCCTATAGAATCCACCGTACCCGAACTAGCAGGCAAGCGCCTAATTGAGCAGCGACTTCAGTCATCCTCAATGGCATCAACGATTGTGAGAAATCCCGCTTTTATGGACGTTTGGCTAGTGATGGCAGGAGCGCGTCAGGCCATAGGCGCCGACCCTCACGCCACCACACGTCGCCCCTATAGTGTTATGAAAATGTGGCAGTATATGATGGGCGATCTGGTTGTCAAGCATCGGCTGATGATAGCACCCGGCGGTCGGGAACAGGGCTCTGTATTTATTTCAACATATGATACTGCGCAGATGATGGCTAGCATGGTTGGGCACCCGAATGCTGTCAACAGAATTATTGAAGCTGGTGGGCCTGAGTGGATTACTTGGGCAGAAATTGCTGACCTGTTCGCACAGAAAGTGGGCCACAGTGTCAAAACAATCTCTATGCCTGCATGGCTTGCAAGTATGGGGCAAAATACAATACAGCCATTAATGCCCTCTGCAGCAAATGTACTGGCGCTTGTGAAGTTTGTGGCAACCTGGCAACCTCGTTGGGATAGTCAGCCTATTGTTGAAGAATTCAATCTGCCAAAACAGACAACGGTCTCTGACTACATTGAGCGAAATTGGAATATACGCTGCACATAATCAGAGCAATCTCCTTCAACAGGGTCTTTGTAGTGGCTGCGTGATAAAGAGATGAACAGCTCTTACTACACCTGATTTCATTCGCAAGCCATACCTGTAGATAAAATCAGGCAAATAGGTTGGTGTGCGATCACACACCAACCTACTTCACAAGGTAATTGTTGCAGCTATTGCAAAAGCTCAGGTATCGTATCGACTACTTGGCCCCAAGCTGAGGAAGAACCGGTGATTACTCGGCCCAGATCACGCTCAGAAGAAACAGGTACCGTCGAACCGCAGACTTCATCTATCCTGAGTCTAGCTGTTAGGAGCTTTCGATACTGCGATAGCTGTTCAGCCGTCATGATGTCTTGAACCTGCGCATAAAAGTTTTCACTAATCCAAGTTCGCTGCGCCTCCTGCTCAGGCGTAATGTAAGTGATGTAAGAACCTAAAAATTCGCCATACTGACCGAATTTCCGATCAAGCGCTTCTTTTTGATCAATTGTAGGGTTTTTATTCAGGGCTTCTTGAATCTCCGATTGAATATCCTGTGGGACTGAATCGAAGTCTGCGGAAGGTTTAAAGGATAGACTTGCCGTCGGATTTATAATGCTCACAGTGTTCTGGAACAGTTCTGTTCTTTTTGCATCCGCCTGCGTCATTAGAGAATCATAAGTGCTGCGCTGCTCGTCGGTCAGGTTTAACCCTTTGAAATCATCGAAAAAGTAGTTTCCTTCAAAACTGCCATTGGCTTCTTCTTGGAAAACATCTTCACAAATTTTTGATTGTTCTAGGCCCTTAGCGTGCCATTGTCCTAGTTTCTCTTCAAGACTTACAGGTTCTGGTTGGGCGGTCGCCATTTTTACAACAGGAACCAAGGCAACCAGTGCTAGAGTGAATAATGCTACGCTCAAAGGCTTGAGTTTCATAGGTTGAAAATCCTGGTGTCCGATATCAAAAGACAGTAGAGAGCTGGAATACTTAGTAGCAACATACTGTGTAGCAACATACTGTTAGAAAACGCTTACTACTTATACTCAGTAGGACACTTTTACGGGCGGCTAACTGCTTTTAATTTGGGTGCAACCGGTCGAGTGCTCCGGTCTAAAAATAAGCTGAAGGGCTTTATGACCCCAGACCGTCGGGCAGAGATAACACCTCCCTTGTCGCGGTTACGTTGCTGCCTTTTCTTTACCTGCTCCTTCGACTGAAGCGATCACACTTTCTCAACTACCCTCTCAACTACCCGACGCTCTTTCACAAACAGCTCTCTGATATAGGGGTATAGGGGTTTGAATAGTCATGGAATAGAAAGTTACGCTAAGAGCTTCTACCTAAAGGTTTCAGCCTTAGCGTACGATCCTGTTCCAGGATTACTCAAGGGCATCACCCACACCAGCCAAGAACATAATCAGGCAGTTCTACACAAAATCAGCCGCACTCAAAGCTGTTGTGTCTATGCCCGTCAGCGACGCAATCACTTCAGTGGTTTCAGCAATCGCTATCTGATTTCCTTCAAAGCTCAGCGCACCAAAACTCAGCCCCAACACTTCTATCTTGTCTTGACCAGACTTGAAGTCAGAAATCACATCGCGACTATCCAGTCCGCCGCCAGTGGCAAGCACAAACGTATCGCGACCGCCACCGCCAGTTAAAGTATCTTTGCCTTCGCCGCCTTCGAGCCGATCATTACCCGCATCGCCAGCTAAGAAATCATCTCCAGATCCCCCTACTAACGTGTCGTTACCCGCACCACCGAACAAGCGATCGCTACCTTGTCCGCCATCGAGCATATCGCTACCCGACTCACCTTTAATAGTGTCGTTACCATCGCCACCTAGCAGCGCATCCTTACCGTCACCGCCAAACAATCGATCGTCACCGCTGCCGCCGTCGAGCGTATCAGCACCCTCATCACCACTGAGAAAATCGTCATCGTCACCGCCCAGTAGCTCATCTTTGCCTGCGCCGCCAAACAGAAGGTCTACC
>ERZ1740058.77-NODE-77-length-81701-cov-7.615278_pt1 | contig 81701 bp, 78 predicted proteins | sample MGYA00581745_ERZ1740058 | MGnify/ENA primary metagenome ERZ1740058 (study PRJEB43018, sample SAMN04849742) | marine metagenome | isolation source: floating plastic debris | place: Pacific Ocean | collected 2008-08-30 | study: EMG produced TPA metagenomics assembly...
AGGTCCGAGCACTCGACGGCGTCGACCTGGAGATCGCCACGGGCGAGTTCGTGGCCATCATGGGCGCCTCCGGCTCGGGCAAGAGCACGCTGATGAACGTGCTGGGCTGCCTCGACCGGCCCACCGCCGGCGAGTACGAACTGGCCGGCATCCCCACACGCAAGATGACCGCAACCCGCCTGGCCAAGGTCCGCAATGAGCGCATCGGCTTCATCTTCCAGACGTTCGAGCTGCTGCCGCGAGCATCGGCCATCCAGAACGTCATGCTCCCGATGATCTACAGCAAGAAGCACACGTTCGGCGCACGCGGACGCTCAAAGGCCGCGCTGCGGCGTGTCGGGCTCGGGGACCGCATGCGCCACCGGCCCAACCAGCTCTCGGGCGGGCAGCGCCAACGCGTCGCGGTCGCGCGGTCGCTCGTCAACGACCCGGCCATCCTGCTCGCCGATGAGCCAACAGGCAACCTCGACTCGCACACGACCACCGAGATCATCCGCCTGTTCACCGAACTGCACGAAGAGGGCCAGACCATCGTCATCGTGACCCACGAGGAAGAGGTCGCCGGCTACGCGGATCGGATCGTGCGGCTCCGTGACGGCAAGGTCTTCAGCGACATGCCTACGGGTGAGGACCCGCTGCACCTCGCGTTCCTGCAGTCGATTGCCAGCACGGCCGCACGCCGGGCCCAAACCAAAGATCAAACCAAGGACCAAGCCGCGGCCGAGTCCAAGGACTCGCCAACAGCGCAAGGAGCGCCGGCATGATCCTGATCCGCCTGCTGATGCAGACCGTCGTCCTCGCGCTCGGGCAGATCCTGGCCAACAAGGTGCGCTCACTGCTCACCACACTGGGCATCGTCATCGGCGTCGCGGCGGTCGTCGCGACCGTGGCCGCGATCGACGGGCTCCGCGGCTTCGTGCTCGACGAGTTCGAGACCGTGGGCACCAGCAAGGTGTACATCGACGGCGACCTGCCCCAGAGCTGGCGCGGCCGGATCTCGTGGCGGGACACGCAGCTGCAGCCCGACGAGATCGAAGCAATCGTCGAACACGCACCGTCGGTGACGGCCATCAACCCGCACTGGCGCGCATCGGCTCGAGTGGACTACGAGAACTTCGTGGTCGATTCGGCCCCTGTGGTCGGCATCCGCCCGGCGTGGCACGACGTCGAGAACCGGCAGGTCACGATGGGCCGGCCGTTCAACATGATCGACGAGGAGCAGCGCCGCTACGTCATCCTGATCAACGATCTGGCGATCGAGGAGTTCAACCTTCCGACATCGCCCGTGGGCGAGTTCCTACTCGTAGGCGGACGCCGCTTCCTCATCGTCGGGGTCGTCGAGACCCTTGATCTTGCCGGCATCTTCGGCGGTGGAAACAGCCGCGCCGAGTTCTTCGTGCCCTTCTCTACTGCCGTCACCCTCAATCCAAACGGCTGGATCACGTACGCCACCGCAACGATGCGGAGCCCCGAAGCCGCAGAGGAGACTCGCGCGGAGATCGACTTCATCCTCCGGTCGGTGCGTGGCCTCGACCCCGACGATGATCCGACGTTCGAGATCCAGATGCCACAGGAGTATCTCGAGCAATTCGAGTCGCTCTCGGCCGGCCTCGTCGCGGGCGCCACGGGCATCGTTGGCATCAGCCTGCTTGTGGGCGGCATCGGCATCATGAACATCATGCTGGTGTCCGTCTCGGAGCGCACGCGCGAGATCGGCCTGCGCAAGGCCGTCGGCGCGCGCCCGCTGGTGATCCTGATCCAGTTCCTGACCGAAGCCGTCGTCTTGTGCCTTATGGGCGGCGCCGTGGGCATCGCCATCGGCCAGACGATCATCCTCGGATTGCAGCAGATCCCCAATGCCCCGCTCGAGAACGCGAGCATGCCCATCTGGGCAATCGGCCTCGCCGTGGGGTTCTGCGCGATCACCGGTGTGGTCTTCGGTGTATTCCCGGCGATCAAGGCGGCGAGACTCGACCCGATCGTCGCGTTGCGGCATGACTGATTTTTCGTGGAGTGGTTGATGCGAGCACGTGCGTGTGGTGTTGTTGTGGTTTCGATGTTGCTGGCAGCGGGCTGCGCGACACCGTTCGATCGAGCACCGACAGATCAATCGCTGCTCGGGCCCGAGGGTCGGCTGAAGCACATCCGCCCGCTGGAACTCAGCGCCACCGCGCCCGAGGCTGGTGAGCCGGACCAGTTGCCCGTCTTACCACGGGCGGTCGTTGTCGATCCGTCCGCGCCCACGGTGCCGCTGACCATCGAGCAAGCCCGCGCTGCGGCGCTCGAGAACAACCTGAACATCCGCGTCTCGCTGATCTCTCCCACTATCGCCGCCGAGCGGGTTTCTGAAGAGGAAGCCGCATTCGAGGCCGTATTCCGCGTGACCGCTGTCGCCCAGCAGACCGATACGCCAACCTTCAGCGAACTCCAGGACGCCCAGCAGGAATTCCAGTCGCTCAATCCCTCGATTGCGATCCCCACGCGCGTGGGCGGAGACTTCACGATCTCGGCACCGTTCACGCGCAACGAGACCAACAATCCGTTTGCCACCGTCGACCCCGCGTTCACGCAGGATTTGGAATTCAGCCTCAGCCAGCCGCTGCTGCGGGGGGCCGGTCGGCGCGCCACGACCGCGGCCTTGCGCATCGCTGCGTTCGACCGCTCTCTTGCGGCCGCGCGCACGAAGCTGGATGTCATCGCCCAGCTCGCGGCGGTGGATCGCGCCTACTGGAGGTTGTACTCGTCTCGGCTGGAGGTCGCCGTCGCACTCCAGCAGCGCGAGCTGGCGATCGCCCAGCTCGAGCGGGCGCAGCGCCGCTTCGATGCGCAGCGCGTCCCCGAGATCGAGGTCCTGCGGGCCGAGAGCGGCGTGGCGGATCGCACCGAGGCGATCATCGTCGCCCAGAACGCCCAGTCGCTGCGCGAGCGGGAGCTCAAGCAGCTGCTCAACCTTCCTGAGCTGCCCATCGAGAGCGAGGCCCGGATCGACCTATCGAGCGTTCCGGATCCAGCGCTCTACGACGCCAACGCGGACATGCTGATGGATCGGGCGCTCGCGTCGCGCATGGAGCTGCTGGAAGTGGAACTCCAGCTCGCGCAGGACCTCGTGCGGATCGACCTTGCCGAGAACCAGGCGCTGCCGACGCTAAACCTCGATGCCTTGTACCGCATCAACGGTTTGGGGGGCAACCACGGCGGCGCGACCGAAGTCCTCGTCGAGAACGACTTCGAAGACTGGCGCGTGGCGCTCACGGCAGGCATTCCCATCGGCAACGAGGCAGCGCTCTCGAACCTGCGCGGCCTCGTGCTCAGTCGACTCCAGCGCATCGCCACCAAGCAGCTCCGCGAGCAGACCATCCGCCAGGAGGTACTCGACTCGGTCGACGACATGGGCACGAGCTGGCAGCGCGTGATCGCCGCCCGCGAGCGATTACGCCTTGCGACTCGCACGCTGCGCGCCGAGGAGCGGCAGTTCAACGTCGGCCGCTCGACCTCGACGGATGTGCTCGACGCGAGCGCCCGCCTAGCCGACGCGCAGCTTAGCGAATTGGCCGCCATCGTGGACTACCAGCTCGCGCAGGTGAACCTCGCCGTCGCGACCGGCACGCTGATGGGGCAGGCCAAGGTTGGTCTCGAGTTTGCGCGCAAGCCGGAGCTGGATGGATTCCGGTATTGGCCCGAAGCGGTCACGCCGTGAGCCTCAGACGCTGAAGGCCCACCAGCCGATGGCACACAGGATGGCGCCGTGGACCGCGGCGATGAGCAGCGTGAGGGCGCGAAAGCCCGGCTTGCTCGTCTTGTGGCGGAACACCCGTTGCGCGATCACGGCACCAAACGCGCCGCCGGCGAGCTCGACCTTGCGCAACGTTGCTTCCTTGGTGCGCCAGCCGCCCTGCTTCGAGGCTCGCTTGTCCACGCCGTAGCGCACGACGGCTGCGATGCCCCAGCCGAGGTACCACACCGCGGCCGCGAGCAGGACCCAGAGCCTGGGATTCTCGGGCACGGGCTACATCGGCTCGGTGACGGTGATCAGTTGGTTCGGATCGATATCCGTCAGTACGGCCTCACGTCCGCTGGGGAACACAACCCGAAGCTCGTCGATGGTGTCGACAGCGCCGAGCCCGAAGTGGGCCTCAAGTGGCGGGGCGCTGTAGAAGCTGCCGCCAACAAATACATCGTGCCGCCACGTGCGGTCGCCGACAGTGACGAACACCTTGCTGCCGACGCCGCGCCGATTGCTGGTGGTGCCGCGAAGGCGGACGCGAAGCCAAGAGTTGCCCGCGCGGTCCGTATCGTTGCGGAGGACGACGGCCTTGCCGAACACGTCGGTGAGGATGATGTCGATGTCGCCGTCGTTCTCGAGGTCGATCGGCACGAGGCCGCGGGTGTCGCCCTGGTGATCGAGCCCGCTGCCCAGGCCGGCATCGATGAAGGTGCCGTCGCCGCGGCCGAGGAAGAACTGGGCCCGCGTGTGCCACTCGGGCTGCACCCAGCCGTTGACGCCCATGAGGTCGAGGTTGCCGTCAAGGTCGGCGTCCCACAGCCAGGTACCCCAGGCGAAGAACGTGTTGTCGGCGCCGGAGGTCTTGGCTCGGTTCTCGAACACGCCGGTGTCGGTGGCCATGTACAAGGCGTTCGGCCCCGGCTCGTCGTTCGTATTGAACGGGCTGAAGGACATGTTGGTGGTGTAGATGTCCAGGCGGCCGTCGCCGTTGACATCCCCCACCGCGACGCCCATGTCGTTGGCGACGTGCACCAGGTTCCACTCGTGGCTGACATCGGTGAACGTGCCGTCGCCGTTGTTGCGCAGCGCATAGTCCTCATCGAAGTCGACCGCGGCGAAGAGGTCCTGATCGCCGTCGTCGTCGAGGTCGAGGAAGACCGGCTGCCAGTGGAAGCGGTCGTCGTCGGGGAAGCCGCCAGCGCTTGCAGCGATATCTGTGAAGCGGAAGCTGCCATCGTTTCGGAAGAGGTGGATCGTCTGCTCGAACCAGCCGCCGATGAAGATGTCCAGATCGCCGTCGTTGTCGATGTCGGCCGCGGCCGCGCCGCCGTGCGTGGCGTCGTAGTGCTCGAGCCCGCTCAGGTCGGTCACGTCGCTGAAGGTCGAGTCGCCGTTGTTGCGATAGACGCGGCTGGTCGGGAATGAGTCGTCGAACTCCGACGAGTCGTTGAACACGACCAGATCATCGAACCCATCGTTGTCCAGGTCGAGCCACAGGGCCTGCTTGCTGAAACCGGCGACGTGGTCGACGCCGGCGGCCGAGGCCATCTCGGTAAAGGTGCCGTCGCCGTTGTTCTGGTAAAGGTGGTTGGCAAAGCCGGCGGAGTTGGGGATGTAGACGTCGTCGAACCCGTCGTTGTTGAAGTCGCCCACGGCCGGTCCGACGCCGAAGCGTTCGTTCTGGCCTGGGAACAGCGGCGGGACGGGCCAGGCGGCCTGGCCATGGGTGAAGTCGATGCGGCAGGCATCGGTCGCGTCGGTGTAGCGGACGCCCTGCGCCCACGCACTCGCGGTGCAGGCAAGGCCACACATCCCGAACAGCACGCTCGTTCTGGTCATCACCATCCTCCTCCTCAGGGAGCGTATACGCCGGCTCAGGAGGCGGCGTTTTGCGGGGCTTCCGTTGGGGTTATCGGGATCTTGGAGAGCCGGGTTGAGCCCTACGCCAGGGCGTCGAGCAGCTCGGGGATGCCGGTGCCGTGGGTGGCCACGGTCTCGAGCACAGGCCGCTTGCCGGAGATGTCCTTGAGGTCACGGACCAGCTCGTTCTCACCCGGATGGTCGGCCTTGTTGCACACGAACAGGTCGGCGATCTCCAGGATTCCCGCCTTGTCCATCTGCACGGCGTCGCCCATGCCCGGGGTGAGCACGACGACGGTGCGGTCGACATGGTCGCGGATGCGCGTCTCGTTCTGGCCGGCGCCGACGGTCTCGATGAACAACGTGTCGTACGCGTCGGCACCCTCGCATGCGCCACCGATCAGCTCCGTGACCTCTTCGAGCGCGTGGTAGTCCTCGCCGCGAATGGCCAGCGAGCGGTAGTAGGCGGCCTCGCCGAGGCGGTTGAAGTCGACACGTAGGCGGTCACCGAGCAACGCGCCGCCCGAGATCGGGCTCATGGGGTCGAACGCGACGACGGCGCAGCGACCGAGGCTCGGGTCTTGCTCGGCACGGCGGGCGTGCTCGCTGACGAGTTGGGCGACCAGCGTGCTCTTGCCGGCGCCGGGCGAGCCGGTGATGCCGATGACGCGCTTGGGGCGTCGGCGGACGGCGCCGGAGCGCACGGGTCGCCCAAGGTGCGCGAGCGAGATGTCGCGCGCGAGCTGGGCGGTCGCGTGGCCGCTCTCGATCTCCTGCGGGTACGCGTCGACCGTCGACGCGGCGGCCTCGACGATATCGATCAGCCCCACGCCGGTCGTAAAGCATCGCGCAACGCCGGCTTCCTTGAGCGCGGGCAGGTCCTCCTGGGGCAGGATGCCGCCCATGTGCACGGGGATATCGCCGCGGCCGACGCCGGCGAGGGCCTTGAGCAGGTTCGGGCCGAGCGTGAGGTGGCTGTTGCTCATCATGCTGGCGGCGATGACGTCGACGTCCTCGTCGCGGGCGCTGATGGCCAGGCTCTTGGGCGTCTGCCACAGGCCGCTGTAGATGACGTGCACGCCCGAGTCGCGCATGGCGCGGGCGATGACCTTGACGCCGCGGTCGTGGCCGTCCAGGCCCATCTTGCCCAGCAGCACGCGTGGGCGGTGGTCGAGGCTCGCGCAGCGGTCGGCCTTCTCGAATTCGGTTGTCGCGGCGCCGAGCGGTTGGGCCATGGAAGCTCCTCAAGATCCGTCCGGACGGACACCTATCAAAAACGCGTGACATCGTCCGGGCCCGCAGGGTATGCGCGATCGCCGGCCCACACGGCCTCGCCAAGGGCCTGCCCGTGCATGGCGCACGCCCCCATCGCGAGGCTGAAAACCGTCTCGCGTTTCACGAATACGGTTGTCGCCATGCCGGAGACCAGCCATGCTTGAGACGAACGAAGCCCACGCCGTCCTCGCGATCTCGCTCATGGCCGCTATGGCAGACGGCCGCACAGGGAGCGAGGAGCGCGAGCACCTGCGTTCGCTGTTTGATTCGCTGAGCAGCGAGCATGATCTTCCCGATCTGCCCGCCTTGTACCAGAGCGTGCTGATGAGGCGGACCTCGCTGGACGCCGAGGCAGCGAAGCTGTCGAGTGATGAGGCCAAGAGCATGGCCTTCGAGATGGCGGTGTGCGTCGCCGACGCCGACGGCACCACGACCGACGCCGAGCAGAAATTCCTGGACACGCTCGAGCGCGCCCTCGGGCTGGATCACGGCCGGGCCGTCGCGTTCGAGCAGGACGCCGAGACGATCGCGCTCGCCGACGACCGGCCCGAGGACGATCGGATGGACGCCGACGCGCTGCTCGGACCCATCGACACGGCCCCGGCGGGTGTGGCCGCAGGCGCCGCGACGCTCCCCGAGCAAACCAAGCCCGCCCAACTCGCCACGGCCGCGCAGCCAAGCGCCGGCGACCTCGCCACACAAGCGGCCGCCAAAGAAACCGCGCAAGCGGTCGACTCGACCATCCTGAAGTACGCCATCCTCAACGGCGCGCTCGAGCTCATGCCGCAGAATCTGGCGACCATGGCCATCCTGCCGCTGCAGACACGCATGGTCTACGTCGTCGGCAAGCACCACGGCTACACGCTCGGGGCCGGGCACATCAAGGAGTTCATCGCCACGCTCGGCCTTGGCGCCACGGGCCAGATGCTCGAGAATTTTGCGCGCAAGGCTCTGGGCAAGCTCGCCAGGAAGACCCTCGGCAAGACCGCCGGTAAGGTCGCGTACGCCGCGACCGGCCCGATGATGACGTTCGCGACGACGTACGCCATTGGCAGGGTCGCCAGCACCTACTACGCCGGCGGCCGCACGCTGAGCAGCCTGGACCTCAAGAGCATGTTCACCCGCGAGCTGGACCGCGGCAAGTCGCTGTACGACCAGCACAGCGGCAGCATTGGTCAAAGGGCCGCGAGCCTGAACCCGGCGGATGTGATGCGGGCGGTGAAGGGCGGGGGGATCTAGAGAGCCTGGTTCTCCTCGTAGATCATCACCCAGTTGCCGCACGTGTCGTCGAGCATTGCCACCTTCGAGCCGGGCATGTCGCTGATGCCGCCCTTGAACTGGACGCCGGCGGCGGCCAGCCGCTCGTGCTCGGCGGCGATGTCGTCGACCCTGAACGCGGTGACCGGGATGCCCTCGCTATACAGGGCGGTCTTCCAGGCCTTGGTGGCCGGGTGCTCGCCGCTGGGCTCGAGCATGAGGGCCGCGCCGTCGGGCTCCTCGGGGCTGACGACGGTCAGGAAGCGGTGGCCGGGGGCGACCTCCATGTCGTCCTTTTTCACGAAGCCGAGCTTCTGGGTGTAGAAGGCCAGGGCGTGGTCCTGGTCGGAAATCGGCACTCCGGCGAGCTTGATGCGCATGGCGGTCTCCCTTCGGTCGCCACTCTATCAGCTGTACCGGAAGAACACCAACTCCGGGTCGCCCTCGTCCAAGTTGTGGATCGTGCCGGTGTGCTCGAAGCCCTCGGCGGCCAGCAGGGCCCGCATGGGGATGTTCGATTCATTGGTAGAGGTGAATATCTTCGGCGTTTCGCTCAGCCGGACGGCCTCGCGAACGAGCCGGGTGCCGATGCCCCGCCGCCGCGCACTCTCGGCGACGTGCAGTATATCGATCATGGCGTTTCCGAAGAAGGTGTGCGTCAGCAGCGCGTAGCCGACAATGGAGCCGCCGGACTCGGCGATGAGGCAGCCCGATGATTGCATCGCAACATCGAGCAGCCAGCGACGGTGGCGGTCATCCCTGCACGCGGGGTCGAGCGCGTACAGCGCCTCGCGGCCAGACTCCTCACCCATGCCAACGTTTGTCTTCAAGACTTACTCCACTGGCACACATTGGATACCACCCTGACAATTACGTTGGACGAGCGCGTCTTTGTGAACAATCGGCAACCAACTGATGACCAAACACGTATGTATGCAACAACCACCGACGCTGTACTCGATTGTACTTCTGAGTCATCATTTCAATGACCGAGAGTATGGAGCCATAAATGGGCAAGTCCTCGAAGGAACCTAAAGACCCGACATCTCCCGTGGTGGTCGTACAAGGGACGCACGAGAACAAACTTCCCCCGTGGGCCGGGATTGCCAAGGCTGCCCTTTGGCCTCTTGCTGCACTGGTTGCATTCTTTTCGATTCGGCCGGCATTCATTGACCTCATCGTTCGCACGGATCGCTTCACTGTGCAGGGCGTTGCAATTTCTACCGACAGCGGTATCTCGGATCGAGTTCGAATCGCACTTCAAGGACTCGATCCGACCTCGGTTGGCTTCCTGATCAGAACCAAAGGGACTGGATCGATTGTGTTTCCAATGGACGCCTGGGAGAGAGCTTACGAAAGGCAAACTGCTGAGTTGCGCGAGCGAGGACTAATCGATATATCACCCGGAACCACAGACCGAGATGAAGAAGGGATCGAGGTGCGTTTCACTGATCTCGGGCTGGACGCCGCCGACCACTTGTTCACCTTTGTTAGACAGAGCCTGCAGTCTCCGTGATCCGTGCAACTAGTGCTTGTACACCCCGTGCCCGCTCTTGTTGCCCAGGCGGCCGGCGGTGACGAGCTGCTCGAGCAGTGGGCACGGGCGGTACCGCTCGCTGTGCAGGCCGTCGGCGAGCACGTTCATGATGTGGGCGCAGGTGTCCAGGCCGATGAAGTCTGCCAGCTGCAGCGGGCCCATCGGGTGGTTCATGCCAAGCTTCATGATCTCGTCGATGTGCTCGGGCTCGGCCACGCCCTCCATCCACGTGTAAAAGGCTTCATTAATCATGGGCATGAGGATGCGGTTGGACACGAAGCCCGCGCGGTCGTTGGCGGGGACGGCCACCTTGCCCATTCGACTCGACAAGTCGAGCACGGCGGTGGTCACGGCCTCTTCGGTCGCCAGGCCGTTGATGACCTCGACGAGCTTCATCACCGGCACGGGGTAGAAGAAGTGCATGCCGATGACGTGCTGGGGGCGCTTGGTCGCGGCGGCGATGGCGGTGATGGAGATGCTGCTGGTGTTGGTAGCCAGGATGCAGCCGTCCTTGCAGGCGCCGTCGAGGTCGGCGAAGACGGCCTTCTTGACGTCCTCGTTCTCGACGACGGCCTCGATGGCGATGTCGCGGTCGGCCATGGCGTTCACGTCGCTGGCGTAGCTGATGCGCGCGAGGGCGGCGTCCGCGTCGGCCTGCTCCATGCGGCCCTTTTCGACCGCGCGGGCCATGAGCTTCTGGTGGGTGGCCTTGCACTTTGCGACCTGCTCGGCGCTGGCGTCGTACACCAGCACATCGAGGCCCGCCACGGCGGAGACCTGCGCGATCCCGCCGCCCATCTGACCCGCTCCAACCACGCCCACCTTCTTGATCGCCATCGCGTACACTCCTTGAAGGAACCCGAACAACTGAGGCAGACGCCTCGGAACCGCAACATTAGCGGTCGGATTGCATCCCGTCAGGCCCACGCGAGAGACCCGCAGAGGAATTGCTCATGGATCGCATCGCCACCCTGGAGAAGATGCTGGCCGCCGAGCCCGAGGACACGTTCGTGCTCTACTCCCTCGGTCACGAACACGCGAAGGAAGGTCGGCACGAGGAAGCCGTGGGCTTCTACGAGAAGTGCCTTGCGGTCGATCCGGGCGAGCACTACGCGTACTTCCACATGGCGCGGTCGCTCGAAGCGCTGGGCGAAGAAGAGCGGGCCACGGGAATCCTGCAGACCGGCCTCGAGCGCGCGCGGGCCGACGGCAACCAGAAGGCCAGCGGCGAGATCGCGCAGTACCTGGCGCAGCTGATCTAGCCCCCGGCACACCAGGCACTCAAAGCATGGCAGAGATCGAGACCATCGCGCTCACGCCCAACGGGCCGAATCGGTGGACGCTCAAGACACCCGAGCACAAGCGGGCGACGCTGGACGACGCGGCCGTGATCGACTGCGCGCTCGTGAACGGCGATCCATGGACGGTCGCTGTACAGGAGCGCGTCCAGCGAGCTATCGGTGAGGCCGGTGCGAGACTGGCGGCCGAGCGGCTCTTGCGCGTGCGGCCGCGATCGAGCGCTGAACTCCGTGAGCGGCTCGGAAAGCGTTACCCGAAGGACGCGGTCGAGCGCGCCGTCGATCGATTGGTGCGCAGCGGCGCGGTGGACGATGCCCGGCTGGCCGACCAACTCGCCGAGCAGCTTGGCGAGATCCGACCGCACGCGCGCGAGGCGGTCCGCTCCCGCCTCGAGCGTGCGCGGGTTGGCAGCGACGTGGTAGAGCGAGCCCTGGACGAGCACGCGCCGAGCATGGGCGAATCCGATCGGGCCGTCGAGGCCGCGCGGGCACAGGCGCGCCGCCTTGCTGCGCTTGGCATCGGACCCGAGGCCATGCGTCGGCGGATCTACGGCGCGCTCGGTCGGCGAGGATTCGACGCGGAGACCGCCGCGGAAGCCGTCGAGGCCGTGCTCGGCTCCTGGGACGAACAGGCCGATGGGCCAGACACCGACGAGGCGGGCTGAGTACCATCGCCGATGCCAAGAATCCGCCCTGCAGCGTTGTGCCTCATTCTCCCTACGGCTTGCCTCGGGCTGATGGGCTGTGTGGCTGATCGGCCCGGACAGGACAGCTACGGGACCGTCGCGGGCGTGTCGCCGCTCTCGGCCTTGGCCTCGCAGGAAACGCTGGAAGCTGTCGAGCCACGCGAGAGCGTGTTTACCCGCGAGGGCGACGTAATGGATCGCCGGTACTGGGCACCCATCGCGCTGCTCGCGCCGAACGATCTCACGCTGCACACTCCGCACTACACGCCGAGCCGACTGCCGACGACCGGCGACTGGCGCTACGGCGGCGATGTGCCCAACATGCTGGACGTGCACGTGTACGGCAGCGGAAACCGCCATCAGCTCAAGAGCCTCGCGTACGAGCCGTTCTTGCAGGTGTATGACCTCGTGATGATCCCCGTGCTGATGATTACGGGTACGCCGCCCAACCGGCTCGACGCATCCCCGGACACCGAGTACGTCCGTTCCCCCGACGCGTGGGATACGCCGCTGCCGCGGACCGGCCTGCCCGTGGGCGCCGTCGGCATGGAAGTCATCTCGCGTCCGGCCGAGGGCCGCCAGCTGTGAGCGATACCTTCGACGACAAGGGCTTGCCGCCCGGATATCCGTTCAAGCCCAGCTATGAGATCGCGCCCGTTGCCGCCGCTGAGAAGCTGTCCAAGGGTGACGCGCTCCTCGTGGATGTGCGCTTGGCCGAGGAGCTTGAGATCGCCGCTCTCCCAGACGTCGGCGAGCACATCCACGCGCCGCTTCACGAGCTCAACGAACACCTCGACGACATCGAGGACGCGGCAAACGGCCGGACCATCCTGACGCTCTGCCACCACGGGGTGCGTTCGATCAAGGCTGCATTAGCCCTGCGCGGCTGCGGCTTTGAGGACACTCACTCGATCGCGGGTGGCATCGAGAATTGGTCGCTGGCGGTCGATCGCGCCGTCCCGCGGTACACGCGTGACGGCGCGCAGTGCACCCGGGTCGAGTAGTTACGCCGCCTGACGCCTCGACATCGCCTCGACGATCGTTGCCACGAGCCGCCCCCGACCGATCGGTTTGGTAGCGTAGGAATCACACCCCACGCCGAAGCAGCGGACACGATCCTCATCCGTCGAATGCGCCGTGAGAGCGATGATCGGTAGCTCGCAGCCAGCCTGGCGTAGCGTTTGCACGACGGTATATCCATCGATCTCGGGCATCTGCATGTCGCTGAGGATCACATCGAACTCCAGCGGAGCCTTAAGGTGACCGTCGGCGGTAAGCATCTTGAGCCCTTCGCGCCCATCGAGTGCGCACGTGACCACCGCGCCGACGCGCTCGAGATGGGTCTTGATCAGGCGGATGTTGTCCACACCGTCTTCCATGAGCAGGATGCGCACGCCTTCGAGCCGCAGGGTATCGGCCGGCTGCACGCGACCGGCCGAACTGGCCGCCTTACCAGATGGGATCGGCTTGACAAAGGCGCCCGTGTCGATCGTCACGTAGAAGGTTGTGCCCACACCTTGTGTGCTCTCGAATGAGATATCGCCGCCGAGCAGACCGGCCAGGCGCTTGCTGATCCGCAGGCCGAGACCGGTGCCACCAAAGCGGCGCGATGTCGATGCGTCCGCCTGGGTGAACGCCTCGAACACATGCTCGGACTGTTCCTGGCTCATCCCGATCCCGGTGTCGACGATCTCCACCGCGAGCACACCCCGGCCCGCCGCGCCCTCGCGGTAGTCCGCAGCAACGCGCACGGATCCGTTCTCGGTGAACTTGATGGCGTTGCCCATGAGGTTTACGAGGATCTGCCGGAGTCTCGTCGGATCTGTCTCGATGATCTCCGGGACGCCCGTTGCGCAGGTGGACTTGATGTCCAGGCCCTTGGCCTCGGCCTGCACGCTCATCAGCCTCACCGCGCTCTCGAGCAGTTCGCGAGGATTGACTCGGATCCGCTCGGTGACCATCTGGCCGGCTTCGATCTTGGAGATATCGAGGATGTCGTTGATGATCGAGAGCAGGTGCTCGCCGTTGCGCCGGATCGTGGAGATGTAATCGGCGCGCTGATCGGCGGTGAGATCCGGCTCTGCCAAGAGGTCGGCGAAGCCGATGATCGACGTCATCGGCGTGCGGATCTCGTGGCTCATATTTGCCAGGAACTCGGTCTTGCTCTGGTTGGCGTCTTCGGCCTTGGCCTGCGCTTCGCGCAGCTCGGCCTCGCGCTCGACTTCGGCGGTCACGTCTCGGGCAGTGCCATAGAGACCGAACACTTCACCAGAGTCGTCAATCCGAGTGCGTCCGTCGATGGCGACATAGCGGATGCCGTTCTCCGTGTTGGCACGCTCCAGCACCAGGGCGTAGGGCGTCCCGTGCATCCTTGCTTTCTGGATCGAGTCGGCCAGCCAACGTGCGTCTTCTTCGAGGTAATGCGAGAGGACCGTGTCGTAGTCGGGTGGGCCGGCCTCGATCGGATGGTCGAAGATTTCGAAGAGCTGCTTGGACCTCGTAACTTCGTCGGTGCGGTAGTCAACGCTCCAACTGCCCATGCGAGCGATGGACTGAGCCGATTCGAGTGCCCGGTTGGATTCCTCGAGCGCGTCGCGTTGCTCGCGTTGCTGGGTGATGTCCTGGAACGCACCAACCAGGCGTGCGACTTCCCCATCGACCATCACGGGTCCGCCCACAGATCGGACCCAGCGCTGCCGTCCGGTGCGTGTGACGAACCGAGCCTCGACATCGAAGCGTTCGCGCTCTTCGATCGCGCGTTGTACTCCCTGAGCGATCATGGCACGATCGTCCGGATGGTAGAAGTCGATCGCCTCCGCCACGTTGGGCTCGTAGTCGTCGGCGACTTCGTGGATAGCGCGCACCTGCTCGGACCAATAGAGCTCTTCCGTGTGGATGTCGAACTCCCAGCCGCCGATGCCAGTCATCTGGGATGTGCTTGCTAAGAGGGCCTCACGACGAGCGATCTCGCGTTCGGCAAGCACTTCATCATGGACGTCCATCTGGATGCCGACGAGTTGGCCGCCCTCGCCCGGTGTCGAGTCTGCCACGAAGGTGGCATAAAGGCGCATCCACCGCCAGTCGCCATTGCGATGCCTCATGCGGCATTGGACGACGATGTGCTGATCTAGGCCCTGCCGATGGCGCTCTAGCGCGTCCTCGAGGCGTTCAACGTCGTCTTCGTGGATTCGGCTCAGCAGCGTCGCGGCGTCGGGCAAGAGGTCATCGTGGCGCTCGCCGAGCGTCTGCGCCCAGCGTGGATCGCAACGGAATGCCCCAGTGTCCATATTCCATTCCCACAGGCCCATCCGACCGGCCTGGAGGGCGAGCTCCGTTCGCTGCGTGGCTCGATCATGCTCCAGCTTCCGATTCATGCGTTCGGTCACGTCGATGTGGATGCCGACCATCCGGACGGGTTCACCCTTCGCATCCCAAGAGACGACCTTGCCCGACGCTTGGATCCACTTCCATGATCCGTCTCGGTGCCGCATGCGGAATTGGACCTCTCGATACGGGACCCCTTCCTCGAAGTGCTGGCGGACACGCTCGAGCGCGATCGGGAGGTCTTCTGGATGAACGTGGCTCGACCACGCCTCGAGATCGCGACCGAGCGATTCGGGCGTCTCACCGATCATGCCGGCCCAACGCGAATCAAAGATGAGCTCGCCAGTGGGTATCTCCCAGTCCCACGTGCCAATCCCGCCACCTGAGAGCGTGAGTTCGGTCCGTTCGGCCTGCTCGAAGAGCTCCTGTTCGATGCTGAGTCGTTCTGTGAGGTCTCGAGCCGCCACGAAGCAGAGTGCGCCCGTTTGGCTGAAACGCCACTCGAGGCTCCGCTGCTCACCATCGCGTGTGACAGACCGGGCACGATGGGCGACCGTGTCCTCACCCGTGCGGGCCCGCTCGAACGCATTGCCGAGGGCCTCTCGGTCGTCGGTGTTGACGAATTCGAAGAGCGGGCGTCCCACCGTCTGGGCATCGCCGGTACGAAGCAGTTCCCAGGCCTCGTTGGCTCGAACGATCAGGCCATCGGCATCGACGATGCAGATCGGTTCCGGGGAGCTCTCGAAGAATCCGGCAAGCTGCTCGAGCTCACCGCTCCGTTCTCTGAGCCTCGAGTCGTTGGCACGTATCCACTGCGCGACGAGTCCGGCGGTGCCGAGCAACAACAGTAAGGCCGCGGCCTTCGCGAGTGTGGGCTGGACCGCCCATGCATGGAAGAAGTGCAGGTCGATCGTCGAGATCACGGCCGCGATCGCGATGGCGCCAAAGAGCAACAGGCGCGCCCGTCGTGATCCGGGTGTGCTGTGCGGCCGCGTCTGCGGTGTGTACTGGACTGGCTCCGTTGGCCCTGGCGTGCGCATCAAAACGTCCTATAACTACATTGGGCCAGCAGGCCCATTGGTGGTCATCGGTTGCACGCCGGGTCCGATCAAGTCGAACTTCCGCTTGAAGACTCGCGACTTAGACCAGCGAGGCTGGAGCTACCATCGTCCGATGCCCCGCCGGCTAGTGCGCTTCTACCAGAAGAGCCGACTGCTCAACATCAACCTGAACCTCGTGGTGGCGGGGTTCTTGGCCATCGCGCTTGCCAAATTCCCGGTGATGCTGGTCGAGCAGTGGCTCGCCGGGCAGAAGTTCCTGATCACGCTGATTGCGTACGGGATCGACACCGTGTTCGATGTCGCGGTGTATTTCGGGTTGCACTGGATCGCCAACCACTGGCGTCCTTCGGCCGTACACGGCAAGGGCCGAAAGCCCCCGAGGCCGGCCCACCGCAAGAACTTCTTCATGGACGCGGGGCGAGTGCAGGCCGAGCGGATGATCCTCGTGCCGGTGTTTGCCGCGGTGTCCATTGGCATGATGTACAGCCTGCAGCGGTACGGCGGCGTGTCGGCTTCGTGGGCCTTCGTGTACAGCTTTGGCACTGCCATCCTTGTCACGCGGACGCTGCACACCATCAGCGGCATCTGGACGGGCACCTTCAAGAGCGACCACCAGTACTACGCCGAGGGCACGGCCCCCGAGGATCCGGCGGCACCGAAGCCGCTCCCCCAGTCTGGGGAGCGTGAGCGGGAGCGGCAGGCCGTGTAGGGCGGCCTACAACCCCACCATGTGCGGCATCGCCGGCGTCCTGCGCATCCACGAACTGGGCAGCAAGCCCCCCCACCCCCTTGAGGCCATCCCCGAGGCGTGGCTCGATGTGCTCGACGACGGCATCAAGCACCGCGGCCCCGACGGCCAGGGCCGATTCCGCGATCGCGCGACGAGGCCCGACGGCTCGGTCGTCGACGTCGCGTTCGTCCACCGCCGCCTGAGCATCCTCGACCACGAGGGCGGCCACCAGCCCATGGTGCACGACGGCGAACGCCTTCGTCCCGACCTGACCTATCAGCCCGGCGAGCCGCCCAAACTAGCGCACGAGTTGTGCCCCGACAAGCCGCTGGTCGCCGTGGTGTTCAACGGCTGCATCTACAACCAGCACGAGCTGCGCACGGAGTTGACACAGCAGGGCGCGTGGTTCGAGACGGACCACAGCGATACGGAGGTGCTGGTGCATGGGTGGCGGGTTTGGGACGATCCGCAAGCAGCATGGATCAAGCAGCTTGAGGGCATGTTCGGGCTGGCGATCTGGTCTCGACCGAACGCCGATATCGTGATCGCTCGGGACACCTTCGGCGAAAAGCCGCTCTACGTCGCTGCGGATGATCGTGACACTATCTTCACTTTTGCCAGCTCCGCCACAGCGCTGATCGCATGTGGCGGGGTCACTCCGCTGCTCTCAATGGAAGAGCATGCCTGCCTGGAGTGGGTGCGATTCGGTTATCACGGCCGCTTCACGCCGCAGGACAGTCTGCAGCAGTTCGGGCCGGGCGAGCGTGGCCGGCCTCGCCGCCCATACACGCCCGCCCAACGGCCAACAGCTAGGCATCCACTTCGTCCGAGGTCTTGGCAGAAGCTCAGACGCGCACTCCCATCACACCCAAGTGGAACTGCAGAAGTCCACAGAGTCGATCGGCTGCTTCGCGCTGCGGTTCAGGCTCGCCTGGAGACGGACGTGCCCCTTGCGTGCCTGCTATCAGGCGGCGTCGATTCGTCGCTGATTTCGGCGTATGCGAGCGAGGCCACCAACGATCGTCTTCGCACACTCTGTGTACGAATGCCCGACGATCGATTCGACGAGTCGCCGCACGCCGAAGTCGTCGCAAGACACCTCGGCACCAAGCACGAGGTTGTCCAAGCCAACGCACATCCCGCCGAAGACCTTCAACTGCTGATCCAGAGCCTCGGGCTTCCTTTCGGTGACAGTTCGCTGCTACCGACCTTTTGGGCCTGCCAAGCTGCCCGAGAACACGCGGGCGTGCTGCTTTCGGGCGATGGCGGTGATGAACTGTTCCTTGGATACGAACGCTACAAAACAGCGGGTTGGCTTGGGACTGGACTCTTCTGGGGGCCGTTGGAGCCCATCATGCAGCACGGGGTACTTCTGCCTCCGAGGCGAGATCCCAAATCACTTTCGGACAAAGTGGCCCGGTTCTTGCTTGCTGGAACAGGCGGAACACCTCAGGGCTATCGCGAGTTGCTGGCCATCTTCATGATGGGTGACATGTCGCGCCTTACCAATCGTTCGGGTTGGTCAACGAATCTCGAAGCCGCAGATGTCGCAGGTGTGTTCGACGCCCGTGACTACGACCTGCTCCACCACCTTCCCGGCGACCTGCTCCGTAAGACCGATACCGCCTCGATGCTTGCGGGCATCGAGCTGCGTGCGCCGTTCCTGGACTCGCAGCTGGCGAAGTGCGCCCTGGAACTGCAACTCGGAAAGATCCTCCCGCGAGGACAACGCAAGGGCCTGCTCAAGCAAGTCGCCCGCAAGTACCTCCCCGACCACATCGTCGACCGCCCCAAGCAGGGCTTCGCCATCCCCATCGGCCGATGGTTCCGCGAGGACTACGGCGGGCTTCGACAGTTGCTCTACGACCATCTTGAGTCGACCGATCCGTTCCCGGGGATCGACCATGCGGGCATCGAGATCAACATGGGCTTTGTGCGGCAGATGCTCCGCGAGCACGATGCGGCGGGTGAGAAGTCGATCAATCCGTGGCACGGGCGCGACCACTCGCAGCGGTTGTACATGTTGCTGGCGCTGAGCATCTGGGCGAAGTGGTTGCACGGGTTGCGCGGGGATGCAATAGAAGACCCCTCGCTTGCGCAAGGGGCTCGTTGATTCCAAAGATGTCGCGACACGTCAGCCGTTGGTGACCTTGACCTGGATGGCCTCGGGCACGTGGATGTCGCGCTGGGGGTACGGGATGCCGATGCCGGCCTCGTCGAGCGCGTACTTGATGTCGCGGACCATGCGCTCCTTGACGGCCCAGTAGTCGGCCGTGGGCGCCCACACGCGGACGGCCCAGTCGATCGACGAGCCGCCGAGCTCGCTGAGGTAGATCACCGGGTCCTGGCTTGCGTCACGGCCCTCGATGGCCTTCGCGGCGGCCATCATGACCTCACGCGCCTTGTCGATGTCGGCCTCGTACGCGGTGCCGACGGCGATGTCGACGCGGCGGGTGCCGTGGTGCGTCACGTTCTCGCTCGTCGAGCCGAAGATCGAGCTGTTGGGCATGATGATGCGGCGGTTGTCGGGCGTGTCGAACGTCGTGGTGAACAGCTCGATCTCGTCGACCTTGGCCGTCACACCGTTGACGCTGATGACATCACCCACGCGGTACGGCCTGAACACCAGCAGCATCACACCGGCGGCGACGTTGCCCAGCGTGCCCGAGAGGGCAAGGCCGATGGCGAAGCCGAGGGCCGCGAGGACGGCGGCGAAGCTGGTCATCTCGACGCCGAACGTCGAGAGGACGCTGATGCCGCCAAGGACGAGGATGGCCCACTTGACGAGGTTGCCGAAGAACTTGGCGAGCGTGATCTCGACACGGGCCTTGGTGGTGGCCTTGATGGTCAGGCGTCGGGCCCATCCGGCGAGGATGAGTACGACGATGATCAGGATGACCGCGACAACCACAGGCTGTGCGACGCCCCAGACTTCGGCGGCCGTGATCTGATCAAACTCCCCGCTGGAGATCTTGCTCCACAGGTTGGCCGCACCTTCGGCCACAGGATTCGGATCGGTTTCGGGCGTGTCGGTCCCGGCTTCGGAACCTTCTTGGAGGATCATGTTCATTCTCCCACGTGTTGGTTTGCGATCAGAACGTCGCGAGGATCGTAATGAAGTACTTCAGATCATTTTCGTCGGCGTCGTCGGTGTTCGAGTCGTACTCGTGCTCAACGCCAAGGCGGAGCGTCAGGTTGTTCTCTTCCGAGAGCAGGATGTCGTAGTTCGCATAGCTGACGGCGCGGATCTCGCCGAGGTCGTTGAGCGATGGGAAGACTTCCGTGCCGGCCGCGAAGGTCTGGCCCTCGTTGATCTCCCAGAGGAAGTCGAGGCCGATGAGTGCCTCGGGCCGGAACTCGTCATCGTCGGTGCCAAACTCGCGCGTCACACCAGCACCGAGCCGGCCCTTCAGGCTGGCGCGATCGTTGCCGCCATCGAGTAGCGAGCGGTCGGTCAGGAAGTCGTAGCCGCCACCTGCGAAGAGCTGAAGGCGCGTGTCCCAGTCCTCGAATTCGTCGAACTCGTAGACGCCGAACGCGAAGACGAAGTACCGCTCGCCTGGGAAGAGCCAATCGTTCTCGCCACGAAGGAGCCACTCGTTCTCCGAGGCAGACCCGTCTTCTTCGCCGTAGAGGTAGCGGGCCCGAAAGAGCGTGCGGAGCGCGTCGGTTTCGCGCTCGGTTTGGAAGATCGCGCGAAGGTCGAACTCGTCGGTGTTGCCGCTCGAGCCGCTGATGCCAAGCTCGGCCGAGCGTGTCCAGCCAGACCAGAAATCGGGCGTCTCATCGGCCTCTGCCACGGCGGCCTCATCGCCGTCTTGGGCTTCTTCCTGGGTGGCCGCAAACGGCAACGCGGGCAGCCCGAAGTCTGACGCCCAGGCGGGCGCCACACACGCGGCAGTCAGTGCGCAGGCGAGGATTCGGAATCTGTTTGAATCGGGCATCCGACTTCTCCTTCTCCGGGATGCTGGATCGATGCGGGGCCCCACGAACGGATGGATGCCCGCAGCAAAATCGGGGAGCGAGTTTATCGCCAACGGGTCCGAGAGTCGAAGGGCGAACCTCTCCATTCTCAGCGGGCTAGTGTCCGATGAACGAGTATGGTGGATCCGACCTCAACACGCCGGCAGGTGCTGTACGCGTCGCTCGCCCTGGGCGGCCTGCTCGCGTGTGGCTGTGCACCCTCTCGCAGGCACGCTCTGGGGCCGCCCTCGCCGGCCTGGCCGCTGGATCGGCGGCACACCACGGGCAGGGAGGCCACCACACCACGACCGGCCCCGAGGACGACGCCGCGGGCGGCTCAAGCCCCTGGTGGCGTTTTCCCTCGCTCATCATGGACTTCCTCCGGCCCGACGCTGGCACTGGCCAATCGCATGGGCCGAATCGAGCGCATCACGATCCACCACGATGCCATGCCGTCCTCGGGCTTCCGTACGGCGGCGGACTCGAAGGATCGGCTCAACGACATCCTTCGTGCGCACCGCAACAACGGCTGGGCGGACATCGGCTATCACTACGCCATTGACCCCATGGGCAACGTGTGGGCGGCCCGGCCGGTGCAGCTTCAAGGCGCCCACGTCCGCGATTGGAACGAACGCAACCTTGGCATCATGATGATGGGCAACTTCATGCACGAGCAGCCGACGCCGCGCGCGACCGCGGCACTCCAGGCTCTCGTCGCCAGCGAGAGCGCTCGGTACCGTGTGCCGTCGGGCCGAGTCGCCACGCATCGCGAACTCGCGAACACCGCGTGCCCGGGCGATTCCCTCCAGCGTCAGATCAACGCCTCACGGTCGCGACGCGACTCGGGCTTCGGTTAAACGACTCGAATCAGTCGGTTTCGGGGGCTTGGTTGGGCTCGGCGTCATCCGTTGTCGTCGATCCGAAGATCGAGCTGCCGACGCGCACGAGGTTTGCGCCTTCTTCGATCGCGACCTCGTAGTCGCCGGACATGCCCATCGAGAGGATGTTGAACGAGGGATCGACCATGCCCTCTGTCTGGACTTCCTCGAAAAGCTCTCGGCAGCGTTGGAACACCGGGCGGCTATCTTCGGCGTGCTCGCCATCGGGCGCGATGGTCATCATGCCGCGCAGCTTGAGGTGGATCATCGAGTGGATCTGCTCGACCACGTGCAGCACGGCGGGTGATGGGCATCCGGCCTTGCCGGCCTCGCCGGAGCAGTTTACCTGAAGCAGGATCTCGACCGGCTTGTCACGCTTGAGGCCAATCTCCTGCAACTCCTCGGCAACGCGCAGGCTATCGACGCTATGGATCAGGCGGCAGGCGTCGGCGACCTGGCGGGTCTTGTTGCGCTGCAGGCGGCCGATCATGTGCCAGCGGATCGGCTCATGAGATCGCGCAGAGGGATCCCCTCCCAGCACGGCCCCCATCGCGCGCATTCGCGAGACGTGCTCGTCGAGCATGGTCGCCCGCTGGAGCAGCTGCTGCACGCGGTTCTCGCCGAAATCGCGATGTCCGGCCTGGACGAGCTGGAGGATCTGCTCGGGCTCGGCGTACTTGGTGACGGCGACGAGGAGGACCTGGTCGGCCGGCTTGCCCGCGCGGGCCGCCGCCTTTTCGATGCTTTCGCGCACGGTTGCGTAGCGATGGAGGAGGTCGCCCTCGGACGCGGTATGCCCAGCCGTTGTCATGAACGTAGCATACTCCTTTAGGCGAACCGCCGCACGGCAACAGCCACCAACCCGCATGATCCCGGAGCACCCGACGCATGGCCGTGACCACCGACCTGCCAACCCTGAGCCAGCCGATCGAGGTCGGCCAGCCCGCGCCCGACTTCACACTGATGACCCAAGCCCGCGAAGAGTGGACGCTGAGTGAGGCCCTGGAGAAGGGCGACGTCGCCCTGTGCTTTTACCCCATGGACTTCAGCCCGGTGTGCTCGACCGAGATGAAGTGTGTGGCCGACGAGTTCGGCTCATGGAACGACAAGGGCGTGCAGGTCGTCGGCGTGTCGTGCGATAGCTTCTTCACGCACGAGGCCTGGGCCAAGGAGCTCGGCCTCAAGCAGACGCTGCTAGCCGACATGCACCGTGCGGTCTCCAAGGCGTATGGCTTCTACTGGGCAGACCTGAACATCGCGAGCCGAGGAACGGTGCTGATCACCAAGGGCGACAGCGGCCCCACCGTCAAGTGGGTGCAGGCCCGCGACATTCCCAACGCGATGGACTTCAACGACCTGCTCGCGCAGATCGGCTAAGCCTAGAGCTCGATAACCTCGCCGCGCTCGGCGCCCCGGAATCCGCGCCTTTCGATTTCCCGGCGGGCATCCGTCTCGGGCCACTGCGCCGGGTTCGTGTGGTTCAGGTGCAGGAACCGCACACGCTCGCGCCGCTCGAATGGGAGCGCGTCGAAGAGCTCCATGGACTCGGTGATCCGCGGGTGTGGGAACGTGCTCATGTCGCGCCCGGGGATCTCGTTATTGTCGTAGAAGGTCCCGTCGATGTACGCACGATCGACACCGCGCACGAGGTCGAGGACATCGACGCCCATGTCCGCCAGTTCATCCCAAGAGTCGATGTCTGGCAAGAAGAGCACGGACCGATTCGGGCCTTCGATGCGGAAGCCGACGACCTCGCTGTACTCCTGCCGATGCGGCACGAGGAACGCCGTGGCCGAAACGCCGGCACCAAGCTCGATCGGTGCCGCGATGTCGATCACGCGTAGCTCGATATTCTGGCGTTGCACGAGCAGATCCCAAGGCCCATTCGAAGACAGGAACTCTGCCATCCTCGGCGCGACGTACGTGGGCACGCGCGAAGCCCCCATCGACTCGTGTCCAAGAAACACCAGCCCCGTGTAGTGGCCGATGTGCGCGTGGGTGATGAGCACGCCGTTGAGCTGGATGAGTGCCTCGGCCTCGGGATGCGCGCGGCTGAGCAGCCACGCCTGCTCGCGGATGTCGGGGGTCGCCTCGATGAGCCAGCGACGGCCAGACGCGGGATCGACGATGCCCAGCGACGACGCGAACCGCTGCTTGGAGGGGTCAAGCCTTGCCGGATGATCCGCGGGCGAGTTGATCTGGGGTGAGCCTGCATCTTGGGCCGTCCCAAGCACAATGACGTACGGCCCGTCGCTCATGGCGCGGTTTGTCGGGTGTGGCGTGGCGCAGCCCGTGGCGACAAACCCGGCGGCCGCAATGCAAGCCATGCCCAAGGCTCGGATGACCCGCCATACCCCGCGATTCGCTGCACGCATGTCAACACCTCCCAAGCATGGTACATGCCTCTCGCCATCGACCATCATCCCGGGCACGACCTATTGTGTAGACACCGAGACCGCAGGCCCCGTAGCTCAGCGGTTAGAGCACGCGACTCATAATCGCTTGGTCCTCGGTTCGAATCCGAGCGGGGCTATTGACCCATTTTTTGGCAGTCGTACCACGGCACGCATCGGCTGTTCAGCCGCAGTGTAAATCGTGGCTTCTTGCTCGCGGCGCGGCTTGTCTCCGCAGCAGGCGTTGATCCGGTTTGCCTCCGATTCGGCGGTCGTCACGAGTAACTGCTCGCGTGCCTGACAAGCCGACCACCCCTTCGCGACGCGAGAGCGGCCCTAGGCGATCGCCGGGTGGCATACTACCATTTCGGCCGGCTGGCAAAGTCGGGCGCATCTGCGTGCACAGAGCCGGTTGGGCTGGCGTGCTTCGCATACCAGGCCAGCATCGCTGCGGGCATGCCTCGATCGCTCGCCGAACAAGTCTGGCAAGAGAGGGTCACCAAGGAGTTCCTTATGAGATTGTTTCGGATCGCGGCCGTCGGAGCCGCAGTACTGGCGTCGGCCCAAGCCAACGCCCAGCAGGTCGAACCCATCCAGTTCACGCTCGACAACGGGATGGAGTTCATGCTCTATCCCCGGAGCGAGGAGCCAAACATCATCGCCGCCGGCTGGTTGGCCAAGGTCGGCTCTGTGAACGAGCGACCGGGGATCACCGGCATCAGCCACTACCTCGAGCACATGCTCTTCAAGGGTACTGGCACTATCGGCACTAATGACCTCGAAGCGGACCGCGCGTCTCACGACGAGCAGCGCGAGCTCCAGGAGCGACTCCTCTCGCAAGTCATTGATGTTCAGTACGACCGCTGGCGCCGCGGCGAGATCAGTGACCCATGGGACGCGACGTATGACACCGACGAGATGCGCGAGATCCGCAGCGAGCTTCGTGAGGTCGTCGATGCACACAAGACCCATGTCGTAACCAATGAATTCGACCGGGTCTACACGACGAAGGGCGCGTCGGGAATGAACGCCTTCACGTCGCACGACCTCACGATGTACTTCATCAACGTTCCGAGCAACAAGTTCGAGCTCTGGGCGTGGATGGAATCCGATCGCCTCAGCAACCCATCGTTCCGAGAATTCGTCTCCGAGAATGGGGTTGTTATCGAGGAACGCAAGCAGGTGCTCGAGTCCACGCCCACGGGGCGTATCGACGAGCAGATCGATTCGGTCTTTTGGTCGAGCACGCCGTACTCGTGGCCCATCGTTGGCTGGCCCACCGATATCAGCGGCTACGCGTATGACAACCTGACCGACTATTTCGACACCTACTACGACCCCAGCAATCTCGTGGGCATCGTCGTTGGCGACTTCAATCCCAGCGAAGTGAAGTCTGTCATCGAAGAGTACTTCGGCCGCCTTGAGACCACAAATCCCGTCATCCAGCCGGTCGTCACGATCCCCATCCACCCCGCGATCGAGAAGCGCATCGATGCCGAGTGCGACTGCCAGACCCGCGTCCGCGTCATGTACCCCGCACCGCCCTTCCGGCACGCTGATGGCTATGTCCTGGAGGTCCTCACCGGCATCCTGAACGGCCGGACGGGTCGCCTCTACAAGTCGATGGTCGAGGGCGATGAGATCGCCGATCGAGCGTCGGCTTCCTATCAGCCCCGCAAGTACGGCGGTGCGCTGGAGTTCACGGGATTCCCCAAGAATGAGGCTACTACGGCCGATCTCGAAGCAGCCTGGGAGCGCGAGGTTGAGCTCCTCAAGACCGAGCCCGTGACCGAGCGCGAACTCCAGAAGATCAAGAACCAGACCATCGCCGACTCCTTCAGGCGACTCCAGAGTAACTTCTTCATTCTCGTCCAGCTCGGCTACTACGAGGGACTCGGCGGCTGGGAGTACATGAACGAGTCGCCCGAGCAGATCCAGGCCGTCACGCCCAGCGACATCATGCGGGTGGCGAACCAGTACTTCGATCATTCGATCCGGACCGTCGCGACGTATACACGCCAGGAAGTGGATCTCTCGACCATGGATCCCGAGCTGGCTGCCATGACGCCGGAGCAGCGTGAGCAGGTCCAGATGATGCTCGCGCAGATGGCCCAGGCGTCTATCGATCAACTCAAGCAGGTCCTGCCCATGATCGAGCAACAGGCATCTTCGGTCCCCGCGGAAGACAAGGCCGCCTTCGACTACATGCTCAAGAAGCTGCGCGAGCGTGTCGAGGCCGAAGGAAACTGAGCACCCCGGAGAGGAAATACCCATGAATAGGTTTTACAGCATCACGGGCGCCGCTCTCATCGCCGCGACCCTCGGCACCGTCGCCACTGCCGACATCCCCGATCGGCCCGAGGAGCTCATCTTCAAGGAGCTCAATTTCACGCCGCCCGCTGCGGGCGATTATCGCTACGAGCTCCCGAGCGGCGTTCGTGTTTACATGGCACCATCGAACGAGTTTCCGCTGGTCAACATCACCTTCAGCTTCAAGGGCGGCTCGTACCTTGTTGCAGACGACAAGGCCGGCCTGAACTCGATGACCGGCTCGCTCATGCGCTCGGGTGGCACCGCGTCCATGACCCCCGCCGAACTGGACGAGGAGATCGCCTACCTCGCGGCCAACATCTCGACAAGTTCTGGCTCAACAACCTCGAGCGCCTCGCTGAACGCGCTCTCCTCGAACCTCGACGACGCGCTCGGCATCTTCATGGACGTTGTCCGCAACCCGCGGTTTGACGACGATCGCAAGCGCATCCTCGTCGAGCAGAGCCTGGAAGGCATGAAGCAGCGCAACGATGCGCCCGGCTCGATCATGGGCCGAGACTTCACCCGCCTGATGTACGGCGAGGACAGCTTCCAGGCCCGAGTCTCAACCGAGGCGACGATCACCAGTATCACCGAGCAGGACATGCGAGACTTCCACGCGCGTGTCTTCCACCCGGGCAACCTCATCATCGGGGTGTCTGGGGACTTCGAGCCGCAAGAGATGCTCGAGACCCTTGAGGCCGCGATCCGGGGCTGGGAATTCGGCGAGAGCGTCCCCAACCCACCGAGTTCTGACAACGTCCCCGAGCCGGGCGTCTACTACGTGAACAAGGACGACGTGCCGCAAGGCATGGTCCGTCTCGGTCACCGCACCGTTGATCGCGATCACCCAGACTCCATCGCGATCTCGGTCATGAACGACATCCTGGGTGGCGGCGGCTTTACCGCACGCATGATGAACCGGCTTCGCAATGACGAAGGCCTCACGTACGGCGTCTACACGTCGTTCGTGCGTCCTTCGTGGTATCCAGGCCACTTCCTGACGCACTTCTCAACCAGCGGCGAGACCGTCGCACTCGCCCTGCGCATGGCGATGGAAGAGATTGACAAGATGCGATCGGGTATGGTGTCCGAAGAGGAACTCACCACCACGCAAAACTCCTTCATCGAGACGTTCCCGCGCACCTTTGAGTCCAAGCCCGCGATGCTTGGTGTCTTCATCAACGACGAGTGGACTGGGCGTGATCCCAACTACTGGGCGACATACAGAGACAGGGTCAGGGCCGTCACCCGCTCGGATGTCCAGATCGTGGCCAACGAGTACCTGCGGCCGGACAACACCGCCATCCTCATCGTTGGACCGTGGGAAGACATCTACCGGGGCAACGTGAACGAGGTTGACCCCAATCGACGCGCTTCCATGGCCGAGTTCTTCGGTGGCGAAGCGACCCAGATCGCTCTTCGCGATCCCATGACTCAGAAGGAACTGCCCGCCGACGGCGGTGGTTAAACACGTTCCAAAACTGAAGGTGTGAATGCGGGCGGCCCAAAGTGGGCCGCCCGCTGCTTTGCGTAAACATGTGTTGCCGACATTTTGAGTTCATGCTCGTGAACACAGGAGGCAACGACAATCGAGCCACGCACCGAACCGGCTCAAGATCGAAAGTTGTGCCCCAGTCGGACTTACGATCAACATCCAGCGTCGAAGAGGTTCTGGAACGCCAGGAAGTCGAAGATTGTGAAGCTGCCGTCGTCGTCCATGTCGGCGCAGCTGTCTTGAGCGTCGAAGGAGTTCTGGAACTCGAGGAAGTCGAAGATGTTGATGGAGCCATCGCCGTTGAAGTCGGCAGCACACTGGCCGAAGCCGCATCGACTATTGGGGACGAGGCTGAACGCGGCATCGCCCGGGCCGAAGGGGCTGTCGAGCACCGAGACCTGCATGATGTAGTTCCCCGGATCGAGCACGGTCGAGGCGCTGGACCAGTTCGGATCGGCAAAGGCGGCTTCGAAGTCGTCGCCGATGCCTTGCCCAAGCCCCTCGGGCTCGCTTGTCATGAACTGGTCGACCACGGTCGCGCCCTGCAGGATGCGGATGTTGAAGCGGTCGCCCGCGAGGTAGCCGTCGGTGATCCGAAGCCGATTGCAATCCTCGGTCGCGGTGAACGGCACGATGAGTGGGCTACCGGGGCCGGTGAAGGAGAAGGTCTGCCATCCGCCGCAGTCGACCTCGGCCGGGGCGCTGGAGAACTCGCCGACCGCGAAGCCCGTGGCGAGCGCGGTGGGGTTCTGGATCCGGACCGACGTGATCGAGTCGCCGCTCTCGGTGCTGAATGCGAAGCCCTCGGCATCGAGCGCTCGGATGGACTCGTTGATGAACCGGATATCTCCCCGGGCGGTGATGACTTGGATGTTGAACTCGAAGGTTCCCCAGCGACGCGGCTGGACGTAGAACGTGAGCGCACCAACTTCGCCCTCGGGGAAGGTAAACTCGACTTCATCGGTGACGAGATCGGTCGTGTAGACCGCGCCTTCATAGCCGTGGCTCCAAGTAGGCCAATCATCGCCAATGCGCTCTAGGCGAAGGGCCTCGTCCCAGGTGGCGGTGCGTGGCGACAAGAGTCCAGCGGTCGGGAACGTTGGGTAGAAGATACCCGAGGCGCGGATCTCGAACGCGGATTGGAGGTCGTAACCATCGATCTCGGACGGCGGGGCTTCAGTACCGAGGTGGGTGTACGAGAGCTGGGCGTGGACGGCCGTGCTCATGGCGGCCATCGCGGCGACACAATAAGCGGAACGAAGATTCATGGGGACGACTCCTTAGTGCGGGGGACGCGATCGCGACCCTCGCTCATGGCGGTGAGGCACACCGCCGACCGGGGGAACAGGAATAACACGATGCGGTGATGGCTGCGGTCCCTGGGGTGGGCCGCGTGCTTGCCAGTACCGACCACACTGGCGAGAACCGGGCCGATGGGGTGACACGGCCGGCTCAAAAAAAAATGCGTGGTCGGCAATCTGTCGATTTCGTGAGGATCCGTGTCCCCCGGCCACGATAAATCGCGCCTGAGCTACATGGGCAAAGAGAATTGGGCTCTGGATTGGGCGGCGCGTCCCCGACAATCCACCAGCCGCATCGGAGTCACCCAGCCATGCAGATCGAGGCACCCACTGCCGATCAATGCTGGATATCGCCAGGACCCCGTTTAGACTGTCGGCATGGCCCGCTCCAGAAGAACCGCCTCAGTCCACATCGCCGCGAGGTCAGCCGCGTGACGCCGCGTGAGCCGATTCGGGGCGAGGACGTCACGGTCCTTCTTGCCGCTTCGGCATCGGGGGGAGTCGAGGCCCGGGATCGACTGGCGGGCATCCTGCATGCGGAACTGCACGCGATGGCTCGGGCACGCATGCGCGGCGAGCGGCCCGATCACACGCTTGGCGCCACGGCCCTGGTCAACGAGACCTTCCTCCGGCTATTCCAGACCGCCGACCATGCGGAAACGCACGCCGATCTAAGTTGGCGTGACCGCCACGCATTCTTTGCAGCCGCCGCGACCGCGATGCGTCGGGTCTTAATCGATCACGCTCGCGCTCGCGCGACGGTGAAGCGTGGCGGTGGCGAGCGCCCCCGAACGCTGGTAGTCGCGGCCGATGCCGTTGCGGCCGCCCAGTCGCTCGAACCCAGCGACTTCTTGGCCCTCGATGAGGCGATGGGCCGGTTGGTATCGGTTGACGATCGGGCCGCCGAGGTCACGCGCCTGAAGTTCTTTGCGGGCCTTGATAGCAACGAGATTGCCGAACTCTTGGGCGTGTCTTCGCGCACCGTAAAGCGCGACTGGGAGTTTGCTAAGGCATGGCTCGCCGCATTTCTCGCCGACGAGAAGGCGTCGGATGACCAGAGCGAACAGGCCTGACCGATGTTGAGCCCAGGCCAATGGAGCGAAGCCAAGAGGCTGTTTTCCGAGTTGTCCGAGCTCGATCCCGAACTGCGTCTCCCGCATCTCGAAGCGTCGGGCGTCGACGCTGAGAGCCGCACGCAGGTCCTCAAGCTTCTCGAGGCCTTCGATGGTGGATCGGAGTTCCTTTCCGCGCCGACACGTCGGCGGTCGAATCATGAGCCGCGCTCGACCATCGCGGCGGGGCAGCACATCGCCGGATACACGATCGTCCGGGAGATCGGGCGTGGCGGGATGGGCACCGTGTACGAGGCGGTCCAGGCGAGCCCAAAGCGGCGTGTCGCGCTCAAGGTGCTGCGGGCGGACATCGCCTCTCAGAGGACAATCGACCGCTTCGTCCGCGAGGGCGAGGTACTGGCGCGTCTGGAACACCCTGGCGTCGCACGCGTCTTCGAGACCGGGAGGGCCAAGGACGACGACGGCCGGGCCCGGCCCTTCATCGCCATGCAGTTCATCGAGCACGCGGCGCCCGTGACCGCGTTCGTGCAGGATCACGGGCTCGCTGACCACGCCAAGCTCGAGCTGATGGTTGCGATCTGCCACGCGGTCCACTACGGCCACCAACGCGGCATCATCCATCGAGACATCAAGCCGAACAACCTCCTGGTTGGAACGGATGGCATCCCGCGCATTATCGACTTTGGCGTGGCTCGAACCGTGGACGCCGAGGATTCGATCGCCGCGAACGACACGATCGCGCACGAGATCCTTGGCACTCTCCGATACATGAGCCCCGAACAGTGCGCCGGCCGGGCGAACGAGGTGGACGTACGCACGGATGTGTACGCGCTCGGAGTGGTTCTCTATGAGGTGTTGCTCGGGCACCTGCCGTACGAATTCACCACCGATTCGCTCGTCGATATTCCCCGAGTCATTGTAGAGCACACGCCGCTCCCTCCAAGTCGCAAGCTCGACGCAGACCTGCAGGCCATCATCTACAAGGCACTCGAGAAGCGGCCGGATGACCGGTACCCGTCCGCCGAGGCGCTGGCGACCGACCTCCGGCGTTATCTCGCGGGCGAACCGATCGAAGCGAAGCGCGATCGAGCGTGGTACGTGCTGACGAAGACGCTCCGCCGATATCGCCGGACCGTGTCGTTGGTCGCGACAGCGTTCGTGGTATTGTGTGGTGTGGCGGTCTGGCTCGGGCTGATGTACGTTCGTGCCGAGCGCGATGCTATGGAGCTGCGGCGCCTGGACTACTTGCAGACGATCGCTCTTGCCGAGCGCGAGCTGGAATCGTCCCGTACCGGTGAGCTACGACGTTTATTGGAGGGCTGCCCAGAGGAGATGCGCGGCTGGGAGTGGGACTATCTCGATCGACGATCCGACGAGAGCATCGCGACGATCCGGACCAGGCCAAATGTGGCTGGAGCAACTTCGCCGGATGGGTGCCTCTTCGCAACCGGTACACGCAACGGTGTCGTGGAGATCTGGGACATCCAATCTCAGACGCTTGTAACGGACGTTGAAATCGACGCGAACTTCGTTGAGAGCCTGTCGTTCTCAGCCGATGGCATGAGGCTTGCCGTTGGAACGCGTGCTTCTGCCGATGACTACATCATCGACTTGGCGTCGATGGACGTCGCTGTTTCCATTAACGCAGACCAGGGCATCAAGACAGTCTGCTTCACTCCTCGTACGGACAAGCTTGTAACGGCGTCGGCTAACGGTGCGCTCGACATTCGCGATCGAGTGACGGGTGAGATCGTCGATTCGCTCTCCACTCGCGGATCGTGGGCGACGGCTTTGGCCTCAAACGCCGACGGTTCACTCTTGCTGAGCGGGCACGAAGATGGTTCGGTCCGACTGTGGGATCTTGCGACAGGCGAACTGGTGTTCGAGTCCAGAGAGTCGCACAGCGATCGGGTGTCGACGGTGGCGCTATCCAGTGACGGCCACTTGATCTTGTCAGGAAGCTGGGACAACACGATCAGGGCATGGACGACTGAGGGTCATCAGGCCGACTTGCGCATGTCCGCCGGCGACTTGGTGCGATCGATCTCGCTTACCGCAGATGGATCGACTCTGCTCGTCGTGACGCCGACTACCGTGGAAATCCGCGATGGCCGAAGCCGGGTCGTCGAGCGTCAACTTGTCGGCCAATCCAATGGCCTTGGCGGGGCCCTGCTTCCGAACACGTACGGCCAGAGCCAGATTCTCACGTGGTCGTCCGAGTCCGTTCAGCTCTGGAACGCCAGGTCGCGAACGGGGGCGTACGAGCTGCTCTCAGGTCAACAGCGCATCGATGCGGTCGCCGAGTCCTCATGCGGACGGTGGGTGGCCGCGGCCCAGCGCGGCGGCCGGATCCAGACATGGGATGGTGGTCGCACCGGGTCGACACTCGAGCTCGCGAGCGGTGCCAGCCGGGTGTATCGCTTGGCCTTCTCTCCCTCGGGCGAGCATCTCGCGGCCGTTTGCGACGACGGTTCTCTGCGAATCTGGCTCGTCGAGTCGGGTGATCTTGTCCATGACGCTCCGGACGCTGGAATGCCGGTTCACGTCGCGTGGTCCTCTGCAGACGAAGTCGTCGTCGCGACCCACTACGACATCATCGTGGCCTGGCGGCTTGGCGTAGACGAGCCCATCTGGACACAACCCGCGGACCAGGGAGGGTTCGGTGCGATCGCGGTCTCTCCCGACTTCGCGTATGTGGCAACCGGAGGCCAAGACGGTTCGATCAAGATCTGGAACAACCGTGTTCGGGGGCTCCAGCAGGTCGGCGTGCTCGACGGGCACTCCACGCTGATTGGTGATCTGGCATGGTCGCCCGATGGCAGCATGCTCGCGTCCGGATCGAATGACGAGGAGATTGTGATCTGGGATGTGGCCTCCCGATCGCAGTTGCACCGGCTGCTTGGCCACGAGGGTCTGATCAAGTCTGTAGATTTTGATCCAACATCGACTCGCCTGATATCCGCGGGCTGGGAAGGGACGCTCCGTCTTTGGGACACTTCGAGCGGAGAACTCGTCCTTCGCTTGCAGGGCCATCGCGGCATCGTTATGGGTGCCCAATTCTCGCAAGATGGCCGCCGTGTCATCAGCGGAGGTAGCGACGGGTCGGTGCGAGTGTGGGACGCCGGCCCCTTGCGCGGTCCCCGGATGCGCTAGCCCTGGTCTCCATGGATAGTCGTGCCGTGCACAGCTTTGGCGGCGATTGCCCAGCGGTGCAACGTGTAGATGAGAAGGGCGAACAAATCGAGAGGATCGAGTGCTGTAGTGAAGACACTCGGCCTAACCACCGATCGACGCGACGGAAGATGGGACACGTGCAGATTTCGAGATCGCTAATCGCGCCTACTTACCCTCTTGCATCACACTTCCGCCAAATCCGAACGAACCACCTTGGAGCCGACAGGCTGGGGCGACCGGTCTATCCGCCGGATACGCCGCCGCCCTTGCGTGGGTCGGCCGCGCCGTCGAGGGCGCCGGTTTGTGGGTCGCGTCGGATGAGTTGGACGGCCCCGATGTCGGTCCGCTCCCGCAGCGCATGCCCTCTCTTCGCAAGCCCAGCCTCGAGCCGAGTGCTTGGCCCGACGCCGTCCCAGGTTTCTATGAAGATGGCGTCCGGCAGCCATTGGTGGTGGATGCGCGGAGCGTCGACGGCTTCCGCCGCGGTGGCGGCGCCACGAAGCACGCGAAGCAAGGCCTGAGCCGTCGACGTGATGATGCGTGGCCCGCCCGACGCACCCGCGACTGCCACGACCTCGCCATGGTCGTCGAGGATGATCGTCGGCGACATGCTCGAGAGCGGACGCTTGCCAGGCTCGGGTAGATTGTCGTCGGATTGAATGAGCCCGAATGCGTTGGCCTCACCAGCAATCGTCGTGAAGTCATCCATCTGATCGTTCAGGCAGAAGCCGAAGCCGCGTACGCCGACGAGCGAACCGAATGCGAGATTGATCGTCTCGGTGCACGCCACGGCGTTGCCTCGTGCATCGATCACGGAGATGTGGCTCGTGCCGCCGTCCTCCGGCAGCACTCGGATCACGCCGTAAGCCGATGCATCGCGCACGGTGTTGGGCTCAATGGAACGAGCGACCCGCTCCAGTTCGGCGTCATCGAGCATCTGATCGACTGGGACGTCGGTAAACGCCGAATCGGCCATGTGCCGGGAGCGATCGGCGAAAGCGTGCTTCATGCTCTCGGCCAGCAAGTGTGCATCTGCAGCCTCAAGCCACCCCGTCACGGGGATGGTGAGGTCCAGCCGCTCGGCCAGCGACAAGATCTGCGCCACGGCAACACCACCGCTCGATGGTGGCGGCATGGACAGGACGCGATGCGACTCAAGCTCGTAGGAGACTGGCTCGACCACACGAATGGCATATCCCGCAAGATCCTGGTGAGTCAACACGCCGCCATCGGCGGTAACCGATGCCACGATCGCCTCGGCGATCTCGCCGCGGTAGAACGCGTCGGCACCATGTTCCGCGATCAGCCGGAGTGCTCGCGCCTGGCCCGGTAGCGTGATGCGTTCGCTAATCTCGATCGTTCCTTGCGCTGTCAGCCCACCCCAAACCAGCGGAAACCGTTCACGCCAGCGTGCATCGCGGCGAAAGCGGTCAGACAGCGATCGAGCGGTGCGCACGTGGTGGGCGTCGGCATCAAACCCACCCTCTGCCAACGCGATCGCGGGCTCGAGAACGGTCGCGCGATCCAGCGTGCCGTAGGTCTCCAGCGCATGCAGCAGGCCGGCGACCGTGCCAGGGACGGCAACCGCCATCCCACCCCGCTTTGACGCCTCCGGATCATCGAGTTCCGCATACGTCTGGGGGCCAACGCCAGCAGGGGACGTCTCACGATAATTGAGGGCAACGGTGGTGGTGCCGTGCCGCGGATCATCGTTGAGGTGGATGAGCATGAACCCGCCGCCACCAATACCGCACGCGTCGGAACGCACCACTGAGAGCGCGAAGCTGGTTGCGACAGCAGCGTCAACGGCGTTGCCGCCCTGCCGCAACATCTGAGCCCCCGCCTCGGCCGCAAGCGGATGATCCGCCGCCACGAGCCCCGTGTGCGCTTGCGCTCGAGCCGTGGGCCCACCAGCGCGCATGGAAACGCATGCCGAAAGCATGAGCACGCCCAACATGCTGACGATCAAGCTCCAGCGGCCGGCCCTTTCAACCCTCATCATGGCTCGTCTCTCCCAGGTCGTGAACATCACTCGGCAGTAGATCCAAGGCATGGCGGCGAGCGATCCAGTCCGTTGGTCGCTCGTTCGGCAGGGCCGCCTGCTCTCCGCCTCGCAGCGCAAAGCGCAGCACGCCGAAGACCGATCGCACAACACCAAGCACGACGCCGCGAACACGCGCGTGCCACGGCATGTAGGGCGTGTGGATCCATCGCACGAGACGATATCCGAACAGGTGCAAAAGCTCGCGACGCAGGATGGCCGCGTACTCGGGCGCGACCACGATGGTGTGCGGCTCGTCTTTGCGGCGCCGAACGCCTGGGAACAGCATTGGCAGGATCGCGTGCATCGCTCGTCGCCGACGCAGCCACGCCGAGAGCGTGAGCCAGATCGACCCGACCCGTGCGATCACGAAGAACGCATCGTCGCCCACACGCGGCGAGGGCTGGCGGTTGGGTAGGAACAGGAGACCGTTCGCGCTGGCCTTGAGTTCTCTGCCGTCCTCGCTCGCGAGCACCGTGCGCTCTGCGGCGACCGGCATAAACGCCGCCGCCCCGAGCCGCATCTCGAACGGCATGGCCCCGATCTCCACGCGCTGGCGGACGTCGTAGAAGTGGTCCTGCCGGCCGGCGGCGGCTTGGGATACGACTTCGAGCGCTGACTCACCACTCAACGTTTGCGGCGAACGACCGCTCATACCCAGAGCGGCAAGCGCGAGCAGCATAATCGCCTCGTGGACATCGGCCGAGCGCGGATCGTCGTGCAGCCCGGCCTCGAAGATGCATGACACGCAACCCAGCGCATTGGTCGCGTAGTCGATGAGGAGGCCCTGCAACTCCTCTTCCAAACCCAGGATCTTCGGCAGTGGGAAGCGAGCCGCGAACCGGCGGGCCGGAAGCGAGTCCTCGAGCGCGATGAACGCCGGGCTCTCGCTCGAGACGGTGTGCAGATCGAGCACGAAGACGCCGCCGCTGGTGCAGTCTTTGATCGACTTGAGGTGCCCCGACAGCTCGTCACGCTCGTGCTGCTCGGCCGACCCGTTGTGCGCCGGTCCCGGCTCAAGAAGGAAGGCCCGATTCAGATCCTCGTCGATGTACCGCTCGCGCAGCCACGGGGTGGAGGCCTCCACGCCGAGCGCTCGCAGGTTGCCCCGAAGCGAGACCAGGCGACCGGCGTGCAGACCGACGTCACCATCCCCGATGCGTTTGTGAACCCGTTGGGCCGCCTCGATGCCAGCCGGCTCGTTCGCGTGCAGCCCACCGATGACCACCAGCGTCGGCCCGGCCTTTCCGCCCGAGACATCGCCGATGAATCTCGAGACGGCGTCCGTCGCCGCGGGGCGATCATCCGCCTGGATCACGGGCCTTGCTCCTCGTGCAGCGCACACTCGAGCAGGCTGCGGGCGATCCTCGCGTAATCACGATCGGAGATGATGCCAACGAGCCGATCGCCCTCAACCACGGGTAGGCACGCGACGTTATGCTCGCCCATCAGCCGGATCGCCTCGAGCGTCGGCGTATTAGGCGAGACGGTGATCGGATCGCGAACCATGATCTCGGACACCGGCAGCGTTCGAACGTCCTGGCCGTCTGAGTCTCGCACGAGAGCGCGCAGCAGCTTCCGATAGGAGACCAGGCCGACAAGCTGGTGCTTCTCGTCTTCGACCGGGACGTGCCGCAATCGCCGCCAATCCATGATCGATGCGACGAGATCGATGCATTCTCCCTCGCCCACGGTGTACAGATCGGTCGTCATGCACTGCGAGACGAGCACGAACTCGCCCACCGAGTCGGACCCATCATCGCTGCGCACATCGTCCCACTCGTGAACGGGCCGCCGCGAGTCCTGGTTCTCGAGCATTGATTGCGTGATGGCTGCCAAGCCGCGTTGGCGGCGGCCAGCACGATCGAGGCCGGTACACGCGTTGAGCGTCCATCGGGCGCCAGTGCGACCGGCCGAGACACGATGCTCGATGATGGACAGCGCCCGGTCGGCGTCGGTCCCATCGACACCCGCACGCTCAAGACCGCAGCGCGCGACAGGCAGGAACTCTTCCAGAATCAGTCGATCGATCGGATGCTCGGCGCCGTCGATCCAGGCCATACGCACCGTGAGCCCGTCGCGTGCGGCTCTGAGGAAGTTGCCGCGCGCCGTCCTGAAGTCGAGCCGCTTCGACACGTCGGACCACTCAAGCGGGCCCTCCAGCATCAGGCCGATCCAAAACGCGGCGTTGGCGACCTCGTCAGAGATCGTCGGACCCGAGGGAAGCACGCGGTTCTCGATGCGCAGGTGCGGCTTGCCATCGGTCACGCCGAAGCACGGACGCATCCAGCGATACACAGAAGAGTTGAACGACTGCCACGCCTTCAGCTTGGGTATCCGGCCCACGCGGAGCTCTTCCATCGGATCAACCGGCTCCTCGACCTGCGCGTACACGAGTTGGCGGAACCGGGCGACGTCGGCTCGCAAGATCTCCAGAACGGACGACTCGACCCAATCCTCGCCGAAGCGCACACGGCCGAGCAGATCGCGATGCCCAGCCCTCTCGCGTCTGGTATCCAAAGCTTGCTGGAACGTTGCGATCCTTGTCTCGCGCCATAGCCGCTTGCCGAAGAGCAACGGCGAGTTCACCGCGGCGGCCAGCACGGGCGCCGTGACGGCAAGTGCCACGTTGTACGTGCAGGCAAACTCCTCGGGAGTGGTCTGGAAGTGCACCTGGAAGCTGGTATTGACCGACTCGAGCATCACGCTCGGGTGGCGCACCACCAACTCGTCGGCGCCATCGATCGTCATCTCGTAGTCGTCGCCACGCATCTTGCGCAGGGCCGCGTCGAGCCCGCTGTACCGCGGGTTGGGCATGATGTTCTCGGTCGACAGGTGCGTTAGGTCGACCGTGGGGCAGATGCCAGTCATGAGAGCGCGAGCATCCAACCGCCGGCATTCCGAGTCGACAACGCCGTACAGGTCCTGCAATTGGGCTTCGAGCTGCGCGAAGCTCGTGGGCCCCAACTCAATCGGATCACAGTTGAACTCGACGTTGAACCGCGCAATCTCGGGCACGACACGAGGGTCGTCGATCTGCTGGAGCAATTGCTCGGCGATCGGTGCCGGCTGCGCGGCGCGATCGACGAGGAACAGCTCCTGCTCAACCCCGATGCGGCGGCGGTCGGTCTCGAACAGACCGTCGTCGAGCATCTTCTCCATCGCGTCGAGGTCGCGGAGCACACGCCGCATCGCCAGGCGGTCGGCCTCGTCCCCATCGGCGGTCTTGACGCTCTGCACACCCATCGTGAGCCTGCCCCACAGCTATGGCCGCAACCTCCCGGCCTCGAACACGTTAGGCGGGTACGGGGTCAGCAATTCGGTCTTGGCTCGATCAAGCGCCGACACGAGGGTGCCAGGATCATCCGCGTGTCGGCGATACGAGTGGTCAGGAGTCACCTTGGGTTCTCACCGGTTTCCGCCGACTAGTCGAGCCGCTTGACGATCCCCTCCGTGAGCACCTCGCACCCATGCTCACGGATCACGATGTCATCCTCGATGCGCACGCCCTGGATCTCTTGGCGGATCGTGTCGATCGAGTCCCACTTCACGACGTCTGCGAACGACTCTCGCGTTTCAGCGACATCGATCAGTCCAGGGATGAAGTAGAGCCCCGGCTCGACCGTGAAGCCGTGGCCGGCCTCGAGCGGGATGTCAACACGAACGCCGACGCCACCCGGGCCCTTTCTCGGTGCCCGGCCCGGCAGCCGCCCGCCAGCGCCGCGAACGCCAAGGCCGATCATGTGGCCCACACCGTGCGGGAAGAACAGGCCCGCGACGCCGCGCTCGACCAACTCGGCCGGGTCGCCCTTGAGCGCGCCCAGCCCGACGAGCCCCTCCAAGACAACCTCGCTGCACCGGCGATGCACGTCGTGCCACTCCACGCCGGGCTTGCACATGGCAATACCGGCTTCTTCGGAGTCGATCACGATGTTGATCACGTCTCGTTGCGTCTGGCTCGGCTGCCCCACCGGCCACGTGCGCGTGACATCGCCGGCGTATCGCTTGTACGCCGCCCCTGCGTCAACCAGCACGCACTCGCCCTTGTTGATCGCACGCTGGCCCGGCGCAAAGTGCAGCACAGCCGCGTTCGGCCCGCTCCCGACGATCGTGTCGTAGGGCGTGCCATCGCCGCCGTTGCGGAAGAACTCGGCCTCGATCTCGACCTGCAACTGCCGCTCGGTCATGCCCGCGGCCTCGCCGCTCGTGAGCATTCGGTGCGCGTACGCGTGGCCCGCCGCGGTCGCCGCACAGGCTTGGCGCATGCGCTCGATCTCGACGTCGTCGAGCACGCGGCGGGCGTGCAAGAACGCATCCTCCAACTCGGCGCTCAAGCCTCGATCGACTCCGCCCGCAAAGTCGGCAACCGGACACCCGATCGCCGCGACCGTGCGCCCCCGCCGTTGCGCAAGCCAGGTCGTGAATTCGGGCAGAGGAGCCCCCTCCCAGGTCACGTCGCCCTCCCACGTCCGATGGGCTTGGGTGACCTCGGGCGCGAACGCCCGCCAAGGCTCGTCGCCGCCCTCAGCCAGATCAACCGCCAGGACCCCACCCGGGCACTGCTGCTCGGTCAGGTAGAAATACGCGCTGTGGGCCATGAAGGGGTACACGCGATCGTGCTGGCCGGGCACGGGGATCATCTCGCCCGCGCCGAGCAGCACGATGGGCAACGCCGCGTGCCCGCCAAGTACCTGATCGGCCCTCTCCCGCAGCGCAGCGGCGGTACGTTGGCGACGTGCGAGGAGGTGGGTCTGCGGGGTCTGGGAGCTGGTCATGCAGCGAGTCTATGGGCGATCCCCGCACCGTCGCCCGGGCCCAAGCAAGCTCCGAGAGCGCCGCTGTCCGCTGCCACGCAGACAAATTCTCACCGAATTTGCGCAGGCGTGTCATGAACCGAACCGGAATCTCGCGACCACCCGGGCCGCAACCAAGGGTGCCGCGTGGGTGCCCGGAGTTGACCGCAGTTGCTTTACGCCGCGAACCAAGGAGCGCAGACACCCCATGTCCATTCGCCTCGGAGACACCGCACCGGACTTCACCGCAACCTCAACCCAAGGAGAGATCAGCTGGCACGACTGGCTGGGCGACAGCTGGGGCGTGCTGTTCAGCCATCCGGCCGACTTCACCCCCGTGTGTACCACCGAGCTCGGCGCCGTCGCCAAGCTGAAGCCCGAGTTCGACAAACGCAACGTCAAAGTCGCCGGCCTGTCGGTCGACCCGCTGGAGAGCCACCTCGACTGGGCGGGCGACATCGAGGAGACGCAGGGCGTCGCCCTCAACTTCCCGCTGATCGCCGACGACGATCGCGCCGTATCCGACGCCTACGGCATGATCCACCCCAGCGCCGACAACACCATGACCGTGCGCTCGGTCTTCATCATCGGCCCGGACAAAAAGGTCAAGCTCACGCTGACCTACCCCGCCAGCACCGGCCGAAACTTCGACGAGCTGCTGCGAGTGATCGACTCACTCCAGCTGACCGCCACGCACAAGCTCGCCACACCCGCCAACTGGCAGCACGGCGAGGACTGCATCATCGTCCCCGCCGTGAGCAACGATGAGGCGGAGGAACTGTTCCCGGGCGGTTTCAACGAAGTGAAGCCCTACCTGCGGACGACCAAGCAACCGGCTTAGTGGACGCAAGTCGTAGCACATCTCGAAGTGACGTCGGCGTGGCATGTGACAAGATCTTCACATGCCACGCTACCATGTCGCATGGATCCTGCTGAACATGATCGTCGCGCCTCGAAGAGACTCATATGGCAAGTGATCATGGCCCTTGCGGTGCTCATGGCTATGACTAGCCTGTCGTTCGCAATCTATGGCGTCTTCTCAGCGCGGCTGTCAATAGAAGATCGGCTTCGGTCCGTCTTCATCGCTAGCGTTCTCGCCATTGCCCCGACCATTGTCTGGATCTGCACCGCGTGGAACTGGCACGCGAATGTCGCCTCGGATGACCAGCGAGGCAATTGGGCCTGGACGCCGCTCCAGTCCGTCGCGGCAGTTTCCATGGCAGCAGCTCTGGCGGGCCAACACGTCTATTTCAGGTTTGCCGCCCGCGGCGAGATCCCTTCCGAGCCGCTCTTCCTATTCGCACTGGGTTGGCTCCTTGCGGTCGTCGCCGCCGTCGTCGTCCTGGTACTCACTCTCCGCTTTGGACCAAGTGCTAGTAAATGGCTCGCTCTAGCAATTCTCCAGATCACGGTGCTCGGCCTGTTGAAGGCGTGGCTAGGTGTCGTCTCGTACGCGGCTGCCGTCTAAACAAGCTCCACAATTTGCCGCTTCGAGCACTCTCGCGCGTGTCTTGTTGCGCGGCAACACAGAGCACCGCCAACAATCCTCTGTGACTACCGCCGCCGACAGTCTCCCTCCCGCCCTCAAAGCCAAGCTCGACGAGCTCGCAACCCAATACCGCGAGGTCGGCGTCCAGCTCGAGGACCCCGAGGTCCTCGCCGACCACGAGCAGGTCCGCGACCTCTCGATCCGCCGCTCGGCCCTGGCGCCCGTGGTCGAGGGCTACGAGCGATTCAACGGCTTGCTCGAAGAGGCCGCCGAGCTGCGCCAAGCCATCGAGTCGGGCGAAGACCCCGAGCTGGTCGAGATGGCCAAGGCCGAGCTCCCAGGAATCGAAGAGCAAGCCACCAGCGAGATCGAGACCGTCAAGGCGGCACTGGTCTCCAGCGATGACAACCTCGTCGGCTCGGTCATCCTCGAGATCCGTGCGGGCCCCGGCGGCGACGAGGCCCAGCTCTGCGACGCCGACCTCTTGGGCATGGACGAGAAGTTCGCCTCCAAGAAGGGCTGGGACTTCGAGACGCTCGACTTCACCGGCGGCGAGGGCCACGGCGGGCTCCGCTCGGTCAGCGTCAGCGCCAAGGGCGAGGGCGTGTGGGCCGAGCTCAGCTTCGAGGCCGGGGTTCATTCCGTCAAGCGTGTGCCCGCGACCGAGGCCCAGGGCCGCATCCACACCAGTACCGCCACCGTCGCCGTGCTGCCCGAGCCCAAGGCCGTCGAAGTAAAGATCGACTGGGGCAATGACGTCACCGAGCACATCACCACCGCCCAGGGCCCCGGCGGGCAGAACGTCAACAAGGTCGCCACGGCCGTCCACCTCGTGCACAACCCGACCGGCATTGAGGTGCGCATGCAAGAGAGCAAGAGCCAGCACCAGAACCGCGAGAAGGCGCGCCGCCTGCTCATGGCCCGGCTCTACGAGCTCCAGTTGCGCGAGGCCGAAGCCGAGCGGTCCGCGGCTCGCAAGGGCCAGATCGGCACCGGCGAGCGGTCCGAGAAGGTCCGCGTCTACCGCTACCAGGACGGCATCGTGGCCGACCAACGCCTGGAAACCAAGCTCCAGCTCCGCCAGATCCTCTTCGACGGCGACCTCTCAACCCTCATGGCCGCCCTGATCGAGCAACGCACCGCCCAACGGCTTGCGGACCTCTGACTCCCGTTCAAGTCCATGCCGTATCAGGACGATGCGCCAGCTATGGGACGAAAGCATGCTCTGCCGATGCTCACCGCAGCCGCGACCGCCACGACGGTGTTCGTCACCGTCGAGCCCAAGCAGGGCCAGGCCACGTTCGAGAAGCACGAACACGCGCCCGCGCTCCTGATGGGCACGCTCGAGGGACGCGACCTCTCGGTACGCATCGAAGCGACCGAAGACGGCACGCGCTACTCGGTGATCGACGCTTCCGGCGCGATCGTCGCCAGCGGTCTCGATGCCAACACGCTGCGAGAGCGGTACCCGCTACTGGCCCCCGGCGCCTTCTACGCCACGGAGCAGGGCTCGCCGCTGGGCCCGCTCATGATGGTCCCCGACTCGCCAGGCTTCTGATCGCGACGGAAGCCGCGAGCCCTACCGTCGATCGTGCCCGCAGCCGAACCGACGCCACTCGATATCCCCGCAGACGCCAAGCACATCGTGCTCTTCGGCGGCACGTTCGACCCGCCACACCAGGCCCACACACTACTCGCCGACCTCGCGCGACGCGAGATCGAACGCCGGCATGCCTGCTCGGCGTGGCTCGTGTTCATCCCCGCCGCTCGCTCGCCACACAAGGACAGCGCGCCCCACGCCACCGACGCGCAGCGTGTCGAGATGCTCCGCCTCGCGACCGACGGGATCGACCGGTGCACCGTGTGGACCGACGAGATCGACCGCGCAACGAGCGGTGAGCCCAGCTATTGGCTTACTACGCTCCAGCGCGCAAGAGTGCTCCTCGGCGACCGAGCGCTCTCCTTCATCATCGGCAGCGATCAAGCCGCCAGCTTCCATCGGTGGCGCGAGCCGCGAACCATGCTCGACCTCGCCGCACCGGTCGTCCTGCCACGTGAACCGATCATTTCAGCCACTTCTCTTCGGGAGGCCATGGCTCGAGCCGGGTTCTGGCGTGAGCGCGAGCTCGATGCATGGGTGGAACGCCTAATCGTCACCGATGCCGTCGCCGCAGCGTCAACCGAGGTCCGCGAGGCACACGGTGCGCAAACAATAACCCCCGTGCATCCGGCGGTCGCCGAGTACGCGAGGGTGAACAAGCTCTACGCAAAGAGCTAGATCTATGAAGCAGGCTCAGGCGCCGGCCGTGACAGCTCCACCAACCGCAGCCTTCAACTCGTCAACCTTGTCGGTCTTCTCCCAGCCGAAGAACGTGTGGCCGTCTCGTTCGAAGGGCTTTCGACCGAAGTGGCCGTGCCGCGCGGTCAGGCGATAGATCGGCTTGCGCAACTGCAACGCGTCGATGATGCCGCGGGGCGTGAGCGGGAACACGCTGCGGATGGCCTTCTCGATCTTGCCCAGATCGGCCCGCTCGGTCCCGAAGCAGTCGATGTGCACGCTGGTCGGCTCGGCCACACCGATCGCGTAGCTCAGCTGCACCTCGCACACGTCGGCAAGCCCGGCGGCCACCACGTTCTTGGCAATGTACCTTGCCATGTACGCCGCCGAGCGATCGACCTTGGTCGGGTCCTTGCCGCTAAACGCCCCACCACCGTGGCGGCCGCGACCACCGTAGGTATCGACGATGATCTTGCGTCCGGTCAGCCCCGCGTCGCCGTGCGGCCCACCGATCTCGAAGCGGCCCGTCGGGTTCACGTGCACGGTGATGCCCGGGTTCCACCACTCGCCGAGCACGGGCTTGAAAATGTGCTCGATGACGTCCTTGCGGAGCTGGTCTTGCTTGTCGTTCCAGCTCTTGTCGTGCTGCGTGCTCATCAGTACGGTGTCAACGCGCACCGGCTTCAGCCCGTCGTACTCGATCGTCACCTGGCTCTTGGCGTCGGGACGCAGCCCAGGGATGATGCCCTCGCGGCGCACGTGCGCTTGCTGCTCGACCAATCGGTGCGAGAGTTGGATCGGCAGCGGCATGAGCGCGTCGGTCTCGTTGCAAGCGAAGCCGAACATGAGGCCCTGGTCGCCCGCACCCTCGCGATCAACGCCCTGGGCGATGTCTGGACTCTGCTTGTTGAGCGCGACGAGCACTGCGCACGAATCGCAATCGAAGCGCATGTGCGCGTCGTCATAGCCGATCTCGCGGATGGTGTCGCGCACAACGTCCTGAATGTCGACGTAGGTGCTGGTGGTGACCTCGCCGGCCACAACGACCAGGCCGGTGGCCACCATGGTCTCAACGGCGACACGCGAGTGCGGGTCGTCGGCCAGCATGACATCGAGGATCGCGTCGGAGATCTGGTCGGCCACCTTGTCGGGATGGCCCATCGACACGGACTCGGACGTGAAAAGGTACATTCGATCGTCGGGCATAGAGCGACGGTCCCCTTGGCGCGCGGCCAATGCGGAGCCCCCGTGGTTTTCTGCGTGGCGGGGGCGCCTCGGTCGGTCGAAGAGTCTAGCGACCAAAGGCCCACAAACCCGCCATACCTGCGGACCGCCCGACCTACGCTTGCGGATGCCCACTTCCGCCGGCAAGACCAAGCCACAGTCCCGGCCCAACCCCAGCTCGAGATCCCGACGTCCCCGTGCCAAGTCGACGCCTGGCGCGAAGCGAGGGCGGGGCGGCGGCCTGACCTACGCCGAGTCGGGGGTCGATATCGACGCGGGCGACCGGTTCACCCAGGCCATCTCAGGCTTCATGCGCCGCACCCACGGGCCCCGCGTGCTGTCCAACGACGGCGGATTCGCAGGCCTCTTCCGCCTCGACTTCAACGAGCGGCTCTTCCAACGCAACTACAAGGAACCCGTGCTCGTCGCCGCGACCGACGGCGTCGGTACCAAGCTGCGCCTGGCCCGCGACATGGACACCTTCGACACCGTCGGCATCGACCTCGTCGCCATGTGCGTCAACGACCTCATCGTTGAGGCCGCCGAGCCGCTGTTCTTCCTCGATTACCTGGCCATCCCCCGCGTCGAGCACGGCATGCTCGTCGATCTGGTCAAGGGCGTCTCCAAGGGGTGCCAGATCGCCGGATGCTCCTTGCTGGGCGGCGAGACGGCCGAGCTCCCCGGCATCTACCCTGAGGGCGAGTTCGACATGGCCGGCTTCGCCGTCGGCGTTGTCGAGCTCCGCAAGGCCACCAGCAACATGAAGGTCGAGCCCGGTGACGTCATCTTGGGACTGGGTTCCGATGGCGTGCATTCCAACGGCTTTAGCCTCGTCCGCCGCGTCGTCGAGCACGCCAAGCTCGACCTCCAAACCGTCTATCCCCAGCTCGACCCCGAGCGCACGCTCGGCCAGGTCCTGCTCACGCCAACACGTATCTACGCCCCAAGCGTTGTCAGGCTGCTTCGTGGCTATCGCGTCAAGCGGGTCATCTCGGGCATGGCCCATATCACCGGCGGCGGCCTGGCCGGCAACCTCGAACGCTCGCTCCAACCCGGCGTGGACGCCATCCTGGACAGGTCGGCATGGACCGTCCCGCCCATCTTCCGCTTCCTCAAGAAGCAGGGCGGCATCCGCGGCCCTGAGATGGACAAGGTCTTCAACATGGGCGTGGGCTACTGCGTCATCGTCCGCCCCGCCTTCGCCGACGCCGTAGCCGACAAGCTCGCTCGCAGCGGTGAACGGGTGACCCGAATCGGCTCGATCCGGCCTGGGGCCGGCCGCGTGCGGTTCCGCTCGTGATGTTCGCAATGCGTCAGGTTCTTCTGCACGACTTGACGCGATTTTCATGGTTTATAAGGGATAAACCCAACTGCACCCATTCCCCTCTTCAGCACGAAAGGGATGGTGATCCGGTGTGTCTCTGGTATACTGAGACACATAGGGGAGGCAGCGGCACGTGCCGCCCTCTGTTGTATGGCAACGCCTAAGCCACGAGGGCGAGGGCGCAAACGGGTTGTTTTTGGTCCGCATCTTCTGTCGGTGTTCCCTCGGTTTGGCGTTCGCCCGGCCGACCGGCAACTGCCAAGGGCCAGGCAAGCCACACAGACGGGGACTGTTCAATGCGAGTGCAACGACTCGGCCGTGGTCACCAAGCCCAAAGGGCAGGGGCCTTTACGCTCATCGAACTCTTGGTGGTCATCGCGATCATCGCGCTGCTCATCAGCATCCTGTTGCCCTCGCTGGGGAACGCTCGCACGGCCGCGCAGGCCACGGTGAGCGTCTCGAACCTGCGCCAGATGGGTCTGAGCACGTTCAACTACGCCTCGGATCACAAGGAAGCGTGGCTCAACCCCTACGACCGCGATGATGAGGGCGGCCCCCTGCCTCGCGGGTGGATCCGCGTTCCGGGCCGCTACGAGCGCGATCGCGCAGCCTGGAACATGGCCGGCTCCATCGCCGAGCGCGTCAGCGAGCCGTTCGCGATGCACGCGACCAGCCTCCTGCTGCACTACGTCTCCGATGGCCCCAGCGGTCTCACCGACAAGACGCAGTTCGCCCCCGGCGACTACACGGTGATCCAGCGGTTCAAGGAGATCACCCAGGGCATCGGTGAGTTCGACGACTACATCTGGGACGGCTCGTACTTCTACTCGCCGACCATGTACCTTCGACCCGAGCGGTACGAGACCGAGGATCTCGTCCGCACGCAGTGGGCCGACTTCCGCCGCAACCGCATCGATGATGCCCTCTGGCCGAGCCAGAAGGTCGTGTGGTTCGAGCGCTTCGACTTCACGAAGCCGTTCCGCACCCAGGAGAGCGGCGCCCGCGTCCGCTTCTTCCCGAACTGGAACAACCCCGTCGCTACGCCGAACGTGATGGTTGCCGACGGCAGCGCCCGACAGGTGATCATCGCCGACATCATCGGCCAGACCCAGTCAGACAACGAGGAGGTCGCTCGTATCTACACGCCCAGCGGCTTGTGGAACCCGCCCACCTCGTGGCTGCAGCGGTACTCGATGGACAAGGATGGGTTCGAGAATGGTGAGAACGACACCATCGCCCATCCCGCGTTCTTCTGGGCGACCCGTGATGGCATCCGCGGCCAGGACATCTACCGCTAATGGGCGGCGTCCAGGACCTGATCGAGAACATCAAGTACGCCGACGCGGCTCTCAAGAAGAAGATCATCTTGGGATCCGTCGCTGGCGTGCTCTTCCTCGTGGCCGGCGTCTTCCTCATTCGAACCGTGTTTGGCGGGAGTGTCGCGGAGATGCCTACGGAAACCGAGCAGGCCGCTCTCGAGTTGCGTGAACAACTCGATGGCGACAGCTCGGCGCAGACCGAGGTCGACGATCCGCAGCCGTTCACAAACAAGGCGGCGCCGCCGCCGCGTTAAGCGGACGAGGATCTCAACCAAAGCAATGCATGCGGCCCCCGGACTTAGTCTGGGGGTTTTTCTTTCCGATGGAATACTCCAAAGTCTGCTGAGCAGAACGATGGTCTTGGCGGCAACCAAAGACTCGACAGCTGCGCCCAACACTCAGCGAGCGCGGGCGGCGGCACCTACAGCCTCGGCAATCCTCTCGGCAAGCGGACGCGGTGCGCGCGAGCTATCCGCAAGCGTTAGTGATCCACCTGGATCGCCACCCTCGGCAAGCGCGCCTGGCACACGGTGCACGGACCGCACCATCCACGATCGGCCCTCGATCGAATAGGCAAGACCGCCCGAATCGAAGGCCGAGCGCGGAAGCCAGTCTGGCGTTTCTTCCAGCGCCAGGACGCGGACCGGCTGTGGCAGAGCGCTCGTCGATCGCACGACGCGCTGGAAGACCGCCGCGACCCGTGGCTCACCAACGGCCAAGACGATAACCCGCGCATCCAACAGCTCGGCGATCGCAGCAAGCTCAGCCTCGGCGAGGGCACCGGCGATCAGCGTTCGCGCCTCATCATTCCTCGCGTCGAGCGCGAGCATGACGACGTTGACTGTGCCATCGGCAAGGGCGCGCATCGATGTCGGCCGACGACGTGCGTCCACACCAAGCGCATCGCCAAACGCCATGCCGGGCGCGAGGTCCCGGCGCTCCCGCCCGAGATCGGAAATCGAACGCACAAGAGTGCCGTCGAGCGGCGGCGGCTTGAACATCGATCGAAAGTCCCCCGACTGACCATCGGCACCGGATTCGATCTGGGCCCACAGCACCGATTCGCCAGCTTGCCGAATCGTGAATCCGCTCAGGCGTCCATCATCACTAACCTGGAGGGACACCGAAGCGTCATCGGCCACACCGAGGTACGTGTTCGACTGCCCTTCTCCAAGCCGCGACCAGACAGGGTCGTTCAACACGCCGAGCAGCGGCGAGTCGGCGTCTCCGAACGCCAGATCGATTTGCGGCACCCAAATGGGCGGAAGCACACGCTCGAGAGCCTCTCGCCCGAACGGATCGTCCAGGAGCGACACAAACACGCGCGACGGGTCAGATGCCCGCCACGCAACCAAGCGACCCGGCTCAGCGATCACCCGCAACGGATCTGAGTCTCCTAACGCGAACGCGAGAGCGGGCGACGGCGTGCGCCGAAGAGCAAGCACCAGACCGCTCCGACGCACAACGCGACCCTCGGACAGCGTCGCGACCGAGATTCGCTCCAGAACGCCGTCCTGGCGATACGCCCCGCGCAGCCGGGCTAATACATCGCTCGCAGCACCCGATTCGGCCTGATCGACCGCAGCGACCTGGGCGTCCTGCACCCTCGGATTGCCCAGGATCAGTCCCGCCGAGATCACGGACGCAAGCACGAAGCTCATGGCGTCACTCTACGTTCCAAAGACGAGAGCACCTGCGAAACGCTCTGTCCCCACCCCGGCGGCACGAGGCCCGGGGCCAGATCGGCAAGCGGCTCCAACACGAATCGCCGCTCGGCCATCCTCGGATGCGGCACGACCAAGCCGGGCTGATCGATCGCCACATCGCCGAAGACCAGCAGGTCGAGATCGAGTGTGCGTGGCCCCCACCGTTTTTCCTTCGAGCGGTCCCGCCCGAATCGTCGCTCCAGGTCGAGCAACGCATCGAGAAGCTCCCGAGCCGAGCACTCCACATCGAGCATGGCCACCGCATTGATGAAGTCAGGCTGGTCCTCGACACCTACGGGCGACGTGGTGTACAACCGGCTCGTTGCGATGACACGGACGCCGGGGATCGAGCCCATCTCGTGGGCCGCTCGGATAACCGAGCCGCTCGAATCCCCCATATTGCTGCCAAGGCCGATGAAAGCTCGTCTTCCGATGGACCGCGACGAGTCCGGATCGGCTGGCCAGTCTTGGTCGGATAGGTACGCCACACCGAATGAAAGCGGCTGCTCGCCTTGAGGCAAGCAGCCGACGCCGTTGATTCCAGCTATCGAACCCCGACTCAGTCGACGGGCTCGAGCTCGCGCGTGCGATGCTGCATCTGGGCCTTGAGGCGTTCGAGGATGGCGCTGTGCATCTGGCTGACGCGCGATTCGGACAGTGCCAACGTCGCGCCGATCTCCTTCATCGTCATGTTCTCGTAGTAGTACAAGATAACGATGAGCCGCTCCGACCGGCTGAGCCCCTTGGTCAGCATGTCGCGCAGGTCCTTTCGCTGCATCGTGCGGACCGGGTTGTCGCCGCCGTCGCGCATGACCTCGAGGTCGCGGGTCTCGCCGCTATGCCCGTCGGTCGCCTTGCGCGTCATCGACATCGTCGACACGGCGCGGCTGTCACGACGGATCTTCTCGAATTCCTCTCGCCCAACGCCGAGCCGGCTGGCGATCTGGTCGTCCGTCGCTGGCTTGCCGCTCTCGGCCTCGATCGCGCGTCGTACGCCCTCAACCTTGGTCGAGCGGCTGCGCACCAGACGCGGCACCCAGTCCATCGCGCGAAGCTCGTCGAGGATCGCGCCCTGCACGCGCCGGGCGCAGTACGTCTCGAACTTCACGTTCTTGTCGAGCTGGAACGCCGAGATCGCGCCCATCAGGCCGAACATGCCGGCCTGCACGAGATCCTCGACATCCACCTCGTCGGGCAGCCGGGCGTGGATGCGCTCGGCGTTGTACCGGACAATGGGCAGGTACTTTTCCCATAGGAAGTTGCGGATCTCTTCGCTCGGCTTGGACGCGTAGAGCTTCCAGACCTCGCGGATATCCATCGCGTCGTACTTCGACACGCCCGGCGCAGAGGACTCAGACGTCGACATACGCGAACGCGAAGACCGAAACGTTGAAGACTTGAGAGCGGTCGTCATGGTCGGCTCCCTGACCCCTGTCCCATTGACTCCGAAGCGCCGAGATCTCGGGCTTCAGGCCTGGCAGCATGGTCCATCCGTGGCCACGCATTGCAGAGTATACAGAATACCACCACCAAACGCCAGCGTTTCATGCTTTCGCGGTAGAGGTTTTCTCGCTTTCTGTTGGGGAAAGCTCCGCTATCCCGCTCCGTTCACGCTCGCGCTCGACCACTCGAACGGCGACATACTCGAACACCGCGCCCGTCACATAGCCCAAAACGACACAGCAGACACTCGCAAGGAGCGCGCGCACGAGCACCGATGTGGCATCAGCGCTCGAGAAAAGTCCAGAAACCAACGCGATCGCGAAGCCGCACAGACCACTCAAGGGTCCGCAAACGCGCGAAGGCGCCATCTGTAGCGGTTGGGACAGGGGCACGGCAACGATCCATCGGCACGGCGCACCGGCGACTCCAGCCAAAGTGCGCAACCAATTCGAGTTGTGCGCAGCACTTGCGCAACGCCGCTCCCTCGCGGCGTGGCTATCGGGCTCGCATAAAGCGTGCCAAGCGGAGCCCGCGCGGACGCGTCGACCTCTTGCGGTGCGCTTCCGCTGGCTCGATCTCATCGGCAAGACGCGCGATGATCCGATCTAAGTGCTTCCAGGCCTGGGACTTGGGCGACCCGATCGGCAGCGGACGCCGCATCCGGGCACACCGAGAAACCGCCGGGTCCTCGGGGACATGGCCGATCATCGGCAGGCCCATCGCGAGGAACTTGGCCGCAACCTCGGCGATGCGTGCATGGGCGGCCTGGGCTTCCGCTTCCGAACGAGTCCGATTTATCAACACTCTCGGCGGCTGGCTCCCGGAGGATCCGCGAAGCGATTTTACCAGGGCGTACGCATCGGCCAAAGACGCCGGGTCCGGGGTGGCCATCGCGATCGGATAGGCCGAACTCGCCAAACCCTCTCTTACCGAGGCCCCGAGGCCCGCGCCGTGGTCAACGACGACCACATCCATCGCCTGCTGCAACACATCCACGGTCTGCATGACCGCCGTCCGGGCGTCGATCATCGAGGCTTTGCCCAGCGGGCCGACCATTCCCGGAACGAAGACCACGCCTCGGGGTCCCCGAGTGCAGATCCGTCGCACCAGGTCGGCGGTCACGGTACCGCCTCGGGAGACATGCGCGACCGCTTCGGTCAGCCGGGCCGTCGGACGCAAGCCGCAGATGAGGTCGGCATTGGCTAAACCGAGGTCGGCATCGACCAGCGCGGTCTTCAAGCCTCGAGACGCAAGCCCGATGGCGATCGAGACCGCGACTGTCGTCTTTCCGACACCGCCCTTGCCCGATGCGATCGCGATCACCGGGCAGCGCCGCGTTGGCACTTCCGTAGGCGCCTCGCGATGCGCGATGCGCCGTAGGGCGGTCGCCTGGTCCTGCACCGCCGGCATCACACGACCGCCTCAGCGAGTGGCTCAGCGAGTGACTCCTTGGGGCTCGGCGCCCGGTCGAACGGAGGCTCTTCCGATGCCCGGTCGGGCCGCGCGTTCGCGTGAGATCCCATCAGCATCCGGGCGAGGCGATCCGCTCTACCCGGCTCGATGTGGTCGGGCACCTCCTGCCCCGTGGTGATGAAGCTGAGCGGGAGCCCCAGCTCATGCACCATGGAAGCCATCGGACCGACCGAATCGGCCTCGTCGACCTTCGTAAACAGCACGCGATCCGGGTTGGCCTTGGCGAATCCAGAAGCGGCCCGGCGCAACGCTGAGGCCCCAGCCGTCGACGACAGCACGAGGTGCGTCTCGTGCGGCTTGGCGGCTTCGAGATAGGCCGAAAGCTCATCGAGCCTCTGGCCATCACGCGGCGATCGCCCAGCCGTGTCGATCAGCACGACGTCGCAGTCCGACATCGCCCTGCATGCCGAAGCCATCTCTGCGGAGCTCATGACCACGCGCAAGGGCACGCTGATGATGCTCGCATAGGTGCGCAATTGCTCGACCGCCGCGATGCGGAACGTATCGGTCGTAATGAGCCCGACCCGCTGCCCGCGACGGAGCTTGTACGCCGCCGCCAGCTTCGCCACGGTCGTGGTCTTACCGACCCCAGTCGGCCCAACGAGCGCGATTACCAGCGGGCCACCGTCGCTTGGGGCCCGGCTCGGTGTGGCAATGGGGACGGCGTCGGTGAACGCGCTCATCACCGTCGAACGAACGAGGCTCGAGTCCTCCAGTTCGCTCTCACTCAACGCCAGACGGACGCGACTGGCCACGTGGTCGGCCAGCTGGCGATCGACCTCGGCCTCGATCAGCTTGACATAGACGTCCGCCAATGGCTCGCCCAGCGTCGACGCCGATATTGGGCCAGCGTGCTGGGTGTGCATCATGCGGCCGAGCAGGTGACGCAAGCTGCGAATCTCGTCGCCCACGGTTGGCTCGTGCGCATGCTCGGGCGATACAGGGGCGCTCGACCGAACCCGGAGCGCTTCGCCCGCGGCCGGTTCGGTCGAGTCATCCAGCGCGGGTGACGGCCGACCCTCCGGCACATCAGGTTTCGCAACCGTGATGGGCTCTGGAGCCATCACCGGGGGCTTCGCTGCGGATGCCAGCGCGGTATACCGCTCCAGCAACGCTTTGCGGTGCTGGGGCGACGTCGGGTCGGCCGTAGCTGGCTCGTCCCTTGTTGCGCCCGGCTCTCGTCGCGCTCGTCGGGCATCCGCAGCCGAATCGCGCGTTGGGCTGGCGGCCGAACGCGTACGGATCCCAGGAGAGCCAGACTCCGATCGGGCAGGCCGGCGTTTGGCCGATTCGCCACGCTGTCGATCTCGCACGACCGAAGCCGGCGACGCGGTCACCTCGACGACAGGCCGGCCACCAAAGCCAAACAGCCCGCCGACCTTGTAGTTCCGCGTGTGCAGGATGATCGCGTCGCGGCCCAGCTCCCGCTGAACGGCGTCGATGGCATCCGCCATGGAACGAGCACGATACGTCCGGATGCCCATCGCCCTCCGTGGCTCCTTTTGGCTCCCCAGGGAGCAAATCCGGCGGGCCTCCTGCCCACCGCTCGGTCGACCGAAGTATCGGCCCGTGCTCGCGGTCTCGGCGAGTTTTTGCCCCCACACCATCAGGCGACTAGCCGGCCTGCGCGACCGCCGCACCGGACGCTTCGGCCGGCGGCCTTACGAGGCCCACCGCATTGAGCTCGATCTTCTGGTCAACCTCGTTGTAGCCGAGTACCGCGACGCCTGGCAGCCGCGGCTCCATGATCTGGAACAGCACCGCCCTGACGGTGGGCGAGGCCAACAGAACGGGCGAGCGCCCCGCGCTGACAACCGGCTCGAGCGCCTTTGAGATCTGCTCGGCCACGGTGTTCGTCACGCCAGCCGGCATGGTCAGCGTTGTACTCTCTGTAGTACGATCGATATAGCTGCTCACAAGATCTTCCATCGCTGGGTCGACGGTGGCGCATGTCAGCACGACGCGGCCATCGCCCTCGTCCACCGCGTACTGGTGACAGATCGCTCGACGCAGCCCGTTGCGGACGTACTCGGTCAGCACATCGATGTCCTTACTCTTGCCGCCCCAGTCGGCCAGCACCTCGAGGATGGTCTCCATGTCCCGCACGGGCACGCGCTCGCGCAGGAGGTTCTGCAAGACGTGTTGGAGGTCCGCCAGCTTCACCGGGCCGGCCAGAGCCTCCTCGACCAGCTTGGGCGCCCGCTCCTTCACGCCCTCGATCAGGTTGCTGACCTCCTCGCGAGTGAGCAATTCGCTCGCGTGGGCCTTGACAACCTCGGTCAGGTGCGTTGTCAGCACGCTCGTCGCGTCGACGACCGTGTAGTTCATCGACTCGGCCCGCATGCGCATGTCGGGCGTGATCCACCACGCGTCGAGGCCGAACGCGGGCTCGGTCGTCGCTTCTCCTTCGAGCCTGCCGTTGGCGATGCCCGGGTCCATCGCCAGGAGCTGATCGGGACGGGTCTCGCCTCGCGCCACATCGGCCCCGCGAATGCGAACGCGGTAGTGCGTCGGCGGCAGTTGGAGGTTGTCGCGGATACGCACCGGCGGCATCACGAAGCCGGTGTCGAGCGCAAGCTGGCGGCGCACGGCCGAAATGCGCTCGAGCAGGTCGTTGCCGTCGCCGGTGCCCACCAAGGGCACCAGGGCCTGGCCAACCTCCAACTCGAGCAAATCGACCTTCAAGAGCGTCTCCACGGCCGGGGGTGCCGGTGGCGGCGCGGGCGGGGGTGGTGGCGGTGGCTTCACGGCCCGGCTCATGGCAAAGGCGATGCCGCCCAACCCAACCGACGTTGCCAGCAGCGGGATCGCCGGCAGCCCGGTGAACGCCAGCACGAACAAGAAGCCCGAGGTAATGAACAGGCCCTTGGGCTGGCTGAACACCTGGCCGGTCAGCTCGGTGCCAAGCTCGCCCTTGTCCCCCGAGCGCGTCACGATAAGGGCCGCCGCGATCGCGATGATGAACGAGGGGATCTGGCTCGTGAGTCCATCACCGATCGTCAGCCGGCTGAACGTCTCGGCCGTCTGCGCCGCGGGCCAGCCACGCTCGAGCGCCCCAACAGCGAACCCACCGGCGATGTTCACGCCCGTGATCACGATGCCCGCGATGGCATCGCCGCGAACGAACTTGCTGGCACCGTCCATCGCGCCGAAGAAGTCGGCCTCTCGGCGGATCTCTTCGCGACGCTCGCGCGCCTCGCCCTCGGAGATGATCCCCGCGTTCAGATCGGCGTCGATCGCCATCTGCTTGCCGGGCATGGCATCGAGCGTGAACCGCGCGGCGACCTCGCTGATGCGTGTGGCTCCCTTGGTGATGACCAAGAACTGTACAGCCACGAGGATCAGGAAGATCACGACACCAACAAACAGCGAATCGCCCGCGACGAAGTTGCCGAACGCCTCGATGACCTGCCCCGCCACGCCGAGCGCCTCTTCTGGCGTGCTCGCGTCGGCGGTCAGGATCAGTCGCGTAGAAGCGATGTTCAGCACGAGGCGGAACATCGTGACGCCCAGCAGCAGTGACGGGAACACGCTGAACTTCAGCGGCCGATCCATGTACAGGACCGTCAGCAGCACGACCACCGACAGCGACACGTTGGCCGAGATCATGAGGTCGAGCATCACCGGCGGCAACGGCACGATGAGCACCGCCAGCAGCGCGACGAACCCGATGGGCACGATGATGCCGCGCCACTTCGCCAGCGACTCCAGCCGAGCCAGGATGCCGTCGCCCGCTGCCATCAGTCGTCAACCCCCGCGCCCAGCGAGTCGCCCGCGGCCGCCCCCACGGCCTCGGCCTGGCGATTGTCGATCCGGTACACGTACGCCAGCACCTCGGCGACCGCCTCGTAGTGCTCGGGGCTGATGGCCTGCCCGACATCGACACCCCGGTAGAGCGCGCGAGCGAGCGGCGGACGCTCGACGACCGGCACGCCATGCGTGCGCGCAACCTCGCGGATCTTCAGCGCGACGTAGTCGGCTCCCTTGGCTACGACCTCGGGCGCCGCCATAGTCTTCGAATCGTACTTCAGCGCTACGGAGAAGTGCGTCGGATTCGTCACCACGACGTCGGCGTTGGGCACGTCCTGCTGCACGCGCTGCATCGCGATCTCTCGCGCCACGCGCGAGCGACGCTGCTTCATCTCCGGATCACCGTCCATCGACTTCTGCTCTTCTTTGACCTCCTGCTTGGTCATCTTGTTGTCGTAGCGGTGCTGCCACTTCTGGTACTTCAAGTCGGCGAAGCCGATGATCAGCAGCGCGAGCAGCATCCACGCGACGAGCTCGATCATCGCTCGCAGCGCCACGATGGTGCCGGTCCGAAGATCCGAGTGCGGTAGCTGGCCCAGCGCCGGCAGCCACCGCATCACCACAATCACCACAACGATGGTGATCAGGATCACCTTCGTGAAATCCATGATGAACTTCACCCAGCCCTTGGGACCCATCACGCGCTTGAAGCCCGCGACCGGGTTCAAACGATCGAGCTTGGGTGTCAGAGCCTCGGGCGAGAGCGCGAAACCAACCTGCACGACCTGCGACAACGCGGCGACCAAGAACATGAGCAGCATCGTCGGCACCAGGATGACGGTGGCCCGGCCGCCGAGCCAGACCAGGATGGCCGTGATATCGCCAACCACCACCTGCCGGCCCGGCGCACTGCCACCGAGCACATCGCGCATAACGCCGAACATCATGCCCGTCGCCAGCAGACCGAACGCCAGCAGCAGGATCGCCGCCCCGGCCATCATGACCACGGCCCCGAAGTCCTGGCTCCGGCCCACCTGGCCGCGCTCGCGCGCCTTCTTCAGCTTCTGTGCGGTTGGTTCCTCGGTCCGCTCACCGGGGTCATCAGCCATCGCCTACCCCCGTTGTCACCGAGTCTTGCCCAGGCTCGCCGAGCGTCCGGGCCCACGAGAAGATCTGTTCGAACGCCTCGACGATCCCCTCGCCCGCGACCTCGCCGATCGCAAAGATCGCCACCGTGATCACACCCAGCCCCATGACGATCTGGATCGCGAAGCCGATGGTCATGATGTTGATCTGTGGGACCGTGCGCATCAGCACGCCCATCGCCAGGCTGATGAGCGTGCCCATGAGCAGCACCGGCATCGCGATGCGCAGGCCGATGACGAACGCCGCGTCGGTCATCGCCGCCATGAGCTGGATCGGCGCGACATCGAGCCACGCCATGCCCGGCGGCAGCGTCTCGAAGGTCTGCATGACCGCGAGCACCATGTGCTCGAGCCCGCCCATCTGCACGAAGATTGCCAGTCCCATCAGGTACAGCAACTGGCCAATGACCTCCGACTGCGCGTCGAACTCGGGGTTAAACACCTGGGCAAGCGCAAGGCCCATCTTGTAGCTAATGATGCTGCCCGCGACCTGGATCGCCACCAGCGGCAGCGTCGCCAGCATGCCGATGGCCAGCCCGATCAGCACCTCGGCCAGCAGCACCATCGCGAGCGAGCCGATCTCCAGCGGCGGCGTCTCGATGCCCGCCGACGCAACCGCTGGGTACAACGCGACCGTCAACATCACGAGCAGCAGCACGCGGAACTGCCGCATGAGCAGCCGGCTGGCCAGCACGGGCGCAAACAAGAACAACCCGCTCAGCCGCGCAGCCACAAGCCAGAACGGCATCAGGTTCTCGAAGATGGCCACCAGCGCCGGATCCACCGCCCGCCCCCTTGCGCTGGTTAGAACAGCTTGAACATCTCAACCGCGAACGCCACGAGCTGACCCACCATCCACGGCAGCAGCAGCAACGCCACGACGATCATGCCCAGGATCTTGGGCACGAACGACAGCGTCTGGTCCTGGATCGATGTCAGCGACTGGAACAGGCTCACGATCAACCCGATGATCACACCGACGACGAGGATCGGCCCTCCAACGCGCAGCGTCAGCAACAGGACATCGCGCACGAGCTCGATGAGCCAGTCCTTCCCACCCATGCGCTACGCCCCCCATCCGCTCGGCAAGACCGAGGGCCAGAACGACAGGTTCGCCATCAGGGGAGGCACGAGCACCATCCCCTCGCCCGCCGCCCGCGAGACGTGCTCGCTCAATCGCTCGAGTTGGCCCTCCAGCACGAAGCTCTCCAGCAACGACCCGGCGAGCAGCTGCCATCCGTCGGCCAGCACGAACAGCAACAGCTTGAACGGCAGGCTGATGAGCACCGGGGGCAGCATCATCATGCTCATCGAGATCAGCACGCTCGCGATCACCATGTCAATGATCAAGAACGGCAGGTAGATCCGGAAGCCCATCAGGAACGCGACCTTCAACTCGCTGAGCATGTACGCGGGCACCAACTCGGCCATGCCCACATCCGCTCGCGTTAGCGTGCTCGGATCGCTGACATCATGCCCCCGATACTCCATGATGGTCAGCAGGCTCGGCCAGTTGTTCGTCGCCTCGATCTGGTCGAACATGAAGTCGCGCAGCGGCCTGGCACCCGCATCCCAGAGCTGCTCGTAATCGGTGATCTGGCCCTGCTCATAGGGAACGATCGCCTCGTCGTAGATGCGCCCGATCGTGGGCGTCATGATGAACAGCGTCAGGAACAGTGCCAACGCCAGCAGCACTTGGCTCGGCGGTACGGTCTGCGTACCAAGCGCTTGCTTGAGCAAGCCCAGAACGATGATGATGCGGATGAACGAGGTCGTCATCAGCATGATCGACGGCACCAACGTGATGACCGTCAGCACGAGCAGGATGCTCACCGCCGCGCTGATGCCCGGCCGCTGCCCCTGCGCATCGGGCGGAAGCACGTCGGCTGCTGCTCCGAGCACCGAGAGCGGGTTCGGACCGCCGTCCTGGCCCTCGAGGGCTCGACCAAGCTCGCGAGCGCTCGCCGGCGCTGTTGCCTCGGCCGTGGGCGCGACCATCGGCGGCCCCATGATCTCTTGAGCCTGCACGCTACAGGCCAGCAGCCCGATCACCAACACGAACGTGGCAACCACCCGGCTCACGCGAACAGCCCCCGAGACTCACCAACCGGCTCGCCACGCGGACCAACCTCGATGATCTCGCCGCGCTCGACGCCATCCCCTTCACTCGCCTGGAATCGCTCCATCGCCTGGCGGAAGCGCGACGAGATCGACTCGCTCGCCTCATCGCGGGTCTGCCGCAAGATGGCAGCGACCTCGTCGGGCTCGTCGAACTGCGCCAGCGTTGTGAATCCCGCGCTCTTACCGGCCATGGTCTGGCTAAGGAGCAGGATGCGCCGATCGATGCGCAACAGCACGAACACCTGGCCGCGACCGACGGGATACCGGGCCAGCACCTCGAGTACGCCGCTCGGCGCCCGGCCACCCGGCCCGATCATGGCCGCCACCGACCCGCTGCGCCGCGACAGGAAGCGGATCGCCGCGGCCAGCACGAGGATCAGCCCGAGCACCAGTGCGACGGACGCCAGCGAACGAGCCCAGCCACTCCCGGTCGCCGCACCGGAAGACCCTTCCGGCGTTGCCGATTCGGCTGGGGCCATGAGCGGCATGCTCGATTCGGCCGGCAACTCTCGCCGCTCTGCCGCTCGCACGGGCTGAGTCTGGGCCGTCGGCGGCTGGGGCTGTGCTTGTGCTCCAGGTTCAACCTGTGGAGTTTGGACCGAGGCGGGCGCGGACCACGACTCGCCCATCGGTGGACCAACCTGGGCGTGCGCCGCCGCGCAAAGGGCGACGATGCCAATCACCGAGATGTCCACCGTCCGTCGCGCCATGTCGCCTTCCTGGCTTGGCACGCGCGGGCTCCGCCGCGCGTTTGGGGCGAACGCCCCTCGATACTCCAAAGTCCCCCGAGACCTACGCCTTCGCGGTCTCGGCCGCCTGCGTGGCCTCCTCGCCGATCGAGTCCACGATCTCGTTGATGCGAATGCAGAAATTGTCGTTGAGCACCAGCACCTCGCCGCGTGCCACCAGGCGGTCGTTCACGTACACGTCCAGCGGATCGCCGGCCAACCGGTCGAGCTCGACCACCGCGCCCGAATTCAGCCGCAGCACGTCTTCTACGAGCATCCGCGTGCGCCCCAGCTCGATCCGGACATCGAGCTGCACATCGGCGAGCAGGTCAAGCCCATGCTGCACGCCCTGCACGCTGGACAGATCGAAGTCCGGCAGCTCCAGCCGCTTCGCACCGGGCGGCGGATCGGCCGGTGGAGCAGGCGCTGCCGATGCGGCCTCCTGCTCGGCCTCGGCAAAGGCGGCCATGATGTCGTCGTTGCCCATCTGGTCGCTGCCACCAGCGGCGGGCTCCGGAGCGGAAGCGGGTGCAGGCGCCGGCTCGGGGGTCATTGCGCCGTCGGCCTCGGCCTGGATGCTCGCAAGCGCCTCGCGGGCCGCCTTGAGCGCCGCTGCGGCAGCATCGTCTTCCGGCGGCGCGGCCTCCTCGGCGGGCGGCTCGGCGGCCGGCTCAGAGGCCGCCTCTTCGGGAGCGGCCTCTTCAGACGTCGGCTCTTCCGGCGTGGGCTCGGTCGACTCCGCGTCGGGCTGGTTCTCGGGGCGCTCTTCGGGCATCCTGCTCACTCGCGTGCGCGTTCCGTGCGGATTCCGTTCGGCGCGTGCCGACACGGACGGCCAGACTCCGCTGGCTCACGGTCAACATCGGTGCCCGGCACCCTAAACCCGCAGCTTTTGCACAACGCGCGCGAGAACGCGCAGGACCTGCGCCCACCTCGCCGAATCAGTTTCGCGCGAAGCCACGCAGCTTGGCGATCACGAGGCGCTCGACCCGGGGCAGGCCGTCGGCATCCGTCCCAAATAGGTCGTTGACGATCGCCGTCAGCTGGCGAGACCCGGTGCGGAAGTCCGGCTCACGCAGCTCGGTGAGTTTGGCTCGGCGGAAGATCTGCGTGATGCCCTCTTGGATCTCGGCATTCCGCTGCTCGAGCTGTCGCTCCACAAACTCCAGGTTCTTGCGCCGGACCTTCAGAAAGATCTGCGCTTCCCAGATCCACACCTGGTTGCTGGTCATGTTCTGGTACTGCTCATCGGTGAGCAGCACCTCGACCAACGCCTCAGGATCGGTCTCGTCGGTAACCAATTCGGCCACCGCGTCCTCGGGCGTGCTGGACATCATGGTGACGAACAGGAAGATGCCCACACCCTCAACCGTCATGATCGCCAGGATGATGGCGATGAGCTTCGGGGAGAAACCGCCCTTGCGTTTCTCCTTCGTCTCGCTGCCTTCGGTTGTGGTCGCCTCGTCGGCCATCAACATCCTCCGATCGCGTCCGAAAACTGTCCCGGGTCAGGTATCGGCTAGGGACGCCCGGTCCAATTGGGATCCGGGTGGGTTTCGTCGGGGTTGATCTCCGTACGGATCACCTGAACCCGGCGATTCGACGCCGCCGCAGCACCGGGGCCGCGGGCCGCCACCATGGGCTCGGCATCGGCCTTTGCCTCGATCTCCATGAGCCGCGGGTCCAGCCCCACTTCCGATACCAGGTACTCCATCACCGCCTTGGCCCTGCGATAGGAAAGATCGTAAAAATCCAACCCCGAGATGCGATCCTCGGCACCCCAGGCATGCCCGCGGACCTCGATCTTCACGCGATGGCCTTGGAGCGCGGGGCCAACCTCCTCGCGGAGCTGCCGCTGAACCCGGGGGCTCAGCTCGGTCGCGCCGGCCTCGAAGGTCAGGCTGGCACCCACCGTGAACCGCATGCCCTCGTTGATGACGTTCGTGCTCTCGTTTCGGCCGGCGATCGACTCGCTCGTGGTCTCGGCCGCAATGAACGGCTGCTCGGACGTATCCGAATTGTCCGAATCCAGGCTCTCGGTCGTGGTGTATGGGATGTCTTCGACCCGCACCTTGCCGATGCCACCCTGGTAGCCGAACGCCTCCTGGATACTCCGGACGACATCCTGGTAGTCACGCTCCTGCTTGAGCTCGCTAAACGCCGCCAGCAGGATGAAGAAGCACAGCAGCAGCGACATCAGATCGCCGTAGGTCACCACCCACTCGGGTACTCCCGGCTTCTCGCGCTTCTTGCGAGGCATGGATCAGGCCGCCTCACGAGACGCCGCGAACGCATCGCGCTGCGCGGGAGGCAGGAAGGTGAGCAGCTTGCTCTCCACAACGCGCGGGTTGTCGCCGCTCTGGATCGACATGACACCGGTCACGATGATCGTCTTGACCAGGAGCTCCTCGGCATCCTTCGCAGAGAGCTTGTCGGCGATGGGCGACGCGAACAGGTTGGCGATCATCGCGCCGTAGAGCGTCGTGATAAGCGCGACGGCCATGCCAGGGCCGATGGCGCTCGGATCGTCCATGCTCCGCAGCATGAAGATCAGCCCCAAGAGCGTACCGATCATGCCAAACGCCGGTGCATACTTAGCAAGGGCTTCCAGCACGGCCTTGCCCTGGGCATGGCGATCGGACAGCGCATCGAGCTCGGTGTCCAAGATGGTCTGGATCAGTTCCGGATCGGTGCCATCCACCGCCATCTTCACGCCGCGAACGATGAAGGGGTCCTTCATCTCGCTCATCAGGTTTTCCAGGCTCAGGATGCCCTCGCGGCGCGCGACCTCGGCGTAGCGAACCAGCTCGGAGATCGTCTCGGCCGGATCTCCCGTCTCGGTAAAAAGCGACTTCTTGACGACCGCGACCAGACCGGTGATGCGCGCCAGCGGGAAGGACACCACCACCGCGCCCGTCGCACCGAAGATCACCACGAACACCGACGTCGGATCGACCAACGCCATGACGTTGCCGCCGCCGCCAATGACCACCGCGATCACGATGGCCAAGAACGCCAGCACGAGCCCAACTACGGTTCCGATATCCATACCACGCTCGCTCCGTTGGGACCGACTTGCCAGCAGGCACGAGGCCAACCGGCACAACCGTCATCGGAGCGACTTATCGACCGCTTGAGTGCAAATCGGACTCGGGCCCGACTTGCGGTTCTGGGGCTCATGAGGGTGGCAGCAGCCGCCGAAGCAATCGGCCGTACTCGACCGACCGGCTCACCACCTCGGCCATCGGCTCCTTGACCACGATGTGGTCGCCGCTGACCAGCGTGATGGTGGTATCGGGGTTCTCTTCCACGGTCCGGATAAGCTCGGCGTTGAGCACGAACCCCTTCCCGTTCAGCCGTGTGAGCACGATCATCGCCCTATGCCCCCGCCACCAACACCATCACCGGCCCAGCACCACGAGCTGCTGCAAGAGCTCGTCCGTGGTTCGGATGACCCGGGCGTTGGCCGTGTAGCCCGTCTGCGCCAGGATCAGCCCGATGAACTCGCGGCTGAGATCGATGTTCGACTGCTCGAGCTGCCCGCCGAGAGTCCGACCCGTGCCGAAGCCGCCCGGCTCGGTGATCACCGCGTCGCCGCTGTTGGGCCCTGCCCGGAACAGGTTGTTGCCGGCATCACTCAAGCCCTTGTCGTTCGCGAAGCTCGCAAGCGCGATCTGCCCGATCGGTCGGCTGAGGCCATTGGTGAACGCACCCGAGATGATGCCATCAGGCCCGATGCCGAACGCGTTGAGCGTGCCAGCGGGGAGCCCGTCCTGATCATCGACGGCGATGGACGCCTCGCCGTCGCCAACATCGAGCGCCTGAAGCCGTGACCCATCACCCTGGAACAGCAGGTCGAACGCCAGCGGCTGGGCGGCGCCGGTCGCGTCCCGGTTGAGCACAACGCCCACCGGCTCGGCCTGGCGGAGGTTGCCATTCGTGTCGAACTCGATGAGGCCCGTGGTGAGGGCCGTGCCCCCTTCGGCCTCGTCGCTCTCGACGTAGTACCGCCAAGTGGTACCCGCGTCGGTCTTCTGCTCCATCACCATCGTGAGATCGGCGAGCACCAGGCTACCGAGCGAGTCATAGACGAAGAACGGCGTGCGCTGCGACTCACCGTCGGCCTCACGCGTGGTCTGCGCCGCGAACGGATTACGCCCGGTGCTCTGCCCGGTCTCATCGAGCAGCACGAGGTCGCCCGTCTCGATCGCAAGGCTGTTCGCCTCGCCGGGGTTGCCGGTCACGACGATCTGCCCGGCCGCCTCGTCCAGCGCGACGCCCGCGTTCTGGCCGATTGGCTGCTGGATGCCAAGGGCCGAACTCAGGAACCCCATGAAGTCGGCGATCGTCGTCGCCGCCGTGATCGCCAGCTGGGCCACAGGCAGCGTGCGGCCGCCCTTCTCGGCGCCACGCACCTGCTCGCCATCGCCCACCGTGTTGGTTTCGCCAAGCTGGATGGTCTGCCCCTCGGCGAACATGGCGGCGCCCGTGCCGCGCTGCAAGGGGTCTTCGAGGCCAACCAGCGTCGTCTCAGGCGTCAGCGGCGCACCGCCAATCGCGGCAAGCCCGAGCCCGTCCCCACCGCTGAGCAGCGTGCGCGAACCCTGCTGTGCCACGTTGCCGCCCGCATCGAGCACGCCATCGAAGCGCACCGTCGAGGTCGCCTGCGCGATCGTCATCGAGCCGAGCTCGATCGTGACATCGCCGACCTGACCGCGCTGGACCTCGAAGCTGTCGTTGACGCCCCAGCCTTGCACGCGCTCGCCGTTCACGGTGACCAGCTCGTTGTTCTCGTTCAGCGTGAACGCGCCCGCCCGGCTGTAGAACCGATCCTCGCCGCCACGGAGCACGAAGAAGCCAGCGCCGTCGATGGCCACATCGGTTGGGCTACCCGTCGGCGAGAGCGTGCCGCCGCCCATGTCTCGCTGGATGCTCGCGATCATCGTGCCCGTGCCGACCTGCATCGGGTTCGAGCCGCCGAGCTCGGCCGTCGGCTCGCTGCCGAGGCTGAACGTCCGCGGGTTCTGGTTCGCCTGGAACATCCGCGAGCCCTTAAAGGCCGTGGTGTTCACGTTGGCGATGTTGTTACCGATGACGTCGAGGCGACGCGTCTCAACGTTCAGTCCGCTCAGGCTCGAGAAAAGGGCCGTGGTCGATGCCATAGTTCCGCTTCCTTCAGTGCCGCGACCAGCGGCCGATCAACCCTGTACCCCACCGACACCCACCGGCGCACCAGCGGGAGACAACTGCCGCAGAAGCGCATCGCTCGACGGCCCCGCCTGCATGGCCGGTCCCGCCGACAGCACGAGATCCACACCGTCCATCACGGCGCTCTCCGCGGGCACGCTCTCCAACGCGGTGCGGCTCTCGATATCTATACGAATAAGCATGCCGTCCATCAGCACGGCCGCCGACGACGCGCCCTGCGCCTCGGCAACGTCCGCAGCATGCGCCAGACGCTCCAGCTGCTCGGCGGAGAGATCCATGCCAAGCTCGGGGCCCGAGACAACCACGCGACCGCTGTCCAACTCGCCCTTGCTCGCCGCGTCGAGCGCCTTGGCAAATTCGGCGTTGTCCGTCTGGACGGGCTGCTGCCCACCGCGGCCGAGGCCAAGAAGCCGCGCGCCAACACCAACAAGGCCGAGCAGATCGAGCGGAGTGCCGGTCAACGCAAAGACTCCGCGAAGTCACCCACGGCCGTCAGCCGCTCCACGGCGATGCGCGTCCCGTCCTCAAGCAACAGCGAAGGCTCACCATCATTCGTGCGCACGGCACCCACAGTGCCAACCACCGAGTTGCCCGCGTCATCGATGCCCTCGACACGGCGACCAACGAGCGAACTCGCGTTCGCCACACGGTTGTCGGAGACGAGTGCCTCGAGCTTGTCGGTCAACGCGATGTCGCTCTCGATCGATCGCACGCTCGAGAGCTGCTCAACCAGTGCGTTCGTGTCGTTGGGCGACAGCGGGTCCTGGTTCTGCAGTTCGGCGAGGATAATGCCCAGGAATTCCTGGGAGTCCAGCTCGGCCAGTCGGTTGGGATCCGTGCTTCCCGCGGCAGCCGCGGTGTTGGCAGAAATCGCGCTCATGCGACGCACCCAGGGGACGCGCAAAGCCCAGCCATCGAGACCTCACGGTCACGCGATGGCGTCGAGCCTCACCGTGCCCAACGCACGCCACGGCTCCGCCACGGCGTTCGGCTCGTCATCCCGTTGCGGCGCTCCGCCCCGCTCACTTTCGTGTGCCCCACCGCGGTCGGTCGATCCCCGACCACCGCGATCCTGCGCAGACATCCGGCCATCCTGGCCGTCCTGACCATCCTGACCAGTACTGGCTCCGCCAGAGTCCGCCTTCGCAATCCGTGTACCAGATTCGTGCTGGTCATCCACCAGCCGGATCTCGATGCGTTCGACGCTCAGGCCGCGCGCCTCCAGCTGGTTGCGCAATGACTCCTTCGACCCATCGAGCATCCGCTTGGCCTCGATCGTCTGGGCCTCGAAGGTCGCGCGCACCTGCTGCTGTTCGATGCTCACCCGAACCTGCAACTGCCCCAAGCTCTCGGGCTTGAGTCGCAGCGTGACCGAGCCGTCGCCCGACTGCAGCGCCTTTGCGAGGCCGCGGTTGAGCTGGCCCTCAAAAATCCGCTCGAATCGCAGGTTTCGCTCGGCTGCGCCCGTCTGCTGAGACGGCGCGCTCCCGCGGGCCGCACCACCCTGCGGCCCGCGAGAGCTGGCCACGCCCGAGATCTGAGAGGTTGGGTTCGCCGAACTCGCTGAACCTGCAGATGCCCGCGCGACCGACGCTGAAGCGACTATGGCTGCCGAAGGCTGCGGTGCGCGTGCTGCCGTGTTTTCCACTTGTTGTGCCGGTCGGACTTCCGCCGATGCGTCGGCTTGTTGAACGAGGCCACCAGCGGGCTGCGTCGACTTCACCGGTACCGAAGGCTGTCTCGTGGCTTCCACGCGCTCGGCTTGGGCGCTCGCCGCCGGCGAAGAGCTCGGATCACTCGCGACGTTGGTCGTGGCGGCGCGCAGCGGGGCATCGCGCGTCTCTTGCGCCTTGGGTGTCACGAGCTGCGCGGGCTCGCGCTGGGTCTGCCGGTCCTCGCGTGATGTGCGAGCGTTCCACTCGGCCGCCGAATCATCCCTCGGCTCGCCGCGCACGATGCCGGCATCACCGGCTTGCAACGCGCCCAGCAGCATGCCGAACGCCCCTGCATCACCCTGCACGCGGAGTTCGCGCTCGCGCTGCGGGCCCTGCGCACGCTGCTCGGGCTGGGTTTCAGGGGCCTTTGGGCTGGCCAGGACCTGCTGCGGCATCGGCTACCTCCGCGGTTACGCCGTCTGTTCGCAGACGCTCCAGCAAAACCGCGGCCAAACTCGGGTCCTGCTGCTCGAACTCGGAGATGATCTTGTTGCGCTGCCGCCCCTCCATCGCCCGGAGGTACTCCACAACGATGGCCTGCCCATCGAGCCCTCCCTGCGGCGGCTGGGCCTGCCCGTCCCACAACGCCATGAGCACGTTGGCCGCCGCGGGCGCCCGCAATCCCTGGATCGTGTCCACCGCTGTACGGAATTGCTCCTGCCCGAGCAGGTTGTCGCGCTCGGCGATGCGAGCCTCGAACGCCGCCCGCTGGAGCTCGATCGCCTCCCCCAGACGATCGGTCTGCGCCCGCTCCTGCGCGAGCAGGCTGCGGAGGTCATCCAGCTCCCGCATCGCCCTGGTCATGCGCTGATCGGCGGCCATCGCCGCCTCCTGCTGGAGCCCGACGAGTTCCTCGGCCGTCATCGGCGACGTCAGCAGCTCTTCGACACGCTCGCGTAGAGCATCCATCTCCTGCGTGCGCGCCTCCTCGGCTTCGATTTCGGCCGTAAACCGAGCCTCACGGTCGTCCGGCGTTTCGCCGAGAATCTCCCGGATCTCGTCGATGCGTTCCCGATCGAGCCGGCCGCTCACGCCGAGCCAGCCAACGAACGCCGCGATCGCAATGAGGTTCGCGAGCGCCATCACCGACACGATCGTCCACAGGTTCCGCATCGCCTAGCCCTCCGTCGCCTCGTGCCCGCGCCGCATCACCATCAGATCATCGACCTCGAGCCGCTCGGCCTTCTCCAACTCGTCCATCCAGGCGCGCAGCCGCTGCTCGCGCAGACGATTGATGGCCTCGTGCTGCACCGACGCCTCACGCAGCACGTCGCGCGCCGCATCGATACGCTTCTGCACGCCGGCCAGCTTGATGGCCAGCGCACGGGCCTTGCGATCCGCCCCCAGCTCGCCCGCGATGTGCTCCCGCAGTGAGTTCGCGGTCAGCCGACCGACCATCATCGATCGCGTCACGTCGCGCTCCGCCTCGACGGCCAGCCGCAGGTCCACCAAGTCGCGCTCGATCTCCAGCCGCTCGTGCTGCACAGCCGCCAGCGCGGCCTGCGCCCGCTGCTCCTCGCGATGGCGCTGCTCCAGCACGGCCTGCAACTCGAAGACGAACCGCCGCGCCATCGATCAAGCCCCCTCGCCCAAGGTCGACTCGATCGCGCCGGCCAGCGCGAGCAGCTTCTCGCGGGCAGACTCGAACCGATCGGAGTCTCCCACCGATTGCTGCAGCACGCCCTCGATCTGCGGCATCAGGTCGATCGCGGCGTCGACGTCCGGGCTCGACCCCTTCGCGTACGCCCCGATGCGCACGAGGTCCTCCGATTTGGCGTAGGCCGCCAGCAATCGGACCACCGAGGTCCGCGCCCTGGCGTGGTCCTGGTCCATCAGCCGCGTTGCCAAACGGCTTACCGAACCGAGCACATCGCCCGCCGGGAAGTGGCCACGCGTGGCAAGCTCGCGAGAGAGCAGGACGTGCCCGTCGAGCACGCCGCGGACGGCATCCGACACCGGCTCATTAAAGTCGTCGCCTTCAACGAGCACGGTGTAGAGCCCGGTGATCGATCCGACGCGCCCATCGCCCAGTTCCACCGTGCCGGCGCGCTCGAGCATGGTCGCCATGTTCGCAAATACGCCTGGCGTGTACCCACGGCTCGTCGGCGGCTCACCCGCGGCGAGGCCGATCTGCCGGAGCGCATGGGCATACCGCGTGAGTGAGTCCATCACCAGCAGCACGCTCGAACCGTGATCGCGAAAGTGCTCGGCAATCGCGCACGCCGAACGTGCGGCCCGTGTGCGCATCAACGGGGGCTCATCGGCCGTCGAGCAGACAACCACGCTACGTGCCAATCCCTCTTCACCCAACGCATCCTCGATGAACTCGCGAACCTCACGACCGCGCTCACCCAGCAGCGCCACCACGACCACGTCCGCATCCGTCTGCCGCGTGATCTGGCCCAGCAGCGTGCTCTTGCCCACACCCGGCCCGGCGAAGATGCCCATGCGCTGTCCGCGACCGATGGGTGTGATGAGATCGATCGACCGAACGCCGGTTCGCAGCGGCGTGGCGATGGGCTCGCGCGCCATGGGCCCGACACGCGCCGCATCAAGCGGCGCCCAACCGTGCTCGCGCACGGGAGGTTTGCCGTCGAGCGGCCCCCCCATGGCGTCGATGACCCTGCCGAGCATCGCCGGTCCCGCCGCGATGCTGGCCCACGCTTGCAGGCCCTCCACCGAGTCGCCCGCGCGGACGCCATCACCCCGGCCCATCAGCATCACGATCGCGTGCCCGTCAGCAAGGCCGACGATCTCGCCGAGTTGCCCCTCTCCACCAACCAGCGACGAACGCACACGCACGACCGAGCCCACCGGCATCGGCAGCCCGCGCACCAGCAGCGTGGAGCCGCGGAGCGTCGCGACGCGGCCGGCAACGCCCATCGGCACAACCGATTCCAACGCCCCGACGGCTTGGGTGAGCACGCTCATGACGATTCATCCGCGGCGGTGTTGCCCGTCCCGTCGGTGCTGCCGGGGAGCAAGGCCTCGATGATCCGCACGATCTGGGTTTCGATGGTGGCGTCGACACTCGTCTCGTCGGCGTCGATGACGACCGAACCGTGCGACAGAGAAGGGTCTTCGAGAACCACAACGCTCGGCGAATCATGCATCTTCTCGGCGATGCGCGGCAGCGCCGCTCGGACGGCCGCCGCGCCCTCCGGCGACACCTTCACACGCAGCCTCGACGGTGCCATCGCGAGCTCGATAGCCGCGACCAACTGGCGGGCGGCGGCCTGGTCGTCGTTCTCGATCGCTCGCTTTGCCACGCGTTCGCCCAGCTTCAGGGCCAGTTCCAGTACACCACGCTCGGCCTCTAGCTGCAACTGGCCGCGCAGCTTCTCGAAGCTGGCGAGCGCCTCGGTCCACGCGCCTTGGAGCGCTTCGAGGATTTCACGCTCAGCGGCGATCGCCTCGGCCTGGCCCTGCTCGTGACCCTGCTTGCGTCCTTCCTCCAGGCCCTTCGCGAGCCCGTCGGCATACCCACTTTCGGTCGCGTCGCCGATGAGCCGCTCACGCTCGGCCTGCGCATCGGCGATCATCTGCTGCGCTTCGGCTTCTGCACGTTCGACGATCGAGCGTCCCTGGCGCGCAAGATCGCCAAGGTCGAGCACCACCGCGTCGCGCGCGAGAGACGATGCGTCGGCGCGCGGGATCAGCGGCATGACCACGCTCCGGATAGCTCGGCCCCCGGTAGCATCACACCACCAGTTCCGTGTCGCCGCGGCCCTGGATCATGACATCGCCGGCTTCCTCCAGCCTGCGCACGATGTCGACGATGCGCTGCTGCGAGGCCTCGACGTCGCTGATACGGACCGGCCCCATGAACTCCATGTCTTCCTTGATGAGCTCGGCCGCACGGGCGGACATGTTGGTGAAGATCTTCTCTTGCAGCTCTTCGCTGGCGGTCTTGAGCGCGAGCGCCAGCTCGTCGTTGTCGACCTCCTTGAGCACCGACTGGATGCCCTTGTCGTTGACGAGCATGATGTCCTCGAAGACGAACATCAGGCGGCGAATCTGCTCGACCAGGTCCGGATCCTCGGACTCGAGTCCCTCCATGATCGCCTTCTCGGTCGAGCGGTCGGCCAGGTTCAGCATCTCGGCCACGGTGGGCACGCCGCCGCTCTTCTCCATGCTCTGCATGAGCATGTTGCTCAGCCGGCTTTCAAGGCCGCGCTCGACCTCGCGGATGACCTCAGGGTTGGTCTGCTCCATGTTGGCGATGCGCTTGATGACCTCGATCTGCTTTTGCATCGGCAAGCCGACGAGAATCTCGGCCGCCTTGTTGTGGCTGAGATGGCACAGGATCAGCGCGATCGTCTGAGGGTGCTCATCCTGGATGAACGTCAGCAGGTTCTCGCTCTCGGCTCGCTGCAAGAAGCTAAACGGTGTCTTCTGCACCTGCGTCTGGATCTGCGAGAGGACCTTCTTTGCCTGGTCCGGATCCAGCGCGCTGTTGAGCAGTTCCTTCGCGAAGTCGAGGTTGCCCTCGCCCGCGTACTCGTTCGCAACGGTCAGGTCGTAAAACTCACGGACGACCGCCTCTTGCAGCTTGCTGGGCACCCGGCCCAGGCTGGCGAGTTCACGCGTGACCTCCTCAACGACCTCGGGATTCATCGACTTCAGCGCAACCGAAGCGCTCTCGGGCCCGATGGCGAGCAGCAGGATGGCCGCCTTGGTCACGCCATCAAGGTCGTGAGGGTTGTTGGGCAGTTTCTCGTGTGGCTTGCGTGGCACGATGCCCTCCGAAACGACCCGCGGAATGACCGGCGGAATGACCGGCGAATGGGAACGCCTACTCCTCGCTCGCGGAGATCCAACTCTGCAACAGCGTCGCCGCCGCCTCTGGAGACGAATTCACCAGTTCGCCGACCTGCTCAAGCATCTTGCTCGAACGGACCTGCTCTTCGTCGAGCTCGATGCCCGACATCGGGACGTCGCCCTCATCGGCCTCGCCGTACAGATCACCGTCGACCTGGAGCGCCGGCGGGATGCCAACGAGGTCCTCGGCCGAAGGCAACTCGACACGCCTGGTGGCCTTGCGCACGAGCAGGGCCATCATCGCCAGGCTCACCACAGCGAGCACACCCAGCACCGCCGTATCGATGATGCCGCCACCGGTAAGACCCAACAGTCCTGTACCACCACCGAGCCCGCCGCCAAGACCGAGACCGCCGGCCTGACCCGGCGTGCCGGTCATCGCGACATCGCTGAGCATCGACACAGTCACGGCAACGTCTGCCGGGTCGCCCGAGACGATGTTTCCAAGCGCCAACTGGATCCGCCGCTCCATATCGCCCCGAAGCGAATCGAAGCGTTGCGCGATGTCGGCCGGAGATGGCGCGGGTAGCGCTTCCTCGCCCTCGGCCGGCGGCTCGCGCTCCTGCTCGATGAGCCGGCTGATGTGGCTCCTGGGCACGCCGAGCATAACCGAGACGCCCTCGATATCGCCTCCGGGGTCCTCGATGTTCTCCGCCGAGGATCCGAACCGGTTCTCAAAGGTGGTCTCTTCCGTGCTCTCCGTGGTGCTCGAGCCGGTCGCCGAGCCCTGGTTGATCGACATCGATTCGTTCGATCGCGTCCCGGGCGCACCACCCTGGGCGGCGTTCTGCTGATTGAGGTTTGAGACGGTCTCGCTCGCCAGGCCCGATACCGGCCGCTCAAATTGCTGGCGCTGCGTTGATGAGCGTGCATGGTCGACCCGGGCAAGCACCGCCAGTGACATGCCCGGGATGTCGCGAAGGAACTCCCTGATCTTGTCCTCGAGCATCGCCTCGACTTGGGCGCGATGCTCCAGCGTGCCGCGGGCATCCAGCCTCGAATCGGTCCGCGGGAAGTACGCCAGCCCGCTAATGCCATCGACCACCGAGACGTCCTGAGGTTCAAGCCCGGAGACCGCATTTCCAACGGCAATCGCGACGGCGTCCACCGAATCCTGCGGCAAGGCACCGGCCGCCGGCCAGACCATCACCGAGGCCGTCGGCGAGCGGTGCGCACGCCCGAGGCCAGCCTGCTCGGGCATGTTGATCATGACCCGGGCCTGGCGCAGCGATCGCCACGCGGTGAGCGACTTCGAAAGCTCGTCCTGGTACAACGCCCAGTACTGCTGGTGGTTGTCCTGGCGGCTGTTCATCCAGCTGCGGCCTTCGACGAGCCGCTCGAACAGGGATGCGGTCTGGATCGGCACCACCTGCTCTTCCATCAGCAGGCCGCGCGCCATCGACGCCTGTTCTGGCGAGACCAGGACCTCGCCGGTCGCGTTGGTCGTCGCTGGGATACCCGAAGCCCGCAGGAACATCATGGCGCGCGCCCGGTCGGCGTCATCGGGGATGACCACGGCCGCCACGGACGAACCACCCGAGGCGTACTGCGACACCAGGAAGAACGACATGCCCAGGATGATCACAACGCTACCGATCAGCAGCTTCTCGAGGGTGCCAAGACGACCCAGGTAGCCGGCCAGATGGCGCAGCCTTTCCTTCGGTTGTGTCGCGGCCGTCTCCACGCCCGGGCTCCCTGTGCGCGTTCCACGCGCAAACCGCGCCGACAAAGGCCGGCGCGATACCACGAATTCGGTTAGTCGGGTTCCGGGGCTTGAATCAGTGCGGCTTTACGAAGCCAACCCTGCGCGGCGATGCGCAAAAGCCGCGCATCGGGTTCTCAGCGACGATCTCGGCACGCGTCGATCAGACGCGCATCTGCTGGATCTCCTGGTACGCCTCCATCACGCGGTTGCGCATCTGCTGGAGCAACTGGAAGGCGGTGTCGGCCTTCTGCGTCGCCAGCAGCACGCCCTCGAGATCGGTGCGCTCGCCGGTCATCAGGTCTTCGACGGCCTTGTCGGCGTCCTGACGCATCTCAGAGACCTCGCGGAGCTGGCCGAACAGCGCCTGGCGGAACGCGTCGCCGTCCGTGGGCTCGTTGGACGGACCCTGGGGCTTGCCATTGGGCAGCGGGCTTCCAGAGCCGCCGATCAGTCCAACAGGATCGCTCATCGCTCGCCGCCTCCGCACACGCCGGACGCCCTCGCCCGGTCACAGTCTCGTCGTCTTGCCCGCATGCTACGCGATCAACCGCAAGGCCTGGGCCAACATCGCCTTGCTCACCTCGGCCGCGGCCACGTTGGCCTCGTACGCTCGGGACGCTTCCATCGCGTCGACCTGCTCGGCCACGCTGCTGATGTCCGGGCCCATGACGTACCCATTTTCATCGGCATGCGGGCTCGACGGCATGTAGCGGGCCCGCAAAGCGTCGGGGTTCTGGTACACCTCGCGGACGTGGACGCCCAGGCTCTGCCCATCCCGAGACGTCGCCGATGGATCCCCAGAGGCCAGCATGACCTCCCGGCGCAGGAACGGCGCGTAGTTGCCGTACTGGTCCTCCACGACGTTCGCGCCGGCGATGTTGGCCGAGGCCGCCGTCAGGCGGATGCGCTGGGCAACCATGCCGCTGGTTGAGATGTCAAGGCTGCCAAACACGCCCTAGCCGCTCCTTTGATCAACCCGATCAGCCAACGCGCTGGCTGATGGCCGTGCGCAACACGCCCATGCGAGCCCGCATGAGGTCATTGGCCACGCGATACATGCCGTAGTTCTCGGTCATGTCCTGCATCAACCGTTCGACGTCCCTGTTGTTGCGATCGTGCAGGAGCACGCCGCCGCTATCCGACGGCCGGAAGCTCAGGCTGCCGTCTCGTCGTACCTTGACCTCGCGAGAGCCACGCATGTCCAGCCCGCCGTCCACACCGCCGGTCCGCTTGCGGCGCTTCGCCACGGCCTCGCCCAGCATCTCCTGGAACCCCTGCGGCGAGACATCCTTCGCTTGGAAGTCCGGGGTGGTGAGGTTCGCGATGTTGTGCGCAAGCAGGCGCTGCCGCTGCCCGGTGAAGCGCATCATCGCTTCGAGCGCGGGGAGCGAGCCAGCCTGGATCGTCTTCTGCAACATCGCGTCGCTCGCCTCGCAAACCGTGGGCCAACGCCCAAAAACGCGGCCGAGCCGGCTAAAGGTCCGACGGGACCAGCCCGTCGCCCTTCCACTTCTTGAGCTTGATGCCCAGTGTGCGCACCCCGATGCCAAGCGCATCGGCCGACTTCTGCCGGTGCCCCTGGTACCGCTCAAGGGTCCGCACGATGGCATCGCGCTCCATGTCCTCCAGCGTGGTCGACCCAGGCGCGAACGTGATCGGCCCACCGGGCTCAACGATCTGTGCCACGGCGCCATTGCTCGGCGCGGCCTCGAACCCGGCGGGGCCGGCCGCAACCGCCTCAGCCAAGGCGGGCACCTCTGTCGCGGGCATCGGGGACGCCCCATTCGCCACGATCCGCGCGCCATCCTGGACGGGCGTGGTCTTCCACACCAGCCACGGCTCGATCATCTCACGCTTGATGACCACATCGCTGCGCCGATCGCCGGTCGCACTAAGCACGACCGCCCGCTCGCATACGTTCTGCAGCTCACGCACGTTGCCGGGCCAACCGTACTGGCACAACAGATCGACAGCGCCGGGCTCGAGGCGCACACCCCCTCGGCCCTCGCGCTTGGCGATCTGCCCCAAGAAGCACTCGGCCAATACCGGCACGTCCTCGACGCGGTCGGTCAGCACCGGCAGATGGATCGGCAGCACGTTCAGCCGGAAGAACAGATCCTGGCGGAACTCTCCCGCGGCGACGGCCTTGGGTAGGTCGCGGTTGCTCGTCGCCAGCACGCGGACATCCACCGAGATCGGCTGGCTGCTGCCCACACGCTCGAACGCGCGTTCCTGCAACACGCGGAGGAGCTTGGCCTGGATGGCCGGGCTGACCTCGCTGACCTCGTCGAGAAGCAGCGTGCCGCCGTGGGCCAGCTCGAAGCGGCCCTTGCGCATCTTGTCGGCGCCCGTAAACGCCCCCTTCTCGTGACCAAAGAGCTCGCTCTCGAGCAGCGTCTCGCTCAGGGCCGCGCAGTTGACGGCCAGGAACGGCCCGGTCCGCCGAGCGCTCAGCTCGTGGATCGAGCGCGCGACGACCTCCTTGCCCGTGCCGCTCTCGCCGACGATCAGGACGGTGCCATGGCTATCGGCGACCGCCTGCACCTGCGCCTTCACGCTGCGCATCGCCGGCGACGCGCCGACGAGGCGATCAAGCCCGAACGCCTGTCCATTCGTCACGATTCCACCGCCGGCCTCGACCTCCGCCTGAGCACCCTCGGCCCGCAGCACCGCGTTCTCGCGACGCAGCTTCGCGTGCTGGATGGCCCGCTTGACGCAGATCAGCAGCTCGTCTCCCTCGAAGGGCTTGGTCAGGTAATCGAACGCGCCGAGCTTCATCGCCTCGACGGCGGTCTGCACCGAGCCGAAGGCGGTCATGAGTACAACCGGCAGCTCTTCGTCGATCGCGCGCACCTGGGCGAGCAGGTCAACGCCCATCATGCCCGGCATCTTCAGGTCGCTAACCACCGCATCCGGGCGCTGCAGCGCGACGCGATCGAGTGCTTCCTGGCCGCTGCACGCCGCGAGTGCGGTCATGCCCGCGCGCCGGAGCACCGAGCAGACGCTGTCGCGCATCATCTCTTTGTCATCAACGACGAGTACCGTGCTCAAGCCGCACCCTCCGAAACCAGAGACTCGTTCATGCTGGGGCTTCCCGACGCGCGCAATGGCACTCGCAAGACGAACCGTGCCCCCACAGCGATACCGTCTCGCATGACGCTGGACGCCTCAACGCTGCCGCCATGCGCATCGACGATCCGCTGGACCATCGCCAGGCCGAGGCCGCAACCCGTCTGCCGCGTGGTATAGAACGGGTTGAACATGCGCTCGATCGTGCCATCGGGCACGCCCGGGCCGTTGTCCTCGACGGCGTACTCCACCGCCTCGCGGCCGTCCGCTTCGATCGATCGTGTGATCACTCGCACACAGGGCGCGCCATTGGCGCCCTCTTCCGCGATAGCCTCAACCGCGTTGCGCACGAGGTTGGCGAGCGCCTGGGCCATCAGTCCTGCGTCGATCTCAACCGGCTCGGTTTCCGCTGCTATCGAGACCTTGAGCGTCACACCGGCGGCCTCGGCCATCATCTGGCATGTCGACGCCGCGCGCTGGGCGGGCTCATCGGCCCCGACCAGCGAGAATGCGGGCGTGAGCTCGCGCGCAAAGCGGAGGACGTCGCCAACGATGCCGTCCAGCTCGCGCGCGGCTCGGAGGATCTTCCCGGCCGTGTCACCCTGCTCGTTCTCGCCGAGGTCCTCGCGGAGCATCTCGGCGTGAAGCGCGATGGCCGCCAGCGGGTTACGCACCTCGTGGGCGATGCCAGCCGCCATCTCACCCAGCGCCGCCAATCGGCGGGACCGCTCCAGGCTCAGGTTCGCCTCGTTGAGCTCGCCCTTCAAGCGGGCCACCTCGGCCCGCAGCGCTTCGTGCGTGGTCTCGAGCTCGCCGGCAGCGGCGTTAAGCGCGAGGACGAGGTCGGCCAGATCCTCGGCCGAGACCTTCGCCCGGCCCTCGGCGCCCGAAAGCGGCGCCTTTGCCTCGACCGATCCCGAGGGAGGCACGCTCAGGCCTCCCGGTCCTGGTGGATGGGCACGCGAGCGGTCGCGCCGGCGTACGCCCGCATCGCGCCCTTTCCGCGCCCAAGGTCGGTCAGGTCGCTCTGTACGCGGTCCTTGGCCCCATCCAGCGTGGCCCGGGTGCGGGAGTCCTGCTCGTGCACACGGCCGGCAAGGGCTTTCACGGCATCGAGCCGCTTGCCCAACTCGGCACGATCGCCCTCGTCCAGCCCACCAACGAACACCTGCCAGTCTTCGCGGACGTCTTCGAGCCCCTGATGCACCTCGACGAGCTGGTCGACGACATGCTGCCGCTCGGCCATGAGACGCAACAGTTCGTCGCCCTCACCCTGGGCGATGAGCTCGTCCTGCTTTGGCCCGAACGCGGCCAACTCGTCATAGAGGGCGGCCTGGCGCTCCAGCGCCGGCATCACCCGCTCGTGCAGCAGCGCGGTCGACTCGCGTCGGTGGCCCGCCGTTTCGTCGGTCATCCTGACCTCCAGACCGGGCGCACTCCACGCCCAGGCGCTCAGCATCGGTCACCGCACGCAAAATCCTCCAAACTACGCGCAGGATCTGCCGCTGGAGTCAATGCGAGCCCGCTCTGCTAGCTCGAAACCGGCTCGCTGAGCCTCTTGGCGGACCTGGGCGCGTCTCGCGGCTCGGGCGGGTTTGCCAGGTCGATGGGCAAGTAGACACCGTTGCCGTGATCGCTGTTGAGCACAACGGCGCACGGCTCAACGAATCGCGCCCCTTCGGGAACCTTCTCGTGGCCCAGGATGAACATCGTCACCCCCCACCGCTCGACCAAGTCCTCAAGGCTCTCTGCGTCGTAGTGGCGGCCCCAGACCATCATGTGGGCCGAGCCCGTGAGTGGGCGGTAGTCATCTTCGGCGAGGTCGCGATCGAGCACCGAGGCGTCGAACCGGCCCATCATCGCCGGGCTCGGCACGCTGTGGCTGCACTGGATCACGCCCCGCGGCGTCTCGCACCTGAGCGCCAGAGGCATCGATCGCACGAAGACCTCGATTGCCTCGTGCACACGCGCCGCGTCGTCGCCGAAGACACGCTCGACGCCGTCGTTGAAGGCCTCGACGACGCGCACACCGTCCTTGACGATGCCCGAGCCGACGATCTGGGCGAGTTCGTGGTTTGCGAGCAACACGTGCACATGCTCGGGGAAGGCACGCTTGAGCGCGGCGACTCGCGTGAGCGCCCGGTAGCTGAAGTCGACCCCGCCCATGAGGTGCTCGCCGTGGATGAGCTCGTGGAGCGTGACGTGGCTGCGCTCGGACTCGGGCGTCTGCGCGGGGTCGCCGTCCAGGCCGGCGGCCTCGATGATCCGGCTCAAGTGCAGCGGATTGTCGTGGATGTCGCCCGTGGCGATCAGGCGGCCGGGGCCCTCGACCCAGTCGATCGGCCCGCGACGGCACGCGGCGTTCAGGCCGGCTTCCGCCGCGGCCTCAAGCGCGTGGCACACCTCGTCTACCGAGGACAGATCCAGGCCTTGGAACGCGTGTACGTCCATGTGCGGCGGCTCCCCATCACGCGATCAGCGTGTGGGCGAAGGATCCGTCGAGCTCGCCCGCTCGGACTCCGCACGTATGATGCCCTGGACGAGGTTCAGGCGATCGGCGACGAACGCCATCGACTCCGGCCGCTTGTCCGGATCGACCTCGACACACTGCATGATGACCTCGTCGAGCTTGGGATGCACGCGAGGGTTGTGCTCGATCACGGGCTTTGGCTTCTCGATCATGCTGTCCGTGACCGAGCCCATGAGCGAGTTGTCGTCGGCGAGCGCCGTTGGCACGCGCTCGCCGGTCAGTACGGCGTACATGGTCGCGCCGAGGTTGTAGATGTCGGTCTTAGGGGTGATAGCCCGGCGGTGCACCTGTTCGGGCGCGATGTAGTCGGGCGTGCCCTGGATACGTGGCTTCACCGTGCCGATTGCGCAGGACTGCCCGAGATCGATGATCTTGACGACACCGTCGGGCGAGACCACGACGTTGTTGGGCTTCATGTCGGCATGCACGAAGCCGCACTCATGCATGTGCCCGAGCGCGAGCGCGACCTGCTGGAAGACCGAGAGCGCCTCATCGAAGGTCTGCGGCGGCTTGGACTCCATCGAGACCCCGTCGACCAGTTCCATGACCAGGAACAGGTCCTTCACGGTGAGCAGTTGCTTGCGCTTCATCATCCGCCGGATCTTGCGGATGTTGGGGTGGTCGAGCTTGCTGGCAACCTTGTACTCGTACTCGGCCTGCTCGAGGAACCGCTGGTCCTTGGGCGTCTCGCGCTTGACGTGCTTCAGGGCGTAGATCTGCTTGGTCTTCTCGTCCTGGGCCAAGTAGATAATCGACGCGGCCCCTCGGCCGAGTTCGTCGAGCACCCGGTGCCCCTCAATGACCTCACCCTTGCGAAGCGGCTCCACGCGCTGATGCTCCTCCCGCGACCACTGCCCGTTGGGTTCGCCCATTGGCCTAGAACCCGTTCTCGATCCGCCGAACCGCCGGCTGCCCTGCTACGGGGGCCTACCGATTGGGGGCTACGGTAGCCGGTCTATCGACCCATCGCTCCCCAGAGTTCGTCGGGACCGGGCTTGCCTGTGTCGGCTGGGCCGATCCGCCAACTCTCGGACGCGCGGCGGTCCGTTTCCCGACCGCCGCCAGTGGGCCCAACGGGCCCGAAGGTTCGGTTTGTTCCGTCTGACCGCAAGCGGCGAGGGCCGGTCTGGCTCACGCACATCCACGGGCCGCGCTGGGGAAGGTCGCGGGCTTTGAGTCATTGTTCGGAGCAGGGGCGGCTTGGTTGCACCCCCTGGACCACACATCCGGGGTATCCACAATGCTCCGCTAGCACCCTTCAGCCGCTCTAATGAGACCTCACGCCGGCTTCGGCCAGGCGCTGGTAGAACTGCTCTCGCGGGAAGAGTGGGCCCGGATCGTCCACGCCGGCGACATCCTGATGCAGGAAGATCTGGCTGCTGGGGATGTCCAGCTCGTGGGCCAAGGTGGACACCGTCGCGACCAGGCGATCGATCTGGCCCCGGCCGAACGACTCCAGCCGGCCATCGCCGACCAGGCAGACGCCGATCGAGTCGCGGTTGTAATCCAAGCTGTTTGCGCCAGCGACGTGGGCACCGGGCTGCTGGCGGAGCCAGCGCTCGGCCACATGCAACTCACCCTCGGCCATGCCGCGGCCGTTGCCGATGACAAAGTGGTAGCCCAACCCGGCCAGGCCCATGTCCTGGTGCTGGCGGGCAAGCTGTGCCGCGTCGCCGTGGCGGCTGCGGCTGTGGTGCACGACAATCCGCTTCCAGCGCTGCTCATCAAGCCCAGCCGGCGGGGTTGTGATGGCATCCAGCGGAACGCCCGCGGTCGTCACGGCCATGGGCGCGAGGCTCCGACCGCCCACGCTCGGCGAGCGCTGTCCTTCCATCAAGACCAGGATCGAGGCCAAAAACACCATCGAGCCGGAGAAGCTCGCGAGGACCATGCCCCGCCGAGAACGCAGCAGAGCGCTGATGACGGCATGGCCGGCGGAAGGATTCGAGTTGGTCATCAGCCTGCCGTCCGTGGTCATGCCGTTCCCAAAGTGTTCGAGCCAAGCGAGCGTAGCACAACGGCGTGCATCGGAGCATCGGAATTCTCCGAAGTCCCGCTTCGCTTATTTGGGTCCGAATGTGCGGATGGCGCGCAGTCGCAACATTTGCGCTGTTATGGACCACAACACGGCCCGACCAACGCGGCACTCGCGCGCTATCGCGGCGCGAGACGCTGGACAACGTTGGGCCTCGCGCGGCCGAACTCATCGCGAATGAAGGTGTCCGAATCCTGGTTTCGCACACGGTCGTAGCGGTGGAAGGGGCTGCGGAGCTGGTCCTCGGTTATGAGAGGATCCTGGCAGCCACTGACAAAAGCGGTGCACCCGACAGCAAGCAACAGTGCGCCGATCACGCGCCCCTGCAGACGCCCGCTCCGAGGAAGATCCCGCCGGTCCATAGAACAGTGTACCGCACGCCAGAGGCGTGGGGGGGGGGGGGGGGGGGGGGGGGGGGGGGGGGGGGGGGGGGGGGGGGGGG